>MDTB01127399.1_pt1 | contig 156165 bp, 155 predicted proteins | sample 811161 | NCBI WGS metagenome assembly MDTB01 (sample SAMN05326650, study PRJNA326480) | marine metagenome | isolation source: seawater | place: Mediterranean Sea | collected 2009 | reverse complement strand
CTATACCTTGTTAGCTATACCTTGTTAGCTACCCTAAACGTAGTACGACCCTATGGCAGCACATCTACTCGGCGTGGATACAGGCGGTACCTTTACCGACTTCGTGTATCTTGGTCAGAACACCTTCCGCGTTCACAAGGTTCTATCAACACCCGCCAACCCGGCTTTGGCAATAGAGCAGGGTATACAGGAACTCGACCTCAGGGACATCGTGAAATCCGGCGACTTAACAGTTATCCACGGCACAACTGTCGCGACCAACGCGACGCTCCAAGGCAATGGTGTAGAAACCGCATACATCACTAATAGTGGCATCGCAGACGTGCTACAGATCGGACGACAAACCCGGTTTGAGCTGTACAATTTGAAAACCAGTAAAGCTGAGCCGCCCATTGAACAATCACTGGTGTTCGAGATTAACGCGCGCCTTGATGCGGACGGTAAAGAAGTAACACCTATCGACGCAACGCAACTCGCTGCACTCAGAAAGGCAGTTGAACATCGCCAGCCGGTTTCGATCGCAATCAACTTGTTATTCTCTTTCCTGAACGACGCGCACGAGAAACAAATTGAGGCTCTCTTTGAAGACAAATTTTTCGTTTCACGGTCTTCCTACGTGCTGCCGGAATACAGGGAATACGAGCGAGGAATAACCACCTGGGTTAACGCATGGATAGGTCCTTTGATAAAGGACTACATGCTCGCGGTGAAACGTCTCCTCGCTCCCAGTCCAATTTCCGTCATGCAATCGGCAGGCACTACTATTGCGGCAGAGCAAGCCGCAAACCGCGCTGTAAATCTGTTACTGTCCGGTCCCGCAGGAGGGCTCTCTGCTGCGCGTTTATTTCAAGAAGGCAACATCATAACTTTTGATATGGGTGGTACATCAACCGATGTATCGCTTTTAAGCGAAGGCATACGCCTGACCAATGACAATGTTGTTGGCCAGTTCCCTATCGCAGTACCTATGGCGGATATCCACACGATTGGTGCAGGAGGAGGCTCTATCGCCTACATCGATCAGGGAGGACTTTTACAAGTAGGTCCAGAATCCGCAGGAGCAAACCCGGGCCCGGCCTGTTACGGATTGGGAGGTACCAGCGCAACCGTAACCGACGCGAATCTTATCCTCGGCAGATTGCGCCCCGACGCATTTCTAGGCGGCTCCATGAGCCTTAGTCGAGACCGCGCACATGATGCGCTCGCTCCTCTTGCCTCGGCGCTTTCCCTTAATATCAACGAAACAGCACTCGGGATCTTGAGTATCGCGAATGAACATATGATTCAGGCACTACGGCACATCTCCATCCAAAGAGGCTTCAACCCCAACGATTTTACTCTGGTTTGTTTTGGTGGCGCAGGGGGACTTCATCTGTGTGCGCTTGCCGAAGCGATGAATATAAACAGAGCGATCCTTCCGGTGATGAGTGGCGTACTTTCCGCTTTAGGGATGATAGCAACCAATCCGGGACGTGAGTTAATTCGCACCTACCGTAAGGGTATTCATCAACTTACCGAAGTGGAACTACGCTTATTATTTGACACGCTACTCGTCGAAGGTACGACAGAACTGAATGCGGAAGGCGTCAGCGAAATTGATCATAGGTTCAGTCTGGATCTCAGGTACGTGGGCCAAACATTTACGATCAACGTACCATTTACTGATATCCCCAGCAGTGAAGAAAATTTCCACAAACTCCACGAGAAACAATACGGGCACACGCTCGACAAACCGGTCGAACTACTCAATATTCGGGTACATCTAGAGGCAACGCGAGCGCCACTCAATATTCCTCTGCTGCCGACGTCAAACCCGGGCAAACCGATTGAGGTCGTCGATCTTCCAGAAATAGGAAAAAAAGTACCAGTTTATGAGCGGGATACTCTGGGTGGCCAGCAAAAACTAGATGGGCCTGCGCTGATCGTCGACCGCCACGCTACAAGTTTAGTACTGGCTGGTTGGCAGTTAGTCGTGGATGAAGTGGGAAATATCCTGCTATCAAAGAACTAACAGCAAGCCAGAGCAAAGCTATTTGATTTTGCCTTCCTTGTAGACCACATGCTTACGCACTACGGGATCAAACTTCTTGATCTCCATCTTGTCCGGCATGGTCCTTTTATTCTTGCTAGTCGTATAGTAGTGACCAGTTCCAGCAGTTGATTCCAGCTTGATTTTTTCTCTCATAATCAGACCTTTTCGCCACGAGCACGAAGGTCACTTACAACCTGATCGATGCCGCGTTTATCAATAATTCGCATTCCTTTCGCTGAAACTCGCAACTTGACGAATCTCTGTTCTGCTTCCAGCCAGAATTTGTGATCATGCACATTAGGCAAAAACCGACGCCTGGTTTTGTTGTGGGCATGCGACACGTTGTTGCCTGTGAGCGGCCTCTTTCCTGTCACCTGACATACTTTGGACATGATCGGACTCTTAGTGTTTGCATAATTCTCGAGCGCTGCTTTATACCAGAAGGGTCACCCTAATTCAACGCTTACAACAATCCTCGTTCGGCAAATGACACTACTTCTCGGTCACCTACCACTATGTGATCCAGCAACCGAACGTCAATTAACGACAGCACTGAGATAAGTTTTCGTGTGATTCGCTGATCCGCCTGACTAGGCTCAGCCACCCCTGAAGGGTGGTTGTGGGCAAAAATTACCGCAGCCGCATTGTGCCGCAGAGACCGCTTAACCACTTCTCTGGGGTGAACACTCGCACCATCTATCGTGCCAAAAAAGAGCTCTTCAAACATGATAAGCCGATGTTGATTGTCCAGATACAGGCAGGCAAAAACCTCTCGCTCATAATGCCGCAATCTCCCGGAGACATAACGGCGCGTTGTGCTCGGATCAGTTATGGCGCCATCTTTCATAACAGCACTCTCTAGATACCGCTGCGTGAGCTCAAGCGTTGCTCGCAGGGCGGCATATTTCGCCGGTCCAATGCCTGGAACAGCCATTACCTGTGAAATCTCCGCCTCGAGCAGCCGGCGTAACCCGCGAAATTCCACCAGAAGTTGCTGCGCGAGATCAATTACTGATTGTACCCTAGTTCCGGTGCCAAGAAATACCGCGAGTAACTCTGCGTCCGTCAAGGAACTCTCTCCACACTGCATCAGGCTTATCTCGCGGCAACTCGCTATCTGCGAGGTGAACATTCACTTACACATCCTGCTAATCTCTTGTTATGGTAAGCACAAAAACCAATGCCAAAATCAGGATATCAGCAGTGCTAAAGCTATGACTGTAGTATTTGTGCCATAAAGATTGTGAGCCATCGCTTGAATAGGTCTTCGGCACGAGGAATTAATTGATGCAGACTCTGATGAATAAAAGAGTGCTTCTGGGAGTGACGGGGGGTATCGCCGCATACAAAAGCGCCGAGTTGATACGCCGCCTTCAGGATCAGGGGGCACAGGTCAGAGTGGTAATGACCAGAGCATCAACGGAATTCATTACACCGCTTACATTACAAGCCCTCTCTCAGCATCCAGTGCATACGGAGCTCCTGGACGCGGAAACTGAGTCTGCGATGGGTCATATTGAGCTTGCTCGTTGGGCAGACCTGGTGTTGGTGGCGCCTGCAACAACAAACTTTATCGCCCAGATTGCCGGTGGCCATGGTAGCGATCTTTTGACAACACTATGCCTTGCGGCGGAGTGTCCTCTGGCCATTGCACCTGCCATGAATCAGGCAATGTGGGGAAATGCGTCAACACAGCAGAACTGCAATTTGTTGACCCAAAGAGGCATTCGTCTTTTCGGTCCGGCAGAAGGGTTACAGGCCTGTGGCGAGGAGGGCTCAGGACGTTTGCTGGATGTAGATGCTATCGTCACCCAGACACGTGAATTGTTTGATACAGGTATTCTGGCTGGTAAGCATGTGGTTATTACCGCAGGCCCAACACGGGAAGCAATCGACCCAGTGCGGTTCATATCAAATCACAGTTCCGGGAAACAAGGTTATGCGCTTGCAACTGCCGCTCTGGAAGCCGGCGCCAAGGTTACGCTTATCACCGGGCCAACAAGCATCGCGCCACCCGAGCGGGCTAATACAATCGGTGTAACGAGTGCCAGCGAAATGTTTGATGCGGTACAAAGATCGCTGGAAGAAGCAGATATTTTCATCGGCGTAGCCGCAGTCGCAGATTACCGCCCCGTTAACGTCAGCGAGCAGAAAATTAAGAAATCCGCGGCCCCCTCAAACAGCAGTGTCACCCTGGAACTGGTAGAAAACCCAGATATTATCCAAAGTGTCGCCAATCAGGACCACCGACCATTCACGATCGGTTTCGCGGCGGAAACAGATAATGTGATCGAACATGCCAAGAATAAGTTGGTCAGCAAGAACCTTGATATGATTGTTGCGAATGACGTGAGTGAAACCGAATTTGGGTTTAACAGCGATCAAAACCATACTACTGTACTCTGGCCAAACCGTTCTGAAGAGCTACCAGCAATGTCAAAGGCAGCTATCTCCTCACGCATAATTGAACTGGTCGCAGAAACCATCGGCGAGAATAACGGATGATTGATGTTCAACTGAAAATTGTGAATCCTGCCGTTGGTAACGATATCCCGCTTCCCTCCTATTCGACGGACGGATCCGCAGGCATGGACTTACGAGCGTGCCTCGAGTCAAACCTGGTGGTTGAACCCGGGGTAAGCGAGCTGATCCCTACTGGTGTGGCCATTTTCCTTGCCGACCCTGAACTCGCGGCCGTCATTCTGCCAAGATCAGGGCTCGGGCATAAACACGGAATTGTTCTGGGAAATCTTGTCGGTCTAATCGATTCAGATTATCAGGGAGAACTTATGATTTCCTGCTGGAATAGAGGGCACAACGCTTTTACTATCGAGAAAGGTGACCGTATCGCCCAGCTGGTAATCGTGCCGGTAGTCCAGGCACAATTCACAGTAGTCGACGAATTCATCCAAACCAATCGTGGTATCGGCGGTTTCGGATCTTCTGGTACGCAATAAGGAAAGTCCATGAATAGCGATGTTTCAACCTTCGGACCAATACCTTTCGGCAGTTTGCTGGGTGGATTCATCGTTGCGGCCCTTTTGGCCCTGTTTGTCGTTCAGGGAAGCGTCAATAACGACCATGTTAACGCCACCAGAGAGAGCAACGCCGACAGCTACCAACAGCAATTCCGGACCAAACTACAAACCGTCCGTGAAGACCTGAGCTTCTGATGACAAGCGCGAAAGGACTTTTGTAATGACTCTGTCACGAACCTCCGCAATGAACGTTGCCCGTGTACTAACAGAATCTCTGCCTTACATTCAGCGATTCACCGATGCCACCATCGTTATTAAGTATGGCGGGAACGCCATGATAGAGCAGGAACTCAAAAGAGGCTTTGCTCTTGACGTCGTACTAATGAAACTCGTCGGAATGAATCCTATCGTCGTCCATGGCGGGGGTCCGCAGATTGGCAGTGTCCTAGAAGAACTAAACATTGAATCCAAATTCGTTGATGGGATGCGGGTTACTGACAGTAAAACCATGGACGTTGTCCAGATGGTGCTAGGCGGATTGGTTAACCAGGAAATCGTCAGTCTGATCAACGAGTGTGGCGGCAAAGCGCTTGGATTAACGGGTAAAGACTCGAAAATGATCAACGCTCGCAAAATGTTAATCGAAAGGTCATCGCCTGAGTTACAGGTCCCGGAGATAATCGACATAGGCCACGTCGGTGAAGTTAAACAGGTCAATAGAGAAGTGTTGGACGTAGTCCTGGCCAGCGATATAGTGCCAGTAATCGCGCCTATTGGCGTTGGAGACGACAATGAAACCTACAATATAAATGCCGATCTGGTAGCAGGAAAAATTGCAGAAGAACTCAATGCGGAAAAGCTCATTCTTGTTACCGATGTGCCTGGTCTTCAGGACAAGGACGGAAATCTCCTGTCGGGTCTGGACGCCACTGAAGTCGATCGCTTAATCGAAGACGGCACCATATCTGGTGGCATGCTACCGAAAATTCGTTGTGCGCTGAGTGCGATTGAAAATGGTGTTCAATCAGCACACATTATCGATGGTCGAGTGGAACATGCGCTGATGCTTGAAGTCTTAACGGACGAAGGCGTTGGAACACTCATTTCTTCGAGCACCGAATAATGGTGGAAGAGCAGACAGGATCACGTAAGCAACAAATTCTTCAGGCTCTGGCTACCATGCTTGAGCAAAGTCCCGGTGGAAGAATTACCACTGCCGGGCTAGCACGGCAAGTCGGCGTTTCGGAAGCCGCGCTCTATCGACATTTCCCCAGTAAAGCGAAGATGTATGAAGCGCTCATCGAGTTCATAGAGGACACAATTTTCTCTCGTATTTCGATTATTCTTGGGGAGGAAACATCGACCGCCGCCCGAACACAGCAGATAATTCATCTGTTATTAACGTTCAGTGAGAGAAACCCTGGTATAACAAGGATACTGACCGGAGACCCTCTCGCCGGCGAGTCAGAGCGCCTAAGAATCCGGGTCATGCAGTTTTTTGATCGCTTTGAGACTCAGCTGAAACAGGTCCTACGCGAAGCGGAGATCAGAGATGGACAAAGGTTGCATCTTGACGTTCAGAGTGCCGCCAATCTGATTCTGAGTTCCGCAGAAGGGAAAATTAGTCAATTCGTAAGAAGTAACTTCCAGCGTCCACCAACATCAGAATGGAATGAGCAGTGGGAAATCCTGGAAAAATCTATTTTGTTTAAGGAGTCAACGACTACGACCTAGGTCGTAAAGTTCCTTAACCCGCTTCAAGTCTTGCGCATAGGATTCGCGCAAATTATCGATCTCAACGCGTTTCTCCTGGATATCGGCTTCAATGGTTATCACTCGAGAATCAATACTCTTGATTCGTTTTAGCCGCTCCTAGGATATGGTTCTGCCTGCTCGTTCAATATCGGCGAGTTCCGATTGCAATTGACGTTTTTGACTCTGAAGTCGCGTTAAATTGTTTTGTTGTGTGGTGATAAAGCCATTAATGCTGGAAAGCTTGGTATCTCTTCCTTCCACTACACCTGCGGGTGTACTGTATAAACGCATCAGGTTTTCGTCCGCTATATCCTGCTCGCGACGCAATCTTTCAAGCCGTTCTTCTTCTGCCAGTTTGCGGTCTCGTTCCCTGATTTCGCCGTCAGTTAATGCCCGCGGAACAACCTCCAGAATCCGCCCATCCAGACTCAATATGGTGTAACCATTTTTAACGTACCTGGCCGGCACGTGACTATCCAGGACAGTAACCCCATACTCATTCTTGTACCTGTAGAGTTCGGCACTGACTCCCGGCACCATTGCCATTAACAATGACAGACATAAACCAGTTTTTATCATCGCGTTCATTTTGCTGCGATTCCGTACTGTGTTCTGTAGTTGTCTACTAACGTCAATACCTCATGGTAGGACTTCTGGCCATTAAGATACTCGACTATGTGGTCTAACTTAATAATGCTGCTTACACGGACGCCATATTCTTCTTCGACCTCCTGAATTGCGGATAATTCACCATTTCCCTTTTCCTGGCGATCAATGGCAACAAGAATCCCGCTCACCTCTGCATCAGCACCCTTCAGAAGCGACATGGTCTCCCGAATAGCGGTACCGGCGGTAATGACATCGTCAACGATGACCACCCGGCCGCTAATTTCAGCCCCAACCAGTCGTCCACCCTCACCATGGTCTTTTTCTTCCTTGCGATTAAATGCATAGGGCACGTCAATGCTGTAATCGTCATACAGAGAGGTGGACGTCGCACTCACCAGCGGAATGCCCTTATATGCAGGGCCAAATAGCACGTCGAAAGGCATGCTGGAGGCCACAAGTGCCTCAGCATAAAAACTGCCAAGCCGTGAGAGCATCTGACCCGAATTGAACGCCCCGGCGTTGAAGAAATAGGGACTGGTACGACCTGACTTCAGCGTGTACTCACCAAAAGACAAAACGCCTGCGTTCAATGCAAAGTCAATAAAGTTCTTCTGATATTCAGCTAACATCATCATCCTTAAATACTACTCCGTCAGCACCGATCTTTGAATCCCTATCAATTCCCTAATACCTTTATCGGCGAGCGACAGCATCGCATTTAATTCATCTGCACTAAAAGGAGCCGCCTCCGCGGTACCCTGAACCTCTATAAATTCGCCCTGTTCCGTCATTACTACATTCATATCGGTATCCGCGTTTGAATCTTCACTGTATTCAAGATCGAGCATAGGTTGTCCATCCACAATACCGACTGACACCGAGGCAACCAACCTGGTCTCGACTTCAAGAGATCGAACCGCCTCGTGCAATGCCACGCAGGCGCCAGTTATAGAAGCGGTTCGCGTACCACCATCCGCCTGAATGACATCACAATCAATGCGAACCGTATTCTCACCTAGCTTATCCATCTCCACAGCGGCTCGAAGGCTACGACCTATTAGCCGCTGAATTTCAACAGTACGTCCTCCCTGTTTGCCTCGCGCGGCCTCCCGGTCCATTCTGGTATCCGTAGACCTCGGCAACATCCCATATTCCGACGTTATCCAGCCCTTCCCAGAGCCACGCAGAAATGATGGTACACCCGTCTCAACGCTTGCGGTACAGATTACACGCGTGTCTCCGTAGTTGACCAGGACAGACCCTTCAGCATACTTATTTACATTCCTTTCAATGTTGATGTCTCGAAGCTGATCAAAACCTCTACCTTTTGCACGTTGTACCATGATTACTCCCTTTAAATTTCCATTATACTTGCCTCACCAGCCCTTGGGGTGATTCAAACGCTATGACATACAGTATGACGGCATTCGCGCAGGTTTCCGCTGACGACATCAGCTGGGAAATTCGTTCCGTGAATCAACGATATCTTGACATCACTTTTCGAATGCCCGAGTCGCTGCGTGTTCTGGAACCCCCGTTAAGGGCCAAGGCAAAGTCTTTTGTTTCCCGGGGGAAAATCGACTGCACGCTGCGTTTGAACAACGACAACGCCCGACCAGCACTGACATTGGACGAAGGACTTCTGACTGCACTTACAGACTTACAGGCAGAAATCGCCTCGATATCCGGCACCCAGCCAACCAGTAACGCACTCGATCTGCTTCGCTGGCCAGGTATCATCAAAGAGCCCGAACAAGATGTCGATTCGCAATGTGAAACCGCGAAAACACTTTTCTCAGACGCGATGGAACGACTTGTTTCCATGCGGGCAACAGAAGGAAACGAGTTACAGCGAATAATCGAAGAAAAACTGCAACAACTGGCAGTGAGAGTGAGTCAGGTCCGCAGTGCCACGCCAGCTATCCTCGCTGACCATCAACAGAAAATAAGAAGCAAATTAGCTGAGTTTTCCGCTGACGCCGATCCGTTTCGGTTAGAACAGGAACTAGTGCTTATCGCTAACAAATCAGACATCGCTGAAGAACTAGACCGACTCGACACCCACATCACCGAGATAAGAAATACGTTGACGCTGAAAGAAAGCATCGGTCGACGACTCGACTTCCTGATGCAGGAACTGAATCGGGAAACCAATACACTGTCTTCCAAAGCCCTGGACACAGATACCACTTTGACCACCGTCGATATGAAGGTATTGATCGAGCAAATGCGGGAGCAGATTCAGAACATTGAGTAATAAACAAGGCAAACTATTCGTCATCGCTGCACCCTCCGGGGCAGGGAAGACCTCCCTGGTTAAAGCGTTGATAGAATCTGAAAGTGATGTTCAGGTCGCGATTTCACACACGACTCGCCCCACTAGACCCGAGGAAGAGAGTGGCGTGAATTATTTTTTCATCTCAGAATCCGAATTCGGTCAAATGCTGGAGAAAGGTAAGTTCGTAGAGCATGCGAACGTATTCGGCAATCTATACGGCACCAGTGAATCCGAAGTGAGGAGAATTCTGAACACCGGACACCATCTTATTCTCGAAATTGACTGGCAGGGCGCTGAACAGATTAGAGAATCAATACAAGACATTGTCAGTATCTTCATACTACCGCCGTCACTAGATTCACTGCATCGTCGTCTCATGGAAAGAGCCCAGGATGACAATGACACTATCGAGTATCGAATGGCCGCCGCGATCGATGAAATGTCTCATTATCGTGAGTTCGATTACCTGATAGTCAATGACGACTTTAATATTGCACTCGCCCAGATAAAAGACATACTCCACGGGCAGGGATCAAAACTGACGCTTAGCGCACAACGCGACCACCATAAAGCGCTAATTACAGAGCTGATTCCGTCTTAGCTAGTTTCTGTCCACAAAGTCCTGATTCTGCGGGAGGAGAAGCGACATTCCAAAGGAAATGGTTAAGAAAACAATTGCTTGCAAAGAAACTAGAGGCACGATGTTGAGTTTCCGGACAGGAACTAGCTAGGATATTGTAAGCAGCCGTATTTGCCGTTAAACTGTGCCGCCTTCGGTTCCAGGGCTCTGAATTACTGGAATCAGACTGGAATTTCATCTAAATCGCCGGAGAATAGATAAATGGCTCGCGTAACGGTAGAAGACTGTCTTGAAAACGTGGCAAACCGATTCGAACTTGTTATGGTTTCAAGCAAACGTGCCAGACAACTTGCCAATGAAGGTAAGGAAGCTCTGGTCCCTCTGGAAAATGATAAGCCTACAGTCGTCGCGTTACGAGAGATTGCTGAAGGTCACGTTAATGCCAGTATTCTCGAGGAGCCAAAGGTAGATGAAATGGAGGCCCTGTCGCTTAACACACAAGATGGATTTGACCAACCAGACCCCGTATTCTAAACCCGTTAGCGAGGGCCACCTTGCTGACAATTGATGGTTTTGCCACCTCACTTAGTAGTTACCTCGAACCTGCACTTATCCAGCAGGTCAAAAAAGCCTACGATTTTGCTGAAGAAGCGCACAAAGGACAGAAACGAAAGTCCGGCGAACCCTATATAACCCATCCCCTTGCGGTCGCATCGATACTCGCGGATATGCACATGGATCACCAGTGTCTGATGGCTGCTCTGATGCATGATGTCATTGAAGATACAGGAATTCCTAAACACACGATTAGTAAGGAATTCGATGACGATGTTGCTGATCTCGTCGATGGCGTAAGCAAACTTAACACCATGTCGTTCGAGTCAAGAGCTGCCGCTCAAGCTGAGAATTTTCAGAAGATGGCGCTCGCCATGGCAAAAGATATTCGCGTGATCCTGGTGAAGCTGGCTGATCGATTACACAATATGCGGACTCTCGGCGCTTTGGAGGCCGATAAAAGGCGCAGAATTGCGCGAGAAACCCTGGAGATCTACGCCCCGATTGCCTATCGCCTTGGTATGAACAACGTGCGGATCGAGCTCGAAGAACTTGGGTTTCGTGCACTTTATCCGCTTCGTTCTTCAATGATAGAAAAAGCCGTGAACCGGGCCCGCGGTAACCGCAAGGAAGTTGTCTCCAACATTCAGGAGTCCATTTCCTGGTGTCTTGCCCGCGATGGGATAAAGGCAGAAGTATTTGGTAGACAAAAACATCTTTACAGCATCTACGACAAGATGCGCAGTAAGCGCAAATCGTTCTACGAAATCATGGATGTATACGCGTTTAGAATCATTGTCGATAATGTCGACAATTGTTACCGCACTCTCGGTTCGATGCACAACTTGTATAAACCTGTAGCCGGTCGCTTCAAGGATTACATCGCAATTCCAAAGGCAAACGGGTATCAATCTTTACATACCACATTGTTCGGCATGCATGGCTTACCTATCGAGATCCAGATCCGCACACCAGAGATGGAAACCTTAGCTAATAACGGTATTGCCGGGCACTGGTTGTACAAATCCAGCGATGAATCTAGCACCCATGTAAGAACCCGAGAGTGGATGAGAGACTTGCTGGAGATACAGCAAAGCGCGGGCAATTCGTTGGAGTTTATCGAGAATGTGAAGATTGACCTATTCCCGGACGAGGTCTACGTATTCACGCCACTCGGAGATATTTACGATCTCGCGCAGGGCTCAACCCCGGTCGATTTCGCCTACGCGGTACACACAGACATCGGTAATACCTGCGTCGCCTGCCGTATAGACAGACGTCTGGCACCGCTCAGTGCAACGCTGGAGAGCGGACAAACCGTGGAAATAATCACCGCGCCTGGCGCGCAACCTAATCCAGCATGGTTAAATTTTGCCATCTCCGGGAAAGCGCGAAGTAGTATTCGACACGTCCTTAAACACCAGCAACAAAGTGAATCCATTTCGCTCGGACGCAGACTGCTGGAGCGGACACTAACCATGTACGACTCGTCGCTAGAGAATATTCCGCAGGAGAAACTAAAAACCGTTCTCGCAGACAGGAGCATAGCGAGTCTTGATGAACTGCTAGGCGAGATCGGGCTTGGCAATCAGATTGCCTACGTTATCGCGAGACAGTTGCTCACCTTGGAAGAGGAACAGGTCCAACATCTTGGTCCTCTTGCCATCCTGGGCTCGGAAGGCCTGGTGGTGACTTACGCCAAGTGCTGCAAGCCAATTCCAGGTGATCCGATTATCGGCCACATCAGTGCCGGTCGCGGCATCGTGATACACACAGATACCTGCAAAAATATGCACGACCTCCGCGATAAACCAGACGAAATCATGGCTGTTCGCTGGGACGATACAGTAGACCAGGAATTCTCCGTCGAGTTACGTCTCGAGCTCGAACACGAAAAAGGCATCATCGCAATCATAGCATCGGCAATTACCAATGAAGATGCGAATATCGAAGGTATTAGTATGATTGAGAAAGATGCCAGACTAGGCATCATCAATGTCACGATTGCCGTCCAGGATCGTGTACATCTGGCGCAGGTAATAAAGCGTTTAAGACTACTGAAAGCAATCAATCGAATTATTCGAGTTCGAAGTTAATTCGCCATGAACAAGAAAGAGTCCTTGTCGACACTTGCCGCACCAGAGGCCATTGGTCCCTATTCACAGGCCATTAAAGTCGATTCTATGGTCTTCATCAGTGGTCAGATACCACTCGACCCGTCAACAATGGCGATAGTTGGTCCCGATATCGATTCTCAGATTAGTCAGGTACTCAGGAATCTGAAAGCAGTTTGCCAAAATGCGGGAGGGGAACTCGATGACGTCGTCAAGTTTACGGTTTACCTTACCAATCTCGAGCATTTCACGAGGGTCAACACAATAATGCAGGAGTTCTTAAGTGAGCCCTATCCTGCGCGCGCAGCAGTAGAGGTCGTGGCACTACCCAGAGGTGCTCAGGTCGAAATTGATGCCATCATGGTGATTTGATGGGATTGACAGAGACGCCCGTTTCCAGATTAAAAGGCGCCGGTCCCGCTATCGCCACAAAACTGGCTCGGCTGGGAATCAACAACCTGCAAGATGTACTTTTTCATCTTCCCATTCGCTACGAAGACCGGACCAGAGTCTCCCCAATCGGCGGTGCACAGGTCGGACAAACCGTCGTATTGCAGGGCGATATCATCGCATGTGACGTGGCGTACGGAAGACGACGAAGCCTCCTTGCTTACCTTCAGGACGGAACCGGAAAACTCGCGTTACGCTTCTTTCATTTTTCCAAGGCTCAGCAGCGTAACCTTGAGTCTGCGGGTAGTATCAGGGTATTCGGTGAGATCCGTCGAGGCGCTTCGGGACTCGAGATCTACCATCCAGAGTATGAAAAGTTATCGAAGAGCACGCCACTGCCACAGACTCTGACCCCCGTATACCCAACCACAGAAGGAATGAGTCAGGCACGCTTTCGGGCTCTGGTAGATCAAGTGCTGGATATGCTGGCCAAGGATCCTCTTCCAGATCTGGTTAACCTGGAAACATCCATAAACGACGCGCTGCAGTTGATCCATAGTCCACCCGCAGATGCTGATATCAGTGCACTGATGGCCGGCACACACCCTGCACAATCACAACTCGCGTTTGAAGAACTTCTTGCTCATCACGCAAGTCTGCGTTTCCTTAGAGACCAGATCAATTCTCAAAGTGCGCTGCCGCTAAACCCGCCAGGTAGCGTTTGTGCAGAGTTGGTCGATAACCTGGGATTCAAATTAACCGGCTCGCAACAACGTGTTTTGCTGAAAATCAGTGCGGACCTTGCTAGAAATAGTCCGATGTTGCGTTTATTACAGGGAGATGTGGGATCCGGTAAAACTGTCGTCGCAGCGGTCGCAGCAACCCATGCCTTCGAGAACAACCTGCAAACCGCTATCATGGCTCCTACAGAAGTCCTCGCCGAGCAACATTTCGCAAACTTCGATCAATGGCTTACTCCCCTTGGTATTCAAACCGCCTGGCTATCGGGAAAGGTCAAAGGAAAAGCGCGTAGCGAAGAACTGGGGATGATTGCTAGTGGAAATGCACGAGTGATAATAGGCACACATGCCCTGTTTCAAAAAGATGTTCAATTCAAAGATCTGGGTCTGATTATCATCGATGAACAACACCGTTTCGGTGTGCATCAACGACTCGCGCTGCGACAGAAAGGTACCGCCACCATCCCCCATCAGCTCGTTATGACCGCAACTCCAATCCCCCGCACATTAACCATGAGTATGTACGCTGATATGGATGCATCAACAATCGACGAGCTGCCACCCGGTCGAATGCCAATCACCACCAGCGTATTACCAGAGAATCGCAGACAAGAAGTGGTAGAGCGCATACGTGCACTATGCGCAAAGGGCGCACAGGCCTACTGGGTGTGTACGTTAATCGAAGAATCCGAGGTTCTGGAAAGCCAGGCGGCTGAGGCGGCTGCAAAAGAACTCACCGCCGCGCTACCGGAACTTACCGTCGGCCTCATTCACGGTCGCATGAACCACGGAGAAAAAACCAGTGTGATGGATGGGTTTAAGCAAGGATCCATTGATCTACTTGTCGCCACAACAGTGATTGAGGTCGGGGTCGATGTACCCAATGCAACACTAATGATCATCGAAAACTCTGAAAGGTTAGGGCTAGCGCAACTTCACCAGCTGCGAGGCAGAGTAGGCCGCGGCGTTGCCGAGAGTCATTGCCTGCTGTTGTACCATCCTCCTCTTGGAGAACTCAGCAAACAGCGGCTCTCGGTCATGCGACACAGCAGCGATGGGTTCTTCATCGCTGAAGAGGATCTAAAAATACGCGGACCTGGAGAACTTCTTGGAAGCAAACAATCTGGCAGCCTTCAATTTAAGATAGCGGATCTCATACGCGACAGTCATTTACTAGGTGCAGTTAAGACGTCGTCCGATGAACTATTCGAAAAAGACCCAGCAACAATAGACCTGCTGATTCATCGCTGGACCTCAATACCTGATCAGCTAAGCCAAGTTTGAGTCAGGCGTTTCTGCCTTCAAATATATTTTCGTCAAATTTATTCTCGGAACGCCCGACAATTGTCGAGACCGTAGCATCACCAGTGACGTTAACTGCCGTGCGCATCATATCCAACAATCGATCGACGCCAATGATCAGTGCAATTCCCTCTACCGGTAGACCAACTTGTTGCAGCACAAGCGCTAGCGTAATTAGCCCCACACCTGGCACACCAGCAGTCCCAATCGACGCCAAGGTCGCTGTCAAAATAACCATCAAGTAGCCAGTTAACGATATATCGATGTTGTAAGCCTGGGCTATAAACACCGTCGCCACACCCTGCATGATCGCTGTGCCATCCATATTAATGGTTGCCCCTAAGGGTACAGTGAAGGATGCAATCTCATTTTTAACCCCAAGACGGTGTTCCACAGTCTCAAGGGTAATCGGCAACGTTGCGTTGCTTGAAGATGTGCTAAATGCGTACGCCATTACCGGAGCGAATCTTTTGTAGAAAGTCACCGGGTTAAGTCCGGCCAATGAGCGAAGGAGAATACTGTAGGTAAGGCTAAAGTGAACCAGCAGCACCAGGACAACGGTCATGAAGTATTTGATCAGGTCAGCAATGGCGCCAAGACCCATATTGGCAAACAACGTGACCATAAGACAGAACACCCCAGCGGGAGCGACAGCCATCAACATTAGAATCAGTCGCATCACGACTTCGTTCCAGTCGTTCAACGACACTCTAATTCTCTCCCCCGGTTCGCCGCAACGACTAATAGCGATACCGATGAGGATCGCGAATACAATAACCTGCAACATATTCCCTTCAGCCATCGCTCTGAGCGGATTAGTAGGAAAGATGTCAATAATTACCTGCGTCAATGACGGTGGTTGCTTCGCGACATACTCCGCTGTAGTAACAAGATCGATACCAAGGCCAGGGTTAATATTCGTTGCAATGGTAAGCGCCAGCGTGATGGCTATTGCAGTGGTTAACAGATAGAGGCCTAGAGTCTTGAAACCAATTCGACCCATGCTTGAACCATCAGAAAGATTACTTGCGCCACAAACAAGTGAGAAAAATACAAGGGGTACCACTAACAGCTTCAAGCTGGCAATAAATATTTTCCCGCCAACATCAAAAACTCCGTTGACCAGATAGGTTGCAATAAAACCTTCTTCGGATCCTATCCAATGGAGGATCGAGCCGACAAGCAACCCGGCAACCATCCCTATGATGATATTGCGGGTAAGTCGTGACCTATCCATAGGTTACGCCACTTCTACCATGTCGAAATCCTCTTTTGCTACACCACATTCAGGGCAACACCAGTCATCAGGAATATCTTCCCACTTTGTGCCCGGTGCAATACCCTCTGACTCAAGTCCTTCAGTCTCGTCATAGGTAAAACCGCAGACGATGCATTGCCACTTCTTCATTCACAACCTCTATCTAAATTCTCGCCAAACTTCTAATTGAAGGCGCACAGGAGCGACGTATACTAACGTATTTGCTACTCACGCGACACAATGAAGCAACTCGAACGGATGCTCATGGCGATTCAGTCACAATTCCCTCGCAGCGCACACTTTATTCGTCTTGCCAGGCTTGATAAGCCGATAGGAATCTATCTGTTGTTGTGGCCAACCTTGGGCGCGTTGTGGATCGCCGCCGGAGGATGGCCAGGCTGGCATTTGTTACTGGTGTTCATCCTCGGGACCGTGCTCACACGTTCTGCCGGCTGCGTCATGAACGATATCGCAGATCGTAATTTCGACGGTCGTGTCAGACGGACCATGGATAGACCCATCGCCCATGGTGACATCGATGTGTCCGAAGCCGTCATTTTTATGGGAGTACTTTGCTTCCTTGCGCTACTCCTCGTGCTCAGCACTAATCTCGTCACCCTACTGCTAGCTGCCGCCGGGGCATTAGTCGCTGCAATCTATCCCTACATGAAGAGATATACCTATATGCCACAGGCTATCCTGGGAATCGCTTTTTCATTTGGGATCCCAATGGCATTCACTGCTGTCAGTAACGAAGTGACTAAGGTGACAGGCTTGCTGTTCATCGCAAACATGATATGGGCCGTTGCCTACGACAGTGAGTACGCGATGGTAGACAGGGATGACGATGTAAAACTGGGTCTCAAGTCTTCCGCTATTCTTTTTGGTGACATGGACCGATTGATTATCGGAGCGCTGCAACTTTGTTTTCTGTTCGCACAATACCTGATATGGAAGATCGCCGAGCTACATTGGCCTTTTCTGGTCGGGATACTTCTTGCTGGCGGACTTTTTGGCTTTCAGCAGTTCCTCATCCGGAAACGTGAGCGGGAAGGTTGTTTTTCAGCTTTTCTAAATAATCACTGGCTTGGTCTCGTGATTTTCGTCAGTATCACCGTCGATCTATTTCTTTACCCCTAAGAAAACTAATGCAAACGATCATTGATACGCTCGACAACTTGTCCGAATGGTTGGGAATAACAATCGCCTGGCTTACCCTGGCGATGGCGCTGGTGACCTGCTGTATCGTCGTCGCAAGATACGCACTAAACCTCGGGTCGATTGCCATGCAAGAATCAGTTCTTTACATGCATGGCATCGTCTTCATGCTGGGTATCGCCTACACCCTAAAACATCGCGCTCACGTACGCGTCGACATCGTATATCAACGACTCTCAGTTCGAACGCAGAGCATGATTGATATCTTTGGAACCCTCATCTTCCTGCTTCCGGTATCTGTATTTCTATTTTTTGGCAGCCTGGACTATGTGGCGTTTTCCTGGTCAGTCCAAGAGACCTCCGCCATGCCTGGCGGCTTGCCGGGTGTGTATCTCGTAAAGACACTGATACCGATAATGGCGGCCCTGTTGTTCTTCCAGGGAATTGCAGAATTGCTTCGGAACCTATCCGTGTTACTTGATAAGAAGGTTGAATCAAGCACGTGATCGAGTATATCCCACTGCTTATGGTTGGAGTCGCATTTCTGCTCCTTCTACTGGGCTATCCGGTTGCCTTAACACTCGCTGGCACAGCCCTCATTGCAGCATTACTCGGTATCGCCGGAGGCACGTTCGACTCTGCTTTCCTTACTGCAGCACCGAATCGATTGTTTGGGATCATTTCCAATCAAACACTAATCGCCGTTCCGCTATTCGTCCTTATGGGCGTCATTCTTGAAAAATCAAAGATCGCGGAACGCCTTCTATCATCAATGAGCAATCTGTTTGGTCCATTGCCTGGCGGTCTTGGGCTCGCTGTCACCGTGGTAGGTATGTTAATGGCAGCAAGCACAGGAATCGTTGGCGCGACCGTGGTAACGATGGGGCTCATGTCGTTGCCGTCTATGCTCAAAGCTAAATACGATCCAGCGCTCGCTACCGGGGCCATCTGTGCTACCGGAACACTCGGACAAATTATTCCTCCTTCAATCGCGCTGGTTCTTCTTGGAGACGTATTATCCAACGCATATCAGCAGGCCCAACTTTCGCAGGGAATTTTCAATCCAAAAACTGTGTCAGTTGGTGACCTGTTCGCTGGCGCAATCATTCCCGGACTTCTCCTCGTAGTGCTTTATGCGACCTACCTTATGGTCACCGCACTGGTTAAACCTAATAGAGCGCCCGCGGTAGAAACCACAGAAGTTGACGTTACCCAATTACTCTTAAGCATTTTCCCGCCACTAATTCTAATCCTCGCCGTGCTTGGGTCTATCCTATTGGGAGTTGCAACACCAACCGAAGCCGCTGGTGTTGGGGCATTGGGCTCCCTTCTTCTCGCAGCGCGGTCCCTTGGACTGACTGAACTCAAACAGATCACCCAGTCAGCCACGAGAACCACCTCCATGGTGTTCTTCATCTTGATCGGAGCATCGCTGTTTTCTCTGGTGTTCAGGGGCTACGGTGGAGACGAACTCGTACAGCGCATCTTCGACGACATGCCAGGTGGACGTATCGGCGCGATGATCGTCGTCATGCTGGTTATTTTTCTTCTCGGATTTATCCTGGATTTTATAGAGATAACTTTTGTGGTCGTGCCGATCGTTGGTCCTGTGCTGATGGCAATGGGTTTTGACCCTATCTGGCTGGGTATCATGATTGCAGTTAATCTCCAAACTTCATTTCTGACCCCACCTTTCGGGTTCGCGCTCTTTTATTTGCGTGGAGTAGCGCCCAAGTCAATCCCTACTGTTCAAATCTACCGTGGGGTTATTCCCTTTATAATCATCCAGCTCGCGATGCTGTGTGTTCTGGCCTGGCAACCCAACCTTGCCACCTGGTTGCCGTCGTTACTGTATTCCTAATTTCCGCGAGTATTTATGTAAGCCTTTTCAGATATCTCGTGGAAATCCACGACCCCTTCATAGTAGGCCTTATAGGATTTATAGATACGCTGAGATAAGGGATCATCATCGATAATCTCCTCGGTTACTTCCAGTGATAGCCGCTTAAACTCTTCTATAACGTCATCTGGTAACCGCCTGACCTCAACACCATGTTGTTCTACTAGCTCCACCAGCGCCGCATTATTACGGGCCGTATACTCCGCAAGCATGTCCAGATTGGATGCGAGTGATGCCACAGTTAGTATCTCCTGCAAATCTTCTGGCAATGAATCGTATGCCTCTTTGTTGACAATCACCTCGAGGGTCGGGCCCGGCTCCTGCCAACCTGGGTAGTAGTAGTACTTCGCCACCTGGTGCAGCCCGAACGCCAGGTCGTTATATGGACCTACCCATTCCGCGGCATCGATCACTCCTGTTTGCAGGCTTGTGAATATTTCTCCCCCAGGGGTTTGTATCGGTTCACCGCCGGCTCGATCGAACACTTCTCCGCCAAGTCCTGGAATTCGCATTTTCATGCCCTGGATGTCTTCAAGAGAATTGATCTCTTTATTGAACCAGCCTGCCATCTGAACACCCGTATTGCCCCCCGGAATGGGAACCAGGTTGAAGCGTGCATACAATTCACGCCATAGATCCAGTCCGCCGCCGTACAACAGCCAGCCGTTCATCTCCTGAGCAGTTAAACCAAACGGTATCGCAGTAAAAAACTGTGCTATCGGGACCTTTCCCTTCCAATAATACGCAGCACCATGCCCCATCTGGGCGCTACCCTGGGATACCGCTTCGAAGACCTCCATAGCAGGTACCACTTCTCCAGCACCGTAGACCTTAATGTTAAGGCGACCTTTGCTCATTTTAGCGACCCTGGTAGCAAGGGTTTCTGGTGCGACTCCCAGACCCGGAAAATTCTTTGGCCAGGTAGTTACCATTCGCCAGTTGTAAACCGTCTGCGTCTTATCCACCTGGTCTGTATTCTTTGCCGCCTCCTCTGCACAACCAGCGATCAACACCGACAACACTGACAAACAAAAAAATCGATACAACATTAGATAACTCCTCATGCGATGGTCTCAAGGTTTGCAAACGACACCATCAGCCATTTACTACCCTCGGAAAAATTTACGTGCACACGCGCCTGATTACCCTGCCCCTCATAGTTGAGCACCACACCTTCGCCAAACTTCGCATGGACCACACGTTGGCCAAGTCTAAAATCTGTATCCGTTTCGTTAGTGCGTGCCGTAGATCGTCGAAATGCACCAGCGCTTGCCGGTCGAACCACCGCACTTTTAACCCGCACTTCCTGAACCAGTTCTTCCGGGATTTCATTAACAAAACGCGATGGACGGTTGTAGCTATCGGTCCCGTTGAGTCGTCTTGATTCAGCATACGTCAGATACAGCTGACGCATCGCTCTGGTGACACCAACATAACAAAGGCGACGCTCTTCTTCCAAGCGACCTGGTTCCTCAAGCGACATCATATGTGGAAACAGACCCTCCTCCATTCCCGCCAGGAACACTAATGGAAACTCCAGCCCCTTGGCACTGTGCATGGTCATGAGCTGTACACAGTCTTCGTTTGGGTCCCCCTGGCCTTCTCCCGCCTCCAAAGACGCATGGGTCAGAAACTCATATAAAAGTGATAGCTGTTCCGTCTGTTCCTCTACGGGATCAAACGTCAGGTCCGCCGGGTCAAAGGTACGGGCCGCTGAAACAAGTTCAGCAAGATTTTCCAGCCTTGCCTGTCCTCGTTCCCCTCGTTCCTTTTCGTAATAGGGGCGTAAGCCCGATTTATCGATAACGGTTTCCATTAACGTTTCAAGATCAGTCTCGGACGTTGCGTCATCCATTTCCTCGATCAGGGATTGAAACCCAACAATGGCATTTCTAGTTCTGGCAGTAGTTCCACCCCCTTCCACCAATCGTTTCGACGCTTGCCACAATGAAATCTGTTCTGATCTTGCAACCTTTCGGATCTCATCCAGAGTTCGATCGCCCATACCACGAGGTGGCGTATTAACCACGCGCTCAAAAGATGCGTCAGCGTCACGCTGATTCACCAGCCGAACATATCCAAGCGCGTTACGTATCTCAGCCCTTTCAAAGAATCGCTGGCCACCATAGATCCGATAGGGTAGCTGGGCTCTAAGCATCGCTTCTTCCAGTACCCTAGATTGTGCATTCGAGCGATAAAGAATGGCGGCTTCATCATGTCTGTTTCCTTCCGTACTCCATTTTTTTATGCACTCCGCAATGTATCGCGCCTCATCAATTTCGTTGTACCCTGAGTACAGATTAATGAGTTCGCCATCTCCACCGTCAGTCCAAAGCTCCTTACCTAATCGACCCGCATTATTATCTATCAGATGATTCGCCGCTTTCAGAATGCTCCCCGTTGACCGATAGTTCTGCTCCAGTCTGATCGTGGTGCTGTCCTTAAAATCCTCGGAGAAGCGCTGAATATTCTCAATACGTGCACCGCGCCATCCGTAGATAGACTGATCATCATCACCGACCACCATCAGGTTATCCTGCTCTCCGGCCAGAATCCTAAGCCATGCATACTGAATCGTATTGGTATCCTGGAACTCATCCACCAGCAATGACGCGAATCTCTCTTGGTAGTGTCTTAGCAGCGAGGCGTTGGAAAGCCACAGCTCATGTCCTCGCAGCAGTAGCTCCGCAAAGTCCACCATGCCTCCGCTGTCGCAAGCCTCTTCGTAAGCGCGATAGATGGAAATATGAGTTTGAAAGTAAAGATCACCGTAGTCCTCAATGTTATGCGGACGAAGACCTTCATCTTTTTGTGAATTGATAAACCATACTGCCTGCCTGGCCGGCCACTTCTTCTCATCCAGCCCCAGACCTGAAATAACACGTTTTACCAAACGCAGCTGATCGTCTGCATCCATGATCTGAAAGTTCTGTGGTAGCTTCGCTTCCTGGTAGTGCATGCGCAACAAGCGATGTGCAATGCCGTGGAATGTCCCAACCCACATCCCGCGAACTGGCATCTCCAGCAAGGCCTCAATTCGTCCGCGCATCTCTGCGGCAGCCTTGTTAGTGAAAGTCACGGCCAGCACACTAAAGGGTGAGATCCCCTCGGTTTGAATCAGCCAGGCAATTCGATGGGTAAGGACGCGAGTCTTACCACTACCTGCGCCCGCCAATACCAGTGAACTACCTCTGGGCAGTGTGACAGCTTGTCGCTGCGCATCATTAAGCGGATCAAGAATATGGCTTACGTCCAAGCGCCTATTCCACAGTTACAGATTTAGCCAGATTCCTGGGCTGGTCTACATCAGTCCCTTTAAACACGGCGACATGATACGCAAGCAACTGCATCGGCATGGTGTAAACAATCGGTGAAATGACATTGTGGCAGGCTGGCATTCGTACCACATGAGCATCGTCCTCCCCTGCAAACTGGTCGTCACCAACGATAAATAGTTCCCCACCCCGTGCTTTTACTTCCTGAAGGTTGGACTTCACCTTCTCCAGTAATTCATCTCCAGGGGCGACAGCTACTACCGGCATGTCATCATCTACTAACGCAAGCGGGCCATGTTTTAGTTCACCAGCAGGATAACCCTCTGCATGTATATAAGAGATTTCCTTCAGTTTCAGCGCTCCCTCAAGCGCAATCGGATAGTGAATCCCCCGGCCCAGAAATAAAGCATGATGTTTCTCAACAAACTTTTCCGCCATACGTTGAATCTGCGTATCAAGTTCAAGCACTTCAGTTAACAGTCGGGGTACTTCATGTAACGCGCCGACAATTTCCACTTCTGTCGCTTCATTTATATCATGGTAACGTCCAAGCGCCACGACTAACATTAGCAAGTCAGCGAGCTGGTTGGTGAACGCCTTGGTAGAAGCGACACACACTTCCAGTCCAGCGTTGATCATCAGCGTTAAATCGGACTCACGGACCATGGTGCTGTTGGGGACGTTACAAAGACACAAACTGGCCAGGTAGTTCTCATGGGTAGCTGCTCTAAGCGCAGCAAGCGTATCTGCTGTCTCACCGGATTGAGATATAGTGACGAGCAGGGTATCCGGTAGTACCGCGATTTTTCGATAACGCAACTCACTGGCAATTTCCACACTACAAGGTATACCCGCAAGCTGCTCAAACCAGTATTTGGCCACCAACCCTGTATAGAAACTACTGCCACAGGCAACTATCTGCACCGCTTTAACCTTGGAAAACACCGCTTCAGCGCGATTGCCGAATGCAGGCACCAGCACATGATCTCTCGTTAAACGACCTTCCAGCGTTTGCCTTATCGCGTCAGGCTGATCATAGATTTCTTTCAGCATATAATGACGAAAGTTCCCCTTGCTCGCCGTATCCTGTCTCTCGTCTAGCTTTATGCTACGTCGTTCAATGACTTCACGATTGATGCCAAATATAGAAACTTCGCTCGAGGTAAGTTCTACAACCTCACCCTCATCAAGATATATAAACCGATCGGTTACAGGCCGCAGAGCCTGAGGGTCCGATGCGACAAAGTTTTCACCGATTCCAAGGCCAATGACCAATGGACTCCCGACCCTCGCGGCAAAAAGTGTATCTGGATAACCAGCATGCATTACCGCTATCGCATAGGCGCCCTCTAAATGACTCAACGCCCTGAAGACGCCCTCTCGAAAATCCGCAGCCGCACTTATTTCTCGATTAAGTAAATGCGCAAGAACTTCAGTGTCCGTATCGGATTCAAAGGTGTATTCAGCTTCTAACTCCTCTCTTAGGCTCTCGTGATTCTCGATGATGCCGTTGTGGACAACGCCCACCACATCATCTGACAGGTGAGGATGTGCGTTTGCCTCAGTTGGTTTGCCATGCGTTGCCCATCTCGTATGCGCGATTCCAATGACACCCTCATGACCTGTCGCGCAGGCCTTAAACAACTCGTCAACATCACCCAGGCGTCGGGTCTGATTCAGACTGCCGTCCTCTAGGTCAATGACGCAAAGGCCCGCAGAGTCATAGCCACGGTATTTCAGCCGCTGCAGACCCTCGAGCAATATCCCGGATACATTTCTCTGAGTTACAGCACCGACGATGCCACACATTAGTTCTTAACCTCTGGAGGTTTCCAATTTACCACGCTTTTCTGTTTTCCCCGTGATAACGCAAGAACGCCCTCTTCAACATCTTTTGTAATGGTAGACCCCGCTCCAATGGTCGAGCCAGCACCAATCACGATAGGCGCAACAAACGCTGTATTCGAGCCTACAAAAACATGGTCGTCGATCTGCGTTCGATGCTTATCAATACCATCGTAATTGCAGGTTATCGTTCCCGCACCGATATTAACCGAGTCGCCTATACTGGCATCACCCAGGTAGGTCAGATGGCTGGCTTTGGTCCCTTTACCAATCTCTGAGTTCTTAACTTCCACAAAGTTTCCGATAGCGACAGACTCTTTTAATACAGTGCCAGGTCGAAGCCTTGCAAAAGGACCAACCTGGCTTTGCGCTCCCACGCGACATCCTTCAAGATGAGAGTGATCTTTGATAACGCAACCTGGCTCTATTACCGTATCAATGAGGTGACAGTTGGCACCAATACGAACGCCATCACCCAAGGTGACGTCGCCTTCAAAAACATTATTTACATCAATAAAAACGTCCTTCCCACAAGTCAGATCGCCGCGAACGTCGAAGCGTTCAGGATCAACAATATGTACGCCTTCGCTTAAAAAATGCTGGGCATACCGTCGCTGAAGCGCCCGTTCAAGCGCGGTAAGCTGACCAAAACTATTGACGCCGGTCACCTCAACCTCATCATCTGTCACCACAGGTCTAACGTTAAGAGAAGCGCGATTGGCAACCGACACAATGTCTGTGAGCAGCAGTTCATTCTGCGCATTATCAGACTTAAGCTGCGGTAACCATTCCTGCAACCCACTGACTTCCGCCAACATCACACCGGTGTTGATTTCGTCGATTTCCTCTTGTCCTCTCGTGATGTCGCGTTCTTCGACAATCTCCAAAATATGATCTGGACCGCCTCTTACTATTCGCCCATATCCCGTCGGATCATCTACATGGACGGTAAGTACACTCAGGGGCGAATCCCCCTCTACGAGAGACATCATGGACTGAATGGAAACCAATGGTGCATCACCAAGCAGAATTAGCGCCCTGGAATTATCCGACATATCTGGCAGTGCCTGCATTAACGCGTGACCAGTACCCCGCCTTTCGACCTGGGTAACCCAGTTTATGTCGTCATCGGGAAACGCGGTTTTCACGGCATCACCCTCCGGACCAACCACGACATGTATCCTGGTGGGTGATAGCGCTTGTACACTTGCAAGTAGATGACTTAACAGGGGTTTTCCAGCAAGAAGCTGCAGTGCTTTGGGAATCGTCGACTTCATCCGCGTTCCCATACCTGCTGCTAGAATGCAGACTTCGAGATTTTGCTCGCTCATATCGTACACAACACTGGTGTTCAGCGCAGTTTACTCCGAACGACTAGCCGGTGGCAGGGTTTATCTCTTTCTTTCCCTGAACTTACGGACGGTTCTAAGCATGGCCACCTGCTCCTGAAGGTCTGCCGATACCCTGGCAAAATCAAGATCCGAATGCTGATCGCCCAACTCCTGCTCTGCTTTTTGCTGTGCTGCCGTGGCAGCAGCTTCATCAACATCATCGGCACGCAATGCTGTGTCCGCAAGAATCGTTATTGCAGCTGGCTGAACCTCAAGGTAACCACCAGAGGCAAAGAATATTTCTTCCTCTCCGCCTTCTAATATCAGCCGAACAGGACCGGGTCTGACACCTGTCAAAAGAGGGGTGTGCCCGGGCATGACACCCAGTTCACCGATAGTACCCGTCGCAATAACCATCTCCACCTGGCCAGAGTAGATTTCCTCTTCTGCGTTGACGATGGTGCAAAGTACTGTAGGAGCCATGATTTAATCTCTAAAGGGTCTTCGCTTTTTCAATTGCCTGCTCGACGCTACCTACCATGCTGAACGCACCTTCAGGTAAGTCATCGTATTCACCGTCCAGAATTCCCTTGAAGCTTCTGATGGTCTCAGACAGAGGAACATAGACACCGGGCTGACCAGTGAATACTTCAGCAACGTGCATTGGCTGGGAAAAGAACTGGGAGATTTTACGTGCACGATATACCGTGAGCTTGTCTTCTTCCGTCAGTTCGTCCATGCCGAGAATTGCGATGATGTCACGCAGTTCCTTATATTTCTGCAATACACCCTGCACGCCCTGAGCAACCTCATAATGCTCCTCTCCAACAACAAGCGGATCCAGCTGTCGTGAAGTTGAATCGAGAGGGTCTACAGCAGGATAAATACCAAGTGCCGCAATATCCCGTGAGAGTGTCACCGTAGAATCCAGGTGAGCAAACGTGGTCGCTGGCGACGGGTCGGTCAGGTCATCTGCAGGAACATAAACTGCCTGAATCGACGTAATCGATCCCGATTTAGTCGTCGTAATTCTCTCCTGAAGTACGCCCATTTCTTCAGCCAGCGTCGGCTGATAACCAACTGCTGATGGCATACGTCCAAGTAATGCAGATACTTCGGTGCCCGCTAGCGTGTAGCGGTAAATATTGTCTACAAAGAGCAAAACGTCCTTGCCATCGTCTCGGAATTTCTCTGCCATGGTCAGACCAGAAAGCGCTACCCGCAAGCGGTTCCCAGGGGGTTCATTCATCTGGCCGAATACCATCGCAATCTTGTCGAGAACTCCCGCTTCCGCCATTTCATGGTAAAAATCGTTTCCTTCCCGCGTTCGCTCACCTACACCCGCAAACACGGACAAGCCACTATGTTCTTTCGCAATGTTGTTAATCAGCTCCAACATAGTAACCGTCTTGCCCACACCGGCCCCACCAAAGAGCCCGACCTTACCGCCCTTAGCAAAGGGACAGATCAAATCGATTACTTTGACACCGGTTTCGAGTAGATCCCGACCGCCAGCCTGCTCTTCAAACGCGGGTGGTTTACGGTGAATCGGCATACGTTCCTGCTCACCAATCGGGCCCTTTTCATCAATAGGCGTACCGAGCACATCCATAATGCGGCCCAGGGTTTCTTCACCGACAGGTACAGAAATCGGCGCGTCGGTGTTGCTTACCGGCAACCCGCGTGCGATACCCTCGGAACTACCCATCGCGATGGTGCGTACTACTCCATCACCGAGCTGCTGCTGGACTTCCAACGTGAGATCAACCTCGTCTACTTTCAATGCATCGTAAACCTGAGGTACTTCGTCACGTGGAAACTCAACGTCAATGACCGCACCAATCACCGATACGATTCGTCCGCTACTCATTTGCTATTCCTCTTATCCTGACGTTTCAGGCAAGTGCCCACCTAAACGGCGGCCGCTCCACCAATTATTTCTGACAGTTCCTGCGTAATGGCTGACTGTCTTTCGTTATTCATGATCAGCTGGAGCTCATCAATCATCTCTCCAGCATTATCAGACGCACTTTTCATGGCGATCATTTTTGCAGCCTGCTCGCAGGCCCCATTTTCGACTACCGCCTGATAAACCTGCGCTTCAATAAATCTTTTGACCAAACCTTCGACCAACTGGCGCGCTTCTGGTTCATAGATGTAATCCCAGCGATGCTTGAGTTCGGTATCTTCATCGGGATCCAACGGCACTAGCTGTCTAATAGTTGGAACCTGCGTCATCGTATTTATAAACACGTTATTCGCAAGATATATCTTGTCAACCTGACCTTCTTCGAAGGCATCAAGCATCACTTTAATACTACCAATCAAATCAGATATCGCCGGCGTTTCACTTACGTGATTAGACGCAGCAACAACGTTACCCCCGTAACTTCTGAAAAACTGGGCGCCCTTATTACCGATCAGGCAAAGGTCTACCTCAATATCCTTATCGACAAAGGTTTTAACGTCATTGACCACCGCTTTCAGTAGGTTGATGTTAAGACCACCACACAAACCTTTATCAGTCGTTACGATAATGTATCCCAGGCGTTTTACTTCACGCTCGATCATCAGGGAATGTTTGAACTCTGGTGAAGCATTGGCGACATGCCCAATTACAGATCTAATATGATCAGAATACGGACGTCCACGCGCCATACGTTCCTGAGCTTTACGCATCTTACTGGCTGCAACCATTTCCATCGCACTCGTGATCTTTTGAGTGTTCTGGATACTCGCAATCTGTTTGCGAAGTTCTTTTGTACCTGCCATTACCGGGTTACCAGGTTTGAGTTGACTTAAACGTATCCAGGGCTTTGGTCATTGCTTCCACGACCTCATCGCTATATTCACCCTTTTCATTTACCTCAGCCATGAAATCAGCATGTTCCGAATTCATGTACGACAAAAGCGCCGCCTCAAAATCCAGAACTTTCTCAGTCTCTACGTCTTCGAGATAGCCTTCATTGGCTGCAAACAACACCACACCCATATCAGCGACGCTCATCGGTGCGTACTGCTTCTGCTTCATTAACTCGGAGATGCGCTCACCATGCTCAAGCTGTCTACGGGTCGCTTCATCAAGATCAGACGCAAACTGAGAAAATGCGGCCAGTTCCCTGAACTGCGCTAATGCAAGCTTGATACCACCACTGATCTTAGACATGAACTTAACCTGGGCATCTCCTCCTACTCTCGATACCGAGATACCCGGATTCATCGCCGGGCGATTACCCGAATTGAACATGTCCGTTTCCAAAAATATCTGACCATCAGTAATGGAGATAACATTCGTTGGTACGAAAGCCGACACATCACCCGCTTGGGTTTCGATAATCGGCAAGGCTGTTAGCGAACCGGTCTTACCTTTCACTTCTCCACCAGTTTGCTGCTCTACGTAATCAGCATTAACCCTGGCAGCACGCTCCAATAAACGCGAGTGCAAGTAAAAAACATCACCAGGATACGCTTCACGTCCAGGAGGACGACGGAGCAACAAAGAAATCTGACGGTAAGCCCAGGCCTGTTTGGTGAGATCATCATAAATAATCAGCGCATCCTCGCCTCGATCACGGAAGTACTCTCCCATGGAGCAGCCAGAGTATGCCGCTAGATATTGCATAGGTGCTGGATCAGACGCACCTGCAGCTACTACGATCGTGTTCTCCATCGCCCCGTATTCTTCAAGTGTTCTGACCACGTTCGCAATAGACGAGAACTTCTGACCGATGGCGACGTACACACACTTAATGCCGGAAGCCTGCTGATTGATAATCGTATCAATCGCAATGGCTGTTTTTCCGGTCTGACGGTCTCCAATAATGAGCTCCCGCTGACCCCGGCCAACTGGAATCATCGAGTCAATACATTTGAGTCCGGTCTGTACCGGCTGATCAACGTGCTGCCTGGCGATAACACCAGGGGCTACCTTCTCGACAGGTGAAGACGAAGTTGCATTGATGGGGCCCTTGCCATCGATCGGATTACCCAACGCATCGACCACGCGGCCCAACAACTCAGGTCCGGTAGGTACCTCGAGAATTCTGCCGGTACACTTTGCGGTTTGCCCTTCTCGAAGTGACTTATAGTCACCCAGAACCACCGCACCGACCGAGTCACGCTCCAGGTTCAATGCAAAGCCGAAGAGGTTATTCGGGAATTCAATCATTTCGCCGTTTTGAACGTCGGCGAGTCCGTGGATTCTCACAATACCATCCGACACACTGACGATTGTTCCCTCGTTGCGTGCCTCTGAAGATACATCGAGATTCGCAATTCGTTGCTTGATAATCTCGCTGATCTCGGAAGGATTCAGTTGTTGCATGTCCCGTTCCTTTATATGTAATTAATTCTTAATCTGCCTACTGTAGTGCTTGTGACAGTTTTCTCAGTTTTCCTCTGATGGATCCATCAATGACCGTGTCTTCCGCCTTGATGACAACACCACCAACAAGTGACGCGTCGACCGCCGTTGTCAAATTAACATCTCGTTGTAACTTAGTTTTCAGCGCCGCGGACAATTTGTCTGCCTCTTCGTCAGAGACTTCATATGCACTGGTAACTTCGACGTTTATGGTTCTTTCGTGATCTGCTTTTAAAAGCTCGTATTGGTCCGCAATGTGGGGTAGCAATTCGATTCGACCATACTCGGCTAATACATTGATGAAGTTGCGCGCTTCATCATCAATGTCTACTTCCAACAGCAACCCGAGGAAAGCAGCGACGTCTTCCGTGGTTAGCTTTGGATCATCGAGTCTTTCAGCCACAACGCCTTCACTTACCGCAGACGCTAATAATCCAAGCATGCTTGACCAGCGCCCTAGACCAACTTTCTGCTCTACAGCATGCGCGAACGCTGCTCGGGCGTATGGTCTTGCGATTGTTGCGAGTTCTGCTTCGGCCATTTCTACAACTGTGCCGACAGATTCTTGAGCATATCCTGATGAGTGCTCTTGTCGACGCTGCTTTCGAGAATCTTCTCGGCACCCTCTATCGCCAATTCACCAACTCGTTCACGAAGCTCTTCTCGAGCTCGATTTATTTCCTGATCAATATCGCCCTGTGCCCCCTGAATGATCCGCTGGGCCTCTTCTGAGGCTTGACCTTTAGCTTCTTCGACAATCTGATTGGCTCGGCTTTGGGCCTGACCAATCAACTCCGCCGCCTGCTTCTTGGCGTCCTCTAACTCAAGATCTGCTGCCTCATTGGCTTGCTCAAGTTGTTTTTCCGCAGCCGATGCTCTTTCTAAGCCATCTAGAATAATTTTTTGGCGTTGGCGCATTGCCTGAGAAAGATATGGCCACACAAACTTCATGCAGAACCAAACGAAAATCACGAAGGAAATCATCTGGCCAAACATTGTTAGATTAATATTCACGTTCGTTCTACCCCATCAATTAATCATTGCAACAGCAGCATCTTATAGCTAGGTGCCAATGCTACAATGCAAAAATCAAATAAAGTGAAATACCAACCGCAATAATAGGAACGGCATCTACCAGCGCTAATGAGATAAATAACTGAGTCATTAACATTGGTTGTAACTCCGGTTGGCGAGCAACACCTTCAAGATATTTGCCCGCTAGGATGCCAATACCGACTCCACTTCCGATAGCGCCAAGTCCCATTAAAAGACCACCGGCAATAAAAATAAGCGATTGTTCCATTACTTGCTCCTACTTTAATCGTCTTAGAATTAAACTCTAGTGTTCGTCCGTTTCATGCGCCTGAGTCAGGTACACGATTGTAAGGATCATAAACACAAAAGCCTGTAAACAGATGATAAGAATGTGAAATACAGCCCATGCCCATTGCAAAAGGCCACCAAATAAACCAAGAATCAAACCGCTGCTATATAACAGCGCTATCAGGATAAATATCATCTCTCCAGCATAAAGGTTACCGAAAAGTCTTAAGCCATGGGACAACGGTTTTGCAATCATGTCCACAATCTCAAGAATGAAATTGAACCAGTACATGCTCCAGTGAGGAATAGGGTGGGTAATAAGCCCTGCACCAAATTTTATCGGGCCTTTAATCTTCAAGTTGTAATAAAGCACCAGGAAAAATACTCCGACCGACATTCCCAGGGTGGCATTGGGGTCCGTTGTAGACACTATTTTAAAGTAAGGAACACCTGCAAGCTGCGCCGCATGTGGGATCAGGTCCACCGGAACTAAATCCATGAGATTCATCAGAAACACCCAGATCAATATAGTAAGCGACAATGGACCAATAATTGGATTGGGTCGAGTACCGAAAACCTGGGTAATGTTATCCTCGACAAACTCTATGGCCATTTCACAGACATTTTGTAGTGTCCCTGGTACACCTATGGTTGCTCGCTTGGCTGCGGTCATAAACATTGCTAGAAAAATAATTCCCAGCCCAATTGACCAGAACATCGTATCTACATGTATCGCCCAAAATCCCATATCAGCGATTTCCTCAGGGCTGCCCGCGAACCCCCAATTACCATCCGGATGCTTGCCGTAAGCAAGGTTGGTTAGGTGATGTTGAATATATTCCTGCGATGTCGGTGCGTCACCAGCCATAAACTATTCGTAATCCTTTCTTGTCTCTTATTTTTCTTTGCTTTTCTTCAGCCTTGCCGACTTCTTAACCGGTTTACCCCAAGTACCGGGACAGCGATATAAGTCAGCTGCAACCCAATAAAGGTACCGAAAAAACTCAAAACATTCAGAGGCTCTATTAACACAAAAACCGCCACAAATAATGCTATGCAAAACGCTAACTTTCCTAACTCACCTAACAATATAGGTGTTAATCCAGTGCCCTCTTTCAAGGTCTTGCCGTGAAAACGTGCCGCCGCATATACAACTGGTACTACACAGACCAAACCACCCAGCAGTGCTGAGTAAGCCGCCACTATGTCTATTAATAGACACCCGGCCGCGGCTAATACCATTACAATAAACTGAACAATTACTATCCGGCCGACACTTCCGTTTAGAGCTTCCTTCAAAACAAATGCCGTACATACAAAAGGGCCATGTATAGCCCCCATTTATAGGGGGTCAGAGTATAGAGACTATGCGTTAGTTGGGCAACAGTTAAGCGTTACTCAGGGTCCCCAAAATGCGAAAGAATACCCTCCAGCTCGTCGAGGTTGGTATAGCTGATTACCACCTTGCCTTTTCCCTTGGCTGTGTGCTGTATCGCAACGGGCTGGCCAATACGAGCCCCGAGTTTTTCTTCCAGGTGGCGTGTGTCTGCCGACTTTTTACCTTTTGACTTTGCACCCGGCCGCGAAAGCCTACGCACAGCGGCTTCTGTCTCTCGAACACTAAGCTGCCTACGCCGCACATCCCTTGCTATTTTCTCCTGATCCGCATTAGACAGTGACAAAAGTGCCCTGGCATGGCCCATTTCGACGGTCCCTTCGGCTAACATCTCCTTCACGATAGGGGACAAACCATTGAGCCTGAGATAATTGGTGACCGAAACACGACTCTTACCTACCGCTTTAGCAAGTTCCTGGTGCGTAAACTCAAATTCCTCAACCAGTCTTTGAAGCGCCTGTGCTTCTTCTATCGGATTAAGATCCTCGCGCTGAATATTCTCGATCAGCGACATGGCGATCGCCGATTCATCATCTACCTGTCTAATGATTGCCGGTATCTTCACCAGATCCGCTCGCTGGGCAGCCCGCCAACGACGCTCTCCGGCTATGATTTCGTATTGGGTATCAGCTAGTTCCCGCACTACAATCGGCTGAACAACCCCCTGGCCTCTAATAGATTCCGCGAGTTCATCCAACGCTTCCTCCGCGAATGTTTTCCTGGGCTGAAAACGCCCAGGCTTGATTCGCTCAATAGGGATCTCATCGAGAAGGGCGCCTGGCTTAACCTCGCTGCCAAGTAGTGCTTCTAGTCCTCTCCCGAGACCTTTCTTTTTAGTTACCATCCATTAATCCTTTTGTTCCAGACGTTTTGCCAATTCGCCTGCAAGCGCCAGATAACCACGGGCTCCCCGTGACTGTTTATCATAATACATGATAGGAACACCGTAACTTGGTGCCTCTGCCAACCTTACATTGCGGGGTATCACGGAATGGAATACGGTGTCACCGAAGTGATCTATCAGATCGTTTGATACTTCTTTAGCTAATCGATTACGCGGGTCAAACATCGTGCGCACAATGCCTTTGATTTCCAAATCAGGGTTCAGCTTGCCAGTAATTCGCGAAATCGTTCCAATGAGCGCGGTCAGACCCTCCAGCGCGTAGTATTCACACTGCATCGGAATAATCACTCCATCGGAAGCGACAAGACCCGTCAGCGTCAGAAGGCTAAGTGAAGGCGGGCAGTCTATTATAATGTAGTCATATTGTTCGTTTACGGGAGCCAGGGCCCTACGCAATCGATACTCCCACTCTGGAACATCTAGTAACTCCACGTCAGCGCCACTCAGGTCCGCATTCGCTGGAAGCAAATGATAGCCGGCCGATTCAACGTTGATCTTGGCCTCATCTACGGATAGTCCTTCAATCAATACATCATAGGTCGAATAGGGAGAATCGCCTTTCTCAATGCCGCTACCAGTAGTGGCATTGCCCTGGGGATCAAGGTCTACCAGCAATACTTCGCGCCGCATGGCTGCAAGGGACGCTGCCAGATTAATACTGGTCGTCGTCTTTCCGACGCCACCCTTCTGATTGGCGATCGCCAATATCACTGACATATTTCCTTAATCACAATGAATGTCTTTATTGATAATTCACGATGATGTTTTGTGAGCGAGTGTGACAACCACTCGGTCCTCTTTTAGCATGGGTACATGAAGCGGCGTCTGGCATTTAACTTGTAACGGCGCAGCCGCTGATAACGGTTCATGATCGCCGCTCTTCATAGCGAGCAGGGTACCATTTGAGGCCATCAAGTGTGCACATGATTTTGCCAGTTCATCAAGCGGCGCCAGAGCCCTACATACAACCTGATCAAATTGATCACGCACCAGCTCCATTCGTTCCTGGACAATGGTGACATTGTTTAATCCCAGCGCTATTTTTGCTTGTGTCAGGAAGCGTATTTTCTTGCCGTTACTGTCAATTAAAGTGAAGTGCTTTTCTGGAAAATGGAGTGCCAACGGGATGCCTGGCAATCCTGCACCGGTACCAACATCAGCAATGTGTGCTCCGTCAATCAATGGCACTATAGACAGTGAATCCATCAGGTGATGCGTCACCATCCGTTCCACACTAAGGATACCAGTCAGGTTATAGATTTTGTTCCAGCGCTCAAGGAGTCTTAGATAATCTTCTAAAGCTTCAGAAAGATCCGATGAAACAGGAAAGGGAAACTCACCTAATCCTTGCTGAATTTGACCAAGCGTCATCAAGCAGACTTCAGTGCCGCCGACGCTTTATGCTTCTTTAGGTAGATTAGCAAAAGAGATACAGCTGCTGGCGTTACCCCGGAAATTCTCGCTGCCTGACCAATGGTTTCGGGCCTGACTTCGTGTAGCTTCTGGCTTACCTCATTGGACAGACCCGCAACACCAGAATAATCGATATCTTTTGGTATCCCGAGACCATGCTGGGATCTGACCCGATCAATCTCCTGCTGCTGGCGACTGATATAACCGGCATATTTGCAATCAATTTCCACCTGTTCGGATACCCCGGCATTATTATCAGGCAGGCCCGCCAGGCTTAATAATGACTCTACTTCGACTTCCGGTCTTTTGAGTAGATCGAGCAAGTTGTATTCCCTGGACAGCGGTTTACCCAGATGATTTTCAAACTTTGCATCACCAGGCTGAACCCACCTGCTGGCCATCTCCTTTGACAGGGCGCCAATACCAGCCTCTTTTTCGCTAAACATGCGCCACCGATCATTGTCTATGAGGCCGAGCTTTCGGCCAATAGCAGTTAATCTGCGATCTGCATTGTCCTGGCGCAGAACCAAACGGTACTCCGCTCGACTGGTAAACATTCTGTATGGTTCTTTGGTACCAAGGGTAATCAGATCGTCAATTAATACGCCGATATACGCCTGACTTCTATCGGGACACCAGAGGCCTTCCTCTTTTACACTCAGAGCCGCATTAATTCCTGCAACCAGCCCCTGCGCCGCCGCTTCTTCATACCCAGTCGTACCATTGATCTGTCCGGCAAAGTACAAACCTGCCAGGTACCTGGTCTCCAGCGACGTCCGCAGGTCACGCGGCTCGAAATAGTCATACTCGATCGCATATCCCGGGCGCGTAATGTGTGCTTGTTCAAAGCCCTTGATGCTCTGTACCAGGTCCAGCTGCACATCATAGGGCAGACTGGTGGATATGCCATTAGGATAAACCTCTCGGGTATTGAGTCCCTCGGGTTCGATGAAAATCTGATGCGATGATCGATCAGTGAATCTCACTACCTTATCTTCAATAGAAGGACAATAACGTGGCCCTACACCATCGATTTCCCCTGTAAAAAGTGGGGACCGGTCCAGCCCCGCCCGGATCGCGTCATGCGTCTTCTCGTTCGTATGTGTGATATGGCAAGCTACCTGACGCGGGTGCTCCTCTCCCGTTGACAAATAGGACATAGCAGGGCGTGGTTCATCCCCTGGTTGTGACTCTAACTCACTGTAATCTATGGTTTTTCCATCTATTCTGGGTGGTGTCCCCGTTTTCAACCTACCCACCTGAAAGGGTAGCTCGCGCAACCGAGCAGCTAGTCGATTGGACGGCGCATCCCCCGCACGCCCGCCTTCCCTTTTTTCCATCCCCACATGGATAACTCCCCCAAGGAAAGTTCCGACGGTCAATACGACAGTAGGTGCGTAGAATGACAAACCCATCTGAGTAGTAACGCCTTCGATACGATCGCCTGCTACCAACAGGTCATCCACTGACTGCTGAAATATAAGCAGATTGGGCTGTTCTTCCAGTGCGTTCCGAATCGCTGTTTTGTAAAGCGCTCGATCCGCCTGTGCTCTTGTGGCCCTAACCGCTGGTCCTTTCCGGGCATTCAAGGTACGAAAATGGATTCCAGCCTCGTCAGCAGCCCGAGCCATGATGCCACCCAATGCATCGATTTCTTTAACCAGGTGACTTTTGCCAATTCCACCGATAGCTGGATTACATGACATCTGACCCAGCGTTTCGATGTTTTGTGTGAGCAAAAGTGTACGACACCCCATTCGCGACGACGCGAGTGCAGCTTCAGTCCCGGCGTGCCCACCACCGACGACAATGACCTCGAAGTGTTTTTCAGTCATGGAATATGATCGATTTCAATCGGATCGCAAGTATACGCATGGGTTAATCAATGTCCATTTACCGCCCAAGTACTTATTTTCCTATGCAGAAGCTGGAAAATATTCTTCCCAGTAGATCATCACTCGTAAACTCTCCAGTTATCTCTCCTAAGGCCAACTGGCAACGGCGCAGCTCTTCCGCGAGCAATTCCCCAGCCCTGCTATCAGCAAACGCTGTTTTCCCCTTTGAGAGTGCTTCTAGTCCCCGCTGCAGGGCATCCAAGTGACGGGAGCGCGCTATAAATGTCCCTTCACCTCCAACAGTGTAGCCGATTCCTTCTTTCAATCGACCTTTTAACACATCAATGCCTACACCAGTTACCGCCGAAGTGAGTACATACTCGCATGACAGGTCCACCGTCGTTGGCTGCCAGATATCCGATTTATTCAGCACGACCAAATATGGGGCGTTGTTTGGTATTTCATACATTAGCTGCTCAACATGACTATTGAGGTCTTCCCTGTGTGCACCAAGATCAACCACAATCAGCACAAAATCTGCCTGATCTATTTCCTTGACCGCTCGTCGAACACCCTCTATTTCGATTGGATCACCGCCTTCACGTAATCCGGCAGTATCTATCAACCTAATTGGTACGCCATCCAGATGAACATGCTCGTCTATCACGTCGCGAGTTGTACCCGCTATTTCTGTCACTATAGAGGTATCCGTTCCTGTAAAACGGTTCATCAAACTGGATTTTCCCGCGTTGGGTCGACCTGCCAATACAATGCTTACCCCTTCCCGTAGCAGCGCCCCCTGGGTAGCCTCGTTCTTCAAATCGGAAATTTTTTCAATCAAGGCATCGAGTCCGGAATTGACTCGAGGGTCCTCCAGAAAATTGATTTCTTCCTCTGGGAAGTCGATCGCCGCCTCAACATATGTCCTAAGTTGTACCAGGGATTCTGTTATGTGATATACCTTCCTGGAGAATTCTCCGCGGAGAGATCGCATTGCGCTCATTGCAGCTTGGTTGCTTGCGCTATCAATCAGATCCGCGATCGCTTCTGCCTGTGACAGATCGATTTTATCGTTGAGAAATGCTCGCTCTGAAAACTCTCCTGGTCTGGCCAACCGGGCCCCGAGTTCAACGACCCTTTCTACGATCAAGTTCATAACGACAGGTCCGCCATGACCCTGAATTTCCAGGACATCTTCTCCGGTGAAGGAGCGAGGTGATTTAAATAACAAGGCGAGACCTTGGTCTACCGGGGAACCACCGGCATCAAGAAAGCTCGTAAAGGTGGCTATACGTTCTTCAGGAATCCCCCCAATCATACCGTTAGCAATATCAGTAACTAACGGCCCTGATACGCGTACCACACCAATACCACCCTTACCTAACGGAGTAGCTAAGGCGACTATCGTATCCTTCTCATACATGCCGGCGCCCGATTCATTTTCCCGCGTTAATCTGTCTTGTCACATACCACTGTTGCAAGATAGACAATACGTTATTAACCAACCAGTAAAGCACCAAGCCCGCAGGAAACCACAGGAAGAAAAACGTAAACATGATGGGCATCATTTTGAATATTTTCGCCTGCATTGGATCCGGTGGTTCAGGTTGCAACATCGTCACAAAATACATTGAAACACCCATGAGAATAGGCAAGACAAAGTAGGGATCCATCACTGACAAGTCATCGATCCACAATACAAAGGGGGCCTGACGCAACTCGACGCTTTCCAAAAGAACCCAATAAAGTGCAAGAAAAACAGGCATTTGCAACAACAATGGAAAACAGCCGCTTAGTGGATTAGTACCTTCTTTTTTGTAGAGTTCCATCATCCCCTGCGAAAGCTTCTGACGATCATCGCCATATTGCTCTCTTAGCCTTAGCATCTCTGGTTGCAACTTTCGCAGCTTGGCATTCGACCGGTAGCTGGCGGCAGACAACGGATACATTATCGCTTTAACACAAAGCGTTAACAGCATAATGGCTAAACCCCAGTTACTGGCAACATACTGTTGTATATTCGTTAGCAGATAAAACAGTGGCTGCGCCATCCACCATAAGAACCCATAGTCAATCGTCAGATCCAGTCCGGTTGCAATATCCCTCAGTCGATACTGATCTTTTGGACCTACGTAGTACTGAATCAATTGTCGATCTTGAGCACCACTGGTAACCGTCCACAAGGGTGACGTGAGACCAAAAATATATACGTCCTGCCCGGGCAACTTTCTCGCCTCGTAACTATGCTCAGCTTCTCTGTTAGGCACGAAAGCAGAAACAAAATAGTGTTGCACAAGCGCTATATAACCACCGGTCTGCTTGTCACTAAAGGTCAACTCTTCTATGTCGTCAAACTCTAACTTGTGATATGAAGCCTCTTCTGTACGTGTTGCTCCACCCACAAAGGGACGCATTCCCATTGCATTCGTATCGACGTTATGGGGATCCTGTGAATCTCTTTTTATCTGTGCAAAGACAGCTCCAGACCAATCGTCTTCGCTCCCATTTTCAACCAAATAGTTGATATCAATAAGATAGCTGGATCTGGTAAAAACGTATTCCTTTACAATTTTCACACCACCGTCCTGCACAAAACTCAGTTCTACACTGAGTTGCTCTTCTTCCCCCAGGTTGTATTCATTGGAATAACTAGAAAAAGTAGGTCTGCCAGCTGGCGTATCCGTACCATTTGGTCCAATCAACCCACTCTGAGCGCTATAGGCGTTACGTGGGTCAACCAACACAAAAGATTCTTCGGGCGTCTCTATGTTGGTTGGGAAGTTTCTAAGCGATACAGATGTTATATCTCCACCAAGTTTGTCCAGGGTCAAAGACAACACGTCCGTAGTCACCAGGATAAAACGATCCGAAGTGCCTGGATCAGGTTTCTGCACCTGACGGTAATCTGAAGGTTCAATTGTGGGTATCAAATCTTCGTGGTCGGCAACTTGCGGAATTGCCTGAGGTATCGATTGGGGTAATATTTCAACATTCTGTGATGAGCTATATGTCGTGTCAGATAGCACTTCCTGAGAAACATCAGGAGACCTGCCCTGCCCATAATCATCATTCCACGCCAATATAAGAAAATATGAGGTTACGGCGAGACCAAGCAATATGATAATTCGCTGGTAATCCATCAATTTTGCCCTCCCAGCAGTTCGTCTTCTGGCCGGTTTGGCACCATATCAACGCCCCCGGGATGTAACGGGTGGCATTTGCAGATCCTCTTAACCGCCAGGAAACTACCGCGTGTCACCCCATGCTTCTCAATCGCTTGTATAGCATAATTAGAGCAGGACGGATAAAACCTGCACCGCGGGCCAAATAAACCACTGATCGTAGCCTGATAAATCCAGATCACCGACATTGCCAGTTTCTTCACTGATACCCCACTTTTGTTTCAAGTTCCGCGAAAAGCAGAGACAGGTTTTTCCGAAGCTGTGTTTTTGTTTCCCTATTTACGGGTGGACGCGCCAGAACTACGGTATCAAAGGCCCCAAGTTGCGTCTGGCGAAACGTTTCCCTTATCAACCGTTTAACCAGGTTACGTCTTACTGAGGTGGGGGCTGTTTTTTTGCTAATGATCATACCCAGTCTGTTATAGGTAAAATCGTTCTTTTTTGCCAGGATTAGGAACCCTGGCGTTGAAACCCGAAACGTGTTCTGTTCAAAAACCGCATTAAATTCTCTGCTGTGCTGCAATCGGGCTCTTTTGGGTAAGCCCATAGGAGCTGCATTTATCAAGCAGACAGTTCTTTGCGACCTTTGGAACGTCGTCTTTTTAATACCTGACGGCCAGCCTTGGTGGCCATTCTGGCCCTGAAACCATGGGTTCTCTTCCGTTTTATCACGCTTGGTTGAAATGTTCTTTTCATCATAGAGACCCAATTGAGAGAGCGGCGGATTCTAATGAAGAACCTAATGTCAGTCAATGAGGACCTCATAACTCACTATTCGTGGAATACGTAATTATTAAATAATATATATATATAAAATTTATTATTGTTTTTATTAGATAATCTTAATCTGTGGATTACGGTAGTTAATTTAATAATTTCAATTGGTTGCACGATTAATATCTCGTGTATGGAGATACCTCGAAGATGTTATTTATCTGTGTATAACAGTTGGATGAATAGCGATGTTATGCACTCCAAAAAATATTCACGCGGTTTGTTAAATTATATCCACAACTTACCCACAGGATGATCACTGCTTACTGATGTTCTTATTGTATAACTTATTGATAAATAAACAGATTTTTTATCAACTTTTTGCCTATTGAGCTTTGCATTGTCAATGCCTTTGGCGTTACTATTTGCGTCTTACATATGACATTGTCATGTGTACTAGAAACAGCTTTTTAAACACGTAGTGCGTGACTAGCTAACGAGCTTCCTGCCGCAAAAAGCTATAATAAACGAAATAATCACGGGGGTTCTGTGGGGATCAGTATTTGGCAAAAATGTTTACAGAGTCTTGAAGATGAACTCTCTACGCAACAATTTAACACCTGTATAAAACCCCTCCAGGTAGTAACCGGCAACACAGAAGTCAAGCTACTGGCACCGAATAAATATATCCGGGATCAGATTAATGATCAGTTCTTGCAACGGATTATTGAGTTGGTTCGCACAGGCGGAAATCAGGAAGTCCGGCTCGAAATTGGCAGCACTCAGAAAGTAAAGCGCAAGGGAGAAAACGCATTTGCCGAGAGTGAGTCTTTTTATCCTTTACTTGATTTAAACAAAGATTTCACTTTTGACACCTTCGTAGAAGGGCGTTCGAATCAGATCGCGAGAGCTGCTGCACTGCAGGTGACAGAGAATATTGGTGGCGCATCCTATAATCCACTGCTGCTATACGGTGGTGTGGGGTTAGGCAAGACGCATCTCATGCATGCGGTGGGTAATTCAATTCTAGAGCGTAATCCGCATCTGAATGTTGCTTACATGTATTCGCAGCGATTCATGGAGGACATGGTAAGGGCTATTGAGCATGGCACTATGGCTGACTTTACACAGTACTATCGATCAGTGGACGTGCTGTTAATGGATGATATTCAGTTTCTCGCCAAGGGCATGAAGACTCAGGAGGAATTTTTCCATGTTTTTAATAGGTTACAGGAGGGGGGACGGCAAGTCATTTTAACCTGTGACCGCTATCCCAAAGAGATTGAAGGCCTTGAGGAGAGGCTAGAAAGTAGGTTTGTTTGGGGAATGACAGCAACGCTAGAGCCGCCGGATCTTGAAACTCGTGTCGCTATTTTAATGAAAAAGGCGGATCTGGAGCAGGCCGACCTGCCTCATGAAGCTGCATTTTTTATCGGCGAACGAATCCGCGCGAATGTGAGGGAATTGGAAGGCGCTCTAAAAAGAGTAATAGCCAACGCCAAGTTCACTGGAAGAAGTATTACTGTCGACCAGGTGCGAGAATCATTACGTGACCTGATAGCAATTCAGGATCGGCAGGTAGGTATTGAGAATATTCAGAAGACCGTTGCTGACTACTATAAGATTCGTATCAGTGACCTCCATTCAAAGAAGCGATCGGTTTCAATCGCTCGGCCGCGACAGATCGCTATGGCCTTGGCCAAGGAATTGACGAACCATAGCTTGCCCGAGATAGGAGATTCTTTTGGCGGCAAGGATCATACAACCGTGCTTCATGCGGTTCGCAGAATAGAAGAATTAAGAGAGAGTAAACGCGATATCGACGAAGACTATAATAATCTGCTGCGAATGCTGACGTCCTGAAGGAACCAATAGATTGTGAAACTTAGCATCAGCCGGGAAGCGCTGCTTGATCCATTGCAACTGGTCGCTGGTGTCGTTGAACGACGCCAAACTTTGCCAATTCTTTCGAATCTATTGCTTGTAGCAGAAGAGGGTGTGCTGACGATAACTGGTACAGACCAGGAAGTAGAGCTATCAGCCACCGTGACGGATGTAGAAATTGATGAGTCGGGCGAACTGACAGTGCCGGCGAGAAAGTTGATGGATATCTGCAAAAGCCTTGCTGGCGGTGCTACCTTAAAGCTCACTCAAGAATCCTCTCGATTGTCAGTCGTAAGTGGAGAATTCAGGTCCCATCTCGCAACGTTACCGACAATAGACTTTCCTAATGTAGAGCCCGAAACAGGTGCTGTTGCGTTAGAGGTTCCGGCAGCAATACTCGGTTCATTGCTCGACAAGACCAGCTTCGCGATGGCGCAACAGGATGTCAGATTGTTTTTTAATGGAGTGTTGGTTGAGCTGGAGCAAGGCGTGATCCGGCTGGTTGCCACCAACGGCCAAAGACTGGCAACAAGCTTCGTCGAACATGAAGTGCGTGGGGACAATCAGCGGTTTATTGTGCCACGCAAGGGTGTCCACGAGCTTATGAGGTTGCTCAATGAGGACAGCGAAGGAGACGCGAAGCTCCAGTTTTCGAGTAATCATTTGCGGGCCGAGGCAGCGAACGCGGTACTGGTTACCAAGCTGATTGATGGATCTTATCCGGACTACACCAGGGCGATCCCCTCAGGTGGAGACAAGATCATGGTAGGTAATCGATCTGATATTAGAGAAGCTCTAAATCGCACCTCGATACTGTCCAACGAAATGTATCGGAATGTGCGTTTACAGATGGATGCTGGAAAGCTGGATATTCACGCTAACAATCCACTTCAGGAAGAGGCTGACGAAACGGTATCGGTAGAGTATGACGGAGGTGCGCTGGAAATTGGCTTTAATGTGGGCTATCTCCTTGATGTGTTGTCTACCATGCGGGGTGACAAACTTAAAATCGAATTTATCGACGATAGCAGTGCGTGCCTGTTGACCGATCCTGATGACCGCAATACATCCTATGTCGTTAGCCCAATGATGGTTTAGTAAAAACTATAAGGCATTGATTTAAAATATATAAATTGATTGTTGTAGGTGAGCGAGTGCTTACTAACAAATAAGGGTAATGTATGAAATTCTCTATTAACAGAGAGTCCTTATTAAGACCGTTACAGCAGGTGGCTGGTGTTGTGGAAAGACGCCAAACCCTCCCCATCCTGTCGAATGTGTTGATAAAGGTAGAAACAGACCAGCTGTCACTTACTGGTACAGATCTGGAAGTCGAGCTGATTGGCAAAGTAGAGATTGCCAATGCGGAGGTCGGTGAGGTTACTGTCCCAGCAAGGAAATTAATGGACATATGTCGCCAATTGCCTGAGAAGGCTGATATTGATATTGAGTTGCAAGATCAGCGCCTGGTGGTGAAATCTGGTCGATTCAAATCCACGTTGTCTACCCTTGCTGCCCAGGATTTTCCGACGGTAGAGACTTCTGTTGATGAGCTTTCCATTGAGGTGAACAGTAAGGCGTTCAAAAACCTATTGGATAAAACAGGTTTCGCGATGGCGCAACAGGATGTGCGTTTTTTCCTCAACGGTATGTTACTGGAAATTGGTCAGGGAATGGTTCAGGCCGTAGCGACTGACGGACATAGATTGGCATTGAATAGCCTTGGTGTACCTGAAGCGAACGCAGACAAACAGGTTATCCTACCGCGTAAAGGTGTGCTTGAACTGCAGCGCTTGCTCCAGGAAGTAGACGGTGATGTTGTGGTAACCATTAGTAGCAACCATCTTCGGGTAGCGACTAACGAGTTTGCCCTGACGACTAAATTACTTGATGGTAAGTTTCCGGACTATGAGCGCGTAATTCCAAGGGACGGAAATCGTGTAATTCATGCAGATAGGGAGGAACTCCGTCAGGCCCTGAGTCGTACGGCGATCCTCTCTAATGAGAAATTTCGAGCGATTCGAGTGTCTTTTACTAGCGGAACAATTCAGCTTTCTGCTAACAATCCAGAACAGGAAGAGGCGGAAGAAACCGTATCTGTGGATTATCAGGGCGATGCCGTGGAGATTGGATTTAATGTGAGCTATCTCCAGGATGTATTGGGTGTATTAGACAGCGATAAGGTTCGTATCACCGTGCTCGACGCAAACAGCAGTGCGCTGCTTGAAGAACCCGATAATGACGATGCAATCTATGTGGTCATGCCGATGAAGTTATGAGCCTGAAACGGCTTGATGTCACCAATATCCGCAATATTGAAAAAGCTTCGCTAAACCTGGCGCCGACGATTAATGTCATCGTTGGTGAAAACGGTAGTGGAAAAACAAGTTTGCTGGAAAGTGCATATTTTCTAGGGAGCGCTAGAACGTTTCGCAGTACGAATGCTGATCCGTTGATTCGTAGAGGTGCTGACGTATGTCGGGTGAGTGGGGTGTGCGAAGGGGCCCGTGAAATAGCGGTATCCAGAGATAGGTCGGGAACCAAAAAACTTTCTTTATCTGGCAACACCATTCAACGAACCAGCGAGCTAGCGGCTACCTTGCCGATATTGGTGCTCGAGCCGCAAACGGTAAATCTATTAATAGGTGGTCCTGAGTACCGTCGACGCTTTTTGAATTGGGGTGTGTTTCACGTGGAACCTTCCTTCCGTTCTATATGGGAGGACGCTACGCGTTGTCTACAGCAGCGAAATCAGCTGCTGAAGCACTCACATGCAGGTGATGCAGAGTTGGAAGTGTGGAGTAAAGAGCTGGCTCGGCTTAGTGAACTGATTCACCAGTTCCGAACCCGGTACATGAAAGAGTATTGTGGGAGGTTCGCTAGGAATTCCGAGTTGACGGGTATATCAGAAGTTACGCTGCGATATGAGCCGGGCTGGAATACGGAATCTGCCCTGGAAGAGGTGCTACGCAACGAACTACAAAATGATTTAAAAAGAGGCTTTACTAATAAGGGTTTTCACCGTGCGGATGTTAAAATACTGGTGGCTGGCGATGATGCCGCGAAAACCTGCTCAAGAGGCGAATTGAAAATGCTCTCGTGGATGCTGGTTATCACGCAAGGCGAAGACCTGGATGATAATCTGGTCTATTTGCTGGATGATTTGTTTTCAGAGCTAGATTCAGGCCATCGGGCAAGGATATGCGAATATTTCGCTGATCGCGAAAAACAAGTGCTGACGACTGGTATTGATAGCAGGGCATTGCTGGAATGCTGGGGAGATAGATGTAAAGCGATGTTTCACGTGAAACATGGGGTTGTAACAGGAGAGATTTGATGAGCGATGACGATAGTACCTACGACTCGAGCAGTATAAAGGTGTTAAAAGGCCTTGATGCGGTTAGGAAACGGCCCGGGATGTACATTGGTGACACTGATGATGGCACCGGCTTGCATCACATGGTTCAGGAACTGGTGGATAACGCGATAGACGAGGCTCTTGAAGGATACTGCAATGTCATCAAGGTGACTGTGCACCTTGATGAATCGGTGTCTGTATCTGATGATGGTCGCGGTATTCCGACAGATCTCCATGAGGAAGGGCAGTCTGCTGCGGAAGTTATTATGACGGTGTTGCACGCCGGCGGTAAGTTTGACGACAGTAACTATAAAGTGTCCGGCGGACTACATGGTGTTGGCGTTTCCGTGGTGAATGCGCTATCTGAAGAGCTAAATCTAACTATTTGGAAAGATGGCCAGGTTTGGGAACAGAGCTATAGCAATGGTGTGCCGCGCGCGCCATTGGCAGTAGTCGGTGAGACGACCAAGAGTGGTACCCAGATTCACTTTAAGCCCTCCGCTGAGACTTTCAGTAATATTGAATTTCACTATGATTTACTTGCGAAACGTTTGCGGGAACTGTCTTTTCTTAACTCTGGCGTTTCTATCCACCTGACGGACGAGAGGTCCGGTAAGTCAGAGGTTTTCAAGTACGAGGGTGGTTTGAAGACCTTTGTAGAGTTCCTGAATCATAGTAAGACGCCGTTGAACACCATTTTTCACTTTAAAGAAGAACGAGAAGATGGCATTACGGTGGAAGTAGCCATGCAATGGAACGACTCCTACCAGGAAAATGTTTCCGCCTATACCAATAACATTCCACAGAGTGATGGTGGTACTCATCTTCAGGGGTTTAGGGCGGCGCTCACCCGAACACTGAATAATTACATCGAAAACGAAGGGATTGGTAAAAAAGATCAGGTTTCAACCACGGGAGATGATGCTCGAGAGGGCCTGACGGCGATTATTTCTGCCAAAGTGCCCGACCCCAAGTTTTCTTCCCAGACTAAAGACAAATTAGTCTCGTCGGAAGTAAAGGGCGCGGTAGAGCAGGAGATGGGTAGTGCGCTGTCTTCGTATTTGCTGGAAAACCCCCAAGAAGCAAAGGCGATTGTCCAGAAAATGATTGATGCGGCTCGTGCACGTGAGGCAGCAAGAAAAGCCAGAGAAATGACGCGCCGAAAGGGAGTCCTGGATATCGCAGGACTTCCGGGCAAGCTCGCCGATTGCCAGGAACGGGATCCTTCGCTATCTGAGATATACCTTGTGGAGGGTGATTCTGCAGGTGGGTCGGCGAAACAGGGCCGAGATAGAAAGTATCAGGCGATTCTCCCGCTAAAGGGCAAGATCCTTAACGTTGAGAAGGCTAGATTTGACAAAATGCTGTCTTCCGCAGAGGTGGGCACCCTAATAACTGCACTTGGGTGTGGAATTGGTAGAGATGAATTTGACCCGGATAAGCTTCGGTATCATCGAATCATTATCATGACAGACGCTGATGTTGATGGTGCTCATATTCGAACATTGCTACTCACGTTCTTTTTCAGGCACATGCCAGAGCTCATTGAGCGTGGTCATGTATTGATAGCGCAACCACCACTCTATAAGGTCAAGCGTGGTAAGGAAGAACAGTACATCAAGAACGAAGATCATCTGATTCAGTATGTGCTTGGTGCTGCCTTGACGGATGCCAAGTTGTATTCCGCTGAGGGTGCTACACCTCTGCAGGACGAAGAGTTAGCAGGTCTTGCACAGACTTACTACCATGTTCAAGATCAGATAAAACGGCTGGAACGCATTTATCCTGTAGCGGTTCTCAATCAGTTACTCTACTTGCCATTGCTTGACGCCAGCGTGTTGAGTGATAGAGATTCTGTAGGTCAATGGGTAGCTTTGCTAGACGCGAAGATGGAGCGCCGGCAGACGTCTCAAACTCAGTATGAGCTCGATTTGGTTGAGGATCCAGAGCGTCATCTATTCTACCCACGAGCGACAGTAATCAATCATGGCCATCGTAAGGAGTACATTCTGGGGCGTGATTTCTTTATGTCGACTGACTATAAGAATATTGCACGGGTTGGTGAAGAGATTGGTAGTCTAGTGACCGAAGCGGGTCGCGTTGAAAGAGGCGAGAAATCGGAGTTGGTTACGAGCTTCGAGGCTGCACTCGAATGGTTGCAGCAGGAAGCACTTCGTGGACAGAGTCGTCAGCGATACAAGGGATTAGGTGAGATGAATCCGGATCAATTGTGGGAAACGACCATGGATCCTGAGGCCCGTAGCATGTTGAGAGTTACGATCGAAGATGCGATCGCCGCAGATCAGGTGTTTAGTACGTTGATGGGTGACCAGGTTGAGCCGCGCCGCGAGTTTATCGAAGAAAATGCGCTGGCAGTTGCTAATCTGGACGTGTAGTTATCGCTCGCGCAAAGGCATGTAGATCCTTATAGGCAAGTATATAGGAAGGAACCTGGTCTCTCGTTTGCTCACCGTTGCCCGTTAGTACAAGCACCGGTCTGCATCCTCCAGCCTGGGCCGCCTGAATATCACGAAGAGAATCACCAACAAATGGCTGCCCTTTAACAGACTGACCACATAGTGTCTCGACCTGATGCAGCAATCCCGGTTTAGGTTTCCTGCAGGCGCAATTCTCATTGGGATGATGGGGACAATAGACGATCCCCTCTATTTGGCCACCCGCGTCGACCACAAGTCGTTGCATCTTGTCGTGAATATCCGAGAGGGTTTCTTCGCTGTAGAGTCCGCGAGCCACACCAGATTGGTTAGTCGCTACAAAGACTCTATATTCATGTTGGTTTAATAGTGCGATGGCTTCCAGACTACCTAGAATAGGAGACCATTCGTCCGGGGACTTAATGTAGTCTACAGCATCATGATTAATAACGCCGTCACGATCCAGAATGACGATATTGTCGGTCACGGAGCCTGAAGTAACGAGAAGTCAGCGACTTCCAGGAATAGCTGCCTCATACGTGCGACGGTCGCCAGTCGATTGAGTTTTACGTCTTCATCTTTATCCATGACCAGAACGTCATCGAAATAACGGTCAATCTGATCCTGCTGATTTGCAAGGATCGATAATCTATCGTTGTAATCTGTTGTATCTGAGAGCGCCGCCTGCGCATCAGTCAGCGCCACGAAAAGGTCTTTTTCCGCGGCCTGTGAAAATAGACTGATATCGATCTCGGGCAGATCCATGTCTTCAGTATCTCTGAGAATATTGGCAACACGCTTGTTTGCAGCTATCAAGTTCTTTGCTTTGTCCCCGGCCTTGAACTCATGTAACGCTCGAATGCGATCATTGGCTTCAGCGAGATCGGAGATTCCGACTGCGCTGTTTCGCACCGCCTGGATCACGTCAAAATCGATGCCGGAATCCTGATACCAGTTACCCAGTCGATCCAATAGATAGCCATATATAGGTTCAATATCAAAATGATATTGTTTATCAGAGGAATTGCCAAGCTGTTCACGATACATATCGGAAGTTTTGGCAAGGCATTTCTTAAGGCCTAGAGAAAGACCGTTATCAATTATTATGCGAATGATGCCCAGGGTCTGACGTCGAAGTGCATATGGATCTTTTGATCCAGTGGGTGCTTGTCCTATGCCAAAGATTCCGACGAGGGTATCGAGCTTATCGGCGATCGCAACGCTACTGGGAACCTTACCTATAGGTAATTGGGCGCCAGAGGATGTTGGGAAATAGTGTGTGCGGATACCTTCACAAACTTCAGTATGTTCATTGTCCTTCGCTGCATAGTGTCCACCCATGGTCCCCTGCAAGTCGGGGAATTCCCCCACCATATCGGACACCAGATCGGCTTTGCACAAAAGTCCCGCGCGAGCAGCGTTTTGCGAATCGCCTCCTATCTGATCAGCGATAAAAGCTGATAGGACGCTAATTCGCTTCGCTTTGTCCAGATAGCTTCCCAGTTCAATCTGAAAAACGACTTTACTAAGGCGCGACAATTGTTCTTCGAGAGATGTTTTTGTGTCACTTGAAAAAAAGAACGCGGCATCTGCAAGGCGAGGCTTGATTACTCTTTCGTTGCCGGTGACAACTATAGAGGGATCTTTGCTTGCTATGTTTGCTACAGTAATGAAGCCAGGCTGTAGTTTTCCTCTCGCATTTCGCATATGGAAGTATCGTTGATGCTCTTTCATCGCAGAGATCAGCACTTCCTCCGGGATCTCGAGAAATGATTTGTCAAAAGACCCGCTTAAGATTACCGGCCACTCGACCAGAGCGGTAACTTCGTCAAGTAGATCCTGATCCCAATCGATGACACTCTCTTGAACGCTCGCTTCCTTGGCGATCGCATCTTCGATGACCTTTCGTCGCTCTTGAAAATCCACAATGACGTTTGCTTGTCTGCACTCATCAATATAGTCACTTGCACCGCTGATCTTGATCGCACCAGGGTGCATGAATCGGTGACCATAGCTCTCACCACCTGTCATGCATCCAAGCAAGCTAAAATTTAACTGTTCACTACCATAGAGTGCGACGGCCCAATGTACGGGACGGACGAATTCTGTACGATTACTGCCCCATCTCATGCGCCGATCAATGGGCAGGTCGCGAACACATTTGTCAACGATAGCTTCAATTTCGTCAGTGATGGATTTCCCTGGCCGGACTTCTCGAAAAACGACCCACTCACCCTTGTCAGTACTCAACGTGTCCAGGGACGCCGGATCCTCCACACCACAGGATCTTACAAAACCTAGGAGTGCTTTGGTGGGCTGTCCGTCAGCGTAGGCGGCTTTGATGGAAGGCCCGCGCTTTTCTATTTTTTGTTCCGGCTGTACCTCGTGGAGTCCGGTCACTATTACTGCCAGGCGCCTGGGCGTGCCATATGCGTCTACGTCGTCGTAGGAAAACTCGCGCTCTGTTAACTCATTCGCTAGATTGTCCGCCAAAGCGGTCATTAATGACTTAAGTGATTTGGGTGGCAGTTCTTCGGTACCAATCTCTATAAGCAGATCATCACTTCGCATCTGCCAGCTCCTTTAGGACATATTGCCGCGCGTCGTCCTCAGCTAAAGGGAACCCTAATGCGCGCCTTGATTCGAAGTAGGCGGTGGCTACTGCTCTCGAGAGAGTTCGAACTCTTAAGATAAAGCGTTGTCTTTCTGTGACAGAAATTGCGTGACGAGAATCCAGCAAATTAAATGCGTGAGACGCCTTGAGAACATACTCATAGGCGGGAAGTGATAATCCCGCTTTAAGCAGTCGTTCGATTTCGCCTTCGAAAAAATCGAACTGGTGCAGGAGTCCATCGACATCGGCTTCATCGAAATTAAAAGCCGACATTTCTACTTCGTATTGATGAAAAACGTCAGCGTAGGTTACTGTCTGATTATCGGTTTTTGTCCAGATAAGGTCCTGAAAGTCTTCTACCCCCTGTAAATATAGGGCGAGGCGTTCCAGACCATAGGTGATCTCCCCCATAACCGGATAGCACTCCAGGCCACCCACCTGTTGAAAGTAGGTGAACTGAGTGATCTCCATTCCGTCCATCCAGACTTCCCAGCCTAAACCCCATGCACCTAACGTTGGTGATTCCCAATTATCTTCTACAAACCGTATATCGTGTGTCATTGGATCTATACCCAGCGCCCTAAGGGAATCGAGATAAAGATCCTGAAAATTTTCAGGAGATGGCTTCATGACCACCTGAAACTGATAATAGTACTGGTAACGGTTGGGGTTCTCGCCATACCGGCCGTCGGTAGGTCGGCGACAAGGTTGGACGTAGGCTGCCTTCCAGTCTTCCGGACCAATTGCTCGTAAGAAGGTTGCGGGATGAAAGGTTCCTGCACCCATCTCTAGGTCATAGGGCTGCATAAGGACACAGCCCTGCTCAGACCAATATTTCTGTAGTGCGAGGATCAGATTTTGAAACGTGTCTGACATCGAGGGTTTACGCAGGCCCCAAAAGTGCGTAAGTATACCCGACGGTGTGGTTTTCACACATGCTTGGGTGTTAGAACTATGAGCAAACAACGATGTGGGTGGTGTTTAGGCGATCCGCTGTATGAACGTTACCACGATGAAGAGTGGGGTGTACCACTGTACGATGATGCGGCGTTGTTAGAATTTCTCATACTGGAAGGCGCGCAGGGAGGTCTCTCCTGGATCACAATTCTCAAAAAAAGAGAAAACTATCGAAACGCGTTTGATAATTTTGATGCACAGATAATCGCTCAATATGATGAGTCTCGCGTTGAGAATCTGATGAAGAATCCGGGGATCGTGAGGAATCGTTTAAAAATCCTGAGTACTGTCAACAATGCCCAGCGTTATCTTGAGCTGATGGACTCGGAAATCGGATTTTCTGAATACCTTTGGTCCTTTGTCGATGGACATCCAAAGGAGAATCACTGGCGGCGCCTATCTGACCTTCCAGCTCAAACGACTGAGTCTGAGGCAATGAGTAAAGATCTTAAGGCCAAAGGGTTCAAATTTGTTGGACCGACGATTTGCTATGCGTTTATGCAAGCGACTGGCATGGTCAACGATCATGAAGTTTCGTGTTTTCGACATGCAGATTGTCAGTCTCTTGCCACATGATGACCAGGCTGGCTTCATGTTTGCTTTGGGTATTGGCCGTGTTTCCACGAAAATTGTCACAGACCCTCGGCAAGTTCATTGGGTGGCTAAACTATCGAATTGGCACCCGGGTAGCGAAGATTTCTCAAGAGAACATATTACTTTGCTGCCCTGAATTATCGCCTGTGGAACAGAAACAACTTGTTTTGCGGAGTTTGCAGCATACTGCACAGACTATGCTAGAGACGCCAGCTGTATGGCTAGGGTCTCGCGCACGTCTTGAGTCCTGGGTTGAATCCGTTGCTAACGAAAAAGCGTTGACTGATGCTATTGGGACCAAGAAGGGTGTCATTGTGCTGTTGCCACATCTCGGCAATTGGGAGCTGTTTAACGTATATTTCGCGCGTCATGGGTCCATGACCGCGCTGTACCATCCGCCTCGTCAGGCCTATCTACAACCCATCATGCGCGGTATCAGGGAACGCTTTGGAAATGAGCTCGTAGCAACGAATAAGAAGGGTCTTGCTCGTTTATTTCGCTGCCTTGAAGCGGGTGGCGTGGTTACGATATTGCCTGATCAGGTTCCCAGTAGTGGCATATTCAGTAGCTTCTTCGGTATGCAAGCACTTACTGACGTGCTGATTCCGAGACTGATAAAAAGAACCGGGGCGAGGGTGGTTGCCATCACGGTTGAGCGAGGATCGGATGGCCGATTTGTTGTTCACTGCCGGGAGCCAGAGCCGGAGATATTTGATGATGACGAGGAAGTTGCTGTGAGGGGAATGAACAAGACCATCGAGGTGTGCGTACGCCAGTCATTGGCACAATATCAATGGGAATATAAGCGATTTCGTGAACGTCCGGCGGGTGAGAAAAAGATCTACCGTTTCAACAAGCCTGAAGAGTATCACCCACCTCACTAAATTTTTTTTGTGCAATCAGGTATGACTCTCCGCGCAACCCTGCAGAGCAATCTCTCGCCTGCCCTTCATCTTTGAAGGAAAGGACACGAAGGGTCGCGAATATCGATAGTAATTCATTGGGCTGTAGCAGAAATTTGGGATTGCCGGGACCCATAGCTTTGGTCTTTTCTACCGTAAACGTCTGGTAACAAAGCAACCCCCCAGGGCGAAGGGATTCGACAATTGCGTCTGCCAAGTTTCGATTCAGATAGTGAATGACTATGATCAGGTCATAGGCTTCGCATTCCAAACTGGCAGCCGAAATATCAACCTGCTTTGTGTGTATTGATAGATCCTGTGTTCCAGCGCGCTTCAAATTATCTAGCGCGACTTGCGAAATGTCCCAGCTATCAACAACGAAGCCTCTTTGAGCAAGCCATAGTGAGTTTTGTCCAAGGACACAAGCAAGGTCGAGCGCGCGACCCGTTTCACCAATGAGATGAGTATTGTGGACAAGTACTTCAGCTGGATTGCTGAGGGGTTTGGTTTTTTCAGAGTAAATGCGATCCCACTTTGTGCGATCGTTCATCTATTTGCGCCAGAACATAAACGTAAACAACACCAGCAGAGTAAATATTTCCAGACGGCCTAATATCATTGCGAAGGTCAACACTATCTTCGCGGAATCGCTGATGTCGCCATAATGTTGTGCCACGTCTCCCAATCCTGGACCAAGATTATTGATACAAGCACCGACTGCGGAGAATGCAGTCAAAAAATCCATTCCAGAAGCGACCATGGTCAGGGTTAGCGTTAGAACCAGGATGACGTAGATAGAAAAGAATCCCCAGATTGCTTCAATTACGCTGCTGGACACTGGTCTGTGATTCAACTTGATCGGAAATAGTGCGTTGGGATGAATTAACCGGTAAATCTCGCGGATGCCCTGTTTCCAGATTAACAGCACGCGTACGACCTTCATGCCACCGCCAGTTGAACCTGCACAAGCCCCCGTAAATGCCCCAAAGAAAACCAGATAGGGCAACATGCTGGGCCAGGTACTAAAGTTGGCGGTGGTAAAGCCGGTGGTGGTAAAAATGGAAACGACCGTGAATAAGCCTGCCCTGACAGCCTGCCAGCTGTCGTAAGTACTGTGAAGCAATAACACGGAGGTGGTGATTATCGCGGCGACGACCAGAATCGTGAAGTAAAATCTAGTTTCCTCATCCGCCAGATAGTGATGTGCGTTTCCCTTAAATGCATAGAAATGAAGACTAAAGTTAATGCCACAGATCACCATGAAGACGATTGCGACAGCTTCGATAGCCGGTGAGTTGAAGTAACCTATGCTTAAATCGTGGGTGGAAAACCCGCCGATAGCGACAGTTGAGAAGCTGTGACAGATTGCATCAAAGAAATTCATACCTGCAACCCAGTACGCGAGAGCACAGGTAGTGGTAAGTCCTAGATAGATTGACCACAATGCCAGGGCGGTTTGATGGATTCGTGGTGTAAGTTTGCTGTCTTTCATCGGACCGGGTGTTTCTGCACGATAGAGCTGCATACCACCGACACCCAGCATTGGCAGAATAGCGACAGCTAGTACGATGATACCCATTCCACCTAACCACTGGAGTTGCTGCCTGTAGAAAAGGATTGATTGCGGTATCTCGTCTAAACCTGTGATTACCGTTGCACCAGTGGTAGTTAAACCTGAAAAAGATTCAAAGAGTGCATCGGCGGTCGATAGCCCGATACCATCTGTATTGGCGAATGGTATAGAACCAAATGAACCCAGTGCCAGATAAAACATAACGGTGACAAGAAAACCGTCTTTAATGCGCATTTCGGCCTGATAGCGTCGAAAGACCAGCCACAACAAAAATCCCACCACGAAGGTATAGGCAAAGGCGTTGACGAAAACGATTGCTACCCCGTCGCTGAAGTAGAATGACCAGAGAAGCGGTAACAACATCGTCAGGCTGAACATCATCAGCAGACTACCTACGATTCGAAGCGCGATCTGTAGATGCATGGCCGAAGGCTCTCTAGATAAAGCTTAAGGGTGCTTGGAACAAACGTTCCACGTCTTTGACTTTAGATTTATCCACGAGGAACAAAATCAGATGGTCTTGTGGTTTCACTACGATATCGTCATGGGCGATAACAACGTCTTCTCCTCGCACCAATGCACCGATGGAGGCGCCGGTTGGCAGGTTGATCTCTCCTAAAGAGCGACCAATAACTTTTGAGGTGGACTCGTCACCATGTGCAATCGCCTCGATTGCCTCTGCTGCGCCTTTACGCAGGGAATGCACTTTAACGACGTCACCGCGTCTTATGTGGGTCAGGATCGTGCCGAGAGTAGATTGTTGTGGAGAGATGGCAATATCTATTTCACTACCGATCAGATCCACGTACGCAGGATTGTTAATCAACGTAATGACCTTCTTGGCACCAAGACTCTTTGCCAGCAAAGATGACATAATGTTTGCTTCATCGTCGTTGGTTACTGCGCAGAACACATCAGTCTCTGCAATGTTCTCATCGACCAGAAGGTCCTTATCTGATGCGTCGCCCACCAGGACGATAGCACGATCGAGTTTCTCTGATAGCTCGTAACCGCGTTGCCTGCTCTGTTCAATGATACGAACGCCATAACGATCCTCTACCGATTCAGCGAGACCCTGGCCAATGTGTCCACCGCCGGCTATGACGATGCGTTTATTGGGTGGTTCAGTTCGACGTAGTTCGCTCATGACCGAGTGGATATCACGAGTAGCAGCAATGAAGAACACTTCGTCATCAGCTTCTATAACTGTGTCGCCCTGAGGCATGATCGCTCTGTTGTCTCTAAAAATAGCAGCGACCCGAGTGTCCACCATAGGCATATGCTTGCGGATGTTTCGTAATTCCTGATCTACCAGTGGACCACCGTAGTATGCCTTGATGCCCACCATCTGAACCTGACCGTCGGCAAAATCCATGACCTGAAGTGCCCCCGGATTTTCGATCAGGCGGCGTATATCATCTTTTATGATGGCCTCAGGGTTAACCGTGACGTCGACAGGCATCGCGTCATCTCTGAATATACTGCCCCCGGATATGTAGGCGCTTGATCTCACTCTGGCAATTTTGGTGGGTGTGTGAAAAACCGTATAGGCGACCTGGCAGGCAACCATATTAACTTCGTCACTATTAGTTACTGCGATCAACATGTCGGCGTCCTCTGCACCAGCCGACCGAAGAACGTCTGGGTGAGAAGCCATTCCTCGTACAGTACGAATATCGTAACGGTCTTGAAGGTCTCGGAGGCGGTCGCCATCGATATCCACGACGGTGATATCACTCGCTTCCTTGGTTAGGTTGTGCGCGAGGCTTCCTCCAACCTCACCGCCACCGAGAATGATGATTTTCATAGCTAGCCAACCTTCTTAAGTCGCGCGATGTAGAAACCGTCATGGCCATTTGATTGGGGGAAAAGTTGGCGACCGTATTCAAGTTTGTTGCCCTGATTTACATCGATAGGGAGCACGGCTATGTCATCCCGACCGTTTGCAAAATTGGAGACAATACGTTCATTTTCTGCCAGAAGGACTGAACAGGTCGAATAGACGAGTTCGCCATTCGCTTCCAAAAGGGCCCACGCGGCACTGAGTAGTTTGGATTGTGTAGCAGTGAGGTTTTCAATATCGTCTCCATCTCTCAGTAATTTAATGTCTGGATGACGCCGGATAATTCCAGTCGCAGAACAGGGCACATCCAGTAGTATTCTATCGAATTTGTCTCCTGAATACTGGAAGAAGTCCGAGGTGATCAGCGTGCAATCGAACCCCAGTCTGTCCAGATTCTCCTTAATCTGTACGACTCTCCTTGGGTCTTTGTCGATGGCTGTCAGTTCGATTTCTCGTTGCAATTCCAACAGGTGACACGCTTTGCCTCCCGGTGCAGCGCATGCGTCTAGCACTCGGTGTCCGGGTTCAGTATTAAGCAATGGTGCAACAAGCTGTGACGCCTCATCCTGCACACTCACCAGTCCCTCAGTAAATCCCGGTAGCGATTCTACCGGCGCAGGTTTGGAGAGTTGAAGGGCAAAAGGGACTCCGGAAATGGGTTGTCCACCATATCCATGTTCCTCCAGTAACGATTGATATTCTGAAACAGATGTCTTTGCTTGATTTACTCGTAACGTCATTGGCGCAGGTTCGTTGTTCGCCAACATAATCATATTGGCGAGATCAGGCCAGGAATCCCGTAGCTGATCGATCAACCAGGTAGGGTGGTTCAACTGAGCCTCTGGTTCGTTTTCAGACTCGCCTTGAAGCGTCTTCTGCTGACGTTGGAAATTGCGCATCACGGCGTTGACGAGTCCCTTTGCCCATGGCTTCTTGAGCATTACAGTAACTTCAACTACAGCGTTAACACTTGCGTGCGCGGGACGATTCAAATGACATATGCTGTAGATGCCACATAACAGTAGAAGGTTTAGATCCAGATGTTTTGCTGGGAGCTTTTTCTTTAGCAGGCTATCGCGAAAATAGACGAGTCGATAATAGTCGCGCAGTACCCCAAAACAGATCTGTTTACAGATGGGTGAAGCCCCCTTGGCGAACTCCAAAGGGTTTCCTTTAGCGACTGCTTCGAGGTAATGGATGGCATCTTTATATTCTTGCATTAATTAATAAAACTTTAGGCATGAGCCTCAAATTTGAGTCCTGGAGCGAGTAGTTCCTGGCGCGAGTTTAGGATGTCTCTGGCTGACAAAACTGCGCCTTTTCCTATAGGAAGCTGAACACGAGTTAATATGACGCAACCGTCCTGGGTTGCGACGTGTATGCCTTTCTCATCAACTTTAGTGATTGTCCCAGGCGATTCATGATGATTGGCTTGTGATGGCAGCGAACCCCAGATTTTGATTCTAAGGTCGCCAAGAAAGCTGTAGGCAATGGGGTCCGGATTCAGGGCCCTGACCTGTCTGTCGATCTTATGCGAGTCAGCGTTCCAGCTTATTTGGGCTTCCTGCTTGGTGATCTTCTTTGCGTAGGTTGCTCCTTCGGTTGTCTGTGGGGTAGCAGAGACAGTGTTTTGCTCGAATTGTGTCAGGATACCGAGTAATTGCTCGGTACCGGCCTCAGCTAACCGCGTGGTTAAGGACCCAGCTGTGTCGGTGTCATTAATGTTTATTTGTTTACGTGAAAGGACATCTCCGGTATCGAGCCCCTCATCCATTTGCATAACGCAGACCCCGGTCTCACGGTCACCAGCCCAGAGCGCCCGCTGGATAGGTGCGGCACCACGCCATCGGGGCAATAATGAAGCGTGAACGTTAATACAACCATGGGACGGCAATTCCAATACATCTTTATCGAGGATCTGGCCGAAAGCGACCACGATGAGGAGCTCCGGATGAAAATCGGCGAGATCGGAAGAGGTTAACCGTGTTGGCTGTAAAACGGGTAGACCTGAGTCAACGGCCAGGCGCTTTACGTCACTTGGCACGAGACGCCTTCCTCGTTTACCGGGTTTATCCGGTTGTGTGACTACCGCCAGGACCTGATGCGGGCTCTGGATCAACCCGTTGAGATGGGCGGCAGCGAAATCCGGCGTGCCGGCAAAAACGATGTTCATTAAGCGCGCAGTTTTTGTTGTTTCAGCAGCTTTTTGCGGATCAGTTGACGTTTGGTGCTGGAAATATAGTCTACAAACAACTTGCCATCGAGATGATCCATTTCGTGTTGGATGCAAACGGCTAGCAAACCTGACGCATCTTTTTGGAAAACTTCACCATCCAGTCCAACCGCTTCATAAGTAATATTTTCAGGTCTGGTGACGGGTTCATAGAAGCCGGGTACTGACAGACAGCCCTCTGAGGTTTCAAGCGCCCCCTCGGCGTTGATAATCCGGGGATTGAACAGGATATTGGGGTCATCCTTGTCTTCGGAAACGTCGACAACCAGCAACTGCAGGTGGACATTGACCTGGGTGGAAGCAAGTCCAATTCCAGGCGCCTGATACATCGTATCCAACATTTGTTCGGCAAGGCTGGCGATTTTGCCGTCTACGTTTGTTATGGGCTTCGCTGTCGTGCGCAATCGGGCGTCCGGGAATTCTAAAATATCTAATAAAGCCATGTGGTTTAGCAATATACCTCTAGTAATAATGCAACTTGTGCTGCTAAGATTATGATCATCATGGAAATTCAGTCGTACTAAGTACGTGATATTGTACGCTTTTTAATGCTGAGATTCGCCCTATGAAGAAAACTCTTCTGTCCCTGATACTTATCTTGGTTGGTGGCTATCGCCGCATGTATTCTCGGAAGATGAGCTACTAAAGGATGACCATCCGGACCGATATATGGTCCAGGACGGAGACACTCTGTGGGACATTGCCAGGATGTTCCTGACGGATGCCTGGATGTGGCCAGAAATCTGGCATGTGAATCCTGGTATTCAGAATCCGCACCTGATCTACCCGGGTGATGAAATTGTGTTGAGTTATGTCGATGGTCAGCCTCAGTTGTCGTTACAAAGGGGAGATGCATCGAGAACTGACCGTCTATCTCCTGCGAAAACGGTCGGGCAGGGTGACCGGTACCATAAAGTAGAGCCCAGAATAAGAAGGTTCCATGTTGACGAGCGCGATCCCTGCCATACCGTTGGATGCTATCGCAAATCTTCTAACAACGTGAAGTATCGTCGGGCAGTATCGTCTGCCCAATGCGTCCTATATTCTTTCGGGGACAGCCGACCGATTGATATTTGGTCCGGGGGATGAGCTCTATGCGCGAGGTGACTGGGATGACAACACTACGGTTTACGGTATTTTCCGCGAAGGAAACGTATACGTTGACCCTGAAACTGATGAAGTTCTCGGCTTTGAAGCGACACAGGTTGGTGCCGCTCAGATAACTTCTCGCACTGGCCATATCGTCACGTTGAAACTTACACAGGTAAATACTGATGTACGTATCGGTAATCGATTAATGCCCACAGAAGAGCGGCGTGTAGAGTCCATGTTTTATCCTAAATCCCCTGGCGAACAGGTGGATGGCGTCATCATGACTGTATTGGGTGGCGTGACTCAGGTTGTCCGAAGTTCTGTAGTAGTCGTCAATCGTGGTGAAGAGAACGGCCTTACTGTTGGTGATGTCCTGGCAATCTACAAGCGCGGTAATGTCGCCCGGGATCGGGTGTTGCGCGAAAGGGTTCGGTTACCCACAGAACGGGCAGGATTGTTAATGATATTTCGCAGTTTTGACAAAATGGCCTATGTATTGGTGTTGCAGACCGAAGATCCGCTCCGCGTGGGTGATGTCGTAAGAAACCCCTAGCGCTTTCCCCAAACTTTTCCAGTGATCGCCGCTGTCCAGCGGCGTGGAACGACAGGTAGGTTTTCGTCATGAGGAAACTACAATGCCTGATATAGACCTTCTTTATCTTTTTCGGTTAATGGCCAATCGGCCAAAAAAGCTGAGATTGCTTTTACAGCAATACGGTGACGCTGCTGAGGTCTGGGAGCGTGCTTGCGATGAAGCGCTCAAGCCCTTTGATCTCGGTCGGTTTTGGACCGCGCTCGTCGTGACCTGAGGTCAGAGGTCGATGCAGATGTGAAATGGCTTCGGCAGAACGATCACCACTTGCTCACCCTGGAGGGATCTGGTTATCCATTGCCGCTGCAGTAAATCTATGATCCACCGGTGGTGTTGTTTGCCATAGGTAATACAGAGGTTCTTTCGCTTCCTTGTGTTGCAATGGTTGGTAGTAGAAATCCGACGCGAAGTGGATTGAAAAATGCGCGGAGAATAGCGGCAGAGCTCACAGCGAGTGGTATGGTCGTGGTGAGTGGTATGGCCCTTGGCATAGACGCGGCGAGCCATCAGGGTGCGCTAGAAGAAAACGGATATACCTTAGCAGTCCTGGGAACAGGATGTGACCAGGTGTATCCAGCGAGGCACTACAAGCTTGCTAAAAATATTGCAGATCAGGGTATCTTGATTAGCGAGTTCCCGTTACGCATGCCTGCAATGCCTGGGAATTTTCCGCGAAGAAATCGAGTGGTGACTGGTTTATCGCTGGGTACCGTTTTAGTTGAAGCGACACCACGGAGTGGGTCTTTGATTTCGGCCAGATTCTGTATGGAACAGGGCCGAGAGGTTTTTGCGGTACCCGGGAATATTAATAGTAAGCAGAGTCAGGGTTGCCATCAGCTTATTGGCGACGGTGCAACGCTGGTTGAGAGTGTTGATGACATCTCGTCTCAACTGTCTTTCATGGCAAGTCGTGCGCCGGTAACTAAAACAGGACCCAAACTGACAGCAATTCAACTTGAAATATATGACGCGTTGGATACCGAACCCCAGCGCGTCGATCAGATCGAAGTTGTGCTAGGGCTTACAGTTGGCCAGGTAATGTCCACCCTGGTGGAACTGGAGATAGTCGGTCTGGTGGCTCAGGACAAAGGTGGATACGTAAGATCTTGAAACTGAATCATGTCTGGGTTACTTTGCCTTCCTTTTTCAACCGGTGGGTATGCTATGACATTCGTTGCGATTTTAATGGGCTCAGATTCTGATTTACCAGTAATGGAGTCTGCTATAGCAGTACTCAAGGATCTGGATATTGAGTGTGAAGTACGAGTTACATCCGCGCACAGGACTCCTGAAGATACCAGGGACTATGTACACCATGCCGAGGAAAGAGGCTGTGCTGTTTTCATTGCCGCTGCTGGAATGGCGGCACACCTTGCTGGCGCGGTTGCCGCGCAGACATTGAAACCCGTGATCGGTGTACCGATCGACGCCTCTCTTAACGGATTGGATGCGTTGCTATCAACAGTGCAAATGCCTGGAGGAATTCCTGTGGCCTGTGTGGCGATTGGCAAGGCTGGTGCTAAGAATGCCGCATATCTTGCGGCACAGATGCTGGGTATAGAGAATCCCGACATAGCAGCTAGACTGATAAAGGACAGGGAAGATAACGCTGAGGCAGTGCGTCAGAAGAACGCTAAATTGAATGCCTAATGAACTCCCACGATGGCGGACCGATCGAATAGTCAATGGGCTGACAAACGGCGCCGTTATAGCATATCCGACCGAGGGTGTGTGGGGTCTTGGTTGTCTTCCTGATCTTGATGTTTCGGTTGGACATATGCTCAACCTGAAACGGAGGGATTGGCGTGAAGGCCTGATTCTCATTGCGTCTGATATATCTCATGTAAATCAGTATCTGGAAGGGATATCTCCGGAAGCGCGTGAGCAACTCAAACAAGTTTGGCCATCGGCAGTGACATTTCTTGTCCCTGATAACGGTAGCGTTCCAACCTGGATAAAGGGAGCTCATAGCCGTATAGCGCTACGTGTTTCTACCCACCCTACCGTTCGATCTATTTGTGACGCGCTTGGCGGTGCGATCGTTTCAACCTCTGCGAACCCAACCGGTCGCCCACCCGCCCTGGATGCACTAAGGGTGCGGCAATATTTTGGCTCGGAAGTGGATTTTATTGTTCCAGGTCAGCTAGGAGACCAGGATGGGCCCAGTGAAATACGAGATCTGGAGAGTGGTGCAGTGATTCGACCGGGTAAATCAGGCTAATGCACCAGCTTGCCGTTTTTGGAAATCCGATTGCACATAGCAAGTCTCCACAGATTCATCAGCTCTTTGCTGCGCAACACGGATTGGATATTAGCTGCGAACGCATTCTTGTACCGGCCAACGATTTCGAACAGTGTGCAAACAGGTTTCTCGATTCAGGGGGCGTGGGATTTAATATTACTGCGCCTTGTAAACAGGATGCGTTTGATTTCTCAGAACAACATTCAAAAGCAGCGAAGCTGGCTCGAGCGGTCAATACGGTCAGTGTTCGTGATGGCGTGATTCATGGTGATAACACCGATGGCGCAGGTTTGATAAACGACATTCAAAACAACCTGGGATGGTCGATCAAAGACAAGAGTATTCTTATCCTCGGCGCTGGCGGTGCTGTCAGTGGTGTCGTGGGAGATGTTTTATTAAGTGGCCCGAGAATGCTTCACATATTGAATCGTACCCTTAGCAAAGCTCAGGAAATTGAACGGGTTCATGGGGACACCCGGTTGTGCGCCGTCGCCACGCTCGAGCATGCGTACGACGTTATTATCAACGCGACTTCGGCGGGACTAAAAGGTGAACCACTGGCGCTTCCCACTTCGATTGTTTCCGAGGCATCACGTTGTTATGACATGACTTACGGGATTTCCAAAGGCAAGGCGACTACCCCTTTTTTGTCCTGGAGTGAGGAACAGGGTGCGGACGATCTTGCTGATGGGTTAGGAATGCTTGTAGAGCAAGCGGCCCAGGGCTTTAAGATCTGGTTTGATGTGGATGTCGAGACAGCAAGTGTAATTGAGGCGTTGCGCGTAGAGAGATGAACAACCCGCTGCTCGAGAACCATGATCTACCTCCTTTTGACCAGATTTCACCTGAACACGTCGTTCCGGCAATAGAGGCACTGCTAGGAGAATGCCGCGAGACTGTTGAGTTTCTTGTAAGCAGCGGCGCTTCCACATGGGATACCCTGGTCACCCCGTTGGAGAGGGCTCACGATCGTTTGAATCAGGCCTGGTCTCCGGTGTCACATCTGAACGCCGTGACCAACTCAGATGCGCTGCGCGAGGCGTATAACAATTGTGTACCGATCATCAGTGCATATCACACGGAACTTGCGCAGAACGCTTCTCTATTTAGCGCCTTTGAGCTTCTTCAAGAAAGTGAAGGGTATGCTCAACTATCCATGGCGCAAAAAAAGATTATCCAAAACGAGCTACGGGGTTTCAGACTATCCGGTGTTGATTTATCAGAGAAGTCGCGACGACGTTTTGCAGAAATTGAACAGCGCCTTTCAGTTTTATCCAGCAAGTTTAGTGAGAATGTGCTTGATGCCACGCAAGACTGGTCGTTGCTGGTTGATAAAGACCTGCTTAAGGGTCTTCCAGATTCCCTTCTCGCCATGTTGCAGCAGGCGGCAGAAATCAGGGGAGAGACGGGTTACCTGTTAACGCTGGAATTTCCCAGCTACAACGCGGTCATGACCTATTGTGATGATAGTGCGTTGCGCGAGAAAGTTTACCGCGCATACGCAACCAGGGCTTCTGAGCTTGGTCCCGAACAATGGGACAACTCCGAAGTTATTGAAGAGATCTTGTCGCTGAAAAGGGAGATGGCGCAAATACTTGGATATGCAAGCTATGCCGACGTATCGCTACAAACCAAAATGGCGAAGACGACAGGAGAGGTGTTGTCTTTCCTGAACGATCTTGCAGGACGGTCCAGACCGGCCGCTCAGGAAGAGTTTGCCAAACTCAGCGAATTTGCACTGAAAGAGGGCGTTGAAGACATACGATCCTGGGACCTCGCCTATTACTCTGAAAAATTGAAGAAGCAGATGTTCGACATCTCAGATGAGGACATCCGTGTTTACTTCCCTGCGCACAAGGTTATTGAGGGTCTGCTCGAGATAGTACGACGCCTTTATGACATTGAGATCGAACAGACTCACAACGTAACAACCTGGCATAACGATGTTACGACATACAACCTTTATCGCGGCGGTTCATTGATCGCGCGTTGCTATATGGATCTATATGCGCGCAGCAACAAGCGAGGTGGTGCGTGGATGGACGAGTGTCGCGTCAGGCGAGTTGACAATGGACATATACAGCTGCCGGTAGCCTATCTCACCTGTAACTTCAGTGCACCGGTAGGCGATTCGCCATCCCTGTTAACACATCGCGAAGTAGTCACGTTGTTCCACGAATTTGGACATGGCCTGCACCATATGTTGACTCAAGTTGATTACGCTGGCGCATCTGGCATTAACGGTGTTGCGTGGGATGCCGTGGAACTGCCCAGCCAGTTTTTGGAGAACTGGTGCTGGCAGGAGGAAGCGCTGGAGATCATGTCCAGTCACTTTGAAACTGGCGCCCCACTACCTGGGGAGCTACTAAAGAAACTGCTCAGTGCGCGCAATTTCCAGTCTGCGATGATGATGGTGCGTCAGCTGGAATTTGCTCTGTTCGACTTCAGATTGCATGTTGAGTTTGATACGGATGAACAAAACCAGGTGCAGCGGATTCTCGATGAGGTTAGGAAAGAAGTGTCAGTGGTTCCCTTTCCATCGTTCCATCGTTTTCAGCATGGTTTCTCGCACATTTTTTCTGGAGGTTATGCTGCTGGTTATTACAGTTATAAGTGGGCCGAGGTACTGGCAGCTGATGCCTTCTCCAAATTTGCGGAGGATGGCGTGTTCAACCGACAAACCGCAGAGAAGTTTCTTTCGACTGTTCTTGAACAAGGTGGATCCAAAGATGCGATGGAATTGTTTGTCGCTTTTCGTGGACGTGAGCCGGATGTACGAGCTCTTTTGAATCAGGATGGCATTAGAAACGTTTAAAAATATGGTGTCTCGAACATTTTGTTTGTCGATATACTATACGCACCTATCGGGCGCTGATAAAATTAAAAACTAAAGTGGGTCGGCAGCTTGCTGGCTTCGTTCACAGAACAGCTTCCAGTATGGGCATATGGTTCGACTGAATAAGCCGAAGCATCGCGTACTCATCGAAGTCCTTAGAGATATCATCCTAACCGAGCCGCATGCAGTATAAAACAGGAATTAATCCGAAGTTGTAGCGGTCACGTATAAGCGTGCATATAGCACCTTATAGAAATTTAATTGGGCTAGCCCAGCCTGGCATCCCGGAGATTTTTTTTTGATGCGCAAAGCAATGTTGTACCGATCTGCATGTGGCATGTTATTGCTATCTTGCAGTTCGATGATTTCTGCTGACTGGACGGTGAACATGACGAAAGGTGTTACCGAGATTTCTCGTCAGGTATACGACCTGCACATGATCTTTTTTATCGTGTGCGTGATTATTGGGGTCTTGGTGTTTGGCACGATGATTCTGTCCATGCTGATACATCGAAAATCCCTGGGTGTGAAGCCAGCGACCTTCCATGAGAACACAACCCTCGAGTATCTATGGACGATCGTTCCTATCATTATATTGATAGCTATGGCCATTCCGGCTACCACAACCTTAAGGGATATGTATGACGCTGGAGATTCCGACGTAGATATTGAAGTAAGGGGTTTACAGTGGAAATGGCAGTACACCTATCTTAGCGATGACCCCGCCGATGAAGTTAAGTTTGTGAGCAATCTATCGACTCCAAGGGAAGAGATCGACAATCTGGCAGATAAGAATGAGTTTTATTTGTTAGAAGTGGATGAACCGCTGGTTATACCGATCAATAAAAGGGTTCGCTTTCTGATTACCTCCGAAGATGTGATCCACGCCTGGTGGGTGCCTGACTTCGCCGTTAAGAAGGATGCTGTTCCGGGCTTTGTCCATGAGGCGTGGACGGTCGTCGATGAACCGGGAATCTATAGGGGTCAGTGTGCGGAACTTTGCGGCAAAGACCACGGTTTTATGCCCATCGTTGTTCATGCGGTGACCGAAAGTGAATATGAGACCTGGCTGGCGGAAAAACAGGAAACGGCGCGTTTGGTTTATGAAACCATCGGCAAGGTCTGGACGAAAGCTGAGCTAATGGAAGAAGGCGAGTCGGTCTACAATCAGTTCTGCCTGGCATGCCATCAGAGTAATGGTCAGGGTGTCCCGCCAGTGTTCCCGTCGTTGGTCGGCCAGGGAATGTCTGTTGGTTCAATAGATGACCATGTAGACATTGTATTGAATGGCAAGGCAGGAACGATGATGCAGGCGTTTGCTTCTCAGTTGAATCCGGTGCAACTAGCCGCGGTGATTACTTACGAGCGGAATGCCTGGGGAAATGATACAGGAGATCTATTGCAGCCTAGTGAAGTGAGCAAGTTACTTGGGGGCGACCAATGATCTTAAGACAAAGCTCAGGGAGTCAAGAATGAGCGCAGTAATTGTTGAACATGATACGCACGATTCGCATGGCCCGGACAAGGGCCTGATGCGCTGGGTGGTCACGACGAACCACAAGGATATTGGCACCCTCTATCTCTGGTTTAGCTTTCTGATGTTCCTTATCGGCGGCGTTATGGCTCTGGTGATCAGAGCTGAGCTCTTTCAGCCAGGACTACAGTTGGTGCAGCCAGAATTTTTTATTCAGATGACAACCATGCACGGACTCATCATGGTTTTTGGCGCTGTTATGCCTGCTTTTGTTGGCCTCGCCAACTGGTTGATACCGATGATGGTAGGAGCGCCGGACATGGCGATGCCGCGGATGAACAACTTCAGCTTTTGGATTCTTCCATTTGCGTTCGGCATGTTGTTATCAACTTTGTTCATGGAAGGTGGGGCACCGAATTTTGGTTGGACCTTTTATGCGCCGCTGTCGACAGATTATGGTCCGCCCAGCACCACGTTCTTTATTTTCGGTGTTCACCTGATGGGCATATCTTCGATCATGGGTTCCATTAACGTGATCGTTACTATCTTAAACTTGCGGGCTCCGGGTATGACCCTCATGAAGATGCCGCTATTCGTGTGGACCTGGTTGATCACGGCTTACCTGCTAATTGCGGTAATGCCTGTCCTGGCGGGTGTGGTTACCATGATGTTGATGGATATCCATTTCAATACGGCGTTCTTCAACGCAGGTGGCGGCGGTGATCCGGTATTGTTTCAACATGTGTTTTGGTTCTTTGGGCATCCCGAAGTTTACATCATGATTTTGCCTGCATTTGGGGTGGTCTCAGCAATTATTCCGACCTTTGCGCGAAAACGGTTGTTTGGCTACGAGTCGATGGTGTACGCAACCGCGTCGATCGCATTCCTGTCGTTCATCGTGTGGGCACACCATATGTTCACCGTTGGTATACCGATAGCTGGTGAAGTCTATTTTATGTACGCCACTATGCTGATTGCTGTGCCTACGGGCGTAAAAGTTTTTAACTGGGTTGCCACGATGTGGCAAGGCGCGATGACTTTTGAAACGCCCATGCTGTTCGCAATCGCATTTGTCATTCTGTTTACGATCGGTGGATTTTCAGGATTGATGTTGTCAATCGTACCGGCAGATTTTCAATATCATGATACCTATTTCGTGGTCGCGCATTTTCACTATGTGCTGGTACCCGGTTCCGTGTTTTCTATTATGGCAGCTGTCTATTACTGGCTGCCGAAGTGGACAGGCAACATGTATAACGAAGCGCTAGGGAAAACGCACTTCTGGCTTTCGTTTATCGGAATCAACATTACGTTTTTTCCGCAGCATTTTGTTGGTCTTGCCGGAATGCCAAGAAGAATTCCGGACTACTCGCTGCAGTTTGCCGATTTCAACATGATATCCAGCTGCGGAGCATACTTGTTCGGTTTCAGTCAGTTGTTATTCGTTTTTATTGTGATTCAAACGATTCGCGGTGGAAAGAAAGCTACCGATCAGGTTTGGGAAGGTGCACATGGGCTGGAGTGGACAATTCCCTCACCGGCGCCCTACCACACTTTCACTACCCCACCTGAAGACCTGGCTGAGGCGCACGGCTAATGACTGAGCATGGAAGGGCCGCTTCGAAATTACTAGGTATCGCTATAGGAATGTTTGCTTTTGGATTCCTTCTGGTACCGCTTTACGATGTGTTTTGCGAGGTAACCGGGTTTAATGGAAAGACTGATGGGAAGTATGTGGTTACAGATACACCTCAGGTTGATCGGGAGAGGTTAGTGACTGTGCAATTTCTTACCAATAAGAATGCGGGAATGCCTTTTGAGTTTCGCCCAAAGCAACGGATGATGAAAGTGCATCCAGGGGAGATCAATGCTGCGGAGTTTTATGTGCGAAACCCGTTGGACGAGACCGTCACCGCTCAGGCTGTACCTAGTGTGACGCCCTTTAATGCAGCATCGTATTTACACAAAACTGAATGTTTCTGCTTCGAGCAGCAACAACTCGCAGGGGGTGAATCGCTTGATATGCCTTTGCGATTTATTGTCGATCGAGAATTACCTAGCGAGGTATCGACGCTAACGTTGTCTTACACGCTTTACGATATTTCTCAAGACGCCGTCGCGTTGAACTTGTAGGAGACCAGAATGTCCGACAGCGCTTATGAGCCTTACTATGTGCCACACAGCAGCAAACTGCCTATCTTTGCGTCGATAGGCATATTCTTAACTGTATTTGGCATCGCGCATATTCTGAATGATCTGACCGCAGGAGCTGATGGTGGCTGGGGTGTGGCCATACTCCTCATGGGTGGTCTTGTCATGGGGTTGACGCTATTTTGCTGGTTCGCGAAAGTGATTGAAGAGAATCATGCGAAGCTCTATAGCGATCAAATGAATCGAACCTATGTCTGGGGTATGAGCTGGTTCATTTTCTCTGAGGTAATGTTTTTCGCCGCGTTTTTTGGTGCTTTGTTTTATATCCGTGTGTTTGTCGTTGACTGGTTGGGAGGCGTTGGTGACCGTGGCCCGAGTGGTGCTTTGTGGCCAGCCTATGAACCCAGTTGGCCGATGTTGAATACGCCTGATCCGGAACGGTTTATTCCCGCTGAAGGTGTAATCTCACCCTATGGGTTGCCACTTGTTAACACGCTGCTGTTGGTTACTTCGAGTTTTACCGTTAGCTTTGCGCACCACGCCATCAAAGAAGCCGATCGAAAGAAAATCATGCGTTGGCTTTCCGTAACGGTGTTACTGGGCGTGATTTTTCTCTTTGTGCAGGGTTATGAGTATGTACACGCTTACAAGGATCTCGGACTAACGCTTGGTTCAGGGATCTTTGGAACTACTTTCTTCATGCTCACAGGTTTTCATGGTGCTCATGTGACCCTGGGTACATTCATGCTGCTGGTGATGCTGGGTCGTGCGATAAAAGGACATTTTGAAGCCGATGATTGTTTTGGCTTCGAAGCTGCCGCCTGGTATTGGCACTTTGTTGATGTGGTGTGGTTGGCGTTATTTATATTCGTATACGTTTTGGGAAGTTAAGCGCGGGTAACTAGCGCGACCAGGGCGCAGATACGTTTAGTTGTCCGCTCCAAATTCCATAGATGACGGAAAGCAATAGCAACGCTGCAAGGGATACTCTTAGTAGCAAGAGCCTGGCGGTTCTTTTGCCACCTTTACCACCGTCTGTAATCAGCGTGACAAACGCACTACCGAGCGCGATGAGATTAGCAACAAACAGCACCACGATGATTATTTTGAGCCACATAATCTTTTCCAAATCGAATGTGGCATTTTCGCTCGATCGCGGTTCAAATGCATTTTGTTTTTAACTGGCGGGTGACACTGTTCTCCCTCGTGTGCCTCGTTTTATTTATCTATCTTGGATTCTGGCAGCTGGGTAGAGCGGAAGAAAAAAGAACGCTGATTGAGCATTATGAAACGCTCCACCAGAAACCATGGGGTGCTCTCACCCTGGAAACATTGCCTGGTAGTCCTGTAAGCCTACAAGGCAGTTACCAGCCTGAGAAAGTGTTTCTGCTGGATAATCGGGTGCTTGACGGCGTGGTTGGTTTTGAGGTTTTGACAGTTTTTGTGGACCAGGGGTTAGGTACAGGTGTAATTGTTAACCGGGGATTTGTTCCAATGGGTAGAACCAGAGATGACAAGGTGGACATCCCCCCACTTCGGCCTGTAGAAGAGGTATTTGGTCATGTTTATATTCTTCAAGATCGATTGCTGGCTGACTCGACGGCCTCCGGAATGATCGTACAGTCGCAGCGACCGGTATCTTTGCTGAACGACGGGACCGTCTATCCAAATGTGGTACGGTTGAGCTTGAAGGATCCAAATGCGCTACCTAGAGATTGGCCGTTAACTAACATGCTTCCTGAAAAGCATGTTGGCTACTCGGTACAGTGGTTTGCGATGGCATTTGCGGTTTTGATTGCGTTTGGTTATTTCAGTTCGCGTGGGAAGGAGTGTGATGATTGATAGCCCGAAAAATGGACAAAGAGAACTATTAGCGATTGTGGGTATTGCGTTTCTCCCATTTCTAATGGCAATCGTATTGTTCATTGGTTTCCCCAGCGATGAGATTCCGGATGAAACCGTCAATGAAGGATCGTTAATCATCCCGCCGATCCAATTGGCCGCGTTGAACACGGCCGGTCTGGAAGCGGACGGTAAGTGGTGGTTGATCCATGCCGTTGAAGATAAATGCAATGAGGAATGTCGCAACGTGCTCTTCCTGACTCGGCAAAGCCGCAAGGCGCTAGGGAAAAATGCAGCCAGAGTGCGGCGAATAGCGGTTTCGGGTAATGAGTTGTCGGCATCGTTTCTGCAGTTGATTGAATCTGAGCACAAGTCACTTTCCTTGGTGGTGAACAAGCAAGTTATTGATGCCTTCGCGACTTCGATTGAACCGGAGGAGATCGGCAATTACGTTTTTCTCGTGGATCCGTTGGGTAACGTGATGATGTATTACACACCCGCAAAGATCGGCAAACCGCTTTTGAAAGATCTCCGACATTTGTTGCGCATTTCCAGAATAGGCTGATTCTTTGTAGAATCTCTTTCCCCTTACCTAAGAATCGTTAATGTTGTCAGCGATAAGCCAAGACCTTAGCCAGGCGACAACCTGGCGCGACTACCTCGAAATATGTAAACCCAGAGTGGTCTTGCTCATGTTGCTGTGTACGCTTGTGGGGATGTTCCTTGCGACATCTGGCGTAGTTCCATGGCAGGTACTGGTTTTTGGCAATCTTGGGGTTGCGCTGGTGGCGGGTTCGGCAGCGGCGCTCAATCATCTGCTCGATTCCTCAATTGATGCACAGATGGCCCGGACGCGTAATCGTCCTGTTGTACAGGGAAGGATAAGTAATTTTCAGGGAGCAGTGTTCATTGGAGTATCGGGAATTGCAGGACTGGCGATATTAACGGTGCTGGTTAACCCGTTAACCGCTTGGTTGAATTTCGCGTCCTGGATTGGCTACGGTGTCATTTACACAATGTTCTTGAAGCGGGCAACGCCTCAGAATATTGTTATTGGGGGACTCTTTGGGGCAGCACCTCCATTGTTCGGGTGGACTGCGGTAACCAATAGTATAGATCCGGGTGGCCTGGTACTTGTCCTGATTATATTTGCCTGGACACCCCCTCATTTCTGGGCGCTCGCTATTGATCGACTGGAAGACTACCAGAGAGCGGACGTCCCCATGCTGCCAGTCACCCATGGTGAGCAGTATACCAAGTTACACATACTGCTATACACGGTGATCTTGATCCTAACGACGTTTTTGCCGTATCTGATTGGCATGAGTAATCTACTTTACCTGGTATCGGCAATTGCTCTTGGTGCTGGTTTTATCTATTGGAGCCTGGTGCTTCTAATAGGCAGCGACCCGGGTGCACCCATAAAGACTTTCCGCTATTCGATTCTTTATTTGATGCTGCTATTCCTGGCGTTATTAATCGATCATTATCTTTTTCCGGTAAGCTACCTCACCGCTTAGATAACATGACGGACTGCGAATGATGGAAAAGGCTATTCGAAACAACGCACTGTGGATTGTCGGATTTGCATTTCTTGTCTTTGGTGTAACCGTTGCCAGTCAGTTTTATAGAACTCCATCAACAGAAGAACTTAGATCTCTCGGGTACTACCGTTTTGAAGAACCGCGTCAGATTGGGAGTTTTTCCCTGGTAAATCAGGAATCGAATCCGGTAGATCGCAGCGCGATTACGGGACACTGGTCCCTAATTTTCTTTGGGTTTACTTATTGTCCTGATATTTGTCCAACAACGATGTCGGTGCTAAATGCGGCGGTAAAAGAAACCCCAGAGCCGCCACAGGTCATTATGGTCAGCGTAGATCCAGAAAGGGACACACCAGAAGTGCTTGGTCGCTACGTAACAAGTTTCAACAAGGGGTTTCATGGTTACACGGGTACGATTGAGGATATAACCGGCCTGGCCACTCAACTAAACGTAGCATTTGGTAAGGTACCTGGTCACGAACTTGGCACCTACTCAGTCGAACACGGTGCCAGCATCGTGGTAATCAATCCCCGCGGAGAGTATGCAGGCTTTATCAAAGCGCCACACCGCGCGCAGAACATAGCTGCAATCATCGATGGCTTCTAACGTCCCCTTAAAGCTTTCTGATTTGTATCAGTCAGTTCGTGACCAGTCCGTACGTATCTGTGAACCCCTGGAAACAGAAGATTATCTGATTCAGCCGATGGATGATGCCAGTCCACCCAAGTGGCATCTGGCCCATGTCACGTGGTTCTTTGAAACGTTTCTGCTAAGACCGTTCGTTCCCGGTTATGAGGTCTTTGCCGCGCCTTTCGAAGTTCTGTTTAACTCGTACTATAACGGTGTTGGTCCTCAGTATCCTCGTGATAAGCGCGGAACGCTATCGCGCCCTACCGTGCAGCAAGTTATGGGTTACCGTGCCCATGTCGATCATCATATGGCCAAACTGTTAAATGAAAATATAGATGAGCAAGTCAGGGACAGAACAACGCTAGGCATTCATCATGAGCAGCAGCATCAAGAGCTATTGTTTACCGATGTGAAATACAACCTGGGTAATAACCCGCTGCATCCGGCTTATCATAATAAGAAGGATCAGGAAGAGACTCTGCCTATAGAGATGACCTTCTCTGAATTCACCGGTGGAATCTATGAAATTGGAACCAATGAGGCTGGGGAGTTTGCTTTTGACAATGAGTCACCACGCCATGAGGTGCTCGTTGGAGATTTCAAACTGGCGAATCGTTTGGTGACCAATGCCGAGTTTGCCGAGTTCATTGAGGACGATGGGTACAAGAGGCCTGAGCTTTGGTTGTCCGATGCCTGGAGCATGCTTGCGAAGCTGGGCGAACGCAGATGGAAAGCACCCCTTTACTGGCAAAAGAGTGGGGACGGTTATGAGGAATACACATTGTCTGGATTATCCGCCATTGTCTCTGAGCAACCGGTTTGTCATGTAAGTGCATATGAGGCCGATGCCTATGCACGTTGGAAGGGTGGTCGTCTTCCCACCGAGATGGAATGGGAGGTCGTAGCGCAAGGAGAGCCAGTAATCGGTAACTTTGTCGATAGCGGGCGGTTACATCCTGTGCCTGCAAGTAGCGCTAGCCTGGAGGGCATGTTCGGAAACCTGTGGGAGTGGACTGGAAGTAGCTATGCGCCGTATCCTGGATTCAGGCCGTTTGAGGGACAACTGGGTGAATACAATGGGAAGTTTATGGCCAACCAACTGGTTCTGAGAGGGGGCTCCTGCGTGGCCCCTTCAGTGCATATTAGGGCAAGTTACCGCAACTTCTTCTATCCGTCTGATCGCTGGCAGTTTTCCGGTATCAGGCTGGCGAGTGACGGTTAAGTTTTGTCTAATCAATCACCCCATTTCTATGATATGAACCCCGATATGGGGACTTCACTCGAAGAGATTCTACAAGGACTGTGCGAAACCCAGAAGACGATTTCGTCAAAGTATTTCTATGACGAGCATGGATCCGAGCTCTTTATGGAGATCACGCGGCAACCTGAATACTACCTTACGAGGACGGAAATCGGATTGTTGCGGCACTATGCGGATGAAATCACACAGGAGATAGGTGAAGACTGTTTACTGATTGAATATGGTAGTGGGAGTAGCGAAAAGATACGTATACTTCTGGAGAATTTGCGCCCCATGGCCTACGTGCCGTTGGATATCTCGAAGGAATGCCTCGCTGCCGCAGCTGGCGCTTTGGCGCTAGAGTTTCCCTGGCTTGAGGTTCACGCGACTTGCCTGGATTTTACCGACGATTTTAGGCTTCCTTTTACGATGGATGCGAAGCGTGTTGCCTTTTTCCCTGGTTCGAGCATCGGGAATTTTGGTCGAACAGAAACAGGAGAGTTTCTGGGTCGGGTTCGTCGATTGGTTGGACAAGGAGGGGGAATGTTGATCGGCGTTGACCTGAAGAAGGACCCCGCCCTACTCAATGCCGCATATAACGACGCCAATGGCATCACCGAGTCGTTTAACCTGAACATACTGAATCACCTCAATGAAAAGTTTGATGCAGATTTTGATGTCAGTGAATTTGAGCACCTGGCCGAGTACGAAGCCGACAGGGGTTGTGTGGCAATGTATCTAAGGAGCCGAGCGAATCAGGAAGTTGATATCGCTGGCACGCAGATTAAATTTTCCGCCGGCGAACGAATTCATACCGAGAACTCTCACAAGTACTTCGCGGACGAATTCATTGATATGGCGCGCGACGCGGGATTCAGCGAACATAAACTCTGGACTGATGCCGATGAGTGGTTCGGCGTATTTTATCTGTCTTAGATGCCCGTCGTTGCTAGCTGCCCTGGCTTTGGCGAACTAATTCCCGCGTGAGGTCCAGAAACTCGTCAGGATCTTTCAGGTACTCTCCTTGGTCCCCGCTTATCAATCTGGTTAGCGCGAAACGCGCCGCAGAGAACGTCTGGAATGCGGGCAGGTGCTCCAGTTCCATCTCCGTGAGTTCACGTTTCTTACTGTAACCTTCGATCAACGCTGTTCGTCGGGTCTCTGAAATATTCGTAGCGTCCTCTCGGCACCAGTCGTTGATGGTGATGGCAATGTCCTGAACGAAGAAGTCGTTGCAGGCATGAAAGAAGTCAAGAATTCCGGACACCTCGTTGTTTTCAAAAAGAACGTTGTCGCGAAATAGATCGCCATGAACGATTCCTGCAGGAAGGCTAAGCTCCTGAGCGGTTTCGTAGTCGTTGGTGATTTGGTTTACCATCGTCAGGTCGTCTGCAGAAACTTTTGAGGAGATATCCACTAGTGTGGTTTCCATCCACTCTGGAGAATAAGGATTGGCCCGATACCAGTCCTGGGTCGCCAGAGTAACGTGAATATCTCCTAAGGCATTGCCGATTGCACGGCAGTGCGTTTCATCAACATCCTCCAGATGTACGCCTTCGAGTCTGGGAAATAACAAGGTTGGTTTGCCACAAAATAGTGTTGTAGTCATGCCATCGAGAGTTGGTTTGGGAGCAGGTACCGGTAAGCCGTAATAGAATAGGTGTTGTAGTACCTGATTGAAAAATGGCAGATCGTTTAAATCCAGTTGCTCGATGATTGAAAGAACGTAGTCGGTATTTACACCGTGCAGATCGATGGATACGAAGTAGTTGGAATTTTCGATTCCTTCTTCAATAGCCTCGAAAGACGTTAATTCACCAAGTCTGAACATGGTGAGATATCGCACGAGAGCTTCTTCTGTGAAGGTGGTAAAGGTTGCCATCTACAATAAGCTCAAACTACCACTCGACGATTACCCATTGAGGATAGAGTTTCTTGTGCTGCTCCAGACTTGTGTAGTGGGCTGAGCCGTCTGCGGGGACCATGTAATAGGGTCGGCGCTTCTTATTTTTTGGTACGACTTTGATCATGAGCAAGATCCCATTATTTCGGTACTCGTATATTGTCTGCTCTTCGCCTTCGATTATCTGAATATCTTCAGATGACGGTGGAATCCTTGCTCCCATGCAGGTGCAGGACGCCAAGATAAGAATGATTGAAATAAGCGTTCTGTTCAAAGTATGGTTCGTAGTGTTTATACCGAGGTGTGATGCAAATGAAGGACCATTATCAGCTGGTGCTCATCGATGGGTCATCCTACCTGTTTAGGGCATTCCATGCACTACCCCCCTTGACGACTTCCAAAGGTCAACCAACGGGGGCGATAAAGGGTGTCATCAGCATGATCAGGAAGTTGATGAATGATTTTCCCGATAGTCATATAGCCTGTGTGTTTGATGCTAAAGGGAAGTCGTTTCGAAATGACATATACCCTGAATACAAAGCGAATCGAGCCGCAATGCCTGATGATCTGCGTACTCAGATCGCACCGATCCACAGCATTATTGAAAAGATGGGTGTTCCGTTACTAAGCGTTGAGGGTGTAGAAGCGGATGACGTAATTGGGACCCTGGCAAGTCAGGCAACGATGGCGGGAATGGATGTTCTTATCTCTACAGGCGATAAGGATATGGCGCAGCTGGTTAATGACCATGTGACATTAATCAACACGATGAACGATGCATTGATGGATGAGGCCGGGGTTGTCGATAAGTTCGGTGTTAATCCGGATCAGATTATCGACTATCTCGCATTGGTTGGGGATACCTCTGACAATATACCAGGGGTGCCAAAATGTGGGCCAAAGACAGCCGTCAAATGGTTGTCTCAGTATCCTTCACTTCAGGACGTAATAGACAATGCGGAAGCGGTGAAGGGGAAAGTCGGAGAAAACCTGCGCGCGAGCCTTGATCAGCTTCCAATTTCCTATCAGTTGGCGACCATTAAGCGTGATGTGGAACTTGATTGCACGGTCGAGGAATTGCTGCTCTCGGATCCTGACGAAGGGGCGCTACTCGATATTTATATGGAGCTTGAATTCAAACCATGGGTTGATGAGCTAAGGGCAGGAGATGACCCGGTAAGCGCGACAGACGAGGTTAGCAATGCTGACTATTCGATAATCCTTGATGCGCAGTCATTGGAAAACTGGCTAGGTAAAGTTTCTGCGACCAAACCGTTAGCCATACACGTAGAAACCAATATAGGCGATTACATGGAGGCGGGTCTTGTAGGCGTATCTTTGTGTCAGCTCGAAGGAGACGCGGCCTACATTCCTCTTTGCCATGACTATGATGAAGCACCAGTACAGCTTGATGTAGATATGGTGATAGCGAAACTTGAGCCCCTGCTGCAGCGCACTGAGATCGTTGGTCATGACCTAAAGTATGCGATAAGTGTGCTGGCGAGGTATGGTGTTCAACTCGGTATCAGCTTCGATACGATGCTCGCTTCCTATGTTCTTAACTCTGTTGGATCAAGACACGATCTGGATGACCTGGCATTGCGCCATGCTGGACTACACAAAAGCAGGTATGAAGATATCGCAGGAAAAGGCGCTAAACAGAAGTCATTTAACCAACTCGATATTGAAACTGCTGGTCACTTCGCTGCCGAGGTTGCGGATGTTGCGATGCGGTTGTCAGGTATCCTCAGGAGCAAACTAGAAGCGGAACCTACCCTGGCGAGCGTGATGAACGACATAGAAATGCCATTGGTAGGCATTCTGTCACATGTAGAAAGAAACGGAGTGCTCCTTGATACCAAACTGCTTGTAGCACAGAGCGCGGAACTGGATAAGAGGATGCACGAGCTGCAGCAAGAGGCATATGGCCTGGCGGGCGAAGAATTCAATCTTGGTTCACCAAAACAGTTACAGGACATTTTCTTTAATAAACTTGAATTACCAATTCTCAAGAAGACACCCAAGGGCCAACCCTCTACGGCGGAACCGGTACTTCAGGAATTAGCGCTCGACTACCCGCTACCGCGAGTGATTCTGGAATATCGTAGTCTCTCGAAACTAAAATCAACCTACACTGACCAACTGCCAAAACAAGTACACACATCGACCGGGCGTGTGCACACGTCTTATCGGCAGGCGGTGGCTGCTACGGGACGACTATCCAGTACTGATCCCAACCTCCAGAATATTCCTATTAGAACCGAAGAGGGCCGACGAGTACGCAAGGCGTTTGTGGCGCCAGAAGGCTATTTGCTGGTCGCAGCGGATTATTCACAGATAGAACTGCGAATCATGGCACACCTGTCGGAAGATCCTGGTCTGGTAGAAGCGTTCAACAGAAATCTCGATATTCATCGAGCGACCGCAGCGGAGGTTTTTGGTGTTGCGGTGGAGGAAGTAAAGGACTATCAGCGTCGCAGCGCTAAAGCGATCAATTTCGGTCTGATCTACGGTATGTCTGCTTTTGGATTGGCGCGCCAGTTGAACATCGCCCGAAACGATGCGCAGGAATATATTGATCTGTATTTTGACCGGTATCCTGGGGTTAGAGATTATATGGATCGAGTTAGACACCTTGCGGGCGAACAAGGGTTTGTAGAAACGATATTTGGGCGCAGGCTGTACCTACCGGAAATTAATGCAAAGAATTTTCAACGGCGTCAGGCGGCGGAACGAACGGCGATCAATGCACCTATGCAGGGTAGTGCTGCAGACATTATTAAAATAGCGATGATAGAAGTAGATCGATGGCTGACGACATCTCAAATAGATGCACGCATGATAATGCAGGTACATGATGAGTTAGTGCTAGAAGTAAAAGAAGCGGAGCACGAGCATCTAACAAGTGTGCTTGAGCAAACTATGTCCGCTGCCGCAGACCTAAAGATACCGCTGCTCGTCGTAACGGGAGTGGGAAAAAACTGGGATGATGCGCATTAACGGATATTCCCCCCCCCCTCGGGAACTTTTGCGAATTCCGTTAGTCATAATAAGTGAAAGGTGACGTTGTAACTACAAGAGTAGCTAAGTGCTAACTTCGGTTATTTTCCCCCAAAAAGAACCGAAGCAGGCTCTGGTCATTCCCTCCCCAATAGATGACCAGGGCCGTTTTTGGGCGATTTCTGGAGGTTTAGGGCTATCTATCTAAGACTATCTAGCTAAGACTATCTATCTAAGACTATCTATCTAAGACTATCTATCTAAGACGAGAGCAAATCTGAAAGCCGCTTCGCCAGATCTTCGATGCCAATTTTCTTTGTTGCGGAAAAGATCTGAACAGAAATACCTTCGGGGAGGTTGCTTTTTAGCTTTAGTAACACGTTCTGTTGTGCGCCGCCTTTAATCTTATCCGCTTTAGTCAGCAGAATGTGTATCAGAATATTCGCCCCTGTACTCCATTCGATCATCATTTCGTCGAAGGGTTTAAGTGGGTGTCTGATATCCATAAGAAGAACCAGGCCCTTGAGGGATTTTCGATTTCGCAGATATTCGTCAAGATGTTGCTGCCACTCCCTCTTTATCTTTTCTGGCACCTTCGCGTAACCGAAACCTGGCAGATCAACCAGGCGGAGCTCTTCGGTGAGTTCGAAAAAGTTGATAAGTTGCGTTCGCCCTGGTGTTTTGCTGGTTCTGGCGAGCTTACTTTGTCGTGTCAGGGTGTTAATCGCGCTGGATTTCCCAGCGTTTGAGCGACCACAGAAAGCGACCTCAGCACCTATATCATCCGGGCAGTCCGTAAGTTTGGCAGCGCTGGTGAGAAACCTCGCCTTATGAAATTCGACACTCATAGAACACCTTGGTGAATAGGTTGGGCATTAGGCATATAGTTTATATATAATGCCGCGTCATTTTATCACTGCTTGGTGTTACATGAAGTTGTCACAACTTTTGGTCGGGGGGATGTTTGTTATTAGCGCTATGTCTACGTTTGTGGCGTCTGCGTTTGCGGCCGGCGACGCGGAACGAGGAAAGGGATTGACGCCGGTTTGTACTGCATGTCATGGGCAGGATGGTAATAGTCTGGCCGGTGCGTTTCCCAACATCGCTGGGCAAAATGCGCATTACCTCTTAAAACAGATGCAGGACATCAAATCGAAGGCTCGTAGCGCACCGCTAATGGCTGGTATTTTGGACAATCTGGACGATCAGCAACTTGAAGATATCGCGGCCTATTACAGTAAACAGAAAGCCAATGTGGGTAGCGCTGATCCTGAATTGGTTGAACTGGGTGAATCAATATACCGGTCAGGTATTAAACGCAAGGAAATTGCTGCCTGCAGTGCGTGTCATGCGCCAGACGGTAGCGGTAACGGCCCAGCCGCGTTTCCCGCGTTGAATGGGCAGTGGCCAGAATACACAGTAGCGCAGTTAAAGGCGTTTCGTTCTGGTGAGCGCCATAATGATGGCGACTCGCGCATGATGCGCATAACCTCTATGGACCTTTCTGACGTCGAAATGGCTGCAGTTGCGTCTTATCTATTTGGTCTGCATTAACTGACATCCTGAGGGAACACTTGCCGTCAGTATGCATCTAAACCTTAAGCCCAGTCGTGGAGACAACATGTCGTTTCTTAATGCATCAAAAGCAGTTATTGGCCTTACTCTAGCTATCGCGGCCGGGTTGGCATACGCTCAGATCGAGTATGAAGAAGGCACTCACTACGTTCTGCTACCGGTGCCCCTGGAGACTGAGTCTAAGGGGAAGATAGAGGTTACCGAGTATTTTTCCTACACCTGCATTCATTGCTTCAGGTTTGAGCCGATCGTGTCATCCTGGCGGCGGGGACTGCCTGACGATGTGATGTTTACGCGTACGCCTGCCCTGTGGAATGAGGTTTTTGAGACCTATGGAAAGTCCTATTACACAGTAGAAGCCCTTGGTGTGCTGGAAAAGGTTCACATACACCTGTTCAATTTGATCCAGCAGAAACAGCCTAAGGACGTTCAGGTTATTGCACTTGCACTAGCAGAATACGGTGTCGATCCTGTCGATTTTGCGCGGATGTACGCTAGTTTCCAGGTCGATCGAAAACTTTCCAAGGCCCGGGCAAGAGGACAAGCCTACGCGAAGGCATACTTTAGTGCTTTTGAGAAAGGAATTGGTGTTCCAATTATGGTTGTGAATGGAAAATACCTTATTAGTAGTGCAACTGCTGGCGGTAATGCAGAGATGATTCCTGTGGCGGAACATCTGATTGAGCTCGAACGGGCTAAGGTAACACCGGCGGAGTAAGCGAAGGTTCTCGTGCCGCATCCACGCGGATTTTAAGTTCTTTGCCTGGTTTGAAGTGCGGCACGAATTTGCCTGGTTTATGGATGCCGACCTCGCCAGTTTTTGGGTTTCGCACGCTTCTAGGACGACGATAGTGGTTTGAGAAGGTCCCAAATCCTCTAATTTCTATTCTTTCACCTGATGCCAGGCTGTCTGACATGATCTCAATCATGGTATAAACGGCCAGGTCCACGTCACGAACAGATAACTGTTCGAGCTTTTCAGATATCCGTTTAATCAGTTCGGACTTGTTCATAACTACTGATACCCCACAGCGATAAGCTAATCATACAAAATAAAGTATTATAATCAATATGTTATGTGATAAAACTAAAGTATTTAATTAGATATCGTGCATAACAGGGAGTTTGGATTTCACCCAAAGAAGCAGCTAAGACGCCACATTGATTGAATCAGGTATAGCATTCGCATAGAATTCGCCATGGCGACGCGGTGGACACTAGCAATACTGTTTTTTAACGTCATAGCCTCGCGCCCTCCCCCCTTTATTTTTCTTCAAATTATCCTACCCATGTCCGTAATGGGTATGGCAGTTGGCTATGGAGCATCGAATGGCAACGATTCTTAGTGATACTTCCCGAACGTTTAGTGAATACCTTCTGATACCGAGGCTCACGCGGAGCAGTCAGCGACCAGATCTTGTGGATCTGGCCACGCCATTGTCGGTGGTCGAGCAGAATCAGATCCCTCGTTTCAGCATAAATATTCCGGTCGTCTCGGCGTGCATGCAGTCGGTAAGTGGCACGGATTTGTCGATATCACTTGCACGTCAAGGTGGCTTGAGTTTCGTATTCTGCTCCCAGCCGATCGAGGAGCAGGTTGAAATGGTGCGGCAGGTAAAGGCCCACAAGGCCGGGTTTGTTACCAGCGATTCCAATACGACAGAGGAGACGTCGATACGGGAAGTCGTTGACCTGATGCGACGTTCCGGTCACTCGACGGTTGCTGTAACGAGTGACGGCAGTGCAACCGGAGTACTTAAGGGAATAATCACCGACAAAGATTTCTGGGAATTCGAGGACGACCTGGACAATAAGGTCAAGCAACATATGACGCCGATAGATGAGGTTATCTATGGCAATGATGGCGTTTCTCTCCGTGACGCAAATGAGTTGCTGCATAAACACAAAAAAGACTGTCTGCCAATCCTCAACAAGAAAGGGAATCTGGTCGCACTGGTATTCAAGAAAGATTATGAGGACCATCGCCGACACCCCTTGGAACTGCTTGATGACTCAAAGCGTCTGTGTGTTGGCGCCGCGGTCAATACCCACGACTATTCCGACCGCGTTCCTGCGTTGATTGAGGCAGGAGTAGATGCGATTTGTTTTGACTCATCGGACGGGTTTACTGAATACCAGATGGAGGGAATTAAATGGATTCGCGAGAACTTTGGCAACGCGGTCGTACTGGGCGGAGGTAATGTCGTATCTGCAGAGGGGTTTGATTATCTGGTAGAAAATAGTCTTGTCGACTTTGTTAAGGTTGGAATGGGTGGAGGTTCGATCTGTATTACTCGCGAGCAGAAAGGAATTGGTCGAGGGCAGGCGTCTGCACTACTGGATGTTGTTCAGCGAAGGGACGAATACTTTAAGGAAACTGGTCGTTACATTCCCATCTGTTCTGACGGTGGGCTAGGCAATGATACGCAGATCGTTATTGCTATGGCGATGGGCGCTGATTTCGTGATGATGGGCCGATACTTTGCCCAGACGGATGAGAGCCCGACACCCAAGACTTCGATTAATGGTCAAATGTATAAACCCTACTGGGGAGAAGGTACCCGAAGGGCACAGAACTGGCAGCGATACAATGATGGAATGAGCTCCCGTCAAATGATGTTCGAAGAGGGTGTGGATGCCTATGTTCCCTTAGTTGGACCGGTTGCCGAAGTTCTTGAAACGACGCTGTATAAATTGCGCAGTACGATGGTTAATGTCGGGGCTGACTCTCTATCGGAGTTTCGTGAACAGGCAATTCTTACCATGGTGTCTGAACAATCAGTTGTCGAGGCTGGTACTTCTACAGTGTTTCAGTTCTCCTCCAATCGTGAGTTAGATAATTCGGACTGGGGCAATAGAGGCTAGCTGGTTGGAACGTTGATCAAAAGCACATTGAATAATGGCTTTTGGGACAGAAACTAGCTGAGGTATACTTGCGCCTCCAAAATAGGAGTAACTACTGTGTTTAGATTTGCCACGTTACTGTTCTCAGTAGCTATGATGTCGTCGAATATCCAAGCTGACGTAAACGCCGGAATTGCGGAGCGTATCAAGAAGGTTGGAAACGTTTGTATTGAAGGTGTTGAATGTGTGCTTGAATCGGGAACAGCTTCGGTTGTTACTGAAGTTGCAGCTACACCGGCGGTGGCGGAAACAGTCAATTCTGTTGAGGATAACTACAATAAAAGCTGCGCGACCTGCCATAACGCGGGCGTAGCCGGGGCACCCAAACTAGGAGATGTCACAGGGTGGACCATGCGTATCGCCAAGGGAATGGATGCCTTGTATGCCAGTGGGATCAATGGTCTTCCTCCCGCCATGCCGGCTAAGGGCATGTGTTTTAGCTGTTCGGACGATGACCTAAGGGCGCTTGTCGACTATATGGTGGAGTCGGTTCAACCCTAAACCCCAGACTGATAACGATCCAGTTTCCGAAAACCCAGTGCTTCCGTTAGGTGATTGGTCTGAATTGACGTCTCTCCTTCGATGTCTGCGATGGTTCGCGCCACCTTTAATATCTTGAAGTAACCCCGGGCAGAGAGCCCGAGTGTGACCATCGCCTTATCAAGCAGCTGTTGATCACCTTCTTCTAATCTGCAATGTAGTTCGATATCTCTGTTAGTCATAAGGGCGTTTAACTTACCGGTTCGTTGTGACATAAGGTGTTGGGAGCTGAAACTTCCTGAATTGCCAGATCATGTTCGGATTCGTCAGATGCGTATCTGGGATCTGAGAGCGTACCTGGTGGTAAAGCGTGGACATCAACATGTAAGTCGATCCTGTCCAGTAACGGGCCAGATACACGAGCGCGGTAAGAATTGATTTTTTGGCTTGTGCACTCGCATCGATCTGAGTCGTCACCGTAGTAACCACAGGGACATGGATTCATCGCTGCGATCAGTTGAAAGTTCGCGGGGTAGCAGACTTGATGGTGCGCTCTGCTAATTACGATCTCTCCAGATTCAAGTGGCTCCCTTAGTACTTCAAGAACGTGACGAGGAAACTCGGGTAATTCATCGAGGAAAAGCACACCGTTATTGGCGATTGATATCTCTCCTGGTTTTGGTGGGCTCCCGCCACCGACGAGAGCTATAGCGGAAGCCGTGTGATGGGGTGCTCGAAATGGTCGAGAGCCGAATGTGGCAAAGTCAAACGGGTGCTTGGAAACGGATTGCACGCAAGCCTTAGCCAAGGCAGCGCTTGTGGACATCTCAGGCAGAAGGGTTCGGAGTCTGCTTGCAAGCATGGTTTTACCGCTGCCAGGGGGGCCAATAAACAATAGGTTGTGCCCTCCAGAGGCGGCGATGGTTGAGGCTCGCTTGGCGAGTGTTTGACCCCGAACATTTGATACTCGTAACGAGGATCCTGGTATCGGCTTAGGCTCACGAGTGACAACAGATAACTCAGCTTGATCTTTGATACGTGCAATAACATCGGTAAGTCTGGCCGCCGAGAAAACGCCCGATGGATTTGCTAGCGCTGCCTCTGCTGCGTTTACGCCGGGTACTACTAGTGAGCGAGAGGTGTTTAGGTTCTGCATGGTGGCAGGAAGAATGGCATCAACTGATCTGATTTCGCCATTGAGGGCGAGTTCTCCCAGGAATTCATAGTGTCTGAGGCACTCTGGGGGAAGGTAACCTGCTGCCAGTAATATGCAAAGCGCAATAGCCAGGTCGTAACGGCCACCACTCTTTGGTAGATCAGCTGGACTCAGGTTTACGGTGACGCGTTTGTTGGGTAGCTTAAAGCCAGCGCTGATAATCGCCGTCTTGACGCGGTCTTTACTTTCTTTGACTGCTGTTTCTGGCAAGCCAACGATAATAATTTGCGGTAGGCCTGCTGTAGTATCGGCTTCGATCGTAATAAGTGGAGCGTCGATACCAACGGCGGCCCGTGAGTAGGTTCTGGCGAATGTCATAGTGTTGTTTTACTTTTGCACGGGGAGGTTTCAGCGGCATTAGGCCATGGATGGATTTGCCGTAAGCCAATACCCGTTGTCTTGTAATCACGGTTACGCACTCATATAGTGCGCTATGCACTTGGGTCAGCACTATGCTAGTGCGTTAAATGTGAGGTGGTCACGCTGCACTTTTTCTAAGTGATTGAAAATAAAGGTAATCAAGAACTTGGCACGGTCGATGCTCTTAACCTGAGACCTAACGCGACCTGAGGTTGCATTAACGATTTCGTGGTAATGAGACGAAGATCATAATTGTAATTGGAATGCAGGTGTAATTTCGATAAATTGGTATTATGGACCCAGTGGCTCGAGACATCCCGACAGATGTCCTGAAGTTATGTCTAGAACAAGGAGAAAACATAAATGAAATTAGTCACGGCAATCATAAAGCCCTTCAAGCTTGATGATGTAAGAGAAGCACTCTCGGATATTTCCGTCCAGGGGATGACAGTAACAGAAGTAAAAGGCTTTGGTCGCCAGAAAGGGCACACCGAACTTTACCGAGGTGCGGAGTATGTGGTTGACTTTCTGCCCAAGGTGAAAGTTGAAGTCGCCATTGAAGATGAAAGTCTGGATGGAGTAATTGAAGCGATTAGCAATGCTGCTAACACCGGAAAAGTTGGTGATGGCAAGATTTTTGTTGCGCCGCTCGATAACGCAATTCGTATTAGAACTGGAGAAACTGGCGGCGAAGCTGTTTAGTTTGGCAGTCTGATGGATTTGTTAGCGTCGGTCACGGCTGGTGATCGACGCGTTGAAAGCGTTAATCTGCAACTTCAATCGTATGACCACAATAGGGACATCGCTGGATATCTTTCCCTGATATCCTTGCTTGGGTTTTTATTACGGCTATATAATCTGCCGACTTTTCATATTCCCAAAAGCTGATGCAATATCACAGTACCCGAGGCGAGGTGTCCGGGCTTAGTTTTATAGACGCCGTCATGATGGGCTTGGCTTCTGACGGCGGTCTTCTGGTGCCTCAATCAATTCCTGATGTACAGGCGGAACTCGGCCGATGGAAGGGTTTATCCTATGAGGGATTGGCCTTTGAAATTATGCGTCGCTTCCTTTCAGATTTACCTGAAGAAGACCTTAAGCATCTGATTGAAAAGAGCTACGCATCTTTTGATGATCCGCTCATTGCGCCCATTAGATCGTTTGATAAATTCCATGTACTGGAACTTTTCCATGGTCCGACGTTGGCATTCAAGGACGTTGCCTTGCAGTTCCTGGGAAACCTGTTTGAGCATGTCCTCGAGCAACGTGACGCACAACTAAATATTCTTGGTGCAACTAGCGGGGATACTGGAAGTGCGGCAATCGCGGGTGTGAAAGGGAAGGCGCGGATAAAGATTTTCGTGCTGTACCCCGAAGGGAAAACCAGTCCGCTTCAAGAACGTCAAATGATCACTGTCCTTGAAGATAATGTTCACAACATCGCGCTGAGAGGCAGCTTTGATGACTGTCAGTCATTGATGAAGTCAGTGTTCTCCGATCTTGAGTTTCGAACCCAGCACAGTTTGGGTGCGGTCAATTCTGTCAACTGGGCGCGCATCCTTGCGCAAATTGTTTATTACTTCCACGCCTGGTATCAGCTTGATTGTCCTGACAGGTTTAATGTATCGGTCCCAACAGGTAACTTCGGTAACATTTTCGCAGGTTATCTTGCGCGCGAAATGGGACTGCCCATCAATCATCTGATATTAGCGACCAATAGTAACGACATATTGGCGAGATTCTTTAATACAGGGGAATACTCCAGAGGCCAGGTGAATTTCACAGAGTCTCCCGCGATGGATATTCAGGTCGCCAGTAATTTTGAGCGTTATCTGTTTTATGAGCTGAATCAATCATCCGGCAAGGTTGTTGAGTTCATGGAACAGTTTCAGTCGACCGGTACTGTGAGCCTGGGCTTCAACACGCGTCGTCAAAACGAAGCATTTCTTGCAGGTGCGGCTGACGATGAGCAAACAATTGAGACTATAAAACGTTGTCACGCAGACTATGGTTACCTGGTCGACCCACACACTGCTGTTGGTATCGAAGTGGCGAGTAAGCTGCATCGTGAGGACCTTCCACTGCTTTGTCTTAGTACAGCGTATCCTGCGAAATTTCAACATGCCATGCATAGGGCGTTGCCCGAAATCCCCGTAGAACACCCAACCCTAAATGCACTTAAGGGTCTGCCAGAACGGAAACAGGTCATGGATGTCGATGAAGCAGCGGTTAAAGCCTATTTAGCTGGTCATGCACTCTGAACAATTTGAGAGACTGCTTTCGGTAGGTCTTTAATATTCTCGATAGTGATATCCGGATTTGTCTCGCCTGATTTGTCTTTTTGTTTTGTGTTAACCCAGATTGTACGCAGGCCGAGACCGTTGGCTGTGTCGATGTCCAATACAGGATCGTCACCAACATAGATCATCTGATGGGGATCAACATCCGTGTGTGCAAGGGCATGAGTGAATAGGTCTGGCGCCGGTTTGGGTGCACCAATCTGTTCCGCAGAGAACGCGAAGGAAAAATAGGGTGCCAGTCCAAGACGCGAGACGTCTGCATTGCCGTTAGTCAAAGCCCCGAGAACATAGCTCTCGGATAGTAGACTAATCGCCTCCAATGCACCTTCAAAAAACTCAATATCGTTTCTGGCAGTTAGAAATATCTCCATCGCTGCTGTCGAAAGTTCTCCTATGGCAGCCTCACTTACGCTGCTATGTAACATGGCCCTGGCGATGATGCGGCGGCGTAGCTCGGTAACTTGACCGCCAAGCTCAGGTGATTCGAGCAGGAGTTCCTCCCGTAGTTCGCGCATCTGAATAACATCGTATTTCAACTGGGGAACATTCTCTTGCAACCATTTGTCCAGACGCTTTTCGGCACGAAGGATGATAGGCGTTAAGGCCCACAGCGTGTCATCAAGGTCGAATCCGATAACTTTTATCACAGATCTTTCTTGGTATGACGAGACTTGTGCCGAGCACGAGGGTGTGCCTTGTCATAGACTTCTGCCAGGTGCTGAAAATCAAGGTGAGTGTAGATCTGAGTCGTACTGATATCGGCATGGCCCAGTAGTTCCTGGATTGCGCGAAGGTCGCCGGATGACTCCAAAAGATGGCTAGCAAACGAATGTCGAAGCATGTGCGGATGGACATTCCCTGCAACATGCTGACTACGGGTCCAGTGTCTGATTCTCGATTGGACATTGCGAGGACTGATTCGGGTGCCTCGCTCGCTAATGAAGAGCGCACTGCTGTCTTGTGCGCGTTTAGCATTACGTGCCTTTACCCACAAACCTAGTGCCTCCTGTGCTTTAGCCCCAATGGGTAGGACCCGTTCTTTGTTCCCTTTACCCAGGACCTTGATGGTCGCATCGTCCCAACTGATGTCATTCAGGTTGGCACCGACCAGTTCTGATAGTCGTAAACCTGAAGAGTAAAATAACTCGAGGATTGCCCGGTCTCTGATGGTATGCCATTTGTTTCCTTGAACATCCAGCAGCTTGCTGACCTGATCAGCATCCAAAGTCTTGGGAAGTTTCTGATGAGATTTTGGTGCTGAAAGTTGATGAGCAGGATTGTGCCTGACGAATCCTTCTCGATTAAGAAAGTTATAGAAAGCGCGAATGGATGACAGAGACCGCTGCTGTGATCTTCCTGAAAGTCCTTCTTGGTGGCCCTTTGCCAGGAATTCCCGCAAGTGATGACTGCGCAAATTTTCCCAGGAGCCTATGTCTGCCTGTTCACAAAAGCTGGTTAGCTTATCAATGTCGCGGATATAGGCACTTACGGTATTTGGGGATAGATTTCGTTCGTGCTGCAGATGTTGCAGAAATTTACTTTGCCAAAGATCGTTTTTCTGCATCAGCTAGTTTCTGTCCCGAAAGTTCTGATTCTGCACGAGGAGAAGCGACATTCCAAAGGAAACTGTTAAGAAAACAATTACTTGCCAAGAAACTAGAGGCACGATGTTGAGTTTCTAGACAAGAACTAGCTAGTTTCTGCTCCGAATCTAGCTATCCAGGTGCTTGGGAAGAAGCAATGCCAGGGAATCAGCTACGAAATCGATGAATAAGGTTCCCAGCCCCGATTCAAAGTAGGATGCGCTTTCGCTACCAATGGCAAGGAGAGCGTTAAGGTTTTCGCCACGAACGGCAAGAACGGCAGCAGAGCCAACCTTGTCACTTGCGTGGCGAAACAAAAAATCTTGTTCGGTAGATCTGAGTACGCCGAGGGTTGGTTCTTTAGCACGCATAAGCGCACCCACATAGTCCGTAGCGCCATTCTCGCTAACCACAGACGTAAAGTGATTTATCTGTCTTGGTTCTTCGCCGAATATGATAAGACTATAGGCCGTACTCTTGAATTCGCGCTTGAAGCTTTGTTCAAGCGCGGAGAAAAAACTGTCGCTGTCACTGCTGCTGATCAGGCTTAGTACCAGGGAACGACATTTATCGAACACCTCGTTATTTCGTTCTGCGGCAGCGATCAGCTCATCGAGCCTGCTACGAATTTCTGCATTCTGTTCGCGAAGTCCTCCGGCTTGTCTTTCTACCAGCGAAACAGTATTACCGTCGTCCCCGGTTAGCGACAATGCCTGCAATAGAGAATCTCTGCCCCGGAAAAAAGCTGGATGCTGAGTCAGATAGTCTTCGACTTCGGAGGCAGTCAATGATGCAGACTCTTCCTTAGTATTTGTCATATGTGTAGCCTGCCTTCATAGACCCGACACGCAGGTCCGCTCATGTAGATGTCAGACTCGTTTCCCTCCCAGCGAATCAGTAGATCTCCTCCCGGTAGCGATACGGTAACTTCCTCATCGAGTAAGCCACGTAGTCGACCCGACACGACTGACGCACAGGCTCCGGTGCCGCAGGCAAGTGTTTCTCCCACGCCTCGTTCGTAAACTCTCAGCGCGATTTCGCTGCGTGACAGCACTTGCATGAAATTCACATTGACACGCTCAGGGAAGCGACTGTGTCCTTCAATCAAAGGCCCCAGTTTGGCAACCGGTGCCGACGCGACATCATCAACGGTGAGGACGGCGTGTGGGTTGCCGACGTTGATCGCTGATATACAAACCGGCTCAATGCTTTGGCACTGGTTTATGTTGGTCGGAATCGTCAGTTCATAAGTGATCTGGGGCTGCTCCGCCGAAAAAGGGATATGGTCAGGTTCAAGCCTGGGTGCACCCATATTGACCGTAATATTGCCGTCTTTTTCGAGCTTACAATCAATTCGCCCCGTATTGGTTTCGAGAGTTATATGGGTTTTGGTCGTAAGACCACGGTCACGGACAAACCGTGTCAGGCATCGAGCGCCATTACCACATTGTTCGACTTCTGAGCCGTCCGCATTGAATATGCGATAACGGAAATCGGCGGCCGGGTCACACGGTGGTCCCACAGTAAGGAGCTGGTCAAAGCCTATACCGAGACGCCTGTCGGCAAGCGCTCGTATTTGATCTTCGCCCAGGTGTAGATCCTGCGAGATGAGATCAAGCAGCATAAAATCGTTGCCAAGGCCGTGCATTTTTGTGAATCGTACTAACATGACGCTAGATTACTGCAGCGCTTTACTATTGCAAGCCTGTTCCACAACCAGGCATGAATGCTTACGTGGTTGCTGGGAGAATCCGTTCCAGTCTTATCTGATCTTCGATCGTTTCACGTTGCCTGACGCAAAAATGCTGAGATCCTGAAATGATGACTTCTGCCGCCCGGTTTCGAGAGTTGTAATTCGAGCTCATTACGAATCCGTAAGCACCGGAGGAACGAATCGCTATCAAGTCCCCAGCTTCGATCGCGAGTTCTCTATTATGAGCAAGAAAGTCTCCAGTCTCACAGACGGGCCCGACAACTGACCAGGTCTGTCGGTTGTTTCCTGGACTTACCTCCGAAACCTCCTGCCACGCGTCGTACAACGCTGGGCGAATCAGATCATTCATTGCAGCATCGACTATTGCGAAGTGATTTTCGTTGTTGTCTTTCAAGAGCTGTACACGCGAGAGCAAAACACCGGCATTTGCAACAATAGAACGACCGGGCTCGAAAAGCAGTCGGTGTTCATGTTTTCCCATGGCCTGGAGAACGGCACTTGCGTAAGAGGTCATCGGTATCGGCTCCTCATCCTTGTAACAGATGCCAAGACCACCACCCAGATCAATGTGTTCCAGAGCAATGCCCTCTTCTTCCAGATCGTCCACCAATTGCAATACTTCACTAAGCGCGTCAAGCATTGGGCTGAGGTCGGTGATCTGAGAACCGATGTGGCAATCGATGCCCACCATTTGCACGTTGTTTAGCGTCACGGCGTGGCGGTACATCTCTAACGCCGTTTCCCTGCTGACGCCAAACTTGTTTTTCTTTAGACCGGTTGCAATATAAGGGTGAGTGCCGGCGTCAACGTCTGGGTTAACGCGTACAGAGGTAGGCGCCACCAGATCCAGTTCAGCTGCGGTTTTTTGTATTAGCTCCAGCTCAGCAGTGGACTCGACATTGAAACAGCCAATACCTGCCTGGAGCGCCATGCGAATCTCCAGCTCGCTCTTCCCAACACCGGAAAAGACTATCTTCGCGGGATCTCCACCTGCTTTTAGGACGCGCTGCAGTTCTCCGCCGGAAACAATGTCGAAACCTGCACCTAATTCTGCCAGCAGGTTTAGTACTGCGATATTGGAGTTCGCTTTCACCGAATAGCAAACCAGGTGGGAATGCTCGCTAAAAGCGCCATCGAAGGCATTGTAGGCAGTTTCAATATCGGTCCTGCTATAGACATAGGTGGGTGTCCCGTATTCACGGGCTATCTCTGACAGCGACACGTCCTCCGCATGCAGTTCATTGTCTATGTATTGAAAACTAGACATCTTCTTCGTCCTGAGCGTCCTCTTCGGAAGTTGTTGTTTCTGTTTCCGCAGGCTCTTCCGGCAGATAGAGAGGTCCTTTCTGACCACAACCGGTCGTAAAGATGATCAGAAGGAAGATGAAGCATCCTCTCATGAGCGAAATGTCCACGGAAAAGCGTTGCAGTATACTTCTAAGCCCGGCGTAAGCAAAAAACCTGGAGCAAAACGAGTGCAGGATTCTGAATTCCACGGATTAGTGGATGAACTGTTCAACCGCATTGAAGATGACATTGATAGTCTGGATCAGGACGTTGACGTTGATGCGTCGGGAGATATTCTGACCATCGAGTTTGCGGATGGCACGACCGCTATCATTAGTCGGCAGATCGGCAACCATGAAGTCTGGGTTGCTGCTAAATCCGGCGGCTATCATCTTTTCCTCGACGAAAATCAGACTTGGCAATGTGCCGCGACGGGAGAGGATCTATCAGGCTTGTTGAGTCGTGTGATGAGCGAACAGACAGGAACTCAGGTTGCCGTCCTTAACTAGAGGCACGATGTTGGGTTTTAAGATGAGAACTAGTTAATCCGTTTGCGCGCATTTGTAATGGCGACGCGCACCATCTCGGGCGCTGTTCCACCCACGTGTGCCCTGGCATTAACTGACGCAGCAAGGGACAAGTCTACATCTGCTTCGATCAGGTTACTGTGCTTCTGTAACTCGGTAAGCGACAACTGGGCGAGATCGGTGTTCTTCTCAATGGCAAGTGCTACTAATTTGCCGACAACTTCATGAGCATCTCGAAATGGCAGTCCTTTGTTAACGAGATAATCGGCGAGATCAGTGGCCGTCGCGTGACCTCTGCGCGCAGCATCAATCATGTTGTCGCGCTTTGCCTCGATTGCGGGAATCATGTCGGCGTAAGCAGTCAGGCACATCATGACTGTATGTACTGAATCAAAAAGAGGTTCTTTGTCTTCCTGATTATCTTTATTGTATGCAAGCGGCTGGCCTTTCATGAGGGTCAGAAGCCCGGTGAGTGCACCGAAGACGCGTCCAGATTTACCGCGAACCAGTTCCGGGACATCGGGATTCTTTTTCTGGGGCATAATTGATGACCCGGTACAAAATCGGTCGGGCAGATCTACGAAATCAAACTGCGGAGAAGACCACAAGATGATCTCTTCAGCCCAACGAGAAAGATGCATCATGAGTATGCTTGCAGTAGCAACAAACTCGATGGCGAAATCTCTATCGCTCACGGCATCGAGTGAGTTCATCGCTATCTGCTCGAACCCCAACAGCTCTGCAGTCAGTTCTCGATCAATTGGGTAAGTGGTTCCGGCAAGTGCGGCTGCGCCCAGAGGCGATACATTGACTCGCTTGCGACAATCCTGGAAGCGCTCGCAGTCACGTTCGATCATTTCGAACCACGCCATCAGGTGATGACCAAAAGTCACGGGCTGAGCAACCTGCAGGTGGGTTGATCCGGGCATGATGGTATCTGCTTCGCGTTCGGCGAGATCGAGAATGCCCAGTTGTAGCTGACGAATCTTCTCCGATATCTGGTCGATCGCTGTTCTAACGTAAAGGCGAACATCGGTTGCAACCTGGTCATTACGAGAGCGACCCGTGTGTAATTTCTTTCCAGTATCGCCAATCAGGCCAGTGAGCGCTTGTTCGATATTCATATGGACGTCTTCAAGCGAGATGGACCACGCCATCTCACCAGACGCAATTTGCTCACCGATTTGAGCCAGTCCTCCGGTAATGTCTGACACTTCAGCGTCGGTAAGAATGCCGACCTTATTCAGCATTGTTGCGTGCGCAACGGAACCTTCGATGTCATATGACGCGAGTTGTTGATCGAACGTTACTGAGGCGGTAAACGCTTCTACAAAGGCGTCAGTGGCCTCACTGAATCGGCCGTCCCAGAGTTTTGTCTTGTCATTCATTTGAAGATTCGCCGGGGGTGTGTCGTTGGGCAGGCGAAGATTATAGCAGTTACCGTGTGAAATCCGCATAATCATCAAGCGTGTGTAATTGGACGGCCTGAGTGAAGGACGACGAGTTTTTCTACCGGATCTTTGCAACCAACAAAGCATTCTGTTTTTAGTGCTGGTGACTGAGCTACTGGTATTTGTGTTAGTACTGGCAGGAGGGAGCCTTGTAAATTTTTCATAGAGCCAGCTTGGTCTGGCGTCATTATTTGTACAGTGGACTGTATTAGCCTCGGCGGCTTTGTTGTGCAACTTAAGAACCTGGTTGGCGAGTCAGGCGCTCATTAAGTCCGTAGCTATTGCATATGGCCGGGTCCTGGCAACTGCACTCGTGTTTAGCGTGATTGGAGAGTTTATCCTGCTTCGTGTAGAGGCATGGAGTTTGGAAACGACGGGCAGGGTCATCCGCAACCTGATAATTGCTGCGATCATGAGTGGCATCGCGTTTAGATATTTTTTCCTCCAGTACCAGTTGCGCCGCGAGGAACAGGCAGAGCTGAATTCTCGTATCCAGGCACTGCAATCGCGGATTCAACCTCACTTTCTTTTCAACAGCATGAATATCATTGCGCGCCTCATTAGCGTCGATCCCGAGGTAGCGGAGCGCGTGGTGGAAGACTTGTGGGAGTTGTTCCTCGCCAGCTTGAGCGACATGACAAATGAGCCTGTCCCCTTGGCTGAGGAACTTGCTCTGTGCGAAAAGTACGCGAACATTGAAAGCCTGCGCCTGGATGATCGTCTGGCAATTGAATGGCGGGTCGAAGTAGATACCCGGCAGGTACGTATTCTCTTGTTGACGCTACAGCCGTTACTCGAGAATGCCATCTATCACGGCTTCCAGCCTTTACCAGAAGGCGGGCTCGTATCTGTGGAGATTCAAGAAGACCAGGGTAGGCTGGAAATCACTATCACCAACCCTGCGGTGTTGGAGGATCATTCCCGTGAGGGGGGTAATCGCATGGCACTCGAGAATATTTGACATCGCCTGGTAGCTGTCTACGGCAATCGAGCGGAGGTTGTGTCTGAACAGGACGAGCAATATTTTCGTACGATCGTTCGTTATCCGTTGGCAGCTGGGGAAGGATAAAAAATCATATAAAACAAGCAGATATATAGTTTTCGTCGTTGCAATAGCCATTTCTGTGAGCTGTGTCACAATTTTTCAACTTAATCAGGTTATTTTCATTTTTGTGCAGTACGTCGCAGTTTTGTAGCCAAAAAGGAGTAATTTAGGGTGCTATGGAATTCCTTCGCTTGAAGGAACAGTCATTCACCAGCGAGGTTTAAGAACGATGAAAGTGCTTGTAGTTGATGACGAAAAACTCGCACGCGAGCGGTTGCAAAGGATGGTCTCCACATTGGATAACTATGATGTTGTGGCCGAAGCATGCTCAGGTGACTAGGCGGTAAGGAAAGCGGTAGAACACACCCCGGATATTGTCCTTCTGGATATACGTATGCCTGGTAGCGATGGAATGCAGGCGGCTGAACAGTTGGCCAGCCTGGCATCACCTCCGGCGGTAATCTTCTGCACAGCGTTTTCCGATCATGCGATAGAAGCTTTTGATGTCCACGCGGCAGGGTATCTGCTTAAGCCAATTCGTCGAGATACCTTGATCGAAACGTTGGGTAAAATTGGTACTGTTAATTCAGTGCAGCGGCGAATGGTTACAGGTGAAGAAAGCGTCTCTGATGATTGTCGAGCACGCACTCATATCAGCGCGAAAACTCGTAGGGGTATCGAGTTGATCCCGATATCAGAGGTTCGTTTCTTTCAGGCCGATCACAAATACGTCACTGTTCGCCACGAGGGTGGTGAAGTGTTGATCGACGATACACTCAGGGACCTTGAAAATGAGTTCGGTGGAAAGCTGGTCAGGATTCATCGGAATGCGCTTGTTATGACTTATCACCTCGAAGGACTCGAACGTGATATGACCGGACATTACCGCGTGCGGATGAGAGGTGTTGACGAGAAACTTGATGTCAGTCGGCGCCACGTGTCAGGACTACGTCGGCTCGTCCAGATGCTATAACTTTTCGCACAGAGTAATCGGAAGGCGTCGGGGTGTCTCCTCCGATTGTTCCTCATGGAATCCAAGACGCGGGGTAGCTAATCCCGAGCTGAATCATCAGGTAACTGTGCTACCCTTTGGCCAATCGGCTAGATACAAAAAGAATCATGTTACAAACATTGCGCATCGCTACCCGGCAAAGTGCACTCGCGCTGTGGCAGGCGAACTATGTTCGAAATGCCCTGGTTGACGCACATCCTTCGCTTGAAATAGAGATAGTTGGGTTTACAACCGAGGGCGATAGAAATCAGCTGACCTCGCTGAGTGAAATTGGTGGAAAGGGGCTGTTCATCAAGGAGCTTGAACAGGCGCTTTTGGATGGCGTTGCAGATATTGCTGTTCATTCCATGAAGGATGTTCCCGCCGAGTTACCTCCTGGACTAGAAATTGGTGCAATTTGCGAGAGAGCAGATCCTCGTGATGCGCTGGTCTCCAGAAATCACCAGGGTTTGTCGAGTCTTTCCGAGGGTTCCCGGATTGGAACCTCAAGTATGCGGCGCCGGCTGCAACTCGAGGCATCTTTCGCGAGTTTCGAATATGTGAATCTACGAGGAAATGTTGATACCAGGCTTAGCAAGCTCGAGGCAGGGGAATACGATGCGATCGTCCTGGCGGCGGCAGGATTACACCGATTGGGTTTGGGACAGAGGATTTCTGAATACATTAGCACGGACCTGTGTTTGCCTTCGGCAGGACAAGGGGCTGTGGGCATTGAATGCAGATCGGGTGATACCCCAGTAAAGGATGTGATCGCGTGTTTGAACCATGAGAAAACAGCGCTCTGCGTTGCTTGTGAGCGCGAAGTAACGCTTCGACTTGGGGCGAACTGCAATTTGCCCGTGGCGGTCCATGCCACACTGGAGGGAGAAGAAATCCAACTGCGTTCCTTTGTCAGTGATGACTCGGGCTTGGAGACCTTTCGTCGATCAGGCAGCGGTCCGTTGCAGGAAGGGTTTGATATAGCAAGTGAAGTAGCCAAGGGTCTATTGGCGGACGGCGCAGCCGACGTGCTAGGTGAATCGGGCTAGTGGCGGGAAAAGGCATCATACTTACCCGTCCTGCTGGATATAACGATTCTCTGATTCAAAGATTAACTTCTGAAGGACATCGTGTTTTTGAGAGGCCGTTGCTTTCGATTGAGCCATTACCCTTGGATGATAAGGCCAAACAACGGGTAGTTGATCTCGATCGATACGACGTAGTGGTGTTTGTTAGTCGTAATGCCGTCGTTCATGGCATGAAACACTTGCAAGCCTATTGGCCACAATGGCCATTGCGACTTGTCTGGTGTGCAATGGGACGGAGAACCGCAGACGACCTGCATTCATACGATATTCAGGCGACTTTCCCTGAGAAGCAGGGAGCTGCGGGATTGGTCGACGAGATGGACTGGCATGCTGTTTCGCGAGTGTTGGTCGTTCGCGGCAAGGGCGGGCTTGAAACACTTCACGATGCGCTTGGCAGGTGGTCAATCACCGTGGATTATCTTGAGACCTATCAGCGCGTTGCGAAGTCTCATTCGACTTTGCAGCAGGAAATCATCGACTTGCAGTTGGAAGTGGTTATTCTTACTTCCGGAGAGGCACTGAGTTCTTTGTGCAAGTCTGTTGATGCAAAGGTTCTTGGTAAACTGATCATCGTGGTGCCAACTGAGCGTGTTGCCTTGTTGGCGAGAGAATTTGGCCTCCGAAATTTACTTGTGTCTGGCAGTGTTAGCGATGATGCGGTGCTAACCATGCTTGCTTCGATCTAAGATTGGTTTGAACTATGACGGATGAACAGGATTTAGCGATTACAAGTCAGGAGAGTAACGCGAATGAAACGGAAGCAAAGCGCGGTATTGTGTGGTTTGCGATCATCCTTTCACTTGGCGCGCTCGGACTCTCTGGGTACGTAGGCTACATTTGGTATTCCACCCAGGAACCAGGCCAGGAGGTTATGCGTTTGACTGGAGAGGTTTCTCGGCTGCAGCAGCGCATTGATGAAAACAGATTGCAGGCGGTGCAAGAGCGCGATGCAGCGCTAGATTCCTACGCTAAGGGACATGAAACTCAGATTGACCTACTTCAGCAAAATCTGGACGCGCTACTTCAGAAAATTAATGCTGAAGGTAGTACAACCACACATGACTGGTTAGTCGCTGAAGTCGAATATCTGATTAGGATGGCGAGTCAGCGGGTGCTTATGGATAAGGACCCTACCGGGGCGATAGCGCTGTTGGCTGCGGCCGACGACATACTCCTTCAGGCCGAGAGCCTGACGAGCCATGAGCTAAGGTCAGCGATCGCGCAGGACATCGCGAACCTGCAGGCAGTTAATCAATTGGATATTGAAGGGATCTACTTGAAACTCGCGGCGCAGATCAGGCTGGTCGATGAGTTGAAACGCCCGGCCTATGAATTTAAACCACGATCTGAGCAGCAGGGAACCGAGGTTGCAGAGGATGCAGGACTGTTGGGACTAGCGACCCGGTTCGTAAGGAAGTTCACTTCAGTACTCCTAAAGTATTTAGATTTCCGGCGCGATACAGAGCAGATAGTGCCCATTCTACCCCCTGGCGAAGAATACTATTTGCGTCAAAACCTGGTCCTGTACCTGCAGCAGGCACAGATGGGATTGCTGAGGGGAAAGGCTGACGTATTCTCAACGTCTGTTGATGATGGGCTAGCCTGGCTGGATCGATTTTTTGATAGTGACCACACAGTAACTGCCGCCATGAGAAGTACCCTGGCTGATATACAGGTAGTTGATGTAGAGCGAAATCTACCGGACGTTTCAGCGTCATTGCGGGAGGTGCGCAAACTGTCTCGTAGTTCCACACTGGTAGTGCAATGAAATACTCGCTGCTTATCGTACTGATATGCGTGGTGCTTGCGGGATGGATTGGCACCTTGATTGCACGAGACCCAGGATATGTCCTTATAGCGTATGAAAGCTATCGATTTCAGACCAGCCTGTGGATCATGCTGGCGATTTTGGTAGTGGTTGTCGTAGGGGCCTATTATCTGCTGCGTCTGCTCAGGCTTTTTGTTGTCGGCCCTGCCAATCTCAAAGGCTGGAGAACTTCTAGGAAGGTGCGTCGCGCGGATGATCTGACGCGCAAGGGGCTTTCCCTGCTGGCTGCAGGAGAATATGCGCGTGCTGAGAAGTATTTGCTCAGTGGTGCGCAAGATCATGCTAATCCAGGAACTTTCTACCTGGCAGCGGCAAAGGCTGCCGATGGACAGAAGAATAGCGAACAGAGAGAAGCCTTGTTGCGCATGGCATTGGAAGCAGACGATGAGTTATCTACTGCCGTGGCGATGAGTACAGCAGAGATGGCTGCCGGGCGTGGCGAATGGCAGCATAGCTTGAAGAATCTTGACAAACTACCGGTCACTAAAGCGGTTCTGGAACTCAAAAAGCATGCGCTGTATGAAAGTGGCGATTGGCGTGGGCTGTTAGCGTTGATGCCTGCGTTGCGAACGACCAAACTGGTGGATGATGATTTTGAGAAACGGATAGCGATGAACCATTTGTCGCAAGTTTCCCTCACTGATGGTGGTCGTACAGCGGTGATAAAAAAACTGTCTTCGGCAGTTAGGTATGACCCTGATATTGTGCTGTGTTATACGCGGTCTCTGACCGATGAACGTGCGGCGGAAATAAACCTAAGAAAGTCGATAAAACGTCAATGGCACGAGGACTATGCCAAGGCGTATGGGAAACTGGGAAGGGATACGCTGCAAACGAGAATCAAACACGCGGAATCCTGGCTGAAAAAACATGCAGGAAGTGCGGATTTGCATATGGCGCTTGCAACCATGTACGAAAAAGCCGGAGACCTCGATAAAGCAAGAGCAGCTTGTCAAAGAAGTATCGACGTATCGCCAACTCGTACTGCCGTGGAGATGATGGCTACGTTCCTGGCTGAAGATGGCGATCACCTGGCGAGCAATCGATATTTAAAGCAGGCCCTAACGCTGGGAACCTTAGTGGACGACGGCTAATCAACTACTTCTGCTACATCTATAGTTACGTCCTTGGCGCGTAGGAGAAAACATCTGAAAACATGTTTGCCTTGGGCATGCCCCGTGCAATAAATGAGTCCAGTGTTGCGTAAACCATGCCAGGGCCGCCGCTAACGTATACGATGACATCGGTCAGGTCGTCGAAATCTTTGAGTGCTGCGTCGCCGACCAGACCTGTTCGACCATTCCAGTCGGGGGATGTATCCGGTTCACTGACTACGGGTATGTATTCGAACACACTGTTATCGTGCGACCAGGCGTTGCACAGGTTGTCCAGATATAGGTCTGATTCTGCAAGGACACCCCAGTACAAAAATATCTGTCCCTCGTGGCCGATATGCATCAGGTACTCATAGATGCTTTTCATCTGCGTAATGCCGGTACTCGCGGCTAGTAGGATCAGGGTTTTGTCAGGTGGCGATTCAAGATAGCAGTCGCCCTTTGGTGCCTCGATCTCAATTTTGTCTGCTTTATCAAGGAGTGCTTCGATTTCAACGGAGTCTTCGGAGTCGGGTGTGGGACGGACGTGTAGTTCAATTGACTCAGAAATATGGGGTGAGTTGGCAATTGAAAAAGGACAACGTTTGCCCGGGAGTATTACCTCCAGATACTGACCTGCTTTAAAACTGAGCGTTTGTCCTTCAGGGAGGTCCAGAACTACTCGGCGGGTATCGGTGTTGAAATATGTTATTGACGATATTGCGCAACTTAAGCGCTTTGACATCGGGTTAGTTTCTCTTCATCGATGAGAAAAACTCTTCATTGGTTTTCGACTTACGTAATTTGTCTAACAGAAACTCAATCGCAGCGAGGTCATCCATTTCATGAAGGATCTTCCGTAGGATCCAAACCTTTTGTAGTTGCTCGTCGGTCATCAGCAGATCTTCTTTACGCGTTCCGGAACGCCTGATGTTGATTGCAGGATAAACTCGTTTTTCCGCGATCTTTCTTTCCAGATGCAGTTCGAGGTTACCGGTACCTTTGAATTCTTCGTAGATCACCTCGTCCATCTTGGAGCCGGTGTCTATCAGGCAGGTCGCAATGATGGTTAAGCTTGCGCCCTCTTCCAGGTTTCTCGCTGCGCCGAAAAATCGCTTTGGTCGTTCAAGCGCGTGAGCATCAACACCACCCGTTAGTACTTTTCCGGAAGCAGGAATGACCGTGTTGTAGGCACGAGCGAGACGGGTAATCGAATCCAGTAGGATCACGACGTCAGTCTTATGCTCTACCAACCGCTTGGCTTTCTCGATGACCATCTCAGCTACCTGAACGTGACGAGACGGTGGCTCATCGAAAGTACTTGCAACGACTTCGCCACGCACCAGCCGCTGCATCTCGGTCACTTCTTCTGGACGTTCATCGATAAGTAGCACAATGAGATGACACTCCGGGTTGTTACGCATAATGGACTGCGCCACGTTTTGCAGGATCAGCGTTTTCCCTGCTTTCGGGGGTGAAACAATCAGTCCTCGCTGACCTTTTCCAATAGGAGCAGTTAGATCGATGATCCTGGCAGTGAGATCTTCCGTTGATCCGTTCCCTGCTTCCAGACAAAGGGGAATATCGGGATGAAGAGGAGTCAGGTTTTCGAACAGAATCTTGTTCTTCGATTCGTTTGGGTCAGCAAAATTGATCTTGTCGACCTTAAGTAGTGCAAAGTATCGTTCAGAATCCTTTGGTGGTCTGATCTTGCCGGATACTGTATCTCCTGTTCTCAGGTTAAATCGCCGGATCTGACTGGGAGAGACGTAGATATCGTCCGGTCCAGCAAGATAAGAGCTATCCGGTGATCTAAGGAAGCCAAAACCGTCCTGAAGAATTTCCAGGGTTCCATCGCCGAAGATAGACTCTCCGCTCTTAGCGTGTTTGCGCAGTACGCTGGCAATAATTTCTTGTTTTCTGGATCGACCCAGATTGTCCATGCCCATTTCGTGAGCAATTTCGAGAAGTTCAGGGATAGGTTTGGCTTTTAGATCAGTTAGATTCATGGTTAAGTTTTTTGAAGTTAGAAGAGAGTGAGCGCGACTGCGCAAGATTGTTAGTAATTAAGCTTGTTGTATTAAGAGCTAGAAATGAATTAGAAAGTGGGTGGATGATTACGAAGCGGTTTCAGAAAGAGGTTCGATCCATCAACAATGTCTGAATGGGCGTAAAATGCGATGTTTTGGGAGACTTGTCAACACTTTTTCGAAGGTTAAAAGCCACAAATCTCCCATACAGGGTCAGATATTGCTGTCAAGAAACGCCGTTAATTGCGATTTTGACAAGGCACCAACCTTGGTTGCTTCCACCGCGCCATTTTTGAAAAGCATGAGCGTTGGAATGCCCCGGATTCCATATTTTGGTGGCGTATCCCCGTTTTCATCAATGTCGAGTTTACAAATTTTCATTTTCCCGTCGTACTCGGATGCAATTTCTTCCAGTACTGGTGCAATGACCTTACATGGGCCACACCATTCGGCCCAATAATCTACAAGGACGGGTAAATCGGAATTGAGTACTTCACTTTCGAAAGTATCATCAGAGACATGATTAATGTCTGACATTATTTCTCCAAAAATCTAGACGGGTTTATAAGGGTTGTATCCTAAGCTGCCGTTAACTTTTTAACAATCCCAATTGAAAAACTCGGTTGGATTATTGCTTATGTTCGTAACGATGGTGCAATCTTTTTAGCGAAATAGGTCAATATCGCGTCTGAACCAGCGCGTTTCATAGACAACAATGACTCGTAAATGACCTTGTCTTCTAACCATCCGTTCTGAATTGCAGCGGTGAGCATCGCGTATTCACCACTAACCTGATAGACCATTGTGGGAACCCCAAATTCGTCTTTAACCCGTCGAACGATATCCAGATAGGGCATACCAGGTTTGATCATCACCATATCGGCGCCTTCCTCCAGATCCAGGGCAACTTCTTGAAGGGCTTCGTCGCTATTGGCTACGTCCATTTGATAGGTATGTTTATTTCCGCTACCGAGATTTGAAGCGGAACCCACCGCGTCTCTGAAGGGCCCGTAGAATGATGAAGAGTACTTGGCTGAATAGGCAAGTATCTTGGTATTGACGAACCCAGACTGTTCCAGTGCTCCACGAATCCTGCCAATGCGACCATCCATCATATCCGATGGCGCAATTACATCGACCCCCGCTGCTGCCTGGGACAAGGCCTGTTTTGTCAGTGTATCCAACGTCACGTCGTTAAGGATATAGCCGCTATCATCAACGATGCCGTCCTGCCCATGAGAGGTATATGGATCTAGTGCGACGTCAGCCATAACGCCGAGGTCAGGAAACTGTGCTTTGATTGCAGAAATTGCAGTTTGCACCAATCCGTTCGCGTTGTAGGCCTCTTCACCCTCCAAGGACTTCTTTTCGGTTGGAACGAGTGGAAACAAGGCGACCATGGGAATCCCGAGTTCGACGATCTCCTGACAATCCGTAAGGAGTTTGTCCATGGTCATACGCTCAATGCCTGGCATGCTTGCTACTTTCTCAGTCTGGTTCTCTCCCTCGATAACGAAAACCGGATAGATCAGATCATCAGGGGTGAGCGTCGTTTCCCGCATCAGGCGTCGCGAGAATTCGTGGCTGCGCATTCTGCGCATTCGAGTAACTGGGAACTTTCTGGTCATACATTCTTCCTTTTGCGTCATTATCCCAGCGTGTCGGCAAGTTGTCATTGACTGGCTGTAGCAACCCCGGTTTAATCCCTGCGATATCCTGCTTGTCTTTTCGGAAGTCTATGAAATTTGGCATCTTCTATGAGCACCAGTTACCCAAACCCTGGGGTGAAGGCAAAGAATTAAAGCTATTTCAGGATGCGTTGGAGCAGGTCGAGCTCGCTGATCGTATTGGTATTGATTACGCGTGGGAAGTTGAACATCATTTTCTAGAGGAATATTCACATTCCTCGGCACCGGAAATTTTTCTTGCAGCCGCATCCCAGCGCACGAAGAATATTAGGCTGGGGCATGGTATTCGCCAGGTTATTACCAATTATAACCACCCTGTCAGAACGGCAGAATGTATAGCCACCCTTGATTTAGTGTCCAATGGCAGGGTCGAATTTGGCACTGGTGAGTCCTCAGCTATATTGGAGCTGGGCGGGTTTGATATTCCCGTGGCTTCCAAGCGAGAGCAATATCTTGAGGCCACGGAACAGATAGCCAATATGCTGGCAATGGACCCGTATCCAGGCTACCAGGGTAAATATTTCGACATGCCTTGCAGGAACGTGGTACCGAAATCCTTACAGAAGCCCCACCCTCCCTTGTGGGTAGCCTGTTCGAATCGAGAGACCATAGGCTGCCAGACTTGGTATAGGGGCACTTACGTTTGCGTTTGTCGACCCCCTGGACGCAAAGCACTGGGTGGACGAGTACTACAGCATTATCAAGAGCGATCAGTGTGTACCAATTGGACATTCGATTAACCCTAATATCTGCATGGTGACCAGCCTTTCGTTGCATGAGGATCGGCAAGAAGCGGTTGATAGGGGGCTCGAGGGCTTCGAATTTTTTGGTTTCGCCCTTGGCTCACTGTATGGGTTTGGCGAGCACAAACCAGGAAGAACCAATCTGTTTGAACAATTCCGTGCGGTACGAGAGCAGCGGTTGGAAGAAAACCCAATCGACATCTCCAGAGCGCTGGCTGCCGAGCGCGGAGGTATTGGTACGCCGGAAGATATGCGCAAGCACTTGCGAAAATTCGAGGAAGTGGGAGTCGATCAGGTCACTTTCATACAGCAGGCTGGCATGAACAAACATGAGCACATCTGTGAATCCCTGGCGCTTTTTGGTCAGGAGGTCTTGCCTGAGTTCAAAGAACGGGAAGTAGCCAGAGAAACTAAGAAGGCTGAGGAACTCGCGCCTTACATCGACGCTGCGATGCAGCGTAAAAAATATATAGAACCACTTGCGGATAAAGACATCCCAGTTTTCCCGGCACTGGGACGCTCGATAGTTGAAGGTGAAGCGGACCCAAACAAAGTTGCTGATTCCTGAAGCCTGCCAGCAAGGTCTACGATTTATCGTGCGTCTCCAACTGAGCAGACAAATCCAACCACTGGGTTTCAATGTCTTCGATTTGAGATTTTAGTTCCAGCTGATCTTTCAGGAGTTGCTGAACGCTAACGCCCTGATCCCGCGTATAGATGTCGGGATTCGAAAGTCTTGTCTCAATATCCGCCAGCTTTCTAGACAGCCGCTCGAGTCGTTGATCGAGGGTTTTAATTTTGGTTCGCAGTTGTCTTGCCGCTTTATGGGTCGTTGGCTTTGGCTTGTCGATAGCAGCTGGAGGTGAAACTATCGGCTTTTCGCCAAATAATTTTGCGCGGTAATCCTGCAGGTCACCGGCATAGCGTTGCACTCCACCATCATCAACCAGCAGGAATTCATCGACTGTATTTGCAAGAATATGTCTGTCGTGTGAAATCAGGACGATGGCGCCAGGGAACTCTTGTAGCGCAATGGTTAGTGCCTGACACATTTCCATATCCAGGTGGTTGGTAGGCTCGTCCAGGAGCAAAACATTGGGCTCCTGATAGGCGATTATGGCAAGCGCCAGTCGGGCTTTCTCACCACCTGAAAAAGACGCAACCGGTTCGCTAATTCGGTCACCACGGAAGTCATAGCCTCCAAGATAGTCCCGCACCCTCTGTTCCGTTGCATTCTCGTTCAGCGATTGGATGTGAATGAACGCGGATTGTTCCAGGTGAAGGTTTTCTACCTGTTGTTGTGAGTAGTATCCGCGTTTGAGATTGGTGCCAAATATCAGCTTTCCTCCCATCAGGTTGAGCTGCCCTGCAAGGCTACGCATCAGTGTAGATTTACCCGCGCCGTTATGTCCCAGGAGCCCCAATCTGTCTCCTGGGTGCAGGTTCAGGCGAATATCTTTCAGGATTGCGTGGTCGTAACCAAGCTCTGCGTCCTCCAGTGTGATGAGAGGATCCGATATCTTGCCACTACTGGGTATTTCGAACCGGAATGGTGAATCAATGTGCGCTGGCGCAATGTGTGCCATTCGTGCGAGCGCCTTTAACCGACTTTGCGCCTGCCTTGCTTTGGTTGCTTTAGCTCGAAATCTTCGGATGAAATCCTGCATGTGTTCAATTTCGCGCTGTTGCCGTGCATAGTTACTTTGTTGTTCAGCCAGTCGCGCAGCTTTGATTGTTTCAAACTGACTATAGTTACCAGGAAATAACTCGATGGACTGTTGATGCAAATACGCGATCTGATCAACGCACTCATCCAGAAATGCCCTATCGTGTGAAATCAACAACAGAGTGCCAGTGTAGTGGTTAATCCAGTCTGACAGCCAAAGGATCGTGTCCAGATCAAGGTGGTTGGTGGGCTCGTCCAGAAGCAGCAGGTCGGAAGGCTTCATTAAAGTGCGAGCTAGATTCAGACGTATCTGCCAACCGCCAGAGAACGCGCTCACAGGTTGCTGGAGTTCTTCCTGCTTGAATCCAAGCCCAATCATCAGTTTTTCAGCGCGCGCCCTCGCGGCGTAGCCATCTATTGCAGCCATAGCTTCATGCAGCTCTGCAACCTGTTCAAAACGTTCAAGTTTCTCGGCTTTGGCTAGTGCTTCACTGATCGAAACGAAGTCGATATCCCCTTCTAATACGTAGTTTACTGCTGGCTGGTCCGTATTGGAGGTCTCCTGCTCCATATAGGCCAGGCGGGTACCTTTTGGTAGATCGAAGTTCCCTTCGTCGGACTCAAATATGCCCGTAATCATCTGAAAAAGGCTGGTCTTACCACTACCGTTGGCACCAACGAGGCCCACCTTTGCGCCTTTACCAATGGTAAATGAGACGTTGGCGAACAGCAGTTGGCTACCGCGGCGTAGAGCGAGGTTGGTAAATGTCAGCACGCGACAATATTACTGCAAAGTCATTTGATTTTTCGCTTTGGGTTAGTAATGCTCACTTGAAATTCCGTGGAGAGAAAAATCATGATGATCAAGCTGATGATCCTGATCGTGATACTTGCTTGTATCGGTCCTTTCTTCATTAAGGGACCTGATGGTCAGCCACTGGCGACGTTAGAAGACTGGAAGATGGATCTGCCGGACTCCCCCATGGACTTGTTGCCTGATTCGGCCCAGGAATCTGTACCGGATGTTCCTGAAGTGACGGAAGTGACGGAAGTGTACAGGTGGCAAGACGAAAACGGTGTTTGGCAGTTTTCTAATAATCCAAATGATGCGCCTGGTGCTGAAGTTATGGCGCTGGACGGAAAGATTAACATTATTGAATCTGCCCAATTGCCGCCGACATCGTCACCAGACACTCGCAAGTCGATACCATCATCGATTCCCAGTGTCGCTACCGTGGCGCCAGGACAAGCGGCGGAACTAATGGAAACGGTAACGAATCTGCAAGATACGATCGATCAACGTAAGGCAGATATGGATACAATTTCAGGGATGAAGCGTTAACTGAGTCTGGGTTTGATAATCTGGAACAGGCTAATCGCGATCAGCCCTATAAAGCCAATGAGTGTCCATCCGGGAATGCTTATTCCAAAAAGAGTCCACAAAACCTCGGCACAAGATCCATCTCCTGTCAGAATCATCGAGAGCACTTCAGTTAACGGAAACACATCCATCAGGTAATCCAGACCGGGTCCGCATGCGGGCACTTCATCCTTGGGCAGGTTCTGTAGCCAAAGCTGGCGTACAGCAAGCGCCGCGCCAAGGCTGGCTGTAATCACGCCGACGCTGCCAAAAATGCGTATGCCTTTGATTCCTGGGTTGAACAGTGCGGCTATCAAAGCGACCACTCCGGTGGTGATGACTGCAACGCGTTGCAGGATACATAGTGGGCAAGGTTCGAGGGCCATCGCGTGTTCCATGTAAAGAGCGACCAGTATCAGAAAAATACATCCTGAAAAGACAAGGTAGTTGATGTTGCGGGAGTTAGGAATAGTCACAGTGTGTTCCGTACGCCAGCTGTTTATTGTGCTGCTCTACCCAGTCGCTGGCGAATTTCTGTAGTGCCGGGAAGAAAGCCATGAAATCTGATTCCAGAGAATTTTTATGTTTCTCAAATTGTGTAAAGCCTGAGGCGAGCGGATTCTTGCGCTTTAGTCTTCCAGATAGGTATACAAAAGAGCGCTCGATAAAATCGGGACTTCCATAGTGTTCCATGGATTTGGACCTCTGCATTCGCAGTGTTCTTTCTTTTGCTGGTGCGGAAAGATATTGATGGTAATCCATTACTTCTCCCAGTGAAGTTTGACAAAAGTCTTCAAGGGATCTTTGATCAAACGAGCGCCAATGAACTGCAAGAAAGTGATCATAGACAATATCAGTGATTATGCCTCCATAGCGCCTGTAGGGTGCATCAAGTCTCGCGTGACTGGATGTAACAACGGGGTGAGAGTCGGTGTATGCATCAATTGCTCTATGCAGGCGAATCCCGGTCTCAATCCCTGCGTCGAACTGACCATTCAATCTTCCTTTAACGTGATCGGCCAGAAGATTCCCCACCAGCAACTTGGGGTGTCCGCTTGCTAACTTAAAGTGCGCAAGGTGATTCACTGGCTGTTGAGCATGGCCTGATAGACCGCCTCATAGTCGCTTTGTATTTGATCCAGGTACTGCGCAAAGGGTGGTTCCGACTTTGCGTCGATTTTCTGTTGTGCCTTGAGTGACTCATGTGCCATCGCGGAAAGATATTCATAGTCGGCTTTACTTAATGGGTTTGCGTGGAAAAAATCCCGGTGTTTCTGCGCCAGCGCTAATCCTAAATCGTGAAAAGACCTACCCTGCATATCGTCTATCATTCGTGCACTTGTCGTTAGTTCCGGATGCTCAAGTTTCTGCCTTTGTGTCTCGAGCGACATATGGAAATCATCGCTTCCGCCTAGTCGATCAAGTACGTCTGCAATACCCATAAGGTCGTCCATAATCGAATTACCCCACTCTCTTAGAGAACGCCTACTACCCATGTCGTCGAGGTCAGCCGTATTACTTCGTCCTTCATAAACGACTGTCTTCATATTCGCCTCGACAGATGCGCAAAGCACGTCGTCATGTATTGGACTGGGACTGAACAAGTTGTGAACCAACAACATATCCAGGAAGTTAATGGTTTCTGCGTCAATTCCTACCGGTGCGTACGGGTTGACATCTAAGAGACGGACCTCGATGTACTCAACCCCATCCTTTTGTAGAACTTCGAGAAGATTGGCGCCTGGCGGCGGAACCCTTTTCGCCCGTATCGATGTATAGAACTCCGCTTCAGATTGAAGGATGTTGGGATTAACCTGAATCGTATCCTTGTTCGGCTGGTCATAATTTTCATATTTTGTACAGATTGCTTCCGCTAACGTCAAAAGGTAGTTGTCCAGCGAGTTGTAACAGATGTTGAGTAGACCGGACTGAGTAGCGCTCTGGTATCCGAGCCCGCCATTACGTAGCGAAGTGGCGTTAGGGCCGTACCAGGTTGCGTCGTCTAATTTACGGAGGAGGTTATCCTTCCGTTGTTCGCTAACAAAGGTGTCCGATACGGCCGGAGAGGCACCAAAGAGATAAGTTGGTAGCCAGGATAGTCGACGAAAATTGCGCATCAGATCAAAATATCGTCGAGAGCGGAAATCACACATAGTGTCACTGGTCTGTTCCAGTTCGTGGAGTGCTTTCCAAAAGGAATCTCGAAACGAGAAATTGTAATGGATGGCACAGATCGTCTGCATAGTACGTCCGTATCGATAACCAAGTCCGCTGCGGTAAGTTTCTTTGAGTTTTGCAAGATTGGAACTGCCGTAACGGGCCAGAGGAATGTTGGCATCCGGAGGTGGCGCGCACGGCATGCTTGCGGGCCATAAGATCTCGTCCTGCAGGCCGTCGCTTACAAAAACGTGAATATTGTTTAGTTGTCTAAGTGCGTCTTCCGTGGTGTCGCATACCGGAGTGATTAACTCCAATTGGGACTCCGAAAAATCGGTTGTAATCCTGGGATGGCATAACTTCGACCCGAGAAACTGATGGTGATCGGTTGTAGCGAGTTGGCCGCCAGGGCCGGTACGCAGTGTTTCTCGTTCGAGACCTCGTTGAAAGCAAAGCGAACTGCTATCCAGACGTGCAATCGAGTTTAGTACTTCGAGCATAAATGGGCCTAGCGAAGGTTCCTTTCGCGAAACTTGTGTATGAGCCGCCTGTCTCGCTTGTTGGGTCTGCTTTGGGTTATCAGTGAACCGGTGGCTTTCCTCTGGAGGCCTGCGAGTTCTCGCTTCTCGAGGCTCTCAGGTGTTTCTTCGTAAAGATGTTGGGCGATAGGCGCCCCGCTTCTTTTGTCGGAAAGCCCTTTGACGATAACTGTCTTTTCATCCCAACCCTGGCGAATGACAAGCTCGTCGTCTATCGCCAGATTCTTACTCGGTTTACTACGAGCGCCGTTAAGATGAACTTTTCCGCCCGCGATTGCATCCTTGGCTCGCGCTCTGCTTTTAAAAAAGCGCGCTGCCCAAAGCCAGGTATCAAGTCTAACGCTACTCACGATAAGGCGCTCTCGGTCAGTTCTGACAGATCATCCATGACTGGAAATTGAGTGACAGGCGTTATGTCTCGTCGAGAATCGGGTTTGCCGATGCATAACTGATACGCGATCCCGGACTGTTGAGCAGCTTCAAGAACGTCAACATTATCATCGATGAGCATGGTGGTTGGTTGGTTGAGATTCCTGTCTTTTATCAGCTGGTGCCAGAATCTTGTTCTCTCTTTTGGAACACCATAGTCGTGGCTGCTGATCATATCTGGTAGTAAATCCAGCAGGCCTGTGTGTTGGTGTTTCAACGCAATTACATCATGGTGGGCATTGGTAACCAAAATGACATCGAGGTGCATAGATTCTAGGTGTTGAAGGAATTGCAGCGCGCCTTCACGGTACTGAATAAGATGTGTGACCTCCTTCTTTAGCGCGAGGATGTCCACCTCAAATTCGCTCGACCAGTGGTCGGTACAGTACCAGTTAAGGTTCCCATGCTCTCTTGCAAGAGTTTCGTGGACATGCGTGCGAGCTTCATCACCGGGCATGTCGTGAATCTCCGCGTATCGCTGATGTAGGTAATGGTTCCAGAAATAATTATCGAAATTAAGGTCCAGAAGCGTCCCGTCCATATCGAGTAGCAATGTTGAGATGTCAGAGAGGTTTGGAATCTGCATCGAGATCAACTATTGGTTTGAGGCGTGATCTTACCACTAATGAAAGCTACGGGTCGGTTGTTAGAGCTAGCAGTATGGTGTTCAATGTGCAGTCAATTTGAATGCGATCCTGTGATGTCTGACTTACTACACTCTATGATGGCGATCAGCCGAGAGGCCGGCGCTGCAATTCTAGATATCTACGGTGAAGATGACTTTGGGATCGAGCTTAAGGATGATGATTCACCATTGACCAGAGCGGACCTTGCTGCGCATCAGATTATTGTGAGCGGGTTGGAGAAGCTGGCACCCGACATTCCAATATTGTCTGAGGAGTCAGAGTCGATTGACTATGACACGCGGCGCCAATGGAACCGATATTTCCTGGTCGACCCATTGGATGGAACCAAGGAGTTTATCAATCGCAATGGTGAGTTTACGGTGAACATTGCGCTTATTGATGATGGAGTACCGGTGCTCGGGGTCGTCTTTGTGCCTGTAAAAGATGTTTTGTATGCCGGTAATCAGCTTGATGACCCCTGTGCTTTTTTAATCGTTGATGGTCGGACTACCGTGATCAACTCTCGCGCTATAGATAAAAATCAAGCCCTGGCCCTTGTTGCCAGCCGAAGACATGGCGGAGAGGCAACCAGTTCGTTTATTGCAAACCTGACCCCACACTTCCCGGATATCGAAACGACTAATATGGGGAGTTCACTAAAGCTATGTCTTGTCGCATCGGGTGAGGCGGACATCTACCCAAGACTTGCGCCGACTTCAGAATGGGATACAGCTTCCGCACAGGCAGTTGTGGAAGCAGCGGGCGGCGTGGTACTCGACCTTTCGCTTAAGCCGCTGAGGTACAACACTAAGGCGGATATATTGAATCCCCACTTTTTAGTGTTGGGTGATGCCGGTTTTGAATGGTCAGCAATTTTATAGCCGGTTTCTTGAGTTCAATTCAATTTGGGCAAGATGTGGCGCCGTTGGGCCCAGACAGTGGCCTGCAAGAAAACCAATATGCACGATATTGGTGAGTGTCGGTCGTCAGGGCATCTTTATTGCCCTTTAAGGGTTCAGTATTTCAGAGGCCTGGAATGGCGCTGTCTATCGTAGATTGCTGCAATTTTTTTACCCTATGAGCTATAACGCGGGAAGGTATTGATGTCTACCTGATGTTAAATCTTCTGTAGAGCTTTAAAAATGGGGGTTTTCAGGGTGGTTGGTCTCAGCTAGCCAAGCTGTACGCGCATCCTTCCTGCCGAGGAGAATACTGTATATACATACAGCTTTAGCTAGCGAGGTTGACTAATATAACCGCAATGAAAACCAAATTAAAGTCGACAAAAATGGAGATTCCTGTTGTCTTTGTGCCTTGACATTTAGGAATTTGATCTAAAGTTTTGAATTACTGAAGGAAAAGTTTCTCAGTTGCTCACATTGAATTTCTCAATATCTAACCTGAAAATATTCATGCGATACAAGCACTTTCAAGGCACGCAAATTGCTATATATTTAGTAACTTCATGAGTAACGGCATTCAATTTGAAACTGAGTACGCTGGGCGTGTCAGCTCAGGAAGCGACAAAAGGTAATTTTTGATACCTGAACGGTGACAAATTTTTCTTTTTTTTGAAATAGTTATGGACAATTCTGGGGTATGAATTGATAATACGCGGCGTGATCACATGTGGACCTGATAGACCCCTAGCGCAGGCTATTATAAGTGAACATTCGGTATATGTACACCACTGGCCTATTTAACCCTTTAATTCTCGGCATTTGGTGCCATATAAGCCTTCTATGCGAGGAGGTTTTTTCACTAGATTTATTAATATTCGACAACCGCCAAGTCAAACTAATGGAGTCCATGGCCTATGACTAACAATGGTAGTGAAGGAGATTTCGATTCGATCCTCGAGGATGAGTCTCTGGATGGTACGCCGGACGATATTGAAACCCTCGATGTTCTTTCTGAGCGGGAGTCGTTACTCGACAGTGACGACGATGACGAAAAAGAATCCGAGACGTCGAAACTCAAAATCCTGATCAACAAAGGAAAGGAACAGGGATACCTCACCTACGATCAATTAACGGAAACCCTTCCGAAAAGCATCGAAGAGTCGGACGACTTTGAGAATATCGTGCAGATGTTCGAAGAGATGGGCATCTCAATATACGAGGTGGCACCTGCGGCAACGGAGATGAAGGAAGGTGGTGAGGAACCCATCAATGTAGATACCGCGCTATCGATTGACGTTAGCGGAAAGACCATGGACCCGGTGCGCATGTATATGCGTGAAATGGGTACAGTACCTTTACTTACCCGAGAAGGCGAGATCGAGATAGCTAAACGAATCGAAGAGGGTATTCGTGAAACCATGTCGATACTGGCGCGTTATCCCGATACGGTCGAAAGGGTCCTGGCGGAGTACGACAGGGTCGTTGAAGAAGAGGGCGATGTTGGCGTCATCATCAGTGGCTTTCTCGATCCGGAAGATGAAATTCCGGACATGTCGAAGCTCGCGGCAGCTAAGTCCAGCGGAAACTATCAAGCGGATGAGGAAGAGGAAGCAAAAGGACCCGATTTGAACCTTGTTCACAAACGATTCAAGGATCTGGGTAAAGCCTATAAAAAGTCTCAAAAGCTGATAGCTAAGGAAGGCCGTAAGGCTGCGAAAACGAAGAAGGGGCTGGACGAACTGGGGGACGCATTTGGTCTGTTTAAGCTCGTACCGGCTCAGATGGACCCGATTCTGGAACTGGTTCGCGCAGACCAACAGAAAATCCGCACTCAGGAAAAGCTGATTCGGGATTTGTGCATCAACAAGTCCAAGATGCCAAGAGATGAGTTCATCAAGGGCTTCACCAAAAATGAAACGAACGTAGACTGGGTTGATACGCTTATTGCCGAGGGCAAGGACTATTCGGAGCAACTGCAGCGATACCGGGTATCTATTCGCCATGGTCACAAGACCATCAAGCGCATATCTGATCGTACTGGCGTTGAAATCGATGAGATTAAGGATATCAATCGTCGACTATTTGTAGCGGCAGGTAAGACGCGTGCTGCGAAGAAAGACATGATTGAGGCCAACTTGAGACTGGTGATTTCGATTGCGAAGAAATACACCAACCGCGGACTTCACTTCCTTGATCTAATACAGGAAGGCAACATTGGCCTTATGAAGGCGGTGGATAAGTTTGAATATCGTCGTGGCTTCAAGTTTTCGACCTATGCAACCTGGTGGATTCGACAGGCTATAACCCGCTCGATTTCAGATCTGGCGCGTACCATTCGTGTACCAGTGCATATGATGGAGACGGTGAACAAACTCAACCGTTTGACTCGCCAACTCATTCAGGAACTGGGTAGAAGCCCGACCATCGAGGAGCTCTCCATTAAGATGGATCTGCCGGAAGACAAAGTGCTTAAAGCACTTGATGTCGCCAAGCAGCCTATTTCTCTTGAGACTCCTGTAGGAGAGGACGACGATTCGACCATGTGGAATCTTGTCAGTGACACTTCTGTAGAGTCACCGATGGAACACGCGACGGATGAGGGGCTGAAAGAAACGACCACCAACGTGTTGACAGCGTTGACTGATCGCGAGGCCAAGGTTCTTCGTATGCGGTTCGGTATCGATATGAATACCGATCACACGTTGGAGGAAGTAGGTCGTCAATTCTCAGTCACACGAGAGCGTATCAGACAGATCGAGGCCAAGGCACTTCGCAAGTTGCGCAACCCGGCCCGCTCGGAGCAATTACGTAGCTTTATAGACGGTTGATAGCCGAGTTAACTAGGCAGATATTCACCGGTCGTCCAATCTGGATGACCGGTCTGCTGCTGTTTTGTGCCTACATGACGTTCATCTATATGCCGTTTGATTTGTTCTATAAACCGGTAGCCGAAGACGAAGAAATTTGGTTTGGCATCACGCTGCATGGCTGGGCGGCCAAGGCAACCGAGCCGCTGCACTGGGCAATCTATGGTGCTGTTTTCTATGGATTCCTTAAGATGAAACACTGGATGCATCCCTGGGCGGCTTTGTATGTTGCGCAGGTGGCCATTGCGATGTTTGTCTTTCCCATAGTAAATGACCCCGGCAACCTTGGCTCCGGCCTCATTGCCGGTACCGTGTTCATGCTATTGGGTATCGCGCTCTTTAACGCCAAGGACGAGTGGCGTCCACCCCCTGCATCGTGATAGTTTTCCTGTTCTCGCATTGACTGCTGGGAGCGGCGATGAATTTTGAATTCTCTGATGAACAAAACCTTTTGCGCGAGCAAGCGCGCGGATTCCTTGGCGATAACTGCGGAACCAAGGTGGTGCGTAACATACTGGAAGGGGATAATTCCTACGACCAGGATCTTTGGCGGCAGATCGTCGAGATGGGCTGGACCGCCGCGGTCATTCCCGAAGAGTATGACGGGCTTGGCCTGGGTTACCTAGAACTTTCAGTCATAGCGGAGGAGCTAGGACGGGTATACGCACCAGTGCCCTTCTCGTCATCTGTATATCTTGCCTCTGAGGCGATTCTTGCGGCGGGTAGCGATGCACAGAAAGAAGCATGGCTACCCAAACTGGCGAGTGGTAATACCATAGGGTGTTTTGCGCTGGTTGAGGGTCCTGGCCAGTCGAGCGAAGCGAACATATCGGCGAGCGTAGAGGGTGGTACTCTGACGGGCACTAAACTGCCAGTCGCTGATGGTGATATCGCCGATGTCGCTGTTGTTATTGCCAAACAAAATGATTCGGTCTCAGCGTTTCTGGTCGACTTGACCGCAAGTGGTGTTTCCAGGCAGGCAGTGTCGACGATCGATCCCACCCGATCTCATGCAAAGATTGAATTTTCCGGTGCGGCTGCAGAACTGCTGGGTGAAGAAGATCAGGGGTGGGCGCTGGTTGAAAAGATTTATGACAGAGCCGCTGTCTTGTTTGCCTGGGAGCAGGTTGGAGGGGCCGATACATCGCTCGATATGGCGAAAGAATATTCGCTGGGTCGTTTTGCATTTGGTCGACCTATTGCATCCTACCAGGCCATTAAGCACAAACTAACAAATGCGTACGTGAAGAACACCCTGGCGAGGGGCAACTGCTATTACGGATCCTGGGCACTGTCTACCAACGCCCCAGAGTTACCGGTCGCGGCGGCGGCGGCGCGGGTTTCGGCGATCCAGGCCTATCATTTTGCATCCAAGGAAAACATTCAGACCCACGGAGGCATGGGGTTCACCTGGGAGTTTGACTGTCAATTCCCCTATAGACGTTCCAAGTTGCTGGCGGTAAACATCGGTAGTGAAAGTGCCTGGCAGGAAAAACTAATATCGGCGATCGAGAACGAGCGAGCGGCCTAAGGAGACGACGATGGATTTTAGTGACACAAAAGAAGAGGCTGCTTTCCGTAAGGAAGCGAATGACTGGCTTGGCGCAAACGTTCCATCAGAAGAGGAACTGGAAGCCCTTGACGATAAAGGGCGGGCCAAATTTTGGCAGAAGAAAAAATTTGATGCGGGATGGGCCTGCCTGAGGTGGCCAAAAGAATTTGGTGGACGCGATGCTTCCGCGATAGAAAATGTAATCTGGGGACAGGAGGAGGCCCAGTTCACAACTCCCGATAGTAGTATGTTCCAGATAGGGCAGGGCATGTGCGGGCCAACCATGATGGCCTGGGCAACCGAGGAGCAGAACAAGCTGTACATGCCTTCGCTAGCCAGTGGCGAAGAAGTATGGTGTCAGCTTTTTAGCGAACCGGCTGGTGGCTCTGATCTGGCTGCGCTGCGAACTCGAGCAGAGAGAGATGGTGACGACTGGATCATCAATGGTCAGAAGATATGGACTTCGGGCGCTCATTTTTCAGACTACGCGATTATCGTGCTTCGTACGGACCCATTGGTGCCGAAACATCAGGGGCTGTCTTATTTTTTCCTTTCCATGAAGACTCCCGGTATCGAAGTGAAACCAATCAAGCAAATATCGGGCGCCTCAAACTTTAACGAGGTGTATTTTACCGATGTGCGCGTATCCGATGCGCAGCGCCTGGGTGCGGTCGGCCAGGGCTGGCAGGTTGCGCTAACGACCTTGATGAATGAACGGGCGTCCATCGGCGCTGGCGGCGGTATTGGGTTTGATGCCGTGTTTGCACTGGCACAGAAGGTGAATATGGATGATAGACCTGCCATCGAGGATGCGGGCGTCAGGCGTAAGCTCGCTGATTGGTATGTCCAAGAAGCCGGCTTGAAGTACACCGGTTACCGGACGTTGTCAGCACTTTCTCGGGGTGATCTGCCGGGACCGGAAAACTCCATAGGTAAACTGGTTGGTGCACCGAAGACCCAGGACATGGCTTCCTTTGCGATTGATCTACTGGAAGGCATGGGTGTGATCGCTGATTCCGAATTGTCCGATTTGGCAAACAAGTTTCAGCATGCCTACATGAATTCACCAGGGTTAAGGATCGCCGGTGGCACCGATGAGGTAATGGCTAACATCATTGCCGAGCGTGTACTGGGAATGCCGCAGGATGTGCGGGTAGATAAGGGGATACCGTTCAACGAGGTACCAACGTCAGATTGACCCAAGGGTCAAGGGCCACAAGGTGGCCGTTGGCCCGAATGGGTCATCCTGAGGGACGAAAGTCCCTCAGGATCTCGCAAGTGATTCTCCGATCTTCTAAAAGCTCGGCACTTAACTCAGAACTAACTCAGAACTGATTCATCGTATTGTCACGACCACCAGCGAGCAGTGCGTTGTCACCAGAGAAGTACTCCTTGTGATCATCGCCGATGTTAGAACCAGCCATATCCTGGTGCTTAACCGACGACATATCACGACGAATCTCCTGTCGTTGAACATCGCGTACATAAGCCAGCATGCCCAGGTCACCAAAGTAGCCTTCTGACAATACGTCAGTACCAAGCGCAGTTTCGTGGTAGGTAGGCAAAGTAATCAGGTGGTGGAAGATTCCTGCTTCACGGGAAGCGTCTTCCTGGAATTTCTGAATCAAGGCGTCCGCTTCTGCAGCCAATTCGGAGTCATCGAACTTGGCATCCATCAGCCCTTTTTCGACCTCGGCAGGATCCGGATACGCGGATACGTCCTTTCCGGCATCTACCCATTCGGCGTATACCTGCTCGCGGAATGCCAGTGTCCAGTTGAAGGAAGGCGAGTTGTTATATACCAACTTGGCGTTGGGAACGTAGGTTCGCACCTCGTTCACCATCTCCGCGATCTGCTTAACGTTGGGTCTTTCAGTCTCGATCCATATAAGGTCAGCGCCGTGGGTCAGACTGGTGACACAGTCAAGAATGACTCGATCGAAGCCGGTGTTTTCCCGGAAGGAATAGAGTCCGTTATCCAGGCGTGTTGGTTTTACCAACTTACCTTTCTGGTGGATAGCGATGTCGTTTTCCTGCAACGATTTCAGATCCGTGATCTCTTCCGTCTCCAGGAAGTCGTTGTATTGACTGGCAAGATCGCCCTGCTCCCGTGATACCGGGACCTTTTGCGTCAGGGTGGCACCCAGGGAATCAGTTCGTGCAACAATAATTCCGTTCTCAACGCCGAGTTCCATAAACGCGTAGCGTATTGCGTTGATCTTGGACAGAAAGTCTTCGTGTGGCACCGTGACTTTACCCGCTTGGTGTCCACACTGCTTTGCGTCCGATACCTGGTTCTCCACCTGAATCCCACAGGCTCCCGCTTCAATCATTTTCTTGGCGAGCAGGTAGGTTGCTTCTTCATTACCAAAACCCGCGTCGATGTCTGCGATCATTGGTACAACATGCGTTTCGTAATTGTCGATTTTTTCTATTACCGCATCGACGTCGCCACCATTTTCGCGTGCCTCATCTAGCTCGATGAATATGTGACGTAGTTCTCGTGCGTCGGTCTGTTTAAGGAACGTGTAGATCTCGTTGACCAAATCAGGCACAGATGTTTTTTCATGCATGCTCTGGTCTGGCAGAGGACCGAACTGGGAACGCAGCGCGGCGACCATCCATCCGCTCAGGTAAATGTACGACTTGTCCATCGTACCTCTGTGCTTTTTCACTGATATGGCAAGCTGTTGAGCGGTAAACCCGTGCCAGCAACCCAGTGACTGAGTATAGGTCCCGGAGTCTGCGTCGTAGTCCGCCATGTCCTTGCGCATGATGTCCGCCGTGTAACGGGCTATATCGAGCCCTGTCTTGAAACGGTTTTGTAACCGCATCCGGGCAATGTACTCGGCGTTAATGCCTTTCCAGGTTTCCGCGTTGCAGCTGCGTACGGCCTCGGCCGCTTGGACCTCTTCGAGATAAGCAGACATGGTGAAGTTTCTCCTAATTACTGATGTAACGTTGCTAATGTGAGCGCGCAATGTACCAGTGAAGTAGGAATACGATAATGGAATAATTGGATACTAATATATTCCAATTGCTCAAGTATTAAATTCTGATCGCAATTGCTCGAAGGCCTGTCGATGTTTGTCGCTATCAATTCGTGGGTTGACGATTTTTAACTCGACGAATTGGTCGCCGTTTCCTAGTCCTCGACCCTTGAGTCTTAGCCTTCGACCAGTCTGACTATTTTCTGGAACTTTAAGATTAACCGGGCCACCCAGGGTTGGGATTTCGACACTAGCACCAAGTGCCGCTTGCCATGGCGTGACTTCCAGCATGAAGCAAATATCTTTGCCGTCGGTGGTGAACCGGGAGTGGGGGGCAAAGGTTATCTGCAGGTATAGGTCACTGGGTTGACCGTCGGGAACGGTTTCACCCTGTCCTGCGAGACGAAGTTTCTGTCCTTCGCGGATACTCTTTGGAATGCTGACGTTTATTGTTTTCTCGCTATCACTGTTTTGATAGCGCAGCTGCCGTGAACCTCCGTTGTAGGCTTCTTCCAGGGTGATTTGTAGGGTGTGGTGCACATCCTGGGGTTGATGGCCATGGAAGTCGCCGAATCCATCGAAGGGGTGTCCGAAGATCGAATTTAAGAGATCATCGAAACTAACGTTCGGGTCGCTGTGAAAATGTTGACCTTCGCCGCGGACGTAAGCTCGCAGCTGGTCGTACTCAGCGCGCTTGTCCTCGTTTTTTAGGTTGTCGTAGGCGTCGCTAACGTCCTGAAATTTTGCCTGAGCATCAGGTTCCTTACTGACGTCTGGATGGTATCTCCGGGCCAGCTTCTTATAGGCGCGCTTGATCTCCTCGGCGCTTGCCGAGGGTTTTACGCCAAGAATGTCGTGGTAGTCCTTAAATTCCACAGTCATATCTGCATGTTTCACTAGCCTACTAGTGATATATCGGGTCGACCTACTGTTTCTCAAGAGACTTAATGGGAAGATATTTCGGGACGGGGACGATGCTTAGGGTATGTGATCTACGCCTAGCAGGGTACCCTGGTACATTGCGAGATAATCGTGGGCCGAAATATCAAGGTCAACAATTAGTATTGGCATGGTAAAGATAACTATACCGAAGATTGGACTGTGTCTAGGAACATAGAATGCATATTGTTAGTGTAAATGTGGGCAAGAAGACGGGGATACCTCGTCTTGGCGGTGGGAACGTTACGACCGGCATTAATAAGCAGCCTGTGAGTACGACGGTGGATGTTGACGAGCTCGGTCTATCGGATGACGATGTGCGTAATACAGTTCATCACGGTGGTCCCGATCAGGCCGTGTATTTATATCGTCAGGAGGACTATGACTATTGGAGCCAGATGCTTGAACGAGAGATTGTGCCCGGTATGTTTGGCGTAAATCTTACGGTGACCGGTTTGCCGGATCCTTTCCTGGCGGTGGGTGATGCAATCATTTTCCCGGATCTGCGGCTTCAGGTGACCGCTCCGCGTATTCCCTGTAATACGCTCGCGGCAAAAATGGGAGACAAGTTGTTTCCGAAAAAGTTTATTGGTGCCGCGTTACTAGGTATCTACTGCAGTGTGCTGCAACCTGGATCGATCACCGTGGGAGATACCTTTACCGTTGAAGAATACGAAGGTGACCGCATCACCACCGTGGAATTTTTCAGGGACTGGCTGGGGAAGATGAGTGCTGATGACATTAAACGCTACCTCGCTGTCCCTATTGATATTCGGACTCGTACCAAGTTGCTCGAAAGGCAGAGAAAATCTGATTGAGTCGCTGGCCTCAAAGAACTACGCTTTCTAGTCTCGGCACTTATTAAAGGAGGTTTAGCATGTCAGAAGACAAGCGACCCGACGTGTGGATTGGTCACGTTCGCATGACGACCCCATCACTTGAAGCGAGTGAGACATTCATGAAGGAAATTGGACTAAGGTCAATATTCCGGGGTGACGAGATTGCAGTGATGGAGTTGCGGGGTGGTACTCATATAGTGCTAGCCCAGGACGAAGGTGGCAAACCTGACAAAACGTCCTTTGACTTTATGGTGGAGGACTTGGACGCAACACATGCACAGTACGTGGAGAGAGGGTATTCGGTCAGCGATATTGAGGAGGGCCGAATCCACAGTTCCTTTGTGGTGACTGAGCCTGGGGGTAACCAGATTGTGGTGAATTCTTCACACGTGCCTGATCACAGCTTGGTCTAGCCCGCGTCTTCAAGAATATATTCCGCACCTTTTTCAGCGATCATTACGGTTGGTGCGTTGGTATTGCCCGATGTGATACTGGGCATGATGGATGCATCGATGACCCGGAGATTTGATACTCCGTGAACCTGTAATCTATCGTCAACCACTGCCATTGGATCATTCCCCATCTTACAGGTGCCGACGGGATGAAAGATTGTTGTACCGAGGTCTCCCGCCGCCTGGGCGAGCTCCTCTTCGGTCTGGCAGCCTACACCTGGCTTTAGTTCCTGGGGGGAATAGCGTGCGAGTGCCTGAGCGGCCATGATTCGTCTGGTGTACGTTAATCCGGCGATTGCCACCTTACGGTCTGCTTCCGTGGAGAGGTAGTTAAGGTTGATTGCAGGATGATCTTCTGCCCTGTTACTGATTATTCGGACACTTCCTCGGCTCGTTGGTCTAAGATTGCACACGGATGGGGTGATGGCGTCAAACTTGTGCAGGGGCTCACCAAATTTATCCAGCGAAAGGGGTTGAACGTGCCATTCCATATTGGCTGAAGGCTGATCTTCATCACTCTTGGCGAAAGCGCCAAGCTGTGATGGCGGCATGGTCAATGGCCCACTTCTTAGCAACGCATATTCCATAGCCATTGACGCGAGACCGACGATTGAATTGGCTCGGCGATTGAGCGTGGTGGTATTGCTGACTCCATAGACTGTTCGGATTTGCAGATGATCCTGGAGATTCTCTCCTACACCCGGAAGCTCATGTTCGACATCAATGCCGCTATCGCGCAGCAACTCGCCGGACCCAATTCCCGATAACTGAAGTAGCTGGGGAGATCCGATCGATCCTGCCGCGAGGACGACCTCGCGCCTTGCTTGCATTGTTTCACTGGAACCGAATTCATCAACGAGTTGTATGCCGGTGGCACGCCGCTCGGAAATCATTACCTTGTGGACCTGCGCCTTGGTCATCACAGTGAGATTTGGACGAGACATTATCGGGCGCAGAAAGGCTTTTGTGCCGCTCCAACGAACACCGCGTCGCTGATTCATTTGAAAGTAGGCGTTGCCAAAGTTATTGCCGCGATTGAACTCTTCAATTTTAGGTATACCGCACTCTTCAGCTGCGTCCCGCCAGGCCTCCAGAATCTCCCAGTTTACGCGACGCTCTTCGACCCGCAGTTCTCCGCCATTCCCATGAAACTCGTTGGCACCGTGCTGGTAGTCTTCAGAACGTTTAAACACGGGCAGCACTTCCTCCCAGGCCCAGCCGCGATTGCCTAGCTGTGACCAGTGGTCGTAATCACTCGCCTGTCCTCGCATGTAGATCATGGCGTTTATCGAAGAACAACCGCCCAGCACCTTGCCACGCGCATAGCCAATGGATCTGCCATTCAGGCCTGGTTCTGGCTCAGTTTCATAGCACCAATCGGTGCGAGGGTTATTGATGGTGTAGAGATAGCCCACTGGAATATCGATCCAGAAGTAGCTATCCGAATCGCCAGCCTCGATTAGCAGGACCCGATTGTTTGGATCGGCAGTGAGGCGATTGGCGAGGACGCAACCTGCCGTGCCCGCACCAACGATGATGTAGTCGAATTCTTTCATTAGCGTAATTCTGCGAAAACCTCATCGAGCATGTTAAGCCCACAGAGTGTATGAACGACACCCACCTTGTCTATGGCTTCGAAGATCAATCGAAAGCTGGTGGAATTACATTCGTCGCTGTGATGTATGATTGCAACGTTGCCATTCAACACTTCAAGAAAAGCGTCGGTGTTGGTGGCCGGCACCAGACGATCATACTCGGAATGATACAGATGGAGTGTCGTGCCCGGATCGTTGAAGACTGATTCAGCGTTGGCGATATTGGTGAAACTGTTGAGTTGCAGTAGTGAGCGAAGGTTATCGTAGTCCGGACTCGCATCGAGGAAACCGGACACGAATCCGGCATCAAGCTCCTCATCATCGACGATGTCATCCAGAAATACCCCAACATCAGTAAATTCGATCATACCAGGCAGAATCCGGTCAGTAGCGAAGGGCACGTGAGTCGCTGGGTCGACCAGGCTGCAGTAACCATCCCCGTTACATTCTTCGTTTACGGCCTGTAACACGCCGCGAAACGTTCTGTAGAGGTCAAAAGGTGCACCGCCAAGGTATACAGCAGATGCCTGTAGATTGGGGTGGTGGCGCAAAAGCTCCAGCCAGCTTGCTACAGCACTGTGTCCGCCCTGTGAATACCCGATAATATTGAGCGTAATGGTCTCATCGTTATAGAAGGGTGTATATGTATCATCTTGTAGTACTCGAAGGACAAAATCGATCGCGTTGGTGCCAGTCCTGTTCGCGAGTAGATAGGTTTCCGGTGCATCGTCTGTACTACCGCGTCCAAGATTATCGGGCGCTATGACAAGGTAGCCGTGGGCTGCGAACAGATTGGCAAGGATGTACCAGGCGTCGCTATCTTCGAGCAAGGACGGTGTTGAGCCTGTCGCATGAGTTAACAGAATGATCTGCTCCCGACTGATGAAATCATCTGTATTAGGGAAGGCTATAAGACCACTTAGATTGTGGGTAGCACTACCGTCGGGGTCGACAGACGAATACTCGACCTGTTGTGCGACGACGTCGGAACTAGCATTGGGACTAGCCAGGTTCTGCCAGGCGCTACTCACGAGATCAACAATAAATGTCAGAATGACGAACTCTACCAGGGGTGGCAAGTCCAGCTCGTCCAGCAGTGCGCCAGCGATGTAGTTCGAGAACATTGTGTCTACGTCATCGGTGTTGATCTCCCGTGTCTGTAATACATTGAGACTGGGTAGGTCGCTTACGGTATCGAAAGTTATCGACCCCTCAAATGATTCGTTAGCGATAGTTGTGTTGACTGATATCTCCTGGCCTGCAGCGGTGGACGCTTCGGGGCACGTAAATTTGTGGTTGACCAGTTGATCCCCGCTCTGATTGGCCAGGTCCACCACATTCCGTAGCACGGTAAAAGTAGTGGCCTCACATGTCGATCTGAGATCGTAGTTAGCGTTCGCCTCGCCGTGATATACCAGATCGAAGCGTGCCTGATAGCCGGCAACATTACTCGTAGTGTTTCTCGGCATACTATCGAGAAACACGAGAGGAGAGGGTGGGTCAGGTTCAGGCGGCGTAATTGTAGTTTCGCTGTTGCCACCTCCGCCTTCACCGCAGGCAGCCAGGGTTATGCAGAGTATCGTTAACGGGATACGCTGCATAAACGTCAAGCCTGCGCAGAAAACATTCCGTCCAGATGCTCTTGGGGGAGTGGCTGTGTTACTTTGGACACCGCGACTGTAAATGCGATGGAAACGATTTCACCCATGACAGCACAGGATACGGGGTTGGGTCCTTCTCCATGTAACCAGGTAACCCAATTGTGCAGTATTCCGGGTGCAAACCAATCTGGATTAATCATTTGCGTATAAATGATGGCAAAAGTGATGAATCCCGAAAGTAGTCCCGCGCAAGCGCCCTGCCGGGTTACGCCACGCCACAAAGCGCCTACTACAAGTGGCCCGGCGAATGCGGCCATCATTCCGCCAACGCCTATCCACACGATCATCGCGATGTTGAGGTCCATCAGGAACCATGCCATGCACATACAGACAAGAAGTACTCCGACTGTTGATACACGACTGATCAGCAAGACGCGTTGATCCAATTCTTCTTCCGTCAGATTGGGGTGAACCCTGGGAACAATAGTTCGCCGGTAGAGGTCGTTGGCGATTATCTGGGTTGATGACACCACCAGACCGTCCGCCGTACTCATGATGGCAGCCAGTACCCCGACACCAATCAGTGCTGCGAGCCAGGTTGGAAAGAGCTCAATAAATAACATCGGCAGCGCCTGGTTAGGGCTCGCGCCGTCCATGTATAGCGCATCACCAAGGAGAGCTCTGGCGAGCAGGCCACCGAGGCCCAGCATGCCCAGGGTTAGTCCGAAGATAAACGCGAGCTTTACGAATTGCATCTGCCCGTTACTATCCTTTAGCGCCCATAACTTGTTACCGAGGTGTGGCAGCAGGCCAAGCGGTATGTGGGCGAACACGATAACAAAGATGGACCACCAGGAGTGGTAGTAGGGTGTGTTGGGATTCAGCGGTGCTACAAGCGTCTCATCTTGTGCTTTCAGGTTGTTGATCATGCCGGAGAAGCCGCCATCAATACCGAATCCGAGAGCAACCAGAATGATCACCACCACTGCCAGTGCCAACATCATCGCGCCCTGGACGGCATCGGTCATGATATCCGCATGTGCACCGCCCATTACGACGTAGAACAGCAACACAATGGTGGTGATAATCAGTGCCCAGCCCGATGACAGCCCGAGCATAATTTCGAACATAACAAGCCCGGAAACGAGCTGTCCCGCCAGGTAGAAAAACAGCACCAGTGACAAAAGCGAAACAAGTACACGTATGCCTTCTGACTGGTACCTGTCGCCCAGATACTCTGGAATAGACCGATTGCCAAACTTATTACCGGAGTTGGCGATCAATCGCATGGAAATCAATATGCCGAAATAAACGCCGATGGGGTATAAAAAATTCCCCCAGTTAGATGCTGTGCCCCATTCATAGGCAAGCGCTGGTGTGCCGAGAAATGTGGCGCCGCTTGCAGTGGATGCCGCAAAAGCCAGTGCCAGGAAGTAGGGTCCGTAAGAGCCACGCGCGGTAGCGAAATCGTCGGCGTGGTGAATGCGTTTACTGGCGATATAGCCTATGACTAGCATCAGGCCCACATAAAAGACCATGAAACACCATGACCAGGCGATTAGCGACATCTGGGTTCCCCCTAAAAAACTTATACGAAATTTTTACAACACCCTATGTGAAATGGTGCCCTGAATTCAAGGTATACTTTTTGGGTTAGGAGGAGAGTTATGGCGCATATCATCGAACCCGCTGCAAGTGGACGTGCCAAGTGTCGTGGTTGTGGCCAGGCGATCGCAAAAGGAGAACTGCGATTTGGTGAACGTCTGCCAAACCCTTTCGCTGACGATGGCGACATGACGCTGTGGTTTCATATCTTGTGTGCCGCATACAAGCGCCCTGAATCTATTGCCGAGGTCATTGATGACTCAGGTGTTGAAGATGAGGCTAGCCTCAAGAAGATTATCGAATTTGGTATCGAACATCGGCGTCTGGCCAGAGTAAACGGTATTCAGAAAGCACCCAGTGCCCGAGCTCGATGTCGTAGCTGTCGCGAACCCATAGCTAAAGGAGACTGGCGAATTCTGCTGGTATATTTTGATGACGGCATGTTTAGTGCGTCAGGCTATGTGCATGTTGGGTGCGTGACGGAGTATTTCGAGACCGTGGATATCGTTGATCGCATTCTGCATTTCGAGAGTGAGACATTCACCGAGGAGGATATCGCCGAGTTCAGAGCCTTGATCTCCTGATTTCTTGCGGTACAACACGATATTATCGGCAGAATTTGAACCAAAAGTGAGGAACTAGAACGAGATGTACAAAGATGCACATGCTGTATTGGATACGTGGTTGTCAGGGGTGAACGCTGGCGAATTCGAGGCGGTGATCGGTCTGTATAACCCCAGAGCGATTCTGTTGCCGACTTTCTCGAACAAGGTTCTGGCTGATCATGAATCGATACAGGGTTATTTTGAACAACTCGGTCGTCGCGGCAGTATATCGGTGGAGTTATTCGAGAGCACGGTCCATAGCCAGCACTATGCTGACAAAATAGAAGGTGTTGTGGGTGTCTATCGCTGGCACTTTGGTGATACGGACGAGCCAGCTGATGCTCGTTTCACGTTTACGGCAGATCTGAGTCAGCCGGCAACCATACTGCATCATCACTCCTCGGTTGTTCCGGGCTCATGATCATCGCAGCGTTTCAGCTTTGCGCTCAGTAGTGAAATGTTCAACTGAGACGCTTCACGGCACTGGATTTGACCAGATCACGTATTGAATCGGGAATCGCCAGACCCGCCTGAATGTTTGCATCAAGACCGCGCTCCAGTTTCTCGGCCGCTGATATCGCGATCGATACAGTCACGGAGTACCTACGCACGGATAACCTGCGCATCCTGCTGGTGGGGTTCGATGAACAGATGAGTGAAATCTATCGCGAGAGGCTACAACGTTATCCGTGACAGGTAGTCTTTACTGAGAGACTGCCAGTTTTATGCGCGTTGCCTTTTCATCATCGAACCACCAACTGTCTGGATAAGGCGCGGGGAATGCCTCGTCGTCTTCTGGACGAGAGAACTTGTCCCAGTAAACAACGCGTGGACCTGTGGCGGCGTTGAGTGGAATTTGATGAAAGTTCCACAGCAGTACTCGATCGAGTGCTCGGCATGCGGTAACCAGTGAATCCAGTGTCGTTGCCGACGCGGTAGCCTCAACCAACCAATCAGTGACTGGGTTGTTGATGGCGGCATGGTTCTGATTGATGGGAGCATCGATGGCGTCGGAGTGAAAAGTCAGGTCCAGAATTAGCGGCGGAACCTCCATGCTTAACTCGACAAGGTGTGCGTCGTAGTCTCGCTTCCGCATCCGATTGACGAATTGAATATCGTCAACCGTTCTGATTTTACCGGCTATCCCGAGCATGCTGAGGGTGTTGATATACGGCAACAGGGTGCGATGTTCGCTAGGTGATCGAGAAAGAATTTCAATTGTAAATGGCTCGCCATGCTCATTGACAAGTTTGCCATCGTCTATTCGCCAACCGGCGCGCGTTAGAATATTACGTGCGAGCATCAATCCATCGCGGTCATAACCTATGCCGTCACTTCCTGGTAACGAGAAGGGTTTGTCAAATACCTGCGGGGGAAGCTGATCTTGATAGGGCAGTAATAGTTCGAGCTCCGCTTCGCTGGGCATACCAGCGGCAGCAAATATCGAGTTATGAAAATAGCTGGTAGCTCTGGTAAAAGCGTTGCCATGTAACACGCGGTTTTGCCAGTCGAAATCCAGTGCATAGACGAGCGCCTCTCGTACGCGAATGTCATCAAATGGTGGTCTTTGGTTGTTTAGGATGAGAACGGAACTTGCGCCGGAGATCCGAGGATTTCCTCGTACGTGTTGCACCAGCCATCCTCTCTCCTTCGCTGGGATATCATAGGACTCCCGCCAATGGCGCACGTCATTTTCGCGCCAAACATCGAATAGCCCTTTGCGAAATGCTTCACGTGCGACGCCAGCGTCCCGGTAGACTTCATAGCGAATATGCTCAAAATTATACTTACCGCGATTCCCCGGTACGTTGCGTCCCCAGAACTCAGGATCCCTGGTATATTCAATGTACTGCCCCTTTATAACGTCAGTTACGCGGTAGGGTCCGCTGCCAACGGGTGGGTCCAGTGAACTCCGCGTCGCATCCCTTTTTGACCAGATATGCGCCGGTAGAATATCGACGAAGCCAAAGAATTGTAGATTCGCGTACGGATCATTGGTTGTGTGAACAATGAACTCACGATCGTTTACGATTTCGATATCGCCAATCCAGTGCAGAAATGCCTTTCCAGCAGGGGTTCCAGCAAGCGCCTCAAAGGTAAATTTCACATCCTTTCCAGTCACCGGGACCCCATCGTGCCAGCGGGCTTCTGGTCTCATACGAAATGCGATGGAGCGCCGGTCTACCGCTATCGCTACCGATTCAGCGAGATTGCCGTAGAACGCATCAAGTTCATCTTCGGATCGGAGCAACAGCGAGTCATAGAGGTATTGAGTACCTGGCGCCTCGGTTGAGCCATGCCAGATCCCAGATGGATCCATGGGCGCCAGCGTGTCAAAGCTGGTCATTGATGCGAGCACTAGGGTACCACCCTTGGGTGCGTCAGGGTTGAGGTTTTCAAAATGGGCGAAATCTACCGGATACTTCAATTCATGAAGGTAGGAAATGCCATGCTTAAAGTCGTATTGATCGGCGAGCGTTCCGGGACAGACTATCAACAGCAGGATACCAATTGATCGCCCGAGGATAATCATTAGCGATCGTTGGTTCACTCTATGGATAGATAGCATGCGGCGTATTTATAGATAACCCGCAATTAAATGCAAGGTCATTCGTTCGAACTCAGAGGAGGTGTGCGTTGCGCCACTCCAGGGAATCAGTATTCATGCGGTCAAGGATCTCAATGCCCATGTGGAACTCATTGCTCTCTTCCCAGCTGACCCAGCGTAGGTCACCTTTTAGATAAAGTTTCTGGTCGCGGCCATGGATGCCGATCCACATCTCGAAAGTTGCGCCCTCTATAAGATCCCTCATCTGCTCTGCACAAACTCTTACTCCGCTAGCAGAGGTGTTAATGACATCTGCATGAAACGCTTTACCGATCAATGTGCTGTCGTGTGCATCAATGACCTGCATTAGTGCCCTGCCTGTGGTTAGGGCTCGATGTTCTTTTCGCTTGTCTATTGTTTGCTGGCCGACTACTTGCTCAACTATTTCTTCAACTACGTCAGTCAACACGGGGATGGCAGACATATTCACATTCCTTAAGTTGATTCGTTGATATTAATAAGCGAGTTTCGTGCCAATACTGAAAACTATTGTTAAAACAGCTAGTTACGCCTTCCCGGCGTAGTTTTATTGGCGTAGCGAGGTGCGAATTCGTGACAAAAATTGCCGGCGGGAGTCAGGTTGTGACAGTTGTCCAAATGTTATCAAAATGAATCCTATTGATACGGATCAAGTCATCGAGTAGCCACAACCGCTAATCTAAGGACTAGTTGAAAGGAGAAAGGTATGAAGACCGCCGCTGAAGTAATGACCGCGAACCCTGTTTGTCTTTATGTAGAGGATCCTCTTGAAGAAGCTTGGCAGCTGATGCGGAAGAGGTCCATCCGACATATCCCTATTACGAAGAAAGACGGTACTTTGGTAGGACTGGTTACCCATCGTAATCTCTTGGTAAATGCCCAGTATACGTCACAACTGACACTCCCAGTGGCGGAGATCATGGATACGAATCTTATTACCGTTCAGGATGACGAGAATCTAATCGATGTTGCGCTGAAACTATATGATCGAAAAGTAGGTTGCTTACCAGTGCCACATGGAGAGGACCTCGTAGGCATTATTACGAGTGGCGACTTCGTCGCGCTCGCCAAAAAATTGCTGGAGGAATCGGAAGGGTAATTCTGGAGTCTGCCCATGCAATTACCGATAGACGCACTAATCCTGTCGCACAAGGAAGATTTCTCGACCGCGAAAATTCATGGTGCCGAGTAGTTCCTGTGATCGGGATGGCGGCTCATCTGTGAGCAGATAATCTCGGGATACTCTGGTGATGTCACCGTACTCCAGTTGCCACCAGATCTCGTTTGGTACGGCTTTGCTTGCGCTAACAGGAAGTGCTGATGCTGGAACAGTGTCATATAACTCACTGACGAACGTTGCGACATCACGTTCTTGTTGGAACTGTACGACTTTGCGCGGTAGTAGCACGTCATAATAAATCACTCTATAGGTCATCATCAGGATGACTAGCGCTGCCAGAAGGTGTGTGCCTTTAATATTTACCCACAGGGATGCGAGAGCAAGGAGAACCACGCAAATAGCAAGTGTGGCAGCCAAGGGTGATGGAAGTATTGCGGGGGGCGTGGTCCCGAAACCAATAAAGCTTTGGTGAAGAAACAGATTCAGCAGAATTGCGACGAGTAATGTAAAGACAGAGATGCCCACAGCAATGTTGCGTATCCAATTTGGTGTTGTTTCGAGTGCGATTTGATAAAGGATTGCGCAAATTACCAAGACAGAAGGAAGCATCGGAAGAAAGTAACGAACGGCAGCTTCTGAGATAAACCAGTAAACGAGAAAGTTAGCGACGACGGTAGTGCCAGCGAATGTCAGTACATCCGGGTAGTGCTGCATTGCCACCTCCCTGGTCGGTCGGTGCAGCAATGTAATGAGGATGAGAGAAAATGGAAAGATGGCGAGACTGATCTCGAAAGGATAGATCACTATATGTTGGGCCGTTGATATCACAGACCCAACGAGTCCACGGTTGACCAGTTCGTTAACAGAACTTCCCAATAAAGCGTCAATACCCGCAGCGTTGTGCATTTGCCAAAGCCAGATACTAACGATTCCCAATGTAATTCCAGCGCTGACCAGATGCGCGGGTTGGAATAGTTCTACCAGGCGTCGTTGATAGAGTAGGTAAGCACCTAGCCCGACGTAGTAAAAAACGAACGCCGGTTCGCGCTTGGCAAGAAACGCAAGTGCAATAAGTATTCCCGGCGCTACCCAAAGCGCGAGCCCACTTACCTGCTTCTGGTCAAGGAAGAACCAAAGCCATAGAGAAAGGCTAACCAACAGCGTAAAGCTCATGTCGATTTCACCAAGCGTGGCTTTGTTAATGAACTCTGGTGACAGGGCGAGCCCCAGAGCAAGGAAGGTAAGGCCAGGTATTCCCAGCCAACGCTGATGAATTATCAGCATGGATGCAATTAGCAACAACAGACAAATGAACGAAGTGAGCCTGATGCTTAACTCGGTGATCTCACCGAAAGGGAGACTCACGGCAACAACGAGCCAGTTGTATAAAGGAGGTTTGGCGACGTAGACCTCCTCCATATAGCGGGGGACTATATAGTTGCCGCTTTGCTGCATATCTTCGGCAATTAGCGCACGACGGGGTTCTTCGTGCCATAGTTGCAAGGTATCCAGGTAGGGCAAGCAAAGGACAATAGATAACAATGCGGTGGCAACGAAAATGCCAGCAATTGTTCGTTGTTTATCCATGAAGCAATCATGCCGTACCAGGACGACTTACGCACCCCTGAAACGGTCGGGTATACTTGCGAGTCTTTGTAGACTACGCACGAAGGTTGTTCCATGTCAGATTCGCCACGGGTCATCACGGTTGACCGTCCCAAAAAACATTACACGTTAATCCGTAATGCAAATGGTGATTTCCTGGGTATCGATAGTGAACCGGGTATTTTCAAAGAGGCAGATGACCGGGTCATCTGGGAAGCGTCAGACAAGGGGTTTATTCATGTGCTAAGTGGCACGGAGCTGATGGCCACCGATGCGACGGATGCCAATACGCTGCTTGAGTATCAAGGACACTTACTTGGAGCGGATGCGAAAACATGTGATGACGGCGCCCTGTTTGGTATTGGTCATGGTCCCGCTGACCTGCCTTCCAGTTCTTTGCAAACCTTGCGTGAGCGCGGCTGGGTCTGTCTGCCGAGTGTGTTGTCACCAGACATTGTTGAAGCCCTGGAGAAGGTCAGTTGCACGGGCGCTTACGATCATGAGAAATATGATTCGCAGAAACTCCCGCTGCTTGAAGACGTGGCTGTGGCCAGGTCCGCGACGGAACCCGTTTCGTTGTGGATTATCCGACAATATATGCAAACAGATGAGGTTCGATTGGCGCATCCGCCGGGTTTTTCAATTTTGCCCAAGGATGATGGCAAGTGTGATGTTCAGGGTTGGCATTCTGATTTCCCGTATCTGTGGGGTATTGGTGGCAAGCACAAGTTTGCGGAGAATCGAATTCCGGAACATAGCGTGGATGGTTTAGTGCTGGGCGTTCAGCGAAATGTGTGTGTGTCAGACTTCACGAGAAACAATGGCGCAACGATTTTTAAACTAGGATCTCATGACCGCGGTGAAGCTCCTCCGCGAGAGTGGGGTAATGGCGCAGCTTACTTTGAGCAGGGCTATCGAGCGAAACATGGCTTGCCTTATGGTGGGTCAGATGCCGATCTTATAGAGGCGCCGAGTGGAAGCATCATCGTCTATGATGCTCGGATCTGGCATCGAGCTGGAGTCAACTATACGGAAAAGAAACGAGCGGCCGTGCTCCAGGCAGTTATTCCCATGTACATAATGCCATTCTTTGACACTAGTAAGGCCTATAAGGAATTCATCTCGGGCCCGCTGTTAGACGAGCTGGATGAACATGAGCGCGCCGAGCTGGATTCGGTAATGGTGAACAGAATGGGCCCCGTGGCTGTCACTACTGACCCGGAACTTACCCGGGGTGCTATCGCACCTGGTGAATACTAAGCGAACCAGGGTTTGACATACGGAGCGAATTGAACGATTTTGTGTCTCCTATTCGGTTAATAGTCAACTCAGGAGGCCACCATGCCAGAATATAATGACATTCTTTATGAGACAGATGGCCGTCTGGCCTATGTCACACTCAATCGTCCGGAAAAGCTAAACGCGTTGTCCAACAACCTGCGCGCCGAGGTGATGGATGCCATGAGAGAAGCGGAGCATGACGATGAGGTAGGCGTGATTATCCTGCGTGCCAATGGCCGATCTTTCTCTGCCGGTTATGACCTATCCCCTGCTCGTGCGGCTGATGATGACAGCTTTGTCGACTCACGGTCGAAGTTACCCGATACAGGTTCTATGCACCCGGGCAAATTGCAGTGGGCTCGCCACGTCGTGATGACAAACTGGATTATATGGGAGTTAGCGAAACCTGTGGTTGCGCAGATTCAGGGACATTGCCTCGCTGGTGGTACGGAGCTCGCGTCAGTGTGTGACTTTCGTATCTGTGCCGATAATGCCCAGATTGGCTATCCGCCGGTCCGCGCGATGACGACGATGGACATGATCTGGGCACCGTGGCATTTGCCGCCTGCGAAGGCGCGTGAATTTGCATACGTAGGTGATTCGCATTCCGGTACTGAGATGGCAGACCTTGGATGGGCTAACTACGCCGTGCCGCAGGAAGACCTCGCGGAGTTCACCGAAAAGTTTGCCCGACGCATGGCACATATAGATAACGAAATGTTGATGTATTCCAAGCGGAGTTGTAACCGTCAATACGAAACCATGGGGATTCGAGAGGGTCTGCATTCCGGTACTGAGATACAGGCGCTCTCGACGGCGCGCGATGCAATGGGTGAGTGGAGTCGACGAGTGAAGGAAGACGGCTTGAAGTCAGCGCTTGAGTGGCGTGATGGACCCTTCCGTGATTTCCGTGGTGCTTACGAAAGCGCTCCCAAAGAGCGCGCGGTCGCTGGCACCACGAAAGACGAGAAAAGCGACGGCGAGTATTAGATTCTAAGAAAGTGCCTGGTACACCAGACGCTGGAAGGTCTCCTGGTAGTTGTTGTTTGGCATAACGCCCGCCTGCATCACCTGAGTAAAGCAAAGCCCCATGAGTTCCTCGGCAGGGTCTGCGAAATAGGTGGTGCCCGCGGCGCCGCCCCAGCCATACGTACCCCTCGAGCGGATAAGCGGCTTTGCGTTTTCGCCATGGTAGACGGCCGCGCCGAGACCAAAGTGGAATCCTGCCCCTAACATTGGGATGTAAAGGTCGCCGGTATGATTGGCGATCATCAGATCTACCGTCTTGCGACCAAGTATTCGGGTACCTTCCAGTTCGCCACCGTTGAGCAACATCTGCCCGAATCTTGCGTAGTCGGTAATGGTGGAGAGTACGCCACCAGCATCGCCACCAACACCAAAGTTAGCTTTGGGGCCGAGAAGCTTCTCACTCGTTTCCACAGCCTCCTGGACGACAAGCTGAATCTTGCCGTCTACTTCTTTCGGTACGTAGCATGGGGGAAAACGATCGAGCGCGTCATCAGCGACGTAAAAATCAGAATCCACCATTCCGAGGGGCTCAAAAATCTGTTCCTTGAAAAACTGTCCCATATCCTGTCCTGCGGCAGCTTCCAGCACGGCGCCGAGAATCGGAAATCCGACGTGATAAACAAACTTTTTGCCGGGGTGATCTGCCAGGGGCAGTTGCGCAATGGCAGCCATGCGTTCACGGCTGTTAATTGGTGGCGGTTTGTTGTCGCTGGGAATCCAACCCAGTGTCTCCAGCGCTTCTCGATACTGTTCGCGGGAACTCATGGGTAGATTGGCTGGCGTACTAAGACTGGTGGTGTTGGTCAGGCAATCGCGGATTGTGATGTCCCTGCGCGCTGGTTCCGTCGTTCCGTCGGGTCTCAATACGCGCAGATTCGATAGCTCGGGGACAAACTTTGAAACCGGATCATCCGGGGTCAGCACACCTTTCTCGAACAGTATCAGCGTGGCAACCCCTGCGATTGGTTTCGAGTTGGAGTAAAGCCTGAACAGAGTCCCAGGTTTTACAGGTTTCTCGGTTTCGAGATCGATCACGCCGCATGCATCGAGATGAACAACCTGACCCTGGCGCACGACCATTGTCACGAGGTTCGGTACTCGTTTGTCATCGACAAATGCCTGCATGGCGGGGCCAATCTGAGCCAGTCGATTGGGATCAAACCCTAGTTGTTTTGCATCTCCATTGGGCAGCGTGGAATGGGTCATTAGACTTTTACTCTGGCGAAGTTTGGTGGGCGTTTTTCTACGAAGGAGGCGACACCCTCTTTGAAGTCGTCATCAGCGATGCTCTCGTCCATCCACCTGTTGGTTTCGTCCATGGCGTCACCAAAGTCACTCATCATATGGTTGTACACTTGTTTCTTCATCATCATGATGGAGATGGGTGCGGAGGTTCCGGCAATTTCCTTGAGATAGTTCTGCGCGTCGGCGACTACCTCACCTTCTTCGCTAACTTGATTAGCCCAACCCATGTGGTACGCCTCCTCCGCCAACACTCTGCGTGAACTCCAGAAGATATCGAGGGCGTGAGATGGGCCAACCAGTCTTGGTAGCATCCAACATGTGCCGTGCTCGGCGATCAGTCCACGGGGTGAAAAAGAACTGACGATCTTTGCCTTACGATCCATAAAGCGCATGTCACAAAAAGTAGCGTAACTAAAGCCAAGACCGGCGCAGGCCCCGTTAATCGCCGCGACTAATGGTTTGCGTAAACCAAGAAAATAGCCCGGTGAGGACTTGTAGTTTGGGTCGTTGTCCGGATTACCCGGGTCCGCTTTGAGATGGTCGAAAGATGAACCGGTTCGTTTTCCTGCTTTGCTCAGTTCTCCAAGTTCCGTCATGTCGACGCCGGAACAGAACCCGCGGCCGGCACCGGTCAGAACAGTGCCGATGACTTCCTCATTACGTTCGGAAGTGTCCAGTGCGTGACGGATTTCCGCCTGCATAAGACTCGTTAATGCGTTCAGGGTATCCGGGCGATTCATGGTGATGGTCGCCACAGGGCCATCTATTTCATAAAGGATATGTTCGTAGTCGTGCACAATAGTCTCCGGTGCTGTAAAGAGTTGCGTAAGGGTACGTCAAAGACGCTGCTTCATCCAGCTCCTGGATGGAGCTGTGAACCGGCGCTATAGTCAGGTCCGTAGAATTGGAGATAGAAATATGCGAGTAGTAAGGGTGTTCACCGGGGATGATAATCAGTCGCATTTTGAGGATGTGGACATTGACCTGCCACATCAAAGCCCCGGAGGCCGTTTATCGAGGCTCATCAAAGGTAGGGGTGTTATCTTTCGTGAAGTTGACGGGAGTTATGAGCTGGATTTCCATACTGCACCTCGCAGACAATTTGTGGTCAATCTAGCGGGATCTGTCGATATAACGGTGGGTGATGGCAGTGCACGACGACTTGGACCTGGTGAGATCCTTTTGGCCGAAGACACGACTGGGCAGGGACACAAGAGTCAGGCAGTTGATGGGCAACCACGGGGTTGCCTGTTCTTGCCAATTGATGAAGAAGAAGGTGTTTCACAGGTTTGACCAGCCATCGGGGTTCGCTCGACAATGCAATCCACTATTTCCTAGACTGAAATTTCGCTAGCCCCAGGCAGTGGAGGAAACCTACATGAAACAGGTCTTGCTATGCTCACTGCTTCTTTTCTCATCTGGTGCGATTAACGCTGCCAACCCTCCTACTGCCAAACTAATGCAGCCTTCGGGTCTCGTTGAATACAGTGCTAATGGAAATACCTGGCGGCCCGCACCTAGAATCAAATACCTGTTTGAAGGATACATGATTCGAACCGGTGGAGATGGCGCTGCTAAATTGGTCAACCAAGAGAACGGCACCGCACAGACCCTCGGCAGCAGCAGGATTGAGATCAAGAATGGCGCGATTCATTTGCATGAAGGCGACATCAGTGAACCCAGGGATGATGCCTCCAGTATCTGGCAGAGTATTCTCAATAAGTTTGCGCTAGCTCAGAAGTACACTACCGTGCGGCGGGGTATCAAGACCTGTGACAGTAAAGTACGTACTGTAGATGTGACTGTTTCAACCAGCTAGCCTGATCTTGTTTGGCGCAACGTCTGTGCTGAATTTTACTATCGCTTAACGATTGATGGAAAAGCAGTAGAAGTTCCGCCCCATGCAACCGCGGAGATGATTCGTTACTCAGTCCGCGACCTTACACCTGGAGAACACACCTACAAGGTAGAGGTTATTGATGTCGATGGCATTATTTTCAGCCCGCGTTCTGCGAGTAAGGTGGTTGTCCTTTCAGATAGGGACCAGACGAGGATTCAACGTGTGCTGTCGGACCTCGCGGACGACATCTATCTACGTACCAACATACTGAGCGACAACAATATGCTGGTTGCAGCGATGGATGCATGGCGCACGTACTTTAGTCAGTATCCTGACGAAAACGACCTTCGTCCCCTTCTGGCGGAGTCTTACGCCAGGCTTCGACTCGATAATCTTCGTAGGCGAGAAGCGCGACTCTATCAGTCACAGCTTTCTGAGTAGTCCACAGGCCTCTTTATAAGCAACTGGACCCTGGTTGGGAAATTCTAGCCGGGAATCTGGTATTCTTGCCCGTCTGCGATCAGGTGGACAGTCCGCCACGCGTCTAGTTACGGTTAACAACACATAAGAATGAAGAGAGGAACTCATGAACGGTTTTGATTTAATTGCGCAGTGCCTAAAGGCGGAGGGAGTAACCTGGATGGGCTGTTTCCCGGCGAATCCACTGATTGAAGCGATCTCCAAGGTAGGCATCAGACCCATCGTATTCCGCCAGGAAAGGGGTGCAATCAACGCCGTGGATGGCTATTCGCGAACGACGCGCACACCCGGTATCTACGCCTCCCAGGGTGGACCGGGAGTTGAGAATTCATTCGGCGGTATTGCTCAGGCCTATGGCGAGGCAGTCCCGATGATTTACTTTCCAGTAGGTGCAGGATTGAGTGGTTACGATGTAAAACCGAATTTTTCGGCTACCCGTAACTATGCGAATATCACCAAAGAAGCCTTATCGATAGATAGACCGGATCGGGTCACCAGACAGGTACAACGTGCTTTTCATGCAGCCAAACACGGGCGACCAGGGCCGGTTGTGGTAGAGATGCATGCCGACGTATGTAGCAAGGAAGTCCCGGAGTATGCGACGAACTATCAGCCCAGTAAGACGTTCAGGTATGCACCCAGTCTCGGTGATGTAAAGGACGCGGTGAAAGCACTACTAGGTGCACGTCGACCAGTAATCTGGGCAGGTCAGGGCGTGCTTTACGCGGATGCTACGGACGAACTCAAAGCCCTCGCTGAGCTCACGCAGATTCCAGTGATTACAACCATGGAAGGCAAGAGCGCCTTGCCAGATGCACATCCACTGGCATTGGGTTCTGCAAACCGCACTGCACCTAAAAACGTTTTCAAATGGTTGGGAGAGTCAGACGTCGTGCTGGCCATTGGTTCAGGACTAACCCGCACCCACTTTGGCATCGATATTCCCGACGGAAAAACATTGATTCATTCGACGACCTCCGCCGAGGATCTCAACAAAGAGTACACCGTTGACATCGGTCTGATTGGGGATGCAAAACTGACGCTCGAGATGATTATTGAAGAAGTAAAGGCGGAACTGGGCGAGACCGGCAGGGAAACCGACCAGGCGCTGGTCGAAGAGATTGCAACCGGGAAGGCAGAGTGGCTTGAAGAATGGGCGCCGCTTCTAAACTCCGATGAAGCGCCAATCAATCCGTATCGTGTGATCAATGAAATCAACAAGGCGGTCGATCATGAAAACACCATCCTGACTCATGATGCAGGACATCCACGCGATCAGATTATGCCGTTCTATCAAGCGACCGCGCCCCGTGGCTACATCGGCTGGGGTAAGACAACTCATCTGGGCTATGGTATTCCGCTGATGATCGGCGCCAAACTGGCTGATCCCAGCAAGCACTGCATGAACTTTATGGGCGATTTGGCGTTTGGCCATACGGGGCTGGATATAGAAACCGCCGTACGCGCAGGTGTACCAATCACCACGGTAATCATCAACAACTTCACCATGGGTGGTTACGACAAGACCATGCCAACGGCAATGGAGCGTTTCGGTGCTGGTAACCAGTCCGGTGACTATGCAGATGTGGCCAAGGCACTGGGTGCCCGCGGTATTAAGGTTGAAAAGCCTGAGGGTATAGCACCCGCATTAGAAGAAGCACACCAGGCAAACAAGGAAGGCGAGGTATGTGTCGTGGAAATCATTACGCGTCCAGATTCGCGCTTTTCGAAATATGAGGATTTGTTGAAGCGGGACTAAAAGTTCAGCTTAAGGAAGTCGTCAAAGCTGATCCCGTATCGCTCCTGGTAGGTTAGCCAGGCCAGATAAAGCGATACGGATCCAAACAGCAGCGTGACACCGATCACGGAGATGGTCGCTGTGATGAGGTCGCTGCAAAATATGGCTTTAATGGTTTTTATGATTTCCAAGGCGCATAACTTATCACAATGAGGACAGGGTAAAGATGTTCGGAAGAGAAGTATTTCTGGATTCGCTTATGTTGCATGGTGCGACTAGGATTTTTGGTAATCCTGGGACTACCGAGACGCCATTGCTTGATAGCCTGGCTGACTATCCAGGCATTGAATACATATTCCATCTGCATGAAGGTATAGCGGTGGGTTCGGCCAATTTTTACGCCCAGGCGTCCGGGAAAACCGCCGTGGTCAATATGCATGTTGCACCGGGTCTGGGAAATGCGATCGGCATGATGTATGGCGCAATGAAAAATTGCTCACCACTTATTGTGACCGCAGGTGCCCAGGATACGCGGGTTCGCCTGCGTGACCCGTTGCTGGGACATGATCTTGTCGCCATGGCTGAGCCCGTGACCAAGTGGAGCGTGCAGGTTGAGCATGCCGATGAGATGGGCCCCATTATGCGGCGGGCTTTCAAGGTTGCTAATGAGCACCCGGCGGGTCCGGTGTTTGTGGCACTGCCCATCAACGTGCTTGAACAGCAGACAGAAATTGGCGCAACCCGGGCGGGTGACCTCATGACTTCGGCGAAAGCAGATGATGAGGCGCTCCGCCGTTTGGCGAACTTCATTCGGGCAGGGAAGAACGTTGGCATTGTCGCGGGAGACGATGTCGTCAGAGATGGCGCGAGGGATGCCCTTGTTGCACTGTCTGAGAAGATCGGAGCCGGTGTACATAAAGAGTTGGTCTGCGGTCATTTTCCGTTTCCATCAAGGCATCCTCACTTTCGTGGGCGCCTGGGTGCAGATGCAGTAGGGATCAACCAGGCGTTGGGTGATTACGACCTGGTGATCATGATAGGTGGCTCGTTTTTCGAAGAGGTCTGGTACACGGACACCAGTCCGTTTGCCGATGATGTGACGCTGGTGCATCTCGAAGCGAGTGCGGCACGACTGGGACATAAGTATCCAACGACACTTGGTATTTTAGGACATATTAAGGATGCTTTGACGAGACTTATTGATCTCGTTGGGGATGAGCCAATTTACCAGCAGCGCTGTGATGCGCTCGTTAGCCAGCATGAAACCGCGCAAGAAAAATCGAAGGAACGATTTGAGTCACTCAAAGACCTTTCTCCCATGACCCCGGCGCGGGCCATGTTTGAGCTCAGCAAGGCCGTTCCTGATGATGCGGTGATTGCGGAGGAAGCTGTCACCTCTGTTCAGGATGTTCATGATAACTTTGATGTTGGCGGTACCACGACATTTTACGGATGCCGCGGTGGCGGTATCGGACAGGCAATGGCGGGTTGTGTTGGTACTGCGGTTGCTCACCCTGACCAGATGGTGCTTGGTATCACCGGCGATGGATCGTCTATGTATAGCATTCAGTCGTTGTGGACGGCTGCCCATCACTCCCTGAATGTTCTGTTCGTCATACTTGCGAACCGGGAGTATCGAGTCCTGAAACATAACACTGACCAATACAGGCGACGTTTCAATGTGCCGTCTAACAAACCATACGTTTATATGGATCTGAAGCCCGAGCTCGGATTTTGCGAGATGGCTGCGGGCATGGGTGTACCCGGCAGACAGATCAGCGACCCGACAGAAATAGCGGAAGCGGTTGCCGAGGCCATGGCGACAGAAGGCCCCTATCTGCTGGAGCTGGTTATTCAAGGTCTGGAGACTTAGAACCTGAGGATCAAGCGTTGAAAATTGATGCCGGTATCAGCGCGAACATGGACGCCGTGGCAGACGAGGCCAGGCGATCTGAGGCGATGGGGTACGACGGCATCAGAATCTCTGAGTTAAACCATGACCCTTTCTTGCCGCTGACACTAGCAGCAGAACACACTACCTCGGTTGAGTTAGTCACCTCAGTTGCCGTTGCCTTCTCCCGTAATCCCATGACGATGGCGAACCTCGCCCACGATCTGAATGCCTTCGCAGGCGGTCGTTTTATCCTCGGTCTCGGATCCCAGGTAAAGCCACATATAGAGCGTCGCTTCAGTATGCCCTGGCATAAGGCTGCGCGGCAGATGCGGGAGTTTATTGAAGCCATGCAGGCGATTTTCGATTGCTGGTACGACGGCAAGCACCTCGAATTTACGGGTGAGCACTATCAACATACATTGATGCCTTCGACGTTTACCCCAGAGAACACCGATGTAGGCCGTCCAAGAATCAACCTCTCGGCAACAGGGCCACTGATGACGAAAGTGGCCGCTGAAGTGGCTGACGGCATGATCATGCATCCGTTCAATACGGAAAAGTATATCCGTGAGGTGACGCTGCCGGCGATTCAGCAAGGCTTGGCAAAGAGTGGACGAACGCTGGATGACTTTGAACTGGACTATGCGCCTGTTATTGCCACCGGCATCGACGAAGAATCGATCCTTAAGGCCCGGGAAACTGCACGGGACAGAATTGCGTTCTATGGATCAACCGAGTCGTATCGTCCTGTGTTGGATATTCACGGCTGGGGTGATCTGCAATCAGAGCTTAATCAGATGAACAAACGCCAGCAACAGCAGGAGATGGCGTCACTGGTGCCCGATGAAGTGCTGGATACCATAGCCATTGTCGGCACGCCGGAGGAGGTCATTGACGCGATGCATGCACGATTTGCGGATGTGATTGGCAGAACAGGCTTTCGCGTACCGTCCTTGTCGGATGAAGGTCACGCAGAACTGCTTGATCGATTGCGGAGCTAGATTGCGGACCTGATGGACCTTCACACCTTACGATAAAAAGGTTGTCGCGCTTTCACCGGATCCAGCAACGACCAGTCACCGACCTCAACTTCATGTCCACCTGGGAATGGCGGTGTACTCTTTAGGTTGATTGACTCCAGGACCCGCGCATCCTGGTAGTAGGCGCTTGTAATGCGGCGTACTACTGGTTCCAGTAAACCGAATATATCTTCGATCACGGCGGTTTGCGCATCCAGGTCCAGGCCGGCGAAAGAACTTCCCTCACGTTCATTGGCCCTTGCTTCAAGTGCGTCAAGACTACTGGTGACCTCGGTCGCGTTAGACTGCGCAAGTACCAGTGCGTTCGCAAATATATCGTCGTCGTCAGCACCGGGCAGGTTGTGCTCATCGCTGGGCGGAATCAGGAGTCCAGCGATTTTTCGAAGCACGTGTTTTTGCTCGTCGGATAAGGGATTGCTGCTGCCAATTAAATCACTCATGGGTTCCCCCTCTAGTCAAATCAGTCAAATAGGTTAGCAAGACGCTGTTTCATTGAGTCCGCCACGTACAGTGCCAGTGCCTGAATGGTGCGTGTGGGATTTACCCCGGCACTGGTGACGAAAATACTGCCATCGACAATGAAGAGATTCTTGACGTCGTGACAGCGACCCCATTCGTTGACCACTGATGTTGCCGGGTCGGTTCCCATACGGGCGGTACCCATAAGGTGCCAGCCTCCGGCGGGCATCGGTCCCATTGATTCAATATCATGTCCACCGGCAGCCTCTAGAATCTCCGTCGCACGGGCGATGGAGAATTCAAGCATCTTCCGGCTGTTCTCGCTCAGGGTGTAGTCCAGCTTTGGTGCAGGAATCCCATCGGGATCCTTGAGCTCCGGGTCCAGTGTCACCCGGTTGCGTTCGTCCGGCAGGTCCTCACAGATGCCAACCATACCAGTTGTCTGATTAAGAACACGGCGAGCGGATGCGTGGTGGTCTTTGCCCCAGGCAATCTGGCCCGAAACCATTTGGCTGGCGGCGGTACTTGCGGGACCAAGGCCGCGTACAATTTCGTAGGTGAAGCCCCGGGCAAAACCTCTGGATAGATCAGTTTCATAGAACTCCTGACTCCAGATACAGTTGCTGGGTCCGCGGGAACCATCAAGTTCAGTATCGAACGTGCCATAGATGAAGGAATAGGGATGGAACATCAGGTTTTTACCCACGAGGCCACTGCTGTTGGCGAGACCGTCCGGGAATGCGGTGGATGTTGAGTTCAATAACAAACGCGGTGTCCCCACGCCATTGCAGGCCACTATGACGACTTCTGCGCTGATCTCCTGCTCGTTCCCGTCGGCGTCATAATAGATAGCACCTCCAGCCATCCCATTATCACGTACGGTAATTTCTCTTACGCGGCAGCGGGTTCTGAGTTCAACCCCGGCGCGCATCGCATGAGGCCAATAGGTAATGTCGGTGCTTGCCTTGGCGCCCTGGGCACAGCCGGTAGTACAAGCCCCAAGATTGATGCACTGGTCACGACCGTCGTATTGTTGGGTTGCGACCGCACTGTCGGAAGGCCACCAGTGCCAGCCAAGTTTGTTGAACCCATTCGCCAGCATGGTGCCGGATTTTCCCAGAGGTACGGGTGGCATGACCGCGGGCTTTGGGGGGTAGGCAGGATCTCCCTCGAGACCCGAGACGCCCATCATGCGGTCGTTTTCGTCGTAGTAAGGCGCCAGCGTGTCGTAATCGATGGGCCAGTCTTCAGCGACACCATCGAGTGTTTTCACTCGAAAATCCGATGGATGAAAACGCGGAAAGTGACCCGCGTAAAGGATAGTGCCACCGCCAACGCCATTGAAGTTTGCAACAGAGATGGGGGAGTTATCGTTGTTGACGGGGTAGTCGGTAGTTCGTCCGCGGACGTTTGGATCAAAACTAAATGGCCCCGATGCGCGAGATTCCCAGTCCAAATGCGCGCTGGGGTACTCATGGGGATTCATCCAGTCGCCCTGCTCCAAGCATACAATACGCATTTTGGTATCTGCTAGGCTCCAGGCGATCGCAGCGCCGGATGCACCCGCACCGATGATTAATACGTCGACGTGATCTTCTGCCATTGGTGATGATCCTTACATTTCAACCCACGAAGAATAGTTGACGTTTCAGGACTGCGCAAATCCACTCTCTTTCGATTGGTTATCGATCTCGATACTATGGCTGCTTACCTTTTGGATGGATTCATATGCCTCGCTTTGCGGCCAACCTCACCATGATGTATCCCGAGTTCGATTTGCCAGATCGTTTCACTGAGGCACGTCGTGACGGGTTTACCGCGGTTGAATTATTGCAACCCTACGGGGAGTCCATTGATGATCTGGGAGCCTGGCTGGACAACAGCGGACTGCAGATGATTCTGCTGAACACCCCGATGGGTGACGTAGCCAACGGTGAACGTGGTCTAGCGGGATTGCCCGGGAGTGAAGCGGATTTTAACGAGGCGTTTGCGCAGTCTCTGACATATGCGGTTGAGCTCAATATTCCGATGATTCACGTGATGGCAGGTGTGGTCCCGGACGGTGTGTCAAAAGATGAATGCGGTCAGGTGCTGGTTAGTAATCTACAACGAACAGCAGATCAGGCAGCGGAACATGGCATTTGTCTGAATCTGGAGCCACTCAATCAGGTTGATCTGCCGGGCTACCTCTATACCAGTGCCGCGGAAGCAAAGGGACTCATTGATCAGATTGATCGAGAGAATGTAAAACTGCAGTACGACTTCTATCACCTGCAGTTTTCAGCAGGTGATCTGGGTGGTGGATTGCGTAAGTACTTTGGTGACATTGGTCACGTTCAGTTCTCAAGCGTGCCGGGCCGCCATGAACCACAGTATGGAGAGGTCAACCTGCCGTTTCTGTTCGATCTACTGGATGAGTTGAACTATGACGGTTGGGTTGGTTGTGAATACCGGCCGAAAACCACGACGAGGGACGGATTGTTCTGGGGTAAGCCCTTTGGCTTGGGAGGTGAATAGCGCTGATGTGCGCTGACTTCTCATGTATTCTTCTTGCTCACTCGTAGTTAAGAGATAGCTTATGAAGTTTGGTGCACAAGTCACTTGTTATCGGAATACCTGGGACGACATGAAGGCCGTCGTTGAGCGTATGGAGCGCGGCCGTTGGAACAGCGTCTGGTTTGCAGATCATTTTCTGCCTCCCCCTGGTCGCCCGGAAGATGAGGACCTGACCGCCCATGAAGGCTTTACGGTTGCGGCCGCGGTTGCGGGCTTTACCGAGACACTCCGTATCGGTCATCTGGTGCTTGGTACCCCTTATCGAAACCCCGCCCTGGTGGCTAAGATGGCGGCGACAGTCGATCACATTTCAAAAGGCCGATTCTGTATTTCGCTTGGCGCCGGGTGGTTCGAGCGTGAACATATAGCCTATGGCTGGCAGTTTCCTTCTATGAAGGAACGTCAGGATCGGTTGGAAGAGGCGGCCAATCTTATTCGTCAGATGATACACACTGATGGCCCGGTAGCGTTTAACGGTGAGTATTACCACGTAGATAATGCGCCGCTCTCGCCGGGAAGCTACGGTGATCCAATACCCATCATGATCGGTGGGACAGGACCTAAGCGAACCTTGCGAACACTGGCCCGATACGGGGATGTTATGAACATGGATGGGTGGGCGAGTCCAATGACGGCTGAGTACTTTCATTCCAGACTGTCGATTTTGGAGGCCCACTGCGAAGACGCCGGCCGAGATATGAGTGAGATCAAGAAAACGATCCTAATGCCAACGCTGCTGTCTGATGACAAGGAAGCCGTTGAGGCATTTCGAACGTTTCGAAACCTCAAAGAAGGATCAGCCATTGGACCTAAGAACTTCATCATAGATCGGGTGGGTGAAATCGTTGATGCGGGAGTAGACGAGATCATATTCGGTGGTATGTTGACAGACGATCCTGACGAATTCGTACGCTTCGATGAAGAAATCCTCAGCGCTTTTTCGTAGTTGTCTGAATCCTCAGGAGTATTAAAGAAAGAAGCGCGTCAGCTATTACAGTTGGCGCTACCCCTTATGGGTGCTCAGCTTTTCCAGATGGGCATGAATATCACCGATGTCATTATGGCGGGGCGTTACAGTTCCGTTGACCTGGCGGGTGTTGCATTGGGCAGCAGTGTCATGTGGCCTGTTGTGATACTGATGATGGGTCTGATTCAGGCCGTCACGCCGACGGTTGCACAACTCAATGGTGCCAAAGACTACGCCGAGATCGGGGAGGTGATTCGCCAGGGGCTATGGATGGGGTTCATAGGGGGGCTTCTGGGATCACTGGTGTTGTTTAATATTGCCCCGCTATATGGGTTGGCAGATGTTGATCCCGCAGCAGCGGCAGTGTCGATAGAGTATTTGAACATGATCGCTCGAGGTCTGCCGGCCCTCGCATGCTTCTTTTGTCTTCGTTACCTTTGCGATGGCACCGGGTTCACGCACGCTGCATTGGTAATTGCCGCGATAGCACTCTTGCTGAAGATCCCCCTGAATTACGTATTGATATATGGCCGCTTTGGCTTCCCTGAACTCGGTGGCGTTGGCTGTGGTGTCGCCCACGCAATCATAATGTGGGCGCAGTTGCTGCTAATTCTAGTCGTTGTCACGAGAAAGCGATTTGGCTACACCAAATGGATGAGCAAGTTCTCGGCGCCCGAGTGGATTCGTATCAGGGCGCTGTTGATCATCGGCATACCGATCGGGCTCACGTTGTTTGCGGAGGTGGGTATTTTTTCGCTGACGACTCTGCTGCTGGGGCGTTATGGTGCCGAAGTGGTGGCGTCCCACAATATTGCCATGTCCATCGCCGGGTTTATGTTCATGATGCCGTTAGCCCTGGGTCACGGGTCCACGATTCGCATTGGATTCCGGTTAGGTGCGGGCGAGATCAAGGGAGCCGGAATTACCGCGGGAATCGCATTAAGTATGACGGTACTGTTTGCGATTGTGGGCGCGCTATTTGTTCTCATGTTCCGGGAACACCTGGTGGCGATATTCACTACCGATCCTGCAGTGCGCGAACTATCGGTGGTGCTGGTATTGTTTGTTGTGTTCTTCATGACATTTGATGCCACGCAGACTGGCGCCATCGGTTGTCTAAGGGGTTTCAAAGACACGCGGGTGCCTATGATGATTGCGTTGTTCAGTTACTGGGTTGTGGGGCTGCCATTGCAATGTGCCCTTGGATTCGGCTGGTTAGGTGAGCCGATGGGGGTATATGGATTCTGGATCGGCTTGAGTGCCGGCCTTGGGGTTGCGGCAATACTATTGTGCAGGCGACTTTGGTATGTACATGGGAACGAACCCTTGATCATGAGCCTCGCGGGCTAGTCAGCGTCGCTATTGAGGCCGGAATACGGTATGCTTGCCGGCCTTTTGGTCTTTTCGACAAACTCGTTCTCTCGACAAAATCTTCTTCCTCGAGCTGGCGTAAACAATCGAACTGCCTGATGTTTACAACATTAAAGGAACGAGAATGAAGATTGGCACACATGCTGTCATGTCAATGCATTATGTATTGACCGATGACACTGGCGAAGAAATAGATTCTTCGACCGGTCAGGAACCTTTAACTTATCTGCACGGTACCGGGCATTTGATCCCCGGCTTAGAGCGCGAGCTTGACGGTAAGGAAGCGGGTGATGAGTTAATAGCTGTTATTTCGCCGGAAGATGGTTATGGCGAACAGGATGAAACATTGATTCGTCAGATTCCGCGTACTGCGTTTGGTGATATCGAAAATATTGAACCCGGGATGCAGTTTCGCGCTGGAGGTAACGATGATGATGTACAGATAATAACCGTAACCAAGGTTGAGGGTGACGACGTCACTGTCGATGGCAATCATCCACTTGCAGGAATGACACTCAACTTTAGCGTCTCGATTCAGAGCGTGCGTGAGGCATCATCGGAAGAGATCGATCACGGTCACGTACGTTAAAGAACACACTTATATTAAAGAACGTAGTAAAGAAAACAGGAACTAGGAGTAGACATGGCTACAAAGAAAAGACAATCCGGACCCACCACACACGAGCTTCGAGAAAGTCTTGAGGAAGATGTGAAAGCATTTCTCGCATCTGGAAAGAAAATTACGCAAATTCCCAATGGCGTAAGTGGTGTCGATAGCACCAAGGGTACTAAGAACATCTCGCTAGGACAGGCTAAAAAACGCTAGCGTGTCTTGCGGGTTGGTATCGTGGACAACGGGTCGTCTGGCCACGGGTGTTTAGGATACCGACCCTTCATCTCTTTTTTCACTTCTACATAGGCATTGCGCCAAAATCCAGCAAGATCCTGAGTCACCTGTAATGGTCGTCCTGCGGGTGAAAGCAAGTGCACCAGTAACTCCACGGATCCACCAGCAATCGTTGGCGTCCGCGTAACACCGAACATTTCCTGAAGTTTTACTGCAAGTACCGGGGGACTCTCGCGGTAGTCAATTTTGATGTTGGAACCCGATGGAACGCTTAGCCGCTCCGGCGCGAGCTCCTCCAGTTGACCAAGTTGTTTGTAAGTGAGTAAGGACCGCAGGATCTTCAGAAGATCCAACTTTTTGAATCCACTAATGTGATTGATCGGATCGAGAAAGGGGTCGAGCCACCTGTGGAGATTCGTTAGCAGACCATCGTCCGACAGGTCGGGCCAATCGTGGTCACCGATGGATCGTAGCAGCATTACCCTGCCTCGAAACTGATGGCACTCAGCCTTCCACGGAAGCATGTGTAGTCCCTTTTGTCGTACCAGTTGCAGTAGTGCGTTCCGTTTCATCTCTGCGTCGGCTTCCATTTTCGTACTTTCAAGGATCAGCTCGCCAATGCGTTTTTGTTGCTCCGCCGTGAACCTCGACGTCTTTTCGTCCCATTTGGCTTCGTTCGCGACACTCACCAGGTCTGCGAGTAACGTGCCAAATAGATTTGCGTCCAGCGGTGCCGCCGAGTAAATGACGTCCCCTTTATTGCGGGCGAATCCCCCAACTTCTGCAACGGCTAACCACTTTGCTTTACCGATGCTGTGGGGTTGGTCGAAATTAGCACTACGCCCATTGGCAAGCAGGTAGCCACCGGCATGACGTTGCCTCGCAATTCGATCCGGGTATGCTGAAGCGATAAGGTAAGCGAGCATCTCTGATTCCGATAACTGACTAACCGCTGACGAGCCGATATGCTGGATCGCGAGCTGTGACTTAAACTGCTTGGTAAGCTGAAGGGTTCTACTTCGCCATCCTCGATATCGAGAAGGGCAGGGGGCCTCCCCATTCAACACGGCAATTCGATGCGCGATATCCGGTGTCTCGCGGAATGGATCGCGGTCAGAGAGTATGGAAGCTAGCTGGGCCGCCAGCTGAAACATCTCGTTGTCTCCGATGGCGCATAACAGCATATGTGCGAGCCTGGGATGTGCGGCCACGTCCAGCATTGCCTCGCCATGCGCTGAAAGGACATCCCTGTTTGCTTCGTCAGTTTGTATAGCACCTAACATTTTTAGCAGGTCGCGCGCCTGATTCCAGTTGCCGGCAGGTGGTGGATCCAGCCACTTCAGATCACTGGGATCGCCCCAATGCAGTACTTGCAGTGCAGCGGGAGCGAGGTCGGCGTTCAGGATCTCTGGTGTAGACTGTGCGGGGAGTGGATATTGCTGATCCTCTGACCACAGCCGGTAGCAACGGCCAGGCGATAAGCGGCCAGCGCGACCGGCACGTTGTGTCGTAGACGACTGGGCGACCTGTATTGTTTGTAGGCGGGTCATACCCGTATTTGGATCAAACCGAGGTTCTCGAGCGAGACCGGTATCTACAACCACGTCGACGCCTTCAATGGTAAGACTCGATTCGGCAATGTTCGTTGCAAGCACGACTTTGCGACCACTGGCTTCGGGCATAAGCGCCAGCTGTTGTTCCTCCATGGATAGGTTTCCGTATAGAGGCCGAATGTGCGCATCCGTATTCTGTAACCTCTCGGTAGCTCCTCTTATTTCACCCTGGCCTGGTAGAAAAACAAGGATGCTACTCTCGGGGTTTTCCTCAAGTGCACGTATGATGACAGGGATGCTTCTGTCAATAATGCGATCGCGAGGGTTCCTTGCGCCGGTATAGGTGACGTCGACAGGATATTGCTTACCTGAACTTTCGATTATCGGCGCGTTGTCCAACAGCTTGGCGATTGGTTGTCCATCGAGGGTTGCAGACATGACCAGTATTTTTAGCGGGTTGTCTGCGCTGCGAAAGATGGATCGACCCTGTAGCGTCAATGCGAGGGCCAGATCAGAGTCAATATTGCGTTCATGGAATTCATCGAAGATAACCAGGCCCACATCCTCAAGGGATGGGTCGGACTGCAGCATTCGGTTAAGAATGCCCTCGGTGATGACTTCAATAATGGTGCTGGGTCCAACGCGGGTATCCAGACGCATACGATATCCGACCAGGCCGCCTGGTTTCTCGCCCAACATGTCCGCCATTCGAAAGGCAGCGTTCCTGGCGGCTACCCGTCGGGGCTCCAGCAACAGTATTTTCTTGCCGTTAAGCCAGGGTTGTTCCATCAGTGCGAGTGGCACAAGGGTTGTTTTACCAGCGCCGGGCGGTGCCTGAAGTACTAGCTCGTTCTTCTCGGCCAGACACTTGATGATGTCCGGGAGAACGTCGGTAATGGGGAGTTTGCTGTCAATCACATTGGCGTTAGTTCAGCCCGCGTTTCGGCTGATACACACCGTCTTGAAAGCCATCAAAAAATGCAGGTAGAAGTGGATGATCAATATAGTCCACACCGTCGAAGGCGATAAGGTTGCGCTCGGCTACGTAGGTGGTGTGATCCGCTTCGTGCACCAATACATGGTACCAGGGGGCATCTTTAGGAGGCTTGGATTTGGCCATTGTGTCATACCACTCTTCGGTTCCGGAAAATACCGGATCGACGTCGAACACGAGCCCCCGATACTCGAACAGTCTGTGTGTCACCTGTTGGCCGATAAAAAATTGAGCTTGCACTGCGCTTAACTCTATTGACGTTAATCCGTTGATTATACAGGTCGCCGGGACCGGCGACTTGCGTGACATTGGCTTTTGCGTGAGACTCTATGCTTTGCTTTAACACACAACTTTGCTTTAACACACAATGGGGGGGGGATTCATGCGAATCAATGAAATTACTATAGCCGACGAACCGGAAGCCTGGCGGGCCCGAGGGTTTACCGTCGAGAACGATCGAGTGACGATTGGCGAGAGCTATGTTGTTCATCTCACAGGAGGCGAAGGCGGCGTCACCGCGTGGACGCTGGGTGTTGACGGGAAGGAGGGCTCTACGACCGTTGCGCCGCGCGGGATGGGTGTGACTGTTACGCAGCCCATGAAACCCGAAGGCCCAACTGATCATGAGATTGGCATCACTCATTCCGCCAAGGCAATTGTGTGGACGGCGGATACGGCTGCATCGGTGGTAGCCCTGCAGGAGGCCATTCCAGAATTTGGGCCGCCGTCGCGGGACGGGCTGCACAAGGGCACACATTTTGCGATCTGGCCCCTTGATGATACGGACGTTGGTCTTGAGGTGGTCTGCCTTGATCCGGACCAGGGTGATGACACCATCGCAGCGCTTTTCTTTGTGGTGGAGGATTTTGACAAAGCGGTTGAACGAATGGGTGTGGAGAACCTGATACCCGAGGACGTCTATGGCGGGCGCCGACGGGTGATTATCAAACCCGGGATTGGTGTGTCACTTCGCGTACATTTTTTGGCGCCTGTATAGGATAGAGCCTAAATGGACACGTCAGAAATTTTTTTGGGCAGCTTTGGGATGGGATGTATCTCATTTTCGGCGAGTTGTTTTTCATCACCGGCCAACTGGGCAAGACCATAGAAATGACGGATGATAAAGCATTCGTCATCAGCACCGGCTATATCACGCTCTTGCTGGGGCTCGTTACTGTTATTGCACACAATGTATGGGTCGCGGACTGGAGAGTCATTATCACTGTTTTAGGCTGGACGACCTTGATCAAAGGCATTTAGAAGATTGGTTTTCCAGAGTTTATCCATGAGCAAGCTCAGAGATTCAAGGGAAAGCAGTTGTTGTCAGGCGCGTTTCTGTTTCTTCTGGGTGGATATTTGTTCTGGATGGCTACGTGGAGTAGGGGGAATTGGTTGTAGGGGTTCTGTTCGGTAAACTGAACCGCGGAGAGGTGCCGGAGTGGCCGAACGGGATTGATTCGAAATCAATTGACGGGGTGACCCGTCCCAGGGTTCGAATCCCTGCCTCTCCGCCACCTTCTAAAAGCCCAGTAAAAACCTAGTTCAGGGGCTATCCTCATAAGCAAAAGACGGCTTTTTATAAGCATAAATCATAAGCAAGTAGTGGCGCATGTGTAAACCGGTGGGCCGTTGTAGGCAAACGGCTTATCGTTTATAGCCCCCGGGGAGGCCCTGCAACTGATGTTTATTCGGTTGGTTACCGCATGGATTCATAAGAAGCTGATTTTCAAAAACCTAAACCAAGCCAATTTTAAAAATAGCTATAGAAAAGACCGCTACACCCCGTATTTACGCAGTCCTTCGAATTAAAAAAGAGTAAAAAATACTGTTAAAACAAGGGCCTACAAGCACCTTCTTGGGGCTTCGCATCTGCTACCCACTAGGTAGAGATATTACGGAAGACTAAGCGCCTCGAGCTTGAGAGGTGATCCATTTCAGGTATCAAATTAATATATCAATACTTCGCCTAGATGATTCTTCCAAGTCTGCTGCTGAAGGCTCCTCAGCGGCCCTATTCTTCTGTTCAAATCGAAGATCATCCAGTGCTCTTTGTTCAACAGCTGTTAATTCACCAACATAGGATCGTTGTTGGCGTCTTTCTAATTCCTGGTAGGTGCCATCTTCCATCCTTGATTGCTCAAAGGACAGAACAATCTCTACGTCTTTTTGAGCTGAACCGGGATTTATGTCAGGAAGTGGCGATGGAGACGCGTTTGGAGTTTTACTGACATTAGAGGCACTCTTTAAATAGATTGAATTACTTGTATTTCCGTACCCGGTAATCTCTGCCATCAAAATGCCTCCTGCCATTTAATTTCCCAAATATCATGCAATCTGCACGCCAAGAAAAAAATGTAATGATTTTAATGACTTATAAATTTATTTTTATTTAGAGTACGCAGCTCTTGCGCTACCATCGCTCAGAGTTAGAGAAACTGCCTCCTGAATGTGCACATTACAAGCAGCGGGAAGCTTTGGAAGCCCGTGTTTGCTTGTGTTCCGGAATTAAAAAAGAGTAAAAATAACGTTAAAACAAAGGCTTATAAGCACCTTCATGAGCTTTCGCATCTACCTTTAAGGGTTTGGGATGGTTAAGCTGTTCAGGTGTTTTAGTGGCCAAATAAGGGGATTCTTATAAAGGAAATGGTAGTGGAGATACTACATTAATTAAACCGGTGGCTTCCCCGTCAGTTCTCTAAGTTTATACTCCTTTATGAAATCTGTTTTACACTTTTTGCACTCGAACTTTAACGCTATTTTT
>MDTB01211344.1_pt1 | contig 157569 bp, 150 predicted proteins | sample 811161 | NCBI WGS metagenome assembly MDTB01 (sample SAMN05326650, study PRJNA326480) | marine metagenome | isolation source: seawater | place: Mediterranean Sea | collected 2009 | reverse complement strand
GTCACCGGCTGACTTGGGTGCTCCTAACTCGTCTATGAGAAGAAGCAACCTTGCAGTCGAGATGGCGGCGATTTGCGCAGTAGATGGATCATAAATACCGCAAGGAATATCGCAATGAGCTAAAGCAATTCCACTTGAAAAAAAAGGAATCTTTGTTTTGCTATCAGCGGATTCAGCAGCGTCAAGGCGAACCTTATCACCCCCACCGGGTCCCTTATCTAATCGCATAGCAATCGTCGCTAACAATACGGCAATCATGATGAGCCAAAGCCCAACTAAGGCAACTGGATCGGATCCGGATTCATGGTGAGCTGCCGCTGATATCGGCATCGTAAGCAACACGGCCAGTGGAATATTTTTTACGTATTTCATTTAGTTTAAGAATTCAGGAATGACATACACGCTAGCGTACCAGCGTTAACACCTAATTGCAAATGATTCTCATTAGTGATTACATGCGCGACGAAAATCTATTTAAGAGAGTAATAAATCTATGCAGGAATACCTCAAATTTTATATCGATGGTGAGTGGGTCGATCCGATCAGTCCATCTACTCTGGAAGTAATTAACCCGGCCAACGAGCAGCCATTTGCGGTAATTAGCATGGGCGGAGCCGGCGATGTCGAGAAAGCAGTAAGCGCGGCCAAGGTTGCGTTTGAGAGTTATTCACAAACGCCTGTTTCAGATCGGATTGATCTGCTAGGTGGCATCCTTTCCGAATACACGAAGCGTTATGATGACTTGGTGGAAGCCATTACAACTGAAATGGGAGCGCCCACTTACCTTTCCAAAGCCGCACAAGCTGCAACGGGCCAAGGGCACTTTTCGTCGATACTCGAGGTCCTCAAAAAATATGAATTTGAAGAACGCAAGGGGCGTTATCTTCTTCGAAAAGAACCGATTGGCATATGCGGCCTTATTACGCCTTGGAATTGGCCTGTTAACCAAATCTCAACAAAAGTCGCCCCTGCACTGGCGGCAGGATGTACGATGGTGCTTAAACCTAGCGAAGTAGCGCCAATAAGCGGGATGGTGTTTGCAGAAATTCTGCATACTGCGGGCGTGCCCAAGGGTGTATTCAATTTAGTAAATGGCGATGGACCCAGCGTAGGATCTGCACTGTCATCACACCCGGATGTCGCTATGATGTCCTTCACAGGATCCACTCGCGCCGGAGTTGAAGTCGCAAAAGATTCTGCACCTTCTGTAAAACGCGTAGCACAAGAGCTTGGCGGCAAATCGGCGAACATTATTTTAGAGGATGCCGACTTACAAACCGCTGTCTCAAGTGGCGTTTCACAGGTATTTAACAATTCTGGCCAATCATGTAATGCACCTACTCGAATGTTGGTTCCTATGGATAAACACGAAGAGGCGTTGAACATTGCGCGCACTACTGCAGAGGGTGTAAAGGTCGGTGACCCCACAGCAGCGGATACAACTATTGGTCCAGTCGTTAGCGAGGTCCAATTTGAAAAGATTCAAGGACTTATTCAAAAGGGTATCGATGAAGGAGCGACGTTAGTATCTGGTGGCACGGGTCGACCGGATGGCCTCAACGCAGGCTACTACGTAAAACCGACGGTCTTTGGCAATGTATCTAACGATATGACTATCGCACGAGAGGAGATCTTTGGACCCGTTTTGTCGATATTGCCTTACGAAAGTGAAGAAGACGCGATAAGCATCGCGAATGACACCGACTATGGGCTCTCAGGGTATGTGCAGTCGGGCGACGTAGATCATGCGATGTCTGTCGCCTCTCAGATCCGCTCAGGTAATGTTCATATCAACGGGGCCGGAGCAGATTTTAACGCTCCATTTGGAGGCTATAAACAGTCAGGCAACGGTCGCGAATGGGGTGAGCTTGGGTTCGAAGAATTCTTAGAGACTAAAGCTGTATTTATACCAAAACCTTGATCCTCACAGTTCTTCATAGTCTTTCTACGGGGCGCCTCATGGAGCGCCCCGTACGAAATTGGAAGGCAAAAGCCCGATTCTTTTTTACTCTTGGGATCATTTTTAGACGAAGCGTTACGTACTGACTACCAGTGCCGTCACTATGTACCCGGGGTGGCGCTCAGACGATTTCAGGTGAAAATCAAATTTACTTTTGGACCGCAGTGCGCCGTCGACTCTCACCACGCCATGCTTCAGGTGTTACAACGTTATTGCTTAACCACAACCCTAACTTTTTTGCCCTTGCATTAGCCTCTAAGCTTAAAAGCGTTCTGTCCCGAAGATATTTTCGATAAACCCATGCGTGCCCATCTTTTACAAGCTTTCGATTGATATTTTCGTCATCAATCCAGACTGTTGCTACTGGTCTGCCGTATCTGTCCGTATCGACAATATCTATTCTCCCTCGCTCTCCTTGTACCCACCCTGAGAGGGCCGCTTTGGCTTCTTCACCCCATGGTTGATCTAACTCAGGAGTATCGATGTCGGCGAGCCGGATTCTCAAGTTTTTTGCACTATCCGTCTTAAAGACGAGGGTGTCACCATCGATGACTCTGTCGAATGTGCCGAAAAGGCTGTTGATACAAGCCGCGGACGAGTAGCTGGTGATGGTAAAAACAATAAGGAGAGTAGTGAGTCGTTTCAGCATTAAGGAAACGTACCAAAAGATGAGTTGCGCTCAAGACCAACATTATGCGAGCCGATCATCGCACACAATCAGACATCGATAAGAACCCTCATTTAGCATGGTGATCGGTGATACGCTTTAGAGCACTGATCGCATCCAATGCGGTACTCTGATTTCAGAAATTGGTGGGCCCACCAGGACTCGAACCTGGGACCAATGGATTATGAGTCCACGGCTCTAACCAACTGAGCTATAGGCCCGATGACGACATCCTTGGACTCAAGCGAAAGTCTCACTGGGCCCTCATATATTTTGCCACACTTGCAGGAGGAGATTCTTCCGCTGCGCTGAGAATGAATCGCGGGGGTCGTGCCTAGAGCGACTCATCAATAAAGGTTCGCAGATGATCAGAGCGCGTCGGATGACGCAGCTTTCGCAGCGCCTTCGCTTCGATCTGACGGATCCTCTCGCGAGTCACATCGAACTGTTTACCAACTTCCTCTAGCGTATGGTCCGTGTTCATATCGATGCCGAACCGCATGCGAAGGACCTTGGCTTCCCGCGCTGTCAGTCCGGAAAGGATTCCTTTCGTCGCTTCTTTCAAGTTCTCGTCGGTCGCGGTCTCTATAGGAGAACCAACTGATGCACCTTCACTGAGGTTATCATCTGAATCCAGGAAATCACCAAGGTGCGAATCTTCGTCATCGCCAATTGGTGTTTCCATGGAGATCGGCTCTTTGGCGATCTTCAGAACACGACGCACTTTATCTTCCGGCATTTCCATGCGCTCACCCAGTTCTTCGGGTGTAGGTTCTCGACCCATTTCCTGCAACATCTGGCGAGACACTCGAGACAGTTTGTTGATCGTCTCGATCATGTGCACCGGAATTCGGATAGTGCGAGCCTGATCCGCTATGGATCGGGTAATGGCCTGACGAATCCACCATGTCGCGTAGGTGGAGAATTTGTAACCACGTCGATATTCAAACTTATCTACGGCCTTCATCAGGCCGATGTTGCCTTCCTGGATCAGATCCAGAAACTGGAGACCGCGGTTGGTATATTTCTTTGCGATGGAGATCACAAGGCGCAAGTTCGCTTCGACCATGTCTTTCTTGGCGCGTCGGGCTTTTGCCTCACCAATAGACATACGTCGGTTGATATCTTTGATCTCTGTGACAGTCAGACCGACTTCTTCAGCCGCTGCCTTGATACGCTTCTGGCTGCGAAGAATATCGTCTTCGTGTTTTTTCAGCTTATCGAAGCCGGCCTTAATCTGTTTCGATACCCACTTCAAATCATCTTCCTTGCCGCTAAACTTCTCAAGGAAGGTCTTGCGCGGCATCTTCGCCTTGCGCACAACGGTATTCATGATGTGACGCTCCTGACGCCGAATCTCGGTATGCGGAACGCGCGCTGCTGCGACGATACGTTCATAGTGCTTGGGCACGAGCTTGAAGAATTGGAAGGCTTCACCGAGTGCAGCAAGCTCTTTCTTCCCAGGCTTGCTGTCACGTCCGTTGCGTTTGATGGAACGCTGGGTACGTGCTAGTTGTTTACGTAATGTCTCGAACCGTTCTGCTGCGAGTTCCGCGTCAGGACCTTTGTTTTCCTCGGACTCGTCTTCGTCTTTCTGCTGACCGGGTACAACCTGCGCTGCAGCTGGCACGAATTCGACCGGGTCGAGGAACCCGATCAGACAGTCTAGCAGCTTGCCTTCCTCGGTCTGGCTCAGGTCATACTGTTCAAGGATATCCTCGCAGGAACCCGGTACATACGCGACCGCATCCAAAACGTCGCGAATGCCCTCTTCAATTCTCTTGGCGATAGCAATTTCGCCTTCTCGAGTCAGCAGTTCGACCGTTCCCATCTCGCGCATGTACATTCGTACCGGGTCCGTAGTACGTCCTACATCACTCTCGACTGATACCAGCACCGCGGCAGCTTCTTCGGCAGCTAGCTCATCGGTTGAGTCTTCCTTGGTCAACAGGTCGTCGCTCTCGGGCGCTGCCTCGTGCACGGCAATGCCCATGTCATTGATCATACCAATGATGTCTTCAATTTGTTCAGGGTCAGAAATTTCGTCGGGGAGATGGTCGTTTACTTCAGCGTAGGTCAGGAAACCCTGTTCGCGGCCTCGGCTGATTAGATCCTTCAGTCGAGACTGTTGCTGCGCTAGTCCGCTACTCATAAGTTTCCCCCAAATGACTGTGTGGCAGAGCGAGCCGGCCATTATAGCGATGGGTCCTGATCCGTCCAATGGATTTTTAATGAAGTCAGCCTGAAGGACGGTGCATCTCGCGCAGGCGCGCCTTGTCCTCGTCAGTGAGCTCTGCCAAGGATTTACCTGATAACCTTCTCGTACCTTCCTGTTTTTTAAGCTTATCTAACTCCTGAAGAAGTCGTTCAATGACACCCTTAAAATGGTTAGGGAGATGTGGCGCGTCCAACAGTTGTTCGGTTTCTGCAAGCTCCGTTAATAACGCACCATCAGGGTGCGTTCTGAACCTTGCCAACAACATGATTGGTGATAGGTCCGGTTCCTCCTCAGCAACCCGGACGACCTCGAGTAACAGGTGACATTCAGGCATAACGGCCAGACGTTCGTAATCGTTGCTTTCGATCGTCGATACAGCCTCTGTTGAATGCATCAGCACGTGCAGTGCCTCCCGTGCCAGTCGCATCCGACCCCGATCCAGTATGACGCCGACGTCATCGTCCTCAAGATCAGGGGGTATATCCGGATCTTCCCAGGGTGGTGCCTCCACGACCGAAGCTCGCGTCATCCCGCTGATCTGCTGCAACTTGTCCGGCGACAGACCGGTTCTCTCCGCCAGAGATTCGATCATCAGCGCCCTGAACATCGTGTCCGGCATTTGTGTCAAGAGCACCATGCCCTCTTTGGCAAGCTGTGCCCTGCCGTCAATCGACTCAAGATCAATAGTCTCTGACAAACGTCTAAACATGAACTCTGCGAGCGGTTGTGCTCGTTCCAGGCGGAGTTCAAAGCGGTCTTTGCCCTCCATCCTCACCATGGAATCCGGATCTTCACCATCGGGCAGAAACTCGAAGCGTACGTTCCGGCCATCCGCCATATGTGGCAAACAATTAAGCAGTGCTTTCCAAGCAGCGTTACGTCCCGCCCGGTCGCCATCGAAACAGAAGATGATGGTACTAACGGTTCTGAAGAGTCGCTGAACATGATCCTGGGTGCTCGCAGTCCCCAGTGTTGCCACCGCATTACCAATACCATGTTGAGCCAGAGCCACAACATCCATGTAACCCTCAACAACAATTAGCGATGTCAGTTCCCTGACACTACGCTTTGCCTCGAAGAGACCATAAAGCTCTCTGCCCTTGTGAAAAATGGGCGTCTCTGGAGAGTTCAGATATTTGGGATTGTCCTCGGCGCTGATGACCCGACCACCAAACGCAATAGTCCGTCCGCGTAGGTCTCTGATAGGAAACATGATTCGATCACGGAAACGGTCATATCGCTTCTTTTCCTCTGCTTTGTCGACGACCAATCCTGCACTGATCGCATCTTCAACCTCAGCATCATCAGCCAATGCCATCATCAGGTTGTCCCAACCAGCAGGGGCATATCCCAATCCGTATTCCCGAGCGATCTCACCGGTCAAACCACGTTCCTTGAGGTAAGTGACCGCTCGCATCCTCTTTGGATGCGACCTCAGTTCGCGTTGGTAAAACTCAGAAGCTCTGCTCGCCACCTCCGACAACCGATCCCGCTCTTCGCGGCGCCGAGTGTCCTCCTCGCGATCGCCACGGACTCTCGGCACTTCAAGCCCCAATTGGCTCGCCAGCGTCTCAACCGCAGAGACAAAGTCGAGACGATCATAGGACTGGAGAAAATCGAGCGCTGAACCCGATGCCTGGCAACCAAAACAATAGTAGAACTGCTTGTCAGCGCTGACCTTGAAGGATGGCGTCTTCTCATCATGAAAGGGACACAATCCCCAATGGTCCCTTCCCTTCTTGACGAGATTCACACGGGAACCCACGATATCAACAATATCGGCGCGTTCCCGTAGCGTTTGAATAAAGTCTGGGGGAATCACTGCTCAAAGTATCTGATGGAGGCCCCAATGACACTAATTGATTGGCTAAGGATTTGCGAGGTCCTGCCGCACGAGTACGGCGAACGACAAAAAAACGAGCCTATAGGAGTGCAGCCTTCACCTGTCCACTCACCTTACCCATATCGGCACGTCCTTGAATCCTGGGTTTCAACTGACCCATGACCTTCCCCATATCCGACATCCCCTCAGCACCGATTTCAGCGATGACCGCGGCTATGAGCTCAACGAGTTCATCTTCCGAAAGTGGGGCAGGCAGGTACTCCGCGATCAAGTCTAGTTCGAACTGTTCCTGTGCAACTAGGTCATCGCGACCCGCATCCTTGTACTGAGACAGTGAATCCCTGCGCTGTTTACTCATACGATCGAGAATCTCTAGCGCTCGAGGGTCGTCAATTTCTACGCGCTCATCAACTTCAACTTTCTTGAATTCCGCCATCATGAGCCGAAGCGCCGCAAGGCGGACCTTGTCCCTGGCTTTCATGGCTGTCTTCACGTCTTCAGAAATCTGTAGTTTGATGGAATCAGACACGATCGCTTCCTTTCAACTGATTTGAGAATGCGACACCACAATCAAAGGCGAGTCACTAGAGGCGAGGGTTAGAATTTTGACCAGTCGGCGATGACTAAACCGCGCCAAGTGGGGTTGTAAACCAAGGTAGATGTCAGTGAGGAATCACAGAAGCGAGCAGAGGTTCGCTAGTACATCTTCTCCATCTTGCGTGCCTCGCGCTGCACCTTCTTGGCATGTCGTTTAACCGCCGCTGCCGCTTTGCGTTTGCGAACGCTGGTGGGCTTCTCGTAGTACTCCCGACGACGTACCTCTGCCAGGATTCCCGCTTTTTCGCAAGAACGCTTGAAACGCCGCAATGCGATATCAAAGGGTTCATTTTCCCTGACCTTGACTGTAGGCATGTGACACCGGGTCTTATTCGTTGTATTCGAGGGCCGCGATTCTAGCCACTTCCTCGCCCGAAAGGAAGTGGGGGCGTTACGGACCGATGCCGACTCGAAACAGTGTAAACTCGCCTTATGCGCATTCTGGGTATAGAAACGTCCTGTGACGAGACCGGTATCGCCATCTACGATGATGTGGACGGTATGGTCGCGAATCTTGTCTACAGCCAGGTCGACATCCATGCCGAATTCGGCGGGGTTGTTCCTGAACTCGCTTCCCGCGATCATATTCGAAAGACATTGCCACTCATCCAGCAGGCGATGCTGGAAAGCGGCTCAAACCCCACTGCAATCGACGCGATTGCCTACACCGCCGGTCCTGGTCTAGTGGGTGCTCTTATGGTTGGCGCGTGCACTGCCAAGTCTCTGGCCATGGCCTGGAACATTCCATCGGTCGGCGTCCACCATATGGAGGGACATCTGCTGGCACCGCTTCTGGCAGACGATCCACCGGACTATCCCTTCATCGCCTTGCTGGTTTCCGGAGGTCATACGCTCCTGCTTCAATGCCATACTTTCGGCGAATATGAACTCCTAGGAGAGTCGGTCGACGATGCCGCAGGCGAAGCATTCGACAAAGTTGCAAAGATGTTGGGCCTTCAGTACCCAGGTGGACCCGCGATCCAGAAACTCGCTGTTGATGGGAACCCGCAGCGCTTTCAATTTCCACGCCCCATGACGGACCGACCCGGTTACCAGTTTTCCTTCTCAGGCCTCAAGACATTCACCATGAACACGCTTGCGGACATCGAAGCCCCAGACGACCAGGATCGTGCGGACATCGCCTTTGCATTTCAGGACGCTGTGGCAGATACCATCAGAATCAAGTGTCGTCGTGCCATCGAAAATACGGGGATTCGTCGCCTCATCTTGGCTGGTGGTGTCAGCGCAAACACTCATCTGCGACAACGCCTCGCGACACTCGAGGCAGAAGTTCACTACCCAGCGTTGTCACTCTGTACGGACAACGGCGCGATGATCGCTTTTGCCGGGTTTGAACGACTGAGGCACGGACATACCGAAGACCATGCAGTTCTCGTCAGACCTCGCTGGCCGATGTCTGAGTTAATACCACCACAGTCCATCTGATGGACCATCTGACCATCAGCGGTCTCAAGGTCGAGACGATTATTGGCACTAATCCCTGGGAACGTGAAACCAGGCAACCCATCATCGTCGACTTAGAGATGCAGCTCGACAGTCTCCCTGCCGCACGCAGTGACAATATCGGTGATGCCGTCGACTATGGCGCCGTCGGCCGACGTGTCCGAAATCTGGTCAGTGATAGCCGGTTTCAATTGATCGAGGGTATTGCAGAGCGTATTGCAAACGACGTTCTGCAGCAGGAGAGGAGAGTCATCAAAGTGACCGTATGCGTTACAAAGCCCTATGCCATCCCCGATGCCTCAGTAAGTCTGACAATCACAAGACCCAGGCGTCCCGTTTCATAAACCTGAAATCATCCATCCTGAATCGATGACGATTTCGTCTTACTATGGCAATGGGTGACGAGATGGGCAACAAACGATTCCACCTTAGACCAAATAAGCAGGACCTCCGTTGCAAGCATACGGGGCTGGGAACTACATCGGGAACTTTAGTGACAAAATGGAAGGCAGTATCAACTTACCGTGGCTCCTTTTGCAGCTCAATACTGGCAAACTGAAATCCGAAGCCGTATGCGTGACTCGGTGTGGTAGTGTTGGCATTCAGTCTACGTTGGTATCACATCTAATCAGCAAGGCTGGTATGACAGCTTATTTGCTGGATGAGACATCCGATACCGTATCCGAAGGTGCAGAGTGAGCATAGAACCGCTATCCATGGCAGACCGTCTGGTCACACGTGCTGATCGAATACTCCGTACCGTCACAGGCCATCTGGGGCACTCTGACAACTCACCAGCAACGTCCCAGCCTCACTCTGATCTTTCCGCTGAAGAAAGGAAACACGCTGCGGCACTGATGCGCGTCAATCATTGTGGCGAGGTCTGTGCACAGGCACTCTATGACGGTCAGTCAGTGACTGCACACAATCCAGAGACGCGGAAGATCCTGCAGGAGACATCCGCTGAAGAACAGGAACACCTAAGATGGTGTGAACAACGCCTTGATGAGCTCGATGCTCGAGTCAGTCACCTGAACCCGTTTTTCTACGCCGCATCGTTTGCGACGGGGATGGTCGCAGGGCTACTGGGTGATCGGGTCAATCTCGGATTTGTCGCGGCAACTGAGAAACAGGTCGTAAACCACTTGGACGATCACCTGGCGTCATTGCCCGATCCTGACCAACGCAGCCGGGCCATCCTACGTCAGATGCGTGACGATGAGCATCGCCACGGAACCCGCGCATTGGACAATGGCGGTGTTACATTCCCAACATCTGTTCAGCGCCTGATGACCGCAACCTCAAGGTTCATGACCCGAACCACCTACCACTGGTAGCCTGGAAGCAGTCGATCAAGACAGTAACCGAGTGTCGCGACTAGCGACGCCGTTGCTCAAATTCAGATACCGGCGGGTGGTAGATCAACTGTACCTGATTGCCTGCAGGGTCAACGCAATAGAAACTGCGCGCACCATCGCGGTGGGTCTCAGGCACCGAGCGCATCGTCACGTTGTTGGCTGAAAGAAACCGATACCATGCATCCACTTGCGCCGGTTCAGACAACATAAACCCGATATGGTCGAGCCTTTGTCCTTCCTCAGGAGTGATTGTACCGCGGTGTAACGCGAGGTTATCGGGCCCACCAGACAGGTAGACGTTGTCTTCGTCGGGTCGCCACTCCACGTCCATGCCCAGCAATTCGGTATAAAACATTTCAACCGACTCGAGGTCATCGACAATGAGCGCAACGTGGCGCAAACCCAGTGTAGCGTCGGGTCGCTTCATTTGGGGGATCGAATCTCATAATCGTGCGTGATTTCAACACCAGCTTGTTCGAGCATGATGGACGCTGAACAGTATTTTTCTGCCGTTAAAGAGATAGCCCTCTGAACTTGCTTCTCTTTGATATCCGTCCCCTCCACCACGAAGTGAAAGTGTATGCGCGTAAACACCGCCGGGATTGCATCCGCTCGTTCCGCTTCAATGTTCACGGTACAATCGGACACCTTCTGACGCGCTTTTTTCAGGATGTTCAACACGTCAAAGGTCGTGCATCCCGCTGTGCCCAGGAGCACCATCTCCATTGGCCTGATGCCAATGTTGCGACCACCAGCATCGGGTGGCCCGTCAATGACTACGCAGTGTCCACTATCCGCTTCCGCAACGAACGACACCTCGTCGATCCACTTAATTTTGCCTTTCATGGTACTCCTCGTTTCACCGCCTATGGTACAGCATCGTGTCTAGTTGAGCGCATATCAACGACCTGCCATGGCCACGGTTGTGTTGACACGCTGCGCAACGCAAATTAGAGCGTTCTTACCAGAAGTTACCCAATCCTGCTTCGCAGAACCTTCCACTATGGCGATCGATCATAACTTGGGCAATACGGATGAGTTTCTGCATGCCGGCACCGGCGCCAGCACCCACGAGGCAGCAGGATCATCTACGCTGGTGAAGAAAGCGATGCAATCTACTATCTCACCCAGGGTTCAGTCACCGTTCTCATCGAAGATGCCAACGGACAGGAGATCATCGTCGCTTATCTCAACGAGGGTGATTTCTTCGGCGAGATGGGATTGTTTGGTTAGGGCAAGCGGACCGCCTGGGTTAAAGCAAAGACCGAATATGAAGTTGCTGAACTCAGCTACAAACAATTTGTCGACCTGAGCTAAAGAGATACTCGCATACTCTTTCAGTTCACAAGCCAGGTGGTTGAACGACTGGGCAACACCACTAAGAAGGTTGTAGACCTGGCATTCGTGGATGTCACAGGGCGAGTGGCTCGCACATTGCTAGATCTTTGTAACGAACCAGACGCGATGACCCACTCCGATGGCATGCAGATCAAGGTACCGCGCAAGGAGATTGGTCGCATTATAGGGTGTACCCAGGAAATGGTTGGTCGGGCATTGAAAACACTCCAGGGGCAGGGACACGTATCGGTCAAGGGAAAGACCATGATTGTCTAGGACCCGCTAGTTCATCTTCCGAACTCCCCTGAGCCAGATCAGGACGTCAAACAGACCACCTATGTCACTTCTGAAAACAGCTCAGCGAGCTTCTCGCCTGGTTCGTCTGCACGCATGAACGCTTCGCCAACCAGAAAACTGTTGATCCCACGGGATCTCATGGCACCAACATCCGATCTGGTGTGAATACCGCTTTCTGTAACGATGTGGCATGAAGACGTTTCCCTTTTGATTAACTTCTGTAATCGCAACGTCGTATCCAGATCAACCTCGAATGTCCTGAGATCACGATTGTTAATGCCAATGATGCCTGGCGACACCTGAAGTGCGACTTCAAGTTCAGCTTCATCATGAACCTCAACCAATACATCAAGATCTAATTCAACAGCCTGGTCATACAGTGCACGCAGCCTGGCCAAAGGGAGCAATGCAACAATTAACAGGATGCAGTCCGCGCCTATCGCCCGCGCTTCAAACAACTGATACTCGTCAACGACGAAGTCTTTCCTCAGCACAGGGAGCCTCACAGCTTCCTTCGCTTGCGTCAGGTATTCATCCGCACCCTGAAAATAGGATTCGTCCGTCAGAACGGACAGGCAGGATGCGCCGCCTGCCTCATAGCTATCAGCAATCTGAACCGGATCAAAGTGTTCGCGAATGACACCTTTCGAAGGTGATGCTTTCTTGATCTCCGCAATGACCCCCGCACGAGCGTCATCTCGCGCAGCTAACAGTGATGCCATGAATCCGCGTGTTGGCGCGGCCTCAGCACACAAAGATTGAAGGTCGCAAAGTGTCGTCTTAGATCGACGGTCTTTAAGCTCTTCCCACTTGGTCACTTCGATGCGCTTCAGAATGTCCGGGGTGTCAGCCATGTCCGCCTCCAGTCGTTTCAAGCTGATAGTGTGCCATCAAACGCTTTCAATCGGCCGCGACCTGCCGCGTAAACGCCGCAAAATCCTTCAGCTTCTCTCCCGCCAGTCCGGATCCAATCGCATCCTGCGCCATGTCGACACCAGCCTTCAGCGAATGGGTCTTTCCAGACGCATAAATCGCCGCACCCGCGTTCAATGCGACCATATTGCTGGCGCCTGCATGCTCTGAGGACAAAGCCCGTCTGACCATCGCAAGCGATTCGTTACTATCATTGATGACGAGCTCTGAAAGCGGTGACGGTGTCAGCCCAAAGTCTTCTGGTCGTATCTGATATTCCTCTACCGATCCATCTTTCAGCTCGGCCACATACGTGGGGGCGGAGATACTGATCTCATCCAACCTATCCTCTGAATGCACGACCAGGACGTGTTCACTACCCAGATTCATAAGGACGTCTGCGACGGGTCTTACCAGGTGTGGTGAATATACCCCGAGCACCTGGCGTTTCGCGCCAGCAGGATTTGTCAGCGGTCCCAACGCATTAAAGATCGTTCGCACAACCATCTCCCTACGGGGACCAATAGCATGCTTCATCGCGCCGTGATGACTGACAGCAAACAGAAAGCCGACCCCTATATTTTCGATGCAGCGCGCCACCTGTTCGGGAGTCAGAACCACCTCCGCGCCCGCCGCTTCGAGCAGATCCGCACTCCCACTCTTACTCGACGCACCACGATTGCCGTGTTTCGCTACTCGTGCGCCCGCCGCGGCGGCTACAAAGGCACTGGCGGTCGATACGTTGAATTTGTTGGAACCACTACCCCCCGTACCACAGGTATCTACAAGCCCCTTCGTGTCAACATCGACCGGCGTCGCCAATTCTCTCATCACCATTGCGGCCGCTGAGATTTCATCGACGGTCTCACCCTTGAGACGCAGTGCCACGAGAAACCCACCGATCTGCGCATCGGTCGCTTCCCCTGACATGATCAAACGCATCACCAACAGCATTTCTTCGGCAGACAGGTCCTGGCCCTCTATCACTTGCCCGATGGCCGATGGCATATCCATAGTTTCTCTCCTGATCATTGACTGATCGTTTCTTCCGGCACGGTTTAGCCGTTGCTCGCCTGTTTGATGAAGTTGTCCAGTAGCTCATGCCCATATTCAGTCAGGATGGACTCGGGATGGAACTGCACGCCGTGGATATTCTTAGTGCAGTGACGTATGCCCATAATCTCATCGAACTCACCATTCTGTTCAGTCCAGGCAGTGATCTCAAGACAGTCCGGGAGTGACGACTTATCGATGATCAACGAATGGTAGCGGGTGGCCGTAAACGGATTGGGTAAAGTACCGAATAAGCCTTCACCATTGTGATAAATCGATGACAATTTGCCATGCATGACCTGCCGTGCGCGAATTATTTCTCCGCCAAAACTCTGACCAATGCTCTGGTGCCCAAGACATACGCCAAGAATCGGAATCTGACCCTGCAGAGTCGCCACCGTTTCGAGCGACACACCTGCCTCGTTGGGTGTGCAGGGCCCGGGAGAAACCACAATGGCTTCTGGGGAAAGTTGTCTAATCTCAGAGACGGTAATCTGGTCATTCCGATGGACCAGAATCTCCTGTCCCAGCTCTCGCAGATACTGCACCAGATTGTAGGTGAACGAATCATAGTTATCGATCATCAGGATCATAATGTTTCTCCGGTATCGATCACGGAGTTCGCGCGCCCGACCACAGGACGCGATTCCTCATGACTTCGCGGCCGCACATTGCGAACAGTCGCGGCACCAAACCCGGCTTCTGCATCTGCTACAGCGCTGAAGATGGAACGGGCTTTGTTCATGGTCTCTTTCCATTCCAGTTCCGGCACTGAATCGGCGACCACCCCTGCGCCAGCCTGAATATAGAGGCGACTGTCCCGGATCACTGCGGTTCTGATAGCAATTGCCATATCCATGTTGCCATTCCAGGACAGGTAACCCACAGCACCACCAAAAATTCCACGCTTCTGCGGTTCCATCTCATCGATAATCTCCAGCGCTCTGACCTTCGGTGCACCAGACAATGTGCCAACTGGCAACGTTGCTCGCAGCAGGTCCACGGCAGACAAATCTTCCACAATCTGCCCGCAAACATTCGAGGCGATATGCATCACATGGGCATATCGTTCCACCACCATCATTTCAGACACCTCAACTGTGCCTGTCCGACAGACCCTCCCTATGTCATTCCGTCCCAGGTCAATCAGCATCAGATGCTCCGCAATTTCTTTCGGGTCAGCCAGCAATTCCTTTTCGAGAGCCAAATCCTCTTCGTCATCCCTCCCACGACGACGCGTTCCCGCCAGCGGTCGGACTGTTACCTCTCCATGATCCAATCTTGCCAAGATTTCTGGAGACGATGACACAATGTGATGATTACCGAGATCCATGTAATACATGTAGGGGGAGGGATTCAATGCACGGAGACTTCGATAAACATTGATCGGATCACAAACCACTGGGATGGACATACGTTGCGAAAGAACGACCTGCATCACATCACCAGCGACGATATAGTCCTTGATGCGTTCGACGTCCTGCTTGAAAGCGTCTTCACCGTAACTAGAAACGAAATCCTCTTCCCTGACCGCCGGTCCGACTTCCGGATTGCGAACAAATTCCGGGAGTGGCTGACGCATCGCTGCAACCATCTCGTCGAGTCGGCGCTCGGCAATGTCAGAGGCGTCCAGCAGCGATGGATCCACATGAGTGATGTAGTGAATTCGTTCTTCGAGGTTATCGAACACCATGATGTCATTAGAGACCATCAACAGAATGTCCGGAGTTCCAATATCGTCTGGTGGTGCACTGTCCGCGACCTTGGTCTCGACGTAACGCACGGTATCGTAGCTGAAATATCCGACCAGCCCTCCGGTATAGATCGGGAGACCCTCGAGCTCCGGATAGCGAAACTGTGTCTGAAACGCAGTGACGTAATCGAAAGGATCGTCACACGTTTCGGTGACGACTTCGCCGTCCTTTTCTATCGTGACTTCACGACCGCGAATGGACAATATATGCCGTGATGGTAGACCCACCATCGAATAGCGCGACCACTTCTCGCCACCCTGCGCTGCTGATTCAAGTAAATAGCTGTAGGGTCCGCGCGCGGTCTTCACATAGGCAGATAAGGGAGTATCGAGATCTGCGAGTAGCTCCCTGATAACGGGAACGTGGTTATAACCTTGTGCAGCCAGTTCAGCAAAAGTAGGGGGCGACATCAGAATTTCCAGAGTGGTTAGCGGAGTTGGATGCACGTCGCATCCAGCGACGGGTTCGGGGCTACCGTCGCCAACGGAAGTGTTCTGATCTGGATATCCTGAACATGGTTCCTCTGGATTCTCTTTCTGGCTAATCTGACTTGATCGGGCCTGCCCCAGGCCACCTTATGCGCCCGAAGCTCTCTATCTGAGACCTCTCGTGAGGCGGCAAGCTTATCGGATGACCTAAAGCGTATTCAAGTCGATCTCCCCCGCTTCCCTGCTGCGATCAGGCTGAATCGACAGTTGCTCTCATTGCTCCTATAGTTGCCGCATAGTCGTTGGACCCGAAGATCGCGGACCCTGCCACAAACGTGTCTGCGCCAGCATCCGCGATATCACCGATGTTATCTGTTTTGACGCCACCATCAATTTCCAGTCGAATGTCCATCGGCGCCGCATCGATGATGGCTCGAATGGTACGCAACTTATCCAAGGCACCTGGAATAAATCGTTGGTTCCCAAACCCAGGGTTCACAGACATGACCAGGATCAGATCGATCCGATCTAGCACATGATCCAACACATGAATCGGCGTCCCTGGGTTCAAGACCAACCCGGCTTGACAACCTCCTTCACGAATCTTTGTCAACGTTCGATCGAGATGTTCAGTCGATTCAGGATGCACGGAAATCAAGGTGGCCCCAGCATCGATAAAGTCTCCGATCAATCTGTCAACCGGCTTCACCATCAGGTGAACGTCGACAGGAGCGACGATGCCATATTCACGTAACGCGGACAGGATCATCGGTCCAAACGTCAAATTCGGCACATAGTGGTTATCCATGACATCGAAATGCACCATGTCTGCACCTGCATCCAATACCGCAGAGACGTCCTCGCCCAGTTTTGCAAAATTAGCAGACAGGATAGACGGTGCAATAATAGTGGATTGGCGGGTCATGGTGTTCTCTCTGCGTTGATTTTTGCTCGACGTCGCTGTTTGTAGATGTCATCACTCAAGCGACGCAGTCGTTCCGGAACCCCGACATCTTCCCAGACTCCTCGATACAACGCACCCGCCAGTCGACGATCACGAATCGCAGGAAATAGGAGATTACGCAGAGGTGCTGGCCTAACCGGCGCGTCTGCGAAAAACGCGGGCGAAAACACGCCGACACCGCCGTAGGTCAGGTGTTCACCATCCATAGTCAGTCGGTTCTCCGGATCAAGGCCAAAATCACCGTTGGGATGGTGCGGAGGATTCGGCACCATCACCAGAGACCCTAGCAATGACGGATCGAAGTCATTCATCTCGCGAAGAGCTGCCGCCACCACCAGGGAGAGATCCATCTCTGAGTAGACATCACCACTCACCACTAGGAAAGGTTCCGCTGCGTCGTCAGGACCGTTAGCGCCTTCGCGGTTCATGAGCGCGTTTGCGATACCTCCGGCTGTTTCCAGTAACTGCGACTCAAAGCAATATGCCACCCTGAGTCCAAACCGGCGGCCATCACCAACAAAGGACTGAATCTGCTGTCCCAGATGGTGAACGTTGATCATGACATCTGAGATCCCGGCTGATGCAATCGCTAACAGGTGGCGTTGCAACAAGGGTTCCCCAGCGACAGTCAATAGCGGTTTCGGAGTAAAGTGAGTCAGCGGTCGCATCCGCTCACCTCGGCCTGCGCACAAGACCATCGCCCACATCAGGGAACGGCTCCATCTTTCCCTTCGTGGTTATACCTCAGAAGAAAGCTATCGAACGCAGGAATAACATCTGATCGAAGCCAGTCACTAAACTCAACAAACATGTCATGGCAAGAAGCGACGTCCAACAGGTATTGCAACACCAGCGGTATATCCTTGAGATACCCCGGCTTATCATCACGAAGAAAGAGCCTCGCGAATATCCCCGCACACTTCAGATGTCGCTGCAGTCCCATAAGATCGAACCAGTACCGAAACTGCGTCAGCGACAGAGCATCACAATCCGAATTGGCCATCGTGAGATCACGATGAAAGTCGCTCACCAGCTGATCCACCTCCGTGCCCGGGAGTTTAAAATAGCAATCCCGCAGCAACGATACCAGGTCATAGCTGACAGGACCTTCGACCGCATCCTGGAAATCGATCACACCCAGCGACCCTAGGTATTTATCCTGAGGCACCAGCATTAGATTGCGAGCATGGTAGTCACGGTGAACAAACACCGTGGGTTGCTCCAGCGCAGATGCAATCAATGTGGTGCAAACATAATCCAACAACGCTCGACGTGATGAGTTCATCTGATAACCAAGCAGCTTCTCGAGGAACCAAGACTCAAAGAGGTCCATCTCGTCCTGCAGTTTTTTTGCGGTGTAAACCGGCAGTTGACTCGTCTGCGCTGACTGGATTTGCAGCAGGCTCTCCATCGCCATCGCATAGAGATCGCTTCGATGGGTCGAGGAGGCATGAAGCAGATGACTTAACAGCAACTCGCCACCGAAATCCGTCAGCATCATGAAACCCTGTGAAATATCCGTCGCATAAATCTCAGGGACCTGCACGCCTGCCTCCATAAGAAGGGCGTTGACGGTGACGAACGGAACACTGTCTTCAAGTTCAGGGGGTGCGTCCATGAAAACAAAGTTTCGTCTCTCAGCATCTGTATCTGATAGATCCTCCAGTGGGACAGCGCTCCGGAAGTAACGGCGGAAGCTGGCGTCATTCGACGCCGGAACCAGATGGAAGTCACCATCTGTGCTGTATCCGGCACTTTGTAGTTGATCTGCTGCCCAAACAGTCAGCTTATGTTCACGATCCACCTAACAACCTTACCTCGACGGTGAGAATCATCTATTATGGACCGCTTGTCTGCAGAGCCTCAATTCCTCCTGCGCCGGTCAGCGCTGATGTTCAAACACGGTTTCTCTTTTCCATCAGTCCGATTCGTGCTCGCAGGACTTAGCGTAGCGCTCTGTACATCAGGTGTGCAGGCGACCGAACACCGGGCCTCTGCCGCCACCATTGATTGGCACTCGAGCGAGTCGTTGACCCCTGAACAACGCGAAACGCTCCCCTGGTTCTGTGCCGGTCGCTATGTCGCGCCAGAAATTCTGTCGTCATCTGTGGATTTGGGTACCATTGACGGTCTTTCCGACGAAGCTCTACAGGACGAAAACGGCGACGTCGAACTGCGTGGAAACGTCTTTGTCTGGCAAGCGACCCGTCAATTGGAAGCTCAGGAAGTCACCCTTAATCGCTCAAAAGATGCTGCACGTGCGGTTGGTCCGCTGCGCCTCCGAGAAGAAGGCCTGCTCGTCACCGGTTCCACCGCGACCTCAGATCTGACCAACGATAGCGCGATTGTTAACGATGCCACTTTCCTCATTCACGATAGCAGTATTCGTGGCGAAGCTCGTCAGCTTGAGCGTCTTGCAGACGAGACCTTGCTGATCCATGCGGGTCGATTTACACGATGTGAACCCAACAACAATGCGTGGGCGATTGCCAGTCCTCGAATCGAATTGGAACCGGAAACCGGCTTCGGTACTGCGCGAAACGTCCAACTGGAACTAGCGGGCATTCCCGTTCTATGGTTTCCGTACCTTCGTTTTCCGATTGATGATCAGCGTCACAGTGGTTTTCTGATGCCATCGGCAGGCTACGACAGTACTGGCGGTACTGATCTGATTGCGCCTTACTACATCAGTATCGCTCCACAGATGGACACCACCTGGGAAATACGCAGCCTCTGGCAGCGCGGTCTCGTCCACAGCAACCAGTTCCGTTTCAAAACTCGGCATTCCGACAATGAAATTAATACCGGTCTCGTTTTCGAAGATCAACGATACGACTCAAGGAATCTTGTCGACCTTACGACGAACGCCACATCGGATATCAACATCCCAATGTTTGATGCGAAGGATCGCTGGTTACTCAACGTCCGTCACGCTGGAGAGTGGTCCGATCAGCTCACGAGCAGTATCAACTACAGCGCCGTATCAGATATCGACTACCTGCCAGACATTGGCGGAGACGTCGGTTCATCACGCATCGATACCTTCATTGGACCGATAGACCAGAACCTCAATAACCGTCTTTCAGCCTCTTTAGACCGCAAGGGGGACATTACATACCAGGATGCCCAATTGACCGCAGGGGTGCAGATCCAAGCGTTCCAGCCACTAGTTCTGAACGCAAAACCCCAGTATGAACGGTTACCACGCTTACATGCACGCTACCGGCATCAGTTCGCCGGCATCAACGTAGACTTCCATGGCGCACACACCTGGTTCGACCGCGATCACGAAAAATTCAGTGGAATCCTGGCGATAACAGGAGAGCGTACTGTCGGCGATCTCTCGATCACCTACCCCCTGCGAAACAGCTGGGGATTCGTGACACCAAGTGCCGGCGTGACCCATCGTCTGTATCGGCTCGAACAGGTTCCCGATGGCATTGAAGAGGCACCTAATCGAACCGACACCTGGGCTTCGCTCGATACAGGCCTGATCTTTGACCGCTTCTTTCAATGGGGGCAGAAGGATTGGTTGCAGACGCTCGAACCCCGGGCGTTTTACCTCTACGCCAATGCCACGGACCAGAAGGATCTGCCAGAATTCGATGCGGGTACTCCCACACCATCACTTTCTCAGTTGTTCAGGCGCAATCGATTCAGCGGTTGGGATCGAATCAACGACGCAAATCTCGCAAGTCTGTCAATCACATCAAGACTGATTGACAGGGATACCGGTAACCAACGGGGCTCAATCAGTCTCGGCCAGCAATACTACCTCTCGGATCGTGAAGTCCTGTATCGGGACCGCGACCCTCGAGCAGGTACGCGAGGTAGTTCACCATTGTTCGCCGAGCTTCGCCTGTCGCCACGCCAGAACATGTCGGTCTCAGCAAGACTCACCTATGACGCCAACGAAGATCGTGTCGACCGATCCAATGTCACGATTAGATACACACCAGACAATCGGCGGATTTTGTCATTCAGCTACCTCCATACCCACCCGGCTATCCAGCCCATAAGAGAATTTCGCAATACTGAAGAATCTGACATCGCTATCATCTGGCCTATCAAAGGTCTCTGGAGCATGATCGGTCGATGGAACTTTGGCTGGACACAGAATCAAACCATAGACTACTTTGCAGGCATCGAATATAACGACTGTTGTTGGAAATCTAGGATTGTCGTACGGCGCTTCGCACGTCAACCCCGTATACTTACTGTATTGACAGATGACCCTACGTCACCGGGAAATTTTCTGACAGAAAACGAGACGATATTGCCAAGCGATACTGTCTTATTTGTGGAATTCCAGATGAAAGGGCTGGCGACGATCGGAGAACGCCTGGACCTGCTGCTAGAGCAGGCAATCCCTGGTTATCGTGCAAGAGAGGACGAAATCACAAGATGAAAAGCCACATCCATCTTAGAGCGCTTTCAGCCACCACTATGGCATTGCTTGTGGTGGTTGCGGGAATCTGCCGACCGGCCATCAGTGACGACGCAATTATTCTTGACCGAATCATTGCCGTTGTCGATGAAGACGTCGTTCTGCAATCAGAACTGGATGCCAGGATAGCTCGGGTTAAGGCACAACTGGCTGGTGCTGATTCGCCACTACCCCCAGAGCAGATGCTCGTGAACCAGGTTCTGGAACGACTAATTCTAGAGAACCTACAGCTGAACATGGGTCACCGTGGTGGTATTCGTATCAGTGACGAACAACTCAACGAAGCCATGCAACGTATTGCAAACCGAAACAACCTCTCCCTCCTGGATTTCCAACGCGCCCTCGCTGCAGACGGCCTGTCCTACGCAGAGATGCGTGAGGAAATCCGACGCGAGATGATCATCGGTCACGTACAACAAAGCATGGTGAATGGCCGATTGACCATCACCGATCAGGAGATCAATAACTTTCTCGAATCAGATGTGGGTAAGACAGTGACCGCCGACGAGTACCGCGTTGGCCACATTTTGATCGCGCTCCCCGACGAACCCACCCGCGACCAGATCGCAGCAGCGAGGAATGAGGCCGAAGCCGTCGTCTCGGAATTGAGACAAGGTGCAGATTTCGCGGGGCTCGCGGCAGCAAGGTCTGCTGGTCAGAGAGCATTGACCGGAGGTGATCTGGGCTGGCGCAAGGTCGTTCAATTACCCACCATATTTGCAGACGTCGTTCCCACGCTTTCGGCAAGTGAGGTCCATGGACCCATCAAGAGTGGCAGCGGCTACCATATCATCAAACTAATGGAAGTCCGTGGAGCAGTCTCTGAAGGTCAGATTGAACAGACCGAGGTGCGCCACGTACTCATTCAGCCCAGCGAAATCAGAACCGAACAGGAGGCGATGGAACTCGCGGAGCTGTTGCGGGAAGAGACGATGGGTGGAAAAGCCTTTGATGAAATTGCACGATTACACTCCGATGACCCGGGCTCTGCGCTCTCAGGCGGCGATCTGGGTTGGTCTGCTGCCGGTTTGTTTGTCCCCGAATTCGAAGACCAGATGCACAGAAGCGAAATCGGCGACATCAGTCCGGTGTTCCGAACTGAACACGGCTATCACTTCCTCGAAGTCACCGGTCGACGAATCGAGGACTTCACTGAAGAGTTTAAGAGACAACAAGCTGAAAACTACATACGGAACCAGCGATTCGATGAGGAACTGCAGGTCTGGGCCCGTGAAGCCCGCGAAGACGCCTTTGTCGAAATCCGGATGTGATGCGCGCCCGTAAGCGCTTCGGACAGAACTTTCTGACCGATCAACACGTCATACAACAAATCATCAGCGCAGTTTCCGCGCGACCAGATCAATCTCTTCTAGAAATCGGTCCTGGCCAAGGCGCACTGACATCTCACCTTCATGCATCGGGGTGCCGACTAAAGGTAATCGAGATCGATCGAGACCTCGCCGCGGCACTCAAAAGTCGTGGATTTGATGTCATCGTTGGCGATGTCCTGAGACAGGATCTCACCTCAGTCACGTCTGAACCCACAAGGGTTGTTGGAAACCTCCCGTACAATATCTCAACACCACTACTGTTTAGGCTGTTCGGACTGGACAACATCGTCGACATGCACTTCATGCTGCAGAAAGAGGTCGTCGACAGGTTATCCGCCTCCCCGGGAAATCGGAACTATGGTCGTCTCTCTGTGATGGCCCAGTTTCATTGCGACCCAGAAAAGCTGTTTGAAGTTGACCCCGTAGCATTTACTCCCGCTCCCAAGGTAACTTCCGCGGTCGTCAAGATGGTACCAAGACTCGACAAACCTGTGGTTATGCACACTATTTTCGAGAAGGTTGTCACAACAGCGTTCACGCAACGCCGTAAGACCATTCGTAATGCCTTGTCGTCAATAATCGATGAAAATACGCTCCGCTCACTGGACATAGACCCGCGTCGTCGACCTGACACGCTGTCCCTCGACGATTACGTCCGTTGCGCAAACGCCATAGGAGTTAACTGACAACCTCATGCCTTCACCCGACGACATATTCAATGACTTCACACTGGGAGAAGAGGAACGTCTATCTCTGGACAAACACGGACACCTTTTGATCCCGGGTCTATTGACAGCGGAAACCTCTGAGCGACTGATCAACTCACTTCGTCAGGTAACTCAGTGGGGTAAGCAAGCTGTCAAAGGCCATGAACCGCAACGATTTTCTGCGGAGTTTGATGAGTACCTCGCCAGTCTCATCAATCATCCGCAAATGCTGATGCTGGCTCGCAACATTCTTGGTGAAGATATTCGATACGACCATTGCGTTTCCCTTGTCAGGCCCGCGGGTACTCCGGCGATGCCGTGGCACAGCCATGAATACGCAGAAGATGACCCTGGGCTCGGTTTTATCCGGATCTTCTTCTACATTTCAGGATTCACGAGTGATGATGGCGGGCTGAAGGTTGTTCCCGGCAGTCACCTTTATCGCGACCGGGCGATTGGAGCACGTACTGACGACGAACTTCGTGAGGGTTGGATTGCAGGAAAGCGTCATCCTGAAACAGGTGAGGAACTCAAGATCGAATACCTGAATGCAGCTCCCGGCAGCGTCATAATCATGTGGACACACGCCGCACACGGTGTCGTCGCTCGAAAGTTGGGCAGTACAACGCGGTACTGCGTCGTTTACGCTTACAGGAACCCTGGGCGTACTTCCGATGCACGCTGGATCAGCGCAGGATTCGAATCCAGACCGCCTCCGGGCTGTGCGGCATTGATGCCGCTATACTGAACAGGCGACGGCATTGACGACCTTCTTGAAAAGACCGCTCCTATAATGAGTACTTACGTCATTGGTGACATCCAGGGCTGCTACGATGAGTTGATGTCCCTGTTGGCACTTGTAGGTTACTCATCAGAGCAAGACGCGCTATGGCTTGCTGGCGATTTGATCAACCGTGGACCTGAAAACGTCGGGGTGATGAAGTTCTGCATGAAAGAACCGAACTGCCAGGTCGTACTCGGAAACCACGATCTGCACTTTCTGGGGATCACAGCAGGCGTCTCGCGCGCCAGAGGAAAAGACACCGTACACGATCTCCTAGCGTGGGATGGATGTCCTGACGTGATCGAGTGGCTTCGCCATCAGCCGCTCATTCACAAGGACAGCAACCACATCATGGTACACGCGGGTATTCCCCCGAATTGGAACATCGACGACGCAGTCTCCTACGCCCAAGAAGTAGAAACCTGCCTGCGCGGGAATCGCTATAAAGACTTTCTGGCAGCCATGTACGGCAACGAGCCTCGCCACTGGGATTCCCAGCTTACGGGTATGGCTCGTTTACGTCTGATAACGAATTATCTGACACGTCTTCGTTTCTGCAAAGCTGATGGAGAAATCGAGCTGACTCACAAGACTCAGGTGGCACCGCCTGGGTTTTCACCATGGTTCGCGCTCCCGAGACCTCAGCATGAGGGGACCACCATCCTGTTCGGCCACTGGGCCGCCATCAATGGAGTGACACACCAGGCCAATGCTCAGGCACTGGATACAGGATGTGTCTGGGGTAGGCAACTTACCGCGTATCGTCTGGAAGACGGTCAACGATTCAATGTACCCGCACGGACCCAGGTCTCCTAATGGACACTTATCTAGTCGGTGGTGCACTCCGAGACGAGTTACTGGGTCAGCCTGTCACCGATCGTGACTGGGTGGTCGTCGGCACGACCGACGAAGAAATGCGCGAAGCCGGTTATCTATCAGTCGGTAAAAGTTTCCCTGTCTACCTGCATCCTGAAACCCGCGAAGAGTACGCCCTGGCTCGCCAGGAAAAAAAGGCAGGTGCGGGACACCAGGGTTTTGTGTTTGAGACCCGCGATGTGTCTCTGGAGGAAGATCTTGTGCGCCGTGACCTCACCATCAATGCCATTGCGCAGGATACCAATGGGAACCTCATCGATCCCGTCGGAGGTCGTGCGGATATCGAAGCCAGAGTGCTGCGTCATATCAGTCCAGCATTCTCGGAGGATCCACTACGGGTCCTCCGGGTCGCGCGTTTCGCCGCACGTTTTCATAACCTAGGGTTCCGCGTCGCCGACGAGACGCTGGCGCTGATGTCTGATATCACAGCAGGCGGCGAACTAGGCACCCTGTCTGCTGAACGTGTGGTTGAAGAAGCCAGGAAAGCACTGACGTCGCCACATCCCATCGTGTTCTTTCAGGTCCTGGAAGCCTGCGGTGCACATGCGATCCTATGGCCAGAGATTGATCTTAACGTGATTCCTCAGCCCGCTGGCCTGCAAATCGCGGCGTTACCAAGTCTGCAGTGGGCTGCCATGATGTCATCACAATCCAAGGATGTCGCTACCGAACTCGATCGCCGACTCCCACTTCCCAGTCTCTGGACACAGCAGGCACTCGACATACTACAGCTACAAACACAGTGGTCAGATGTGGTTTCTCTCTCGTCGGCAGACATCGTAGACATGTTGTATCAGCTGGACAGCTTCCGGCAGAAAGAACGATTGGAGATATCCAGCGAACTATTGGTCACCATCAACAATGATCTAGCGGAAGCGCGTGCCTTCCACGAGACCTGGATGGCGATGATGCGTTCGACACAGTCGATAAGTGCCACCGAGGTGATGGCCAAACAGCCTACTCTCCAGGGTGCCGCCATCGGTTCAGCGATTCGGGCTGCCCGTATCGAGAAATTGCAAAGCGAGCTAAGACGTTAGATCAGACAGTACCTTGCGTTTCCCGCTCCAACGCACGATACCCGATGTCAGATCGAAATTCGCGATTCTTGAATGTGATCTTATCAATCATCTGGTAGACACGTGCTTGTGCGTCCGCAACGGTACTTCCCATCGCAGTCACACCGAGCACTCGACCTCCTGCTGTGACAATACCATCCTCCGTGAGCGAGGTACCCGCATGGAATACTTTTCTATCAGACGATGCGAGGGCGTCGACCGACAAACCTTGAATGAGATCTCCGGTTTTATACGAACCCGGATAGCCACCGGATGCCATTACCGCGGTCAGCGCCGGTCGGTCATCAAAGGCAATCGATTCGGGCAGCAGGTTACCATCAATGGCGGCGTTACAGAGAGCAACCAGATCTGATTGAAGACGCATCATGATCGGTTGTGTTTCCGGATCTCCAAAACGGCAATTGAACTCAATCACTTTCGGTTCCCCTTTGGACGAAATCATGAGTCCCGCATAAAGAAATCCTGTGTAAGGTATTCCTTCCGACGCCATACCCGCAATCGTCGGTTCGATAACCGCCTCGATAATTCGTTGGTGCACAACCTCAGTCACAACAGGTGCCGGAGAGTAGGCTCCCATGCCGCCCGTGTTAGGACCGGTATCGCCATCGTAAGCCCGTTTGTGGTCCTGACACGATGCAAACGGCAGAAAGTTGCTGCCATCCGCAATGACAATGAAACTCGCTTCTTCACCTTCCAGAAAATCCTCAATCACAATGCGTGCACCCGCTTCACCGAAGGCGTTGCCACTCAGCATATCGTGCACCGTCTCTTCAACCTGCTCAAACGACTCCGCGATCACAACACCTTTGCCGGCTGCGAGACCATCTGCCTTAACGACAATCGGTAATGATCTCGTTTTCGCAAAAGCAAGTGCCGGCTCTGTTTCTGTAAACGTCTCGTAGGCTGCCGTTGGAATCTGATGACGTTGTAGAAAATCCTTCGTAAAGGATTTGGATCCTTCTAGCTGCGCTGCCAATTTCCCAGGCCCAAAGCACCTAAGTCCAGCTGCATGAAACGCGTCCACGGCTCCCGCCACCAGCGGAGCCTCGGGGCCGATAACAGTCAGATCGATAGCATTATCGGTCGCAAATGCAATCTGTGCATCAATGTTCATGACGTCGATATCTACGTTGTGCATGTGTGGCTCAGAGACCGTTCCGGCATTCCCCGGCACGACATAAACGTCTGTGACCTGGGAAGAAAGTCCGAACCGCCATGCCAGCGCATGTTCTCGACCACCGCTGCCTGTCACCATGATCTTCATTCATTTCCCCTTAACTCAAGCGAGCACAATCATCCGGTGACGTCTTTGCCTGTAGGACTCTCGATGTCAGTGTCTGAAGTGGCGCATGCCTGTAAATATCATCGCCATCCCTGCTTCGTTCGCCGCTGTTATCGCCTCATCGTCGCGAACTGAACCACCGGGTTGGATCACGGCAGTAATCCCGGCTTCGGCCGCAGCATCGACCCCATCACGGAACGGAAAGAACGCATCTGATGCCATGACCGAGCCAGGTACCACAAGACCCTCGTCAGCCGCCTTGATTCCGGCGATTCGCGCGCTGTAGACACGACTCATCTGACCAGCACCAATGCCGACCGTAGCGAGATCTTTCGCGTAAACGATCGCATTAGATTTCACGTATTTGGCGACTCGCCATGCGAACAGTAGGTCCGCTTCTTCTGCGGATGTTGGTGCGCGTTCCGTCACCACCTTCAACGCATCGTGAGAGAGGAGTTGATCATCGTTGTCCTGAACCAGTAAACCACCGCCCACACGTTTGAAGTCGCGCGGCACTAAAGCAGCACCTAAGTCACCTACCACCAACACCCGTACATTTTTCTTCTTCGCAAGTACGGTCCTCGCAACATCATCGACATCGGGTGCAACGATGACCTCGACAAACTGTTCGGCAATCGCGGCAGCGCTTTTTTTGTCGAGGATTCGATTGACCGCGATGATCCCACCAAAGGCGGACGTAGGATCCGTTGCGAACGCCCTTCGATAGGCTTCATGAATCGTCTCAGCAACGGCAACACCACAGGGATTAGCGTGTTTGATGATGGCACACGCCGGATCGTCGAACGCAGCCACGCATGACAGTGCCGCGTCTGTATCGGCAACGTTGTTGTACGACAGCGCTTTCCCCTGGATCTGAGTTCCGCCCGCAACCTGCCCTTCCTTGGATCCTCCTGCCCCATAGAAAGCTGCGTTTTGGTGGGGATTTTCTCCATAGCGCATGTCTTCAATTTTTTGGAACTGCAGCGTTAACGAAGATGGAAACCGGTTGGGCTTCGCTTCTGGTCGAGGAAGCGAGGCCAGGTAATTGGCAATCGCCGCATCGTATGCTGCTACATGTTCGAACGCTTTGACCGCAAGTCGATAGCGCGTCGTGGAAGAAAGCGCACCATCTTTATCAGCCATCTCCCGAATGACAGCTGCATAGTCATCAACATCAACAACCACTGCGACGCGTGAAAAGTTCTTGGACGCAGAACGTAGCATTGCAGGACCGCCGATATCGATATCCTCTATCGCATCAGCAAACGTGGTTCCAGACTTTGCAATGGTCGACTCGAACGGATACAGGTTCACCACCACCAGATCGATCGGCGTGATGTTGTGGTCAGCCATTACCTGATCATCAATGCCAAGGCGGCCGAGCAATCCGCCATGAACGGCTGGGTGCAAGGTCTTGAGCCGGCCATCCATCATTTCCGGAAACCCGGTATGGTCCGAGACTTCCCGAATAGCAACCCCGTTTTCTCTCAATACCCGAGCGGTTCCACCGGTCGAGAGTAACTGTACATTGTGGGTCGCGAGTGCCGCCCCAAAGGCATCTAGGTGCGTCTTGTCAGAAACACTGATCAGTGCTGTTCTGATTTTAATAACGTCCATCCCATCACTCCGTTAGTTCGACGCGATCTACAACATGCCGTATTTCTTAAGACGCGTCCGCAATGTACCTCGACTAACACCCAGCAGCTCCGCCGTGCGACTTTGGTTGTCTCCAGTATGGCGCATGGCACACTCCAGCAGCGGTTGTTCGACCTGACTCAGGACAAGTTCGTACAGGTCGTCAACCGTCTGTGCCTCCATAGCTCCGAGGTAGGCTTGTACTTCACGAGTCACTGCTTCACCCAGCGTCTCCGGTCGTTCGCTGTTGGGTGGTAAATCTTTGGTCGATTCATGATCGCCGTTCTGCTCTACCATCACGCCGCCCGTTGAGATGCATCGAAATAGTCAGCAATTAATGCGACTTGCTCATGACAATGCTCAAGTTGATTGAATCGCGCGAGCACGTCGCGATCATCGATCTGCCAACCCACGTGTTTTCTCGCAATCCGAACCCCCATCACTTCACCGTAGAAGACAGACAACGCTTCGACATGATGAATAATCTCGTCGCTGATGGTTTGCTGTTCCGGTGCCTTCAAATCGCATTCCCCGGCCAGTGCGCGGTCAATATGCGCTGGTAACCAGGGCTCTTTCTGTACTGCACGACCCAACATGAGTGCAGCCGCACCCGTGGTCGATAACACCTGGCGTGCTTTATCGATACTCGTAATATCTCCGTTGGCGACGACGGGCATAGATACTGCGGCCACAACCCGGGCAATGGACTCATAGTCTACAGTTCCCTGAAACCGACAGGCCCTGGTGCGACCATGGACCGTCAGTAATGAAATGCCCGAATCCTCAGCGATGCGTGCAACCGTCTCCGCATTCTGTTCGTCCCGTGACCACCCAAGACGAATTTTCAGCGTCACGGGTACGGTGACTGCAGAAACCACAGAATCCAGGATATCCTTAACCAGGCGTTCGTCACGCAACAAGGCAGAGCCAGCGGCTTTACGACACACTTTTTTAGCCGGGCATCCCATGTTGATATCGATCAGTTGTGCGCCGTGCGATTCGTTGTGAGCCGCGGCGTCTGCCATCATTGCAGGATCTGCACCCGCAATCTGTATCCATCTGGGACCAGGTTCGTCGTGGTATTGCATTCGCAAAGATGATTTGCGGGTGTCCCACAGCCTACGATCAGATGTCACCATCTCCCCCACCATCCAATAAGCACCGTATCGTCGGCACATCGCACGAAATGGCCTGTCAGTGACGCCCGCCATGGGTGCGACGATCACGCGGCTGCTGTTTTCAAAAGGACCGATTTGCATCAGGGTTTCGGCAAGGGAAGGTCGTTCAGCGAGCGCGCATCATAACAATCGACACATGCTGCAACAATCGTAAGCGACAGGGTTTAACCAAGAGGAACCACCTCCTGAATCAGCTCAAGGGAGTAACCGAGCGCCTGATCGCCGGGGTCTACCACTGACAAAGAAATTCGCACCTCGGTCTGTGGTGGAATGATGCGAACACCAGTCATTTCGCCCGCCAGGTACTCCGATGGCGCGAACCTGCGTGCCGCGACCGCGTCCCCTGTCATCGAACTAAACCGAATATAAAGATCAGGAAAAGGCTGCTGAACCCCCGAATCATTCCTGATAACTGCATCCACATTAAGCATGCCAGGTTTTTCGGGGACTTGCTTAACAACAAGATCACCCGCTGTCAGCTGTTCAGGATTGTTATAGGCAGGCACCTCGCAGCCAACGACTCTACAGAGCGTCACATAGACTGGTCGAAACACTGTGTCCTGTGCGACGGCATCACGATCTAACCACAACCACTGGCCCGGTATACACAGGACCAGTAGTGCCGCCGCCGCCCACCACCAGTCAGATACCTGTTCTACATCCCCCCGGGGTCGCTCTTCAAAATCTTCCATTGGATCAATAGGGGGTTGTTCGTCCAGCGCCCTTTTGATCTGCACCGCAAACAATGCGGCATCGATTTCCTCTGGTACACCGGACGGAGCGACCGGACGGTCATCTAAATCTTCGTCACTTCCACTCGCGTTCGAGGGCGATCTCGAGGCGATGTCATCAGATAACTGACCACGGCGATCAGTTTCGTCCTCCTCCAAAACTGCTCCCAGAAAATAGTCAAGATGTTCGGAAAATGCACCCTCCACTTCCTGCTCATCGATAGCATCGACTTCGTTTTCGGAAACTACTTCTGGATGATCATCTTGTGATCCCTCTTCATTGGGAAAACCACGCTTGCCATCGAGTACTGCTTTTTTGTTCGGGTCTCTCTCGACGTGATCGGCATCAAGGATCAGAACTGATATCTCGTCGAGGGCACGAAATTCGTCGCTCTGCGTGGCGAATGACACGCCATCCAGACCCAAATCACTTTCATCATCACTGAAGGGCGCATCCTGAGACGTCTTGTCGTGTGCGTGAGCATCCTCTTCGTGGAAGAAAGGGTCGTCGGCTTCACTGTCCAGGACATCCTCGGGATCGTTTAGATCAGCGGAAAGATCACCATCTTCGTGATGGGCTGGCAAGTCTTGATCGCCATCCAAAGTCAGGCTTTCAGTCCAAGACTCGGTTGGAGAGCCGACTTCAATCAGATGATTACGCGCCGCAAAAATCTCCAAACAGGAACCACAACGTACGGCACCGCTTGCAACCTCCAATTGATTTTCAATAATTCGGAAGGTTGTGTTGCACTGTGGACATCGAGTAATCAAGTCATCTGGCCACATGGACACCTCATTCGACCGGTCGGCGACCGGTTAGTCGGACCCAGCCATCTCGAATCACAGGCTCATCAAATTGGATATTTTGGTATGACCCCATGACCCAGTCGGCCTGGCTTTCCATGATGCCTGACAGCACTAGCCGCCCGCCTGACTTCAGCGCATTCTCGATTTTGGTAGACAGTGTTACCAAAGGATCCGCAAGGATATTGGCAACGACAACATCAAAGTCTGTTTCAACATTCTGACCAACCCCTATGAAATTCACGACATCATCGACATGATTCCGGGCCGCATTCTGATGAGCAGCGGTCAGCGCCTGTGGATCGTTGTCAATAGCAACGATTGCACCTGCACCTAGTTTCACGGCTGCAATCATCAGTATCCCCGAACCACAGCCGTAGTCCAGCAACTTCTCTCCACCCTGTATCGCCATGTCGAGCCATTCGAGGCAAAGCGCGGTAGTCGCATGTGTCCCTGTACCAAAGGCAAGTCCGGGATCGAGATCCACGACGACAGCGTTAGGCTCATCCACACTATGACCCGTCGGGCATATCCACAGTCGATGGCCAAACTTCATCGGTTGAAATCGCGACATCCAGACACGTTCCCAGGCCTGGTCTCGAATACTCTCGTATTGAACAGCGAGTCCCAGCGCTTGCAGCGTCACCAGCACCGGTTCTATTTCCACCTCTTCCTCAAACATCGCGCTCAGCCTGACCGTTTCCCAAAGAGGAGTCTCACCAGGCGCCGGCTCAAGCAGATCTATCCCGCTATCATCCATCATCGTGACCGAAACCGCCCCAAGCTCCCAACAACACCGCTCGACATCATCAGCCGCATCCTGGGATACCGTCATCGTCAGTTGATGCCACTTCACGGGTTGCTGACTCAACGGCTGTACCGTCGTCGGCGCCAGTCGATCAAGAGTTGTTCGATAAATCCGGTATGAACGTGGCCTTCGCGAAACGCCTCATTCGTCATTATCCGTTGGTGTAAGGTCAGATTCGTTGCAATACCAGCAATGTTCAATTCAGCCAGGGCCCGTCGCCCCCGCGTAATACACTCTGTCCTGTCTCGTCCTTTGAAGATGAGCTTAGCGATCAGGGAATCATATTGATGAGGGATAGCCTCACCGGCGCGGACATGGGTGTCCACACGCACACCGATCCCTGCCGGTAGCTCAAAGACCTTAACGTCCCCCGGGGACGGCGAGACATGACCCGTCTCAACATCCAGTGTCTCCGCGTTCAATCGACATTCAATGGCATGCCCCTTAATCACCACATCGTTCTGGGAGAAAGGGAGATGCTCTGCGGACGCAATCTGCAACTGCGCTTTAACAAGATCCACTCCGGTCACTTCCTCGGTCACCGGATGTTCCACCTGAATACGACCATTCGCCTCAATGAAGTAGAACGCGCCATCCTCGTATAGGAATTCGAAGGTCCCCGCATTTCGATAGTTAAGCGCCGACGCCGCTGTTACTGCGATGTTGCACACCTCGTCGAGTTGTTGATGACTAATTCCGAACGCAGGTGCTTCTTCCAATACCTTCTGATGACGTCTCTGTAACGAACACTCTCGGGTCCCAAGATGTACAACCTGACCGGCACCATCGCCCAAGAGTTGGACTTCAATATGTCGTGGAGCCTCAAGAAACTTCTCAAGGTACATCTCGTCTCGTCCAAATCCAACACGTGCCTCGGCCTGCGCCTGCTCAAACTCAGTCGCCATATGACGAGATTCACGAACAATTCTGATTCCACGACCACCACCGCCGTAGGCTGCTTTCAACAATACCGGATAGCCAATTTCCTCAGCAGCATTGGCAGCCTCCGATGCATCTGCCAGAAATGGGGTACCCGGAAGCACCGGCACGCCAGTCTTAAAGAGGCGTTGGCGGGCTGCAGACTTATCACCCAACAAGCGAAGTTGCTCTGCCGTCGGACCAACGAATACAAGTCCTTCTGACGTAACGAGATCAGCGAACTCTGCATTTTCGGACAGAAAGCCATAGCCCGGATGAATCGCGTCACAACCACGGCTTTGGGCAGCCGCAACAAACGGGGCACCTTCAAGATAGCTTCGCGCGCTGACACAAACGGTGTCATCCGCGAGCGCCAGATAACGTTGAAGGTCATCGACACGGGAGTGCGCAATGACAACCTCAATGTCCAGTTCCCGACATGCGCGGAGAATACGAACCGCAATCTCGCCCCGGTTCGCAATGAGCAGGCGCTTGATCACAGTGTGTTCTCGTTAACCAGGCGTGCGTCAGGTGAGCGTAAAAATCGGCTGATCAAACTCGACCGCATCCTCGTTTCGAACAAGTACCGCTTCAACGACACCGGCGACCTCAGCTTTGACCTCGTTCATCATCTTCATGGACTCGATGATGCAGAGTATATCGCCTACTTTGACACGGCTACCCACATCAACAAAGGATGGCGATCCTGGGGAGGGCGCACGATAAAACGTACCCACCATGGGTGCTCGAATAACTTCGCCATGGGTGTCTTCTACGGACACCATCGGTGATTCCATCACGACTGACGGAACATGGTCTGGGGACGCTGCAGGAAACTGCGGAGTCATCACGAATGGTGCGTGATGACCCGCTCGACTGATCCTAACTGTATCATCACCTTCACGGACCTCAATCTCGGTAAGATCAGATTCTTCCATAAGTTCGATCAGTTTCTTGATCTTTCGGATATCCATGATGTGCTTCTTCTTCCGTTGGGGGACTCTGCTTGCGATGGGGTCCTTTCTTCATGGAGGACTCTATCAGCCACCGATGTGATCGACCGCCGCAGCCAGGGCGTATTCGTAGCCAGCTGATCCCAGACCGGCGATGGTCCCAATCGCAATATCAGCAAGGTAGGAGTGATGACGAAACGCCTCCCGTGCATGGACGTTCGATAGATGCACTTCGATAAACGGTATCTCGACCCCGAGGAGGGCATCCCTAATAGCGACACTGGTATGTGTAAACGCGGCTGGATTGATCACGATAAACGCAACACCTGATGTTTTTGCATTATGGATCGCATCTACTAGGGTGCCTTCATTGGAAGATTGTGTCGTGGTCAGTTGATGACCTGACTCCGCCGCCAGTGAGCGCAAGCGTTCGTCGATCTCAAAAAGCGTCTCATTGCCATAGAGTTCAGGCTCACGGGTACCCAGCAGATTGAGATTTGGACCATGTAAAACGAGTATTGTGGCCATGGATGCCTCGGTCACGTTTCTCGAAATTCTAAGCGATCACGCGATATTTAGCAGCATATTAAGGGAATTTATCTCAGGTTCGCGAACGACAACAGAGGATTTTAGATGGTCGAGCCTGGTCAGTCTCAACGTGCGCTTTTGTGGCAAATAGCACAATCCCGATTCCGCACACCCCTGATATTCGACCTCAATGGTCATTTCATCACGATCGGACTCAATCGGTAGCGACACCTCAAGATAATGATGATAGACCTGTACCTTCCCAAAATACTCGTCCTCTCGCTCTTGTCCATCTTCAATACCGGGTTCCCCACTCAAGGGCACGGACGGACGAAAATCCAGTTTGTGTCTGTAAAGGTAGTATCCATCCGCGATCGTCCACCTGAGCAGGATAGTGTTCTCCTGCAGGTCTCCTGTCAGCACAAAGGCCTGGTCCACCGGGAGAAACTCGCTTTCCCCTGACGAGATTGGTGCGGCGGTCACCTGTTGTATCAACGTCAGCAGTATCATTACCAGGACTAACGGGATCATGACACGGGCTCGTTTCCACTGATTCATCAGCGTTACAAGCGCTGAGAGTGTTGCCAAGTTGCTTGGGTTCATGCATCCGATCATTCGCAATCCAGTAAAATCTCATCGATGCCGCATGGTTTGCCCATCAGCGATATTCCTGGTTCAGTGAACGATTTTTTTCGACGGCAAAATCGATCACTTCTTTATGCTGCACCTCCGTGCGCCTCACAATGACTTCCTGTCTCTGGCCGTTGCGCTGTCCTATGTTTATGATCCGCGCATTGCCGATATCTTACTAGTTCTGTGAACCGTTACCTATCAGATTGCCACGGATATAACGCCGCCCTTCAAGTCGATGCTGCGCGCGTGCTCATTTTGGTCTGCGCACTGTCCGGTCTTGCCAGCTGCCAGACCATCGATGATTCAGAAAGCACGACTACCCTACCTTCGGGCACGACTGCTATCCGGTCCACGGCTCAACTGAAGATTGATACACGCCTCGCGATGGATCGCGGTCATCTTGTTGAGCCGTACGAACACAGTGCCACCCAGCTTATCCTCAAAGTTCTGGAAAAAAGCCCCGATGACGAATCGATACTTCTGATGCGATCCGACCTCTCAGAATCAATCATGGCCGTTGCACTCGACTTGATCAGCGATGAAAGACTAATCGCGGCAGGTGAGATGTTGAACCATGCTCGCGTGCTGGACCCTGATCACCCGAACCTGCCGGCAGTCACTCGGAGATTGAAAATCGCCAGTCAGTCAGTGAGCGAAACCCTAAAGATCCATCCTGCTAATCTAAGTGGGCGTTCCTCAACGCTTCGACGCCAACTCAGCATCCTAGGTCAACGCATCGTCGAGGAGAATGCGAAGATCACCATCAGATCAAGCAATGATGCATCCGCCCGATGGATCTACCAGCAACTAAGCCAGGACGTCGCTCGACGTATCTCAGCCACCATGGAATACGGCGCACCCGTGGCGATCATCATCCGCTGGCCTCGGCCCAAGGGTTGAGTGTCTTCCGCATCCCACGCGGATCCTATGGAATTTTCATGTTATCTGCCTTCTACCCCCTTAGAGAGTTCATGCTGCGGCCTCTTTTCGCTAACATCGAAACCAGGGCTGAACCAAAGACCGAACGGAATTGACGATGGAACTGAAAACAAGCGTTTCCGATTTTCTTGAGACCTCGTCGATCATTAGTACTATCGGACGCGCAACCGCGATCACTCTGTCATTGCTTTTAATTTTGATCGGCATTCTGGGATTCATCTGGGATACTGAACCAGGCCTTTTTGATATCGCCGCTATAACAGAGGAACGTACCGCGCCTCTAGGCGCCCGAGTGGTGATCGGCAGTACTACGGTTGCAACCACTATCGAAATGGCCAACACCCTGCTTGCCAAGCCAGGTGGCTATCTTGAGAACGATCTGGCACCCCCTGGGGTATGGATGGACAACATACCCAACTGGGAGTTTGGTGTCCTTGTTCAGATTCGGGACATGGTCAGAATCATGCGTAAAACATTGAGTCGATCTCAATCACAATCGCAGGAAGATGCGGACCTCATTACGGCGGAAAATCAGTTTTATTTTGATTCCAATAGCTGGATTCTGCCGGATACCGAAGGTGAGTATGCTCAGGGGATGATCGCACTGACGTCCTACCTTGAACGTCTGGGTGATGACAATTTACAGGACGCTCAATTTTACGCCCGTGCAGATAATCTTCAGGCCTGGCTTGCAGAAGTCGAAACACGGTTGGGCAGCCTCTCTCAGCGACTCAGTGCGAGTGTCGGGAAACGACAACTGGATGTTTCTCTGGCAGGAGATAGCTCGGCCTCACAATCAACCGCAACCAATCGGGATTCGGAAGTCAAAACACCCTATTTCGAACTCGACGACACGTTCTACGAAGCAAGGGGGACAACCTGGGCACTGATCCATCTGCTGCGTGCCATTGAAGTCGATTTCCACGATGTCCTGGTCAAGAAAAACGCGTTGGTGAGCCTACAGCAGATCATTCGTGAACTCGAACCGACACAGGAAACTGTCTGGAGCCCCATCCTACTAAACGGCAGTGGTTTGGGTGTCCTCGCCAACCACTCGCTGGTCATGGGCTCCCATGTATCACGCGCCAACGCCGCCATCATCGACCTACGAACACTACTCACCGAAGGCTGAGGGTAAATAGCCCTCATGTGGGTATCCGCTTTCAGCGCAGGCCACCTTGGTGCGCGCTTCTCCTAATGCGCCCTAACACCAAGATGGAGGTGACTTCACCCCGGATGCCGACTTCTGTAATATGCGCGCTTTGACGGTGGCCCTATCCGGTCATTACAACAATTAAGCAAAACCGGTACTTATTATGAGCAGCTTTGATGCATTGCCAATCTCCATGGGGGTATTCGGCCTCCTGGTGGCCCTTGTAATCTATTTTCTGATGATCCGTTACTCCGAAGGGGGCGAGAAGATCAAGAAAATTGCTGATTCAATCCATGAAGGGGCGATGGTGTTCATGCATCGCGAGTACTTCATGCTTGCTCTCTTTGCGGTTCCCCTGTTCTTCGTCATTCTGTTCTCTCCGCTTGGCTTCAATACGGCGTTAGCCTTTGCGGTTGGCGCTATCTGTTCCGCCGCCGCTGGATACCTCGGTATGTTCTCGGCAACCAAAGCGAACGTTCGCACCACATCTGCAGCCCAGACCGATGGAGCCGCAGGCGCGTTGACGGTTGCTTTCTATGGCGGGTCCATCATGGGACTTTGTGTTGCCTCTCTGGGACTGGTCGGACTCGGCTTCCTTTATCTTTATTTCGGTGGTGACAAAGACACGGCTCACGCCATCCACGGATTTGGTATGGGAGCCTCCAGTGTGGCTCTGTTTTCTCGTGTGGGTGGTGGCATCTTCACCAAGAGCGCTGACGTGGGTGCTGATCTTGTCGGTAAGGTTGAAGCGGGCATTCCCGAAGACGACCCCCGTAATCCGGGAGTGATCGCTGACAACGTGGGTGACAATGTTGGAGACGTCGCGGGCATGGGATCTGACATCTTCGAGTCCTACTGCGGCTCGATGATCGCGACGATCGCCATCGCTTCGACACTGGCCTATGCAGGTGCCAACGGTGTTGAGTCCATCGCGCCTGGAGGCGGCAAAGAAGCACTGATGTTTTTGCCTCTCGCACTAGCCTCTGTAGGCCTGCTCTGCTCCGTCATCGGGATTCTCATCGTGCGTAGCATGTCAGGCAGCGCGCCTGAGACCGCCTTAAGGATGGGACATCAGATTTCTGCGGTTGCACTGATCATTGCTGCGTACTTCCTCACCGATATGGTCGGGATTTCGATCTGGGTCTTCTGGGCCATCGTGGCCGGTACCGCAGGCGGAATTCTGATCGGTATCGTAACTGAGTATTACACCGCCAAAGGACCTGTCGTGCGAATCGCCGAGTCTGGAAGAACAGGGACAGCCACGGTCATGATCACAGGACTTGCGGTGGGTATGCAATCCGTCGTGATTCCCATTCTTGGCATTAGCGCCATTATCTATCTCTCTACGGAATTCGCAGGCCTCTATGGCGTTGGTATCGCCGCCGTCGGTATGCTCGCAACGGTCGGTATGACGATGGCCCTGGATGCCTACGGACCTGTTGCTGACAATGCCGGTGGTATTGCTGAGATGGGTGAGCTGGGTGACGATATCCGTGAAATCACTGACGGCTTGGACGAAGTCGGTAACACCACAGCTGCCATCGGTAAGGGTTTCGCCATCGGCGCAGCCGCACTTGCGGCACTGGCCATCATTGCAGCGTTTGTGGAAACCATGGTGGCGAACGATCCAAATTTTTCGCTGGAACTGTCCAACCCGAAAGTCCTGACTGGTATCTTTATCGGTGGCGTACTGCCTTTCCTCATCGCGTCAATGACGATGACTTCTGTGGGTGATGCGGCGATGGAAATGATCGAAGAGATTCGACGGCAATTTCGGGAAATTCCAGGTCTGATGGAAGGCAAAGCAGACCCGGATCACGCCAAGTGTGTCGACATTGCCACCAAGGCCGCACTCAAGAAAATGATTCCACCCGGAGCAATTGCGATTGCAATGCCAGCAGTGGTTGGGTTCAGTCTCGGTGCAGAAAGTCTGGGTGGCATGCTCGCCGGCGCACTGCTTGGCTGCGTCCTGATGGCTCTGATGATGGCGAACGCAGGCGGTGCCTGGGACAACGCGAAAAAGCACGTTGAGAAGGGCAATCTGGGCGGTAAAGGCTCTGACGTTCACGCGGCCGTTGTGGTTGGCGATACTGTCGGCGATCCGTTCAAAGATACGTCAGGTCCATCCATGAACATCCTGATCAACGTGATGGCCATTGTCAGCCTGGTCATCGCACCAATGCTGTAAGGCGCTGCCGTTCTAGTGAAAGAGCCGGACACCGATCCGGCTTTTTTTCGCATGTCTGTTTTACCTGCGTCTAGAGTTCGGCGTCGCTAACCCAGCATCCATGCGACCACTCGATAGACGACTCATCGCTGGGACTAGCCCTAGACTTTGAATGGCCGCAGCTTCTTGCGCACCATCGTCCCCTTTAAAGTGACATAAGCAGGGAGACCATTTTGGTAAGGGGGATGATCTTCCCCTTCAATTAACGGTGCTAGATACGAACGCCCTTTTGCGGTGATGCCATAACCATCTTTTGAGATATAGCTCCGTGGCAACGGCTTCTCAACATTGGCAACTTTCGATAGGGGAGCGACTTCGATGTGCCACTTGTAGCGTTTGGACGTCTTGTCGCGAACGATGATCGGCAACACCGCGTTTTTCCCCGCAAGCGCGAATTCCACAGCTGCTCGCCCGACTGCGTAGGCCTGCTCAACATCAACTTTGGAGGCTACATGGCGGGCAGCTCGCTGAAGGTAGTCTGCGACCGACCAGTGACATTTGTAGCCATGTTCCACCTTCACCATGTCCACGAGGGTTGGTGCAACACCACCTAATTGGGTATGGCCAAATGCATCTTTGGCACCTGCATCCGCAACAAACGTGCCGTCCTTGTACTGTGCGCCTTCCGATGCAACGACCACACAGTGTCCAACTTTCTGGACCGTCTCCTTGATCTTTTTAAGGAATGCGGCTCGATTGAAAGCGATTTCTGGGAACAAGATAATGTGCGGAGGATCATTCCGATGATCTTTGGCCAGACCTGCGGCCGCCGCAATCCAGCCAGCGTGGCGGCCCATGACTTCAAGTACGAAGACCTTGGTTGATGACTCTGCCATCGAAGCCACATCAAGGCCGGCCTCACGTGTCGAGATGGCAACGTATTTCGCAACCGACCCAAATCCTGGGCAGCAATCTGTCAATGGCAGATCGTTATCGACCGTTTTAGGGATGCCGATACAAGTGATTGGAAAATCCTGGTCCCGACTAAACTCAGCGACCTTGTTAGCAGTATCCTGTGAATCTCCACCGCCGTTATAGAAGAAATAGCCGATATCGTGTGCCTTAAACACTTCAATCAGGCGTTGGTACTCACGCCGATTGTCCTCAGCATTGGCTAGTTTGTAGCGGCAGGAACCAAATGCACCCGCTGGTGTAAAACGAAGTCCAGCAATAGTTGATCGACTCTCTTTCGATGTATCGATCAACTCTTCTCGAAGCGCGCCAATGATACCGTTCTTCGCCGCATAAACCTTACCGAGTCGTTTGGACTTTCTTGCGGTTTCTATCACACCACACGCAGTCGCATTGATAACGGCGGTCACCCCACCTGATTGTGCGTAGAAGACGTTGCGTGGAACCATAAATCTGTCCTGAACATTTGAATTCGGAGGAACTCAGAAGACGTTCTCATCCAGACGGGACAAGGTCAAAGAGCGCGACGGTATTATCAGCAAAATATCCGGACGTCGCCAGCCGTTACGAGATTCTGATCAGTAGGCACTCGCCTCATTAATTAGCCCGTATATGAGCTTTTTAAGGACTTCATCACGTGAGTGCCTTTCGAGATAGCAAAGCCATAGAGAGAATATTGAGACATTCTGAGGATCAGGACCATTTCTCAACAATAGGAAGCCTGCGACCACTGCCAAAAGCCACTTTGCTGACTTTCGTGCCTGGACAGGTCTGGCGTCGTTTGTACTCCATACGTCCGATTAGACTGACAATACGTTCATAGTCAGCGTGGGAAGGTGGCTCTGCGCACCAGGCCTGCAGTACATTCAGTTCTGAGGAGATCACCTGATTGTCCTCATTACATCGTTGAACCCACGATGAAAACGCGTCGAACGATGAGATGTATTCTTCAATATGAGCCTGCACGATAGGGTCAAGCACCGCATAGGGGAGCAGACTCGCTTCATCAGTCTGCCCAGGCGCCAGCTCGGCACTTGGCGGTTTCTGCCAGATCGAGTCAGGAATACTTGGGTGGACACGAGCGAGTTCAAACACCTGGTGTTTGTACAGATCCTTGATCGGAGCAAAACTGAAATTCATATCAAAATGCGTGTAGTAGCCGCATGCAGATTCTGTTTTGTTGCCCGTCGAAAGAGGCATCGCTCCGAAAGCGTTGCTGAAGTGCATCACTGCAAGATCACGGATACGCGCTTGAATATTCTCATCAGCCACTGAACCGTATTGCTGCTCATTGAACGTCCTCGTGACAAGGTTAGACAAACTCGTGGCATGGACGTTGAAGTGCTCATTGAATCGGTCAACGAAGGACTCGTGAGCGACCGGTAGTTCGTAGTCCCAACATCCCAGATTTTCATGGAGCTGTATAGCGTCAACACGCGAATGATCACTGCTGAATACCGAAGGCAGTCGGATAGCATGAACATGTTCACTCCCCACAGCGTCGCAAGCCAGTGCACACACTAGTGCTGAGTCGACACCACCACTGCTCGCCAATACCAGTTCACTGAATCCGCTTTTGCGGACATAATCCTGAAGACACACCACCAGTAGTTCATACAATGACACACCGCTTTTAAGGATGGCCGCCCGGTGGTCGTCGTTCGCAACCTGGCGGACCAAGGGTGTTGCGGTCTTGAGATCGACAACAGCAAAACTGTCTTCTTTCACCTCACTGGACCTATGGATCAGGTCGCGATTAGTCAGAACAAAGCTCTGGCCATCAAAAATCAGTTCGTCCTGACCACCATATTGGTTGACATACACAACACTGAGATCATCAGTACCGGGAGCGATGGTTCGAATACGGTGCCAGGACTTGTCATGCACATAGGGCGACGCATTAAGTGATAGTATGACATCCACACCGGCGTCGCGATAGCGGGCAAGTGGATTCGTTAGATGGTTGTAGTCGTCAGAATCTTTATCGTTCCAAAGATCCTCACAAATGGCAATGCCGACCTGTTCTCCAGCGATCTCGATCGTGAGTAGTTCCCGACCTGGTTGAAAGTAACGTAGCTCATCGAAGACATCGTAAAAGGGAAGCAGATGCTTGTGGTAGGTACCCAGAACTTTGCCATAGCCAATCACGCTCGCCGCGTTAAAGAACGGTTTTCCAGGACCAGGATTGTGCTGAATATGACCCACCACCACGTGTAACTCCGTAGACAGCGTCCCCGTGAGTTCACACAGATCATTGATGACGTCGTCGTTGCATCCAACGTAGTCAGGGTGGTACATCAGATCTTGGCTCAGGTACCCAGGGATGCAGAGTTCAGGAAAAAGCACCACGTCTGCCCCCTCCTGGGCAGCCATCTCAATGCCGCGAACGATTCGCGCCTGGTTCCCATCAAAGTCACCGGGTGTCGTATTGATCTGTCCTAGACAAACCTTCATGACCTGAGTTCCTCGTTCCCCTGAACGAATCTGCTGCTGCTTCGAACTGCGCTTCTGCGTGAGAACACCAGATACAGCACATGCACAGCAATGAGCAGGACGATGCAGGCGCCCCCCTGATGTGCGCTCGCCAGTTCCAGTGGTACGACCTTAACAAGCGTGAGAACACCTATCATGAACTGGGTCAAGACCGCCGCGAGTAGCAACACCGAGCTCCACATTAATGCGCCACCCAGGCGACGTGCTCGCCACCAGAGCCATGCAACTGCAACCAATAGCAAAACCGCCAGCCAGCGATGGATAAACTGAATTGTCGCGGTACTTTCTGAGAAGTTGTGCCAGAAGGGTTGCATCTGCATGACCGCATCCGCCACCCATCGATCATGCATCAAGGGGAATGTGTTATACGCATAGCCAGCATGGCTGCCCGCGGTGAAAGCGCCGTAGAGCAGCTGGAACCATAGCAGCAGCATCACGATCATGACGAGGGCACGCAATTCCTGCGGAACACCCATCGTTACCTCGCCACCATCAACTGTGTCGCTGCGATGCCCATAGACACAACCCAGTGCCAGCCAATATGTGTAAGCCATGAGTCCCATCGCCAGCAGAAGGTGAGCCGCCAGTCGATAATGGCTGACTCGTGCGTCATCGACGAGTCCGCTTTGGACCATGTACCATCCCATCAGACCTTGTAGTCCACCTAGAATGAGTGCCACAACTAGGTGTGGTTTAATCCATGCATCCAATCGCTTGGACACCCACAACGCACACATTGGCACAAAAAACAGAAGCCCGATCACGCGGCCTAATATTCGATGCACATATTCCCAATAGAAAATCTGCTTAAAGCCCTCAAGATCCATATGGCGATTGTAGAGTTGGTATTCAGGAAACTGCTGGTACGCCAGAAACAACGCCTGCCAATCCCGCTCATCCAACGGCGGCAGAACTCCCATGATCGGTTGCCAATCGACCATAGATAGACCGCTACCCGTCAGGCGAGTGACTCCACCAACCAAGACCATGATAAAAATGGTGGCACAAGTGATCAGTAGCCAGACCACCACAAATCGATCTGGTGCTGTAAATCCTCGTAATTTGGGAGCGTTTGAAGTTACGGTAGTCGCCAAGGTACCTCCTCGTCTTGTGGCGAATTATCTTGGATCAGTCCACTTGTTGCCATGGCTCAGTTTGGTAGCAAGGTATAAATGGGCTGAATGTTCAGATACTCAAATGACCTGTGCCCCAGAATCTGAGTTTGGATCTAAATTCCCCAAGTGAAATTGCCTCGGAACTGTCTATGGACACCCATCATCAGTCTCCTTTGACACCCACACGCGGCGGCAGTTCGATCGTCATATATTCGGTCGCTATATCTCCCAACCTCCTCTAATTTGCTTTACTATGCCGGGTTCAATATGGAGTCTACATATGGCCGAAATAACATCATTTCAATCCGAAACTAGGGAATGGCTCGAAGCTAACTGTCCCAAGAGTATGCGTGCCCGTAGTTTCCATTGGGAGGACGCCCACGAGATCTACGACACCGATGAAGCAAGACAGTGGCTGGCAAGAATGGCCGAACGGGGCTGGACAGCGCCGACGTGGCCAAAGGCATATGGAGGCGGCGGCCTGACCGCTGAGGAAGCCGGAGTGCTTGGGCAGGAGATGTCTAGACTCCGTGCCGTTGCCCCCACATCGGGTATGGGACTCACCATGATTGGACCAACCCTGCTCGAGTTCGGCACCGAAGCACAAAAGCAGCGCCATATTCCTCGAATCGTCAGTGGTGAGGTTTCGTGGTGTCAGGGCTACAGCGAGCCAGGTGCGGGATCAGACCTTGCATCACTCCAGACAAAGGCCGTGATCGACGGCGACGACTTCATCATCAATGGACAGAAAATTTGGACGTCAGGCGCTCAATATGCGGACTGGATGTTTGCGTTGGTTCGAACTGACCCCAACGCATCGAAGCATGAAGGTATCAGCTTCGTGCTCTTGGATATGCATCAACCTGGGGTCACAATCAAACCAATCAGTTTGATCAGTGGATCATCGCCTTTCTGCGAAACCTTTTTTGACAATGCGGTCGCCAAACGTGAGGACCTGGTGGGTGAGCTCAACCGTGGGTGGACCATTGGCAAGCGCCTGCTCCAATACGAACGATCAGGCATCGGTGGTCTTTCGGGTGCGTCTCGGGGCAAAAAGAAAAAGTCTGTTGAAAAGCCGAAGAATCCGTTAGCGGAACTGGCGAAGCACTATGTCGGTCAGGAGGATGGGCGAATATCGGACGATGGATATCGAGAGCAAATTCTGAAACACGCGATGACCGAACGAGCGTTCCAGTTGACTGCGTCACGAGCCGCTGCGGAGAATCAGTCTGGCCAAACGCCAGGCGCCGCCACGTCAATCTTCAAGCTTGTTGGCTCATCGTTAAGCCGTGACAGCTCCGAACTTCAATCGAATATCATGGGGACCCAGGGCATCGGGTGGTCGGGAGAAGGGTTCAACCCCGGTGAGCTGGAGTCTACCAAGAACTGGTTGAGTAATCGTGCCGTCACGATCTATGGAGGCACGAATGAAGTCCAGATGAATATCATTTCAAAACGTGTGCTGGCGTTGCCTGACTAAACCCGGACTCCCAGCCTTTGGTCAGTAGATCCGGACCATTCACTCTCTTTTTCGCAACCCATAGGTACTTCGTCGGTTAGTTAGGTGAGGAAGAACCTGTGAGTTTGCGAAAAGGAGAGCGCAATGAGTCAGGATGCCAAAGCCCGCCTGGGCCTAATTACACTATCCCGCGATGATGGCGGTCATGAGACTGATATCCTGTGGTACAGGTCGAGCTGGGACAAATGTGCTTTTACCATCACGCAGCATCGCCAACTGTAAAGGATCGACTCAAGCTAACAACCAATGTTGATTCGATCCCTGGTGCATAAAGTCGCGAACTCCCCTGGGAATCCACCGCTCTGTTGTTGTCACCGATCTAAAGTCGGCGGGGCACCCATCAGCGAACTAGGATCCGCGAGAAAGATCGATATGAAATCCATCGGTCCTGATCCGTTGAGGGTCAGAAACATCAATTTACGCGTCCATCGAGCGGCCCTTCTACTTCGAATAGTTGCTTTCAATCCAATCTGACCCCCACTGGGTGTCCCAAGAAAATGTAAGAACGTATAATTAAGATCGTCGAACTCTTGGAGAGAAGTTGAATACCTCTACTGAGCTTCAGGATCACTCCGAAGCATCGTACGACCGATCCCTTTTCGCCTCTCTCAAAGTCCCCGACTACTTGTACCTTTGGATTGGTATGGTCGGATCTGCTTTCGCCATGAATATGCAGATCGTCGCACAGGGCTGGCTAGTCTACGAGATGAGCGCTTCCGCAGTTGATCTCGCGTGGGTGACGCTCGCATCAATCGTACCTCAGTTTCTATTTTCACTACCGGGCGGCGTCCTCGCAGACCGCCTGCCCAAAAAACCCATCATTGGCTTGGCTCCTATCATAAACTGTGGCGCAACCATCGTGATGTCCTGGATCATCTTTACTGGGAATGTGGGATTTTGGGATTTCGTCTGGGTCGGTTTCTTAAACGGCACGGTCATGTCTCTGTCAATACCCGCAAGAACGGCCGTCATCCCCGAAGTTGTCGGCGAGCGTCTCATGTTCAACGCGATGGCGTTTAATACAACCGCGTGGAATCTCTCACGCATTCTTGGCCCCGCGCTCGCCGGATATATGATCGCTCTCCTTGCCGATGGCGATACCACCTCTGACTTTGGGGTAGGGTGCGTCTTCACTGTCATTTCGGTGCTCTATTTCGTATCGGGGGTCTCCGTTCTGCTGATCAAACACCCGGGTCGTCCGTCACAACAAGCAACAACACAACATCCTCTCGCTGATATTGGTGACTGTCTGATCTACGTTTTTCGATCGCCGGTCGTCGGTGGACTTATCCTGTTATCCATTCTTCCATTCATGTTTGGGCTGAGTATCAATACCCTCCTCCCCGCATTCAATCGAGATATTCTTTTTGGCGGCGCTGATGATCTAGGACTGCTCATGACTGCCATGGGCATTGGGGCGATTCTCGGCGCCCTGTTGCTGGCTAAACTCGGCGGTACACGGCACAAGGGCTACTGGGTCCTGGGAACCAGTGCTGTGTGGGGTATCGGTGTGACCTGGTTTGCACTTTCTTCCACGTTTGTATTGGCGTTTCTGACCATCGCCTTTATAGGGTTTGTCTCTTCAATCAACATGTCGATGAATCGTAGTCTCGTTCAACTACAGGTCGACCATGCAATGCGAGGTCGCATCATGAGCATCGATATGATGTCCCATGGTTTCATGCCGCTCGGGGTGCTTCCCATCAGTTGGGTAGCCGAAGTGTGGGGCGTTTCTCTAGGCTTGGCCCTGAGCGGCGCGATACTATGTGTTGCAACTATTGCTATGGGTGTAGTGATGAAAGGAGTTAGAGGGATCGATACAGGGTATTCAAAAGCAGTTCCTTGAACTTCTCCACACGGACACCCAACGACACCATCAAGACGCAAAACAAGATCAGGACACATAGAACAGATAAATGATCACTCAAACACTCCGCGACTTTTCGACAACGGTAACACTTGACGGTCCATTTGCATTTCCTCCCAACGGAGAAGCGGTTTGAAGGTACATATCTTAGGAATTTGCGGCACACTGATGGGTAGCATCGCCATCCTGGCCAAGGAATCGGGCGCCGAGGTTTCAGGGAGTGACGAAAATGTCTATCCGCCCATGAGTGATCTGCTGGCGGCATCAGGCATCACTGTCTCGGAAGGCTATAGTCATGCCAGCATTCCCAGAGCAACAGACCTCGTCATATTGGGAAACGCTGGTCTACGACGAGGCAACCCCGCCGTCGAGCACCTTCTCCATCACAATATTCCGTTCTTGTCGGGCGCAGAATGGCTGGGGACTCACCTACTTCGAGAACGATGGGTCATAGCCGTAGCAGGTACTCACGGAAAGACAACGACTGCTAGCATGATCGCCTGGATCCTTGAGTACGCAGGAATGGATCCTGGTTTTCTGATCGGCGGCGTCCCTTTGAATTTCGAGATATCTTCGCGAAATGGTGCACACCCATTCTTTGTTATCGAAGCCGACGAGTACGACACCTCCTTCTTCGATCGCCGCTCTAAGTTTCTGCACTATTTCCCTCAAACACTCGTGATGAACAATCTGGAATTTGACCACGCAGACATCTTCGACAGCCTTGAAGATATCAAGCGACAGTTCCATCAACTGGTACGTACAGTCCCGGAACAGGGACTCATCATTCATCCGATCGACGACGACAATCTGACGGATGTCCTCGCCCGGGGATGCTGGTCTCAAACACAAGCGTTTTGCCAAATACGAGGTCCCGAACATAGGATCACACGCACGGGAGCGGACGTGCCTGTATCTTCTTCCAGGATCGAAATAGAAATCACATCCGTGGCTGAGGACTACAGCCACTTTACCTTGGTGAACAATGACCGGGCGTTTGAAATAAATTGGAGTTTGAGCGGACGCCATAATCTCCACAACGCACTCTCTGCGCTGTTGGCGGCACGGCACGCCGGAGTGCCACTCGACACCGGGTGCTCTGCGCTAAATGAGTTTGAGGGGGTCAAGCGTAGAATGGAGGTCATTTACGAGTCAGATGACATCGTCGTTTATGACGACTTCGCGCACCACCCTACTGCTATCTTTAGCGATCTTGACGGTCTCCGCCGACAACTCCACACAGGCGATTTCTTGGTAGCCGTCATCGAACCCGCATCACACACCATGAAAAGCGGTATTCATCAACATGAACTCACTGATGCCACTGTGGCGGCTGATTTTACATTATGGCTCGAACCTCAGGGTATCAAGTGGGATATGCAAACACTCATTGGATCGAGGTCACAAACGCACGCCACGCCGAAAGACGTTATCACTCACCTTGATACGCTAATCAAAGTGGCAGAAGGTCGGTGCCATATCGTACTGATGAGCAACGGATCCATCCAGAACCTACGAGACACCCTACCCAGTCACCTTGCGTCACGTCACAGGGAAAATGGGTGGTCCCCTACATCGCAACCATTGTAGGCCCAACACGGGGACATAACCTTGCAGGCTCAGCAGAACCGACCTCTCTCGGCCAATCCCCCAAAGTAGGAACAAAATTGCTGAACCACAGCGAGCGAAGATTCGGCCGTATACCGCAGATGTGTTGCGGCGAACAGTGCTCGACTACCCACTCATAAAACCTGGTACGTAGCTTAAGTCTCCCATGGAGGACATCCATCAAGCATAGCGGCAGTTTCGAACTAACGCCGTACTCACATTTTCGGACCTTTTTTCAGCTAACATCCAAATCAAAGACTCGAGTGGCTAGATCATTTCCTTCCACATATGGGTGTCTCAGCATGTTCCCCCAGTTTGAACCCTTGCTTCATGGATGGCCCATGGACATCCATCTCTGCTCATCAGAAATCGTGGCGTCTCGGGGTCCTAACCTTAATGGGTGTCCCAGAGTCCTATTGATCGTGTAAGATTCTGCGCTTTTTCTCGGCCGCACTTTAGCTCATGAATCTAAAAGAACAGATCCACTCAGCGGTTGCCCAGAGCTTTGAAGAGCTAGGGGTGTCTGCGAGTCCCCCCATCGTGAAACAGGCTCAGAAAAGAGAGTTCGGGCACTATCAGGTCAATGGCGTCATGGGCGCCGCAAAAAGCGCAAAACTGAACCCCCGAGAGCTAGCAACTAAAGTGACTGAGAGGCTGAACCTGCCAATCGTTAATAAGCTCGAAGTCGCCGGTCCAGGATTCGTCAACATCCACCTAGCCCCCTACGCTATTGAGCAACAGCTGATGCAACTCGGGGACGACGTTCCAGTCCCCTCGCCAGAACCTCGTCACTTCGCTGTCGACTACTCAGCACCCAATTTGATGAAAGAGATGCACATCGGTCATCTCAGAACCAATGCCATTGGCGACGCAATTGTGCATGTGCTAGAGGCCGTTGGCCACCAAGTCACACGGGTCAACCACGTCGGCGACTGGGGAGCGCAATTTGGCAGTCTTCTCGCCTACCTGGACCAGTTGGACAACACAGAAATTTCCACTGAGCTAAAAGATCTAGAAGTCTTCTATCAGTCAGCGAGTAAGCTCTTCAAGACAGATCATGAATTCGCCGAACGTGCCAGAGGCTACGTCGTTCGGCTTCAGGGAGGTGATGCGCAATGCGTCGCACTGTGGCGCCAATTCATCGAAGAGTCGATCAAACATTGTCAGGACGTATACGAGCGTCTCAACATCTCACTGGCGAGAGCAGACATACATGCAGAAAGCGCCTACAACGATGACCTGCCAGTCGTGGTTGCGGAACTTGAACAGCAGGGACTCCTTGAAGAATCCGATGGCGCAATGTGTGTGTTTCTTGAGGAATTCACCGGTAAAGACGGCAAGCCCCTACCCGCGATCGTCAGGAAGTCCGATGGCGGATATCCATATATGGCCACGGATCTCGCAGCCGTTAGATATCGCGCCGGAAAACTTCGCGCAGACACGGTTCTCTACGTGGTTGGTGCGCCTCAGCAACTTCACTTGAAGCAGGTTTTTGCCGTTGCTACAGCTGCAGGCTACTTGACCGATCAGGAGTTCAGACATCTCCCGTTTGGCAGCATTCTGAAAAATGATGGGAAACCTTTCAAGACGAGAGATGGCGCCGAGGTCAAATTGATCGACGTGATCAATGAAGCAGTGACAAGGGCCTATCAACTCGTGAGGGAGAAAAATCCTTCATTGACTGAAGAAGAACATCGATCGATCGCGGAGATCGTCGGTGTCGGAGCCATTAAGTACGCTGAACTCTCTAAGAATCGAGGGACCGATTACATTTTCGACTGGGATATTTTATTGTCCTTTGAAGGGAATACCGCACCTTACCTGCAATACGCCTATACTAGGATACAGAGTGTCCTCAAAAAGGCGGGCGTCGAACCGACTGATCTGCGCGGACAAATTACACTTGCAGAGCCTGATGAACTCGACCTCGGGGTCAAGTTGCTGCAATTTTCTGAAGCCATCGAAGACGCGCTTGAAGACTATCAAATGAACGTCCTATGCAACTACCTTTTCGAGCTCTCGGGCCAATTCATGAGCTTTTACGAACACTGTCCCATACTGAAACAGTCTGATCCTGAGATCCAACATAGTAGGCTCCGGCTAGCGTCAATCACGGCCAATGTGCTGCAGCTAGGACTCGGATGCCTTGGGATCAAAACCGTGGACCGCATGTAACCGGACTCAACGTGTCTAAACCACATATTGACATCGTCGTCGCCAGGGCCAGAAACGGCGTTATCGGAAAATCTAACGATATCCCATGGAACGTAAAAGGAGAGCAACGCCTCTTCAAAGAGATTACACAAGGCGGAACCTTAATCATGGGGCGCAAGACCTTCGAGTCTATTGGCAGGCCGCTCCCGGGAAGACTCAACATCGTTGTCACACGCCAAGATCTAAGCTTCGAGGGTTGTAAATCCAGCCGCTCACTGGATCAAGCGATTTCCATCGCTTCTCAACATAACCGCCCCATTTTTGTCATTGGCGGAGGGGCCATCTACGAACAAGCCTTGCCGGTCACCAACGGCATCTACATTTCGACGCTCGACGTTGAGATTGATGGAGACATCTACTTCCCCCAGTTCCCCAACCACGATTTTGTACTCGAACACGAACAATACATCGAAAGCAACATCAACTACACGCACCAGTACTTCACCCGACGATGATCTGGTGGGACACGATCTCACGGTGGCATAGCGAGAACCCATTACAGGCTGTTTAAGTTTCTACGCGTGCCAGAAGCGCACGATCGTTGTCATCTTCCGATCTGTCAGCTTTGAATCTTCCAGTCATGCCATTTCTCCGTGACCCGTCCGAAGCTCACGCACACTCAGGAAACAGCACCAGGACTAGATAAACTTTTCGAACCCATCAGAGCTTGACGGGAAATACACTGAAACCGTTTGAATGGGCGGAACCTAAAGCTCATGTAAATAGAGCTATAATGTTTTTATGAGTATTAGAACTCTTACTGTTGCGTGGATACCCACACTCTCGACATTAATGATTGCATTGTCCTGTCATGCAGATTTTGAATCAGCATCATCAGCCTACCAACGGCAGGAATTTGACGCCGCTTTCCAGGAATTTCTTGTGCTCGCGAATCGTGGAGATGCCCGTTCACAGACCGTGATCGCGATGATGTACAAATACGGGGAATCTGTCCCCAAGGACCCGCTAAAGGCTGCAAACTGGTACGAAAAAGCAGCAAACCATGGGTATTCTCCGGCGCAATACCATCTTGGAACCCTATATTTAGAAGGTCGCGGGGTCACACAGGATCGAGATGAGGCCATACGCTGGCTAACACTGGCGTCTGAGGCCGGATTCGAGCGAGCTAACGACGCACTGTTTGCCCTCAATGTAACCGTTGAAACACCCTCGGCAGTCACTGATCCGACAATTCCCTGGTCACAGGAATGGGATCTGAGTATTCCATCAGATGTTTCTAGTATTGCAGCCCCAGCGCCACAACAAACGACACCAGCCAAACCGATAGAGAGATCATCTGCTATCCAAACAACTTCGAGCGACGGTAACCAGAACGGTTTTCGCGTCCAGCTTGGCGCTTTCTCGCACGTGCGGACCGCGGAGCTGCTGCTGGCTGACTTTCGATATGCTGAGCCGGATCTTTTCGATCGTTCAGTCATGATTGTCCCACCCGCACCTGGAGATCGGCAGATCTACAGACTCCAAACTGCAGGAATGGACTCGCGAAATGACGCGGACTCGTTTTGTGCGACGCTGAAAGCTCGCCACCCTCGAGCCGCTTGCATTGTGGTCCCGGCACGATAGACCCCAAATGGGACCGTTGCCTCAGGAAATCCAGCATCGACTGCATCACCTCGGTATTGAGGAGAGACACCTCATCGGATACCAACTGCCGTTTCAACCAGAACAGTCTGTCATTGTTGCAGGACAAGACATATACGAACGACCACTTCGTATGAGCGCCGACACCTACAGCTCGTGGCTTGAGCTCGAAGCGGCTGCTGCAGAGTCAAACATCACAATCCAGGTCGTTAGTGCCTTTCGTTCGTTCAACTATCAATGCCAGATCATCCAGCGCAAGCGAGAGGCTGGTGAAAGCGTCGACGACATTCTGCGCGTTTCCGCCATACCTGGCTTCAGTGAACACCATAGCGGTCGTGCCTTGGATTTGACGACACCAGGACATCCACCATTGGAAGAGATTTTCGAGGAAAGTCGTGCATTCGCATGGTTAACACAACACGCACAGGCGTTTGGTTTCGCCATGACTTACCCCAGAGGAAATCGTTACCAAGTCGCCTACGAACCATGGCACTGGTGTTGGCATCCAGCGACTTAAGTCTTTTCATCCAGTTCGAAAGGATACTCGGTCTTACAGCGAGCCCTTCCCAATCTTTCTGGACTCTAACGCAGCATAACTAACCTCGAAAACTATAACTAAAGCGATAATGGGACCCCCAAGAACCCGTTGCCGCTATATTGAGCGCTGGTATCCAGAGGGCTATATCTGGTGCAACCATCAGATCGCCAATACTTGGAGCTTAGGCATTGCAAAGCGAATGCCGGCAATCGTTGGGTGTTCTGGACCTGGTTGTAACCCGACTCAGTAGTTACTGATTATCCCAAACTGATCACACGTGTTGAGGAGGTCCTACCTTGATCGTCAGTTGGTGGGAGTCCAAGCCACATCCTCGCTGACCGATGCCCCAACCCCGATCAAGTAGCCGCTAGTCTCGGTATGCATCGTGGATTCTCCGAAGATCATCACCGACAGGACGGCTGTTCCTCTTCCAATCCCCTGAATGACCCTGACAGGGGATCGCGTCATTCAGAACCCGTTCGGCACCTGCTTTCACAGTCGCCGATGAAGGGATGTACCGAAGTGTCAGTCCGCAACGCCGTCGATCGGTCGTGTTAGGTTCAGAGCCATGAATCAACGTGCTGGTATGTAATGAGATTTCACCGGCTCGCAGCAGGTTATCGACTGGTTCACCCATTCGCTCAGCGTCTGGAATTTCCTGCTGTAATGCAACTGCACCCTTGGCTGGCTGCCAGTCCACTTTACCGAGTCGATGACTGCCCGGGATGAATCGCATGGGCCCCATGTCTTCAGATACATCATCAATCGCAAGCCACACGGTCACAGTGTCTGTGGGGCGTACCGGCCAGTAGGTCGCATCCTGGTGCCACGGAACTCGACGCTCATCTCCAGGCAATTTGCAAAAGTAATGTGTCGTCCAGCACACGAAGTCCGGACCGAGCAGATCCTCCACATAATCGAGAATCCTAGGGTGCATCGCGAGGTCCCAGATACCCTGACACCGGTTGTGGTAGCCCATGATGGCATAAGCATTTCGCCCATCGTTCATGTTCTGCATCGATTCAAGGAGATCTGTGAAATAACGACGGGAAGCGAAGGCTTCGTCTGCGTCGAGGGCAGGTAACGGCGTGAGAAAACCATCCCGATTAAAGTCATTGATCTGTGCCGCACTAAGGGTACGTGCGTTGGTTGCATCTGATTCCGTAAAACCAATCATGACTTATTAAACTAAATGAGATCCTCGAAGCATCTTACCGTAGCTACGAAACAACATCACCAGGGTATCAGGGTCTGACGTTCCAATCGTCGACGACCCAATTGCCTTCGTTATGATTGTGTCGCAGTATCCCAACCGCACCGGTCGACAATTTTAGTTCAAAACGAGTGAGGAATCCCCCAAAGTCGCCGGTCAGATGCGGGGCAAAACGCGCAATCCCATTACTGGTCACCACCAGCACCACCCGCTGCTCCAAGGAAATCAACTCGTCAGCAAATCGCTGCCAGTTTGAGATCACATCCATGGGGTTTACCTTCCATCCAAGAGGTACTTCCGCTCGTTCATTCCAGGCATCGATCGCCGCCTGCCCTATCCGTGCTACGACTTCACCTTCTGGACGGTTTTCATCGGGACCGTAGTCGATCTCATCAAACGTAGAACGAGGCTCGCACTCAAGAGATAGGTTGCAGCGCGTCAACGCGATCGTGGCCATCGTCTGAGAGCGTTGAAGTGTGGAAGTGAATACTCGATCTGGCTGCCAGTCGTTCTCCAAGAGGTAGTCACCAAGTCGTTCTGCCTGGCGTTTCCCACTATCGACCAGAGGCAGATCTGTCCGTGCACCGACTCTGGTGGGTGTGTCATTGGGACCGAACGTATTCCCATGTCGGGCGACGATTAACGTTGTCACGCCAACAACCATTCAGCACGCTGTACGTCATCAGAACTATCAACACCCGACATCGCGGGTCGACCACGATAGTCCACTTCCACACAACGAATCCGGTATCCATTTTCAAGAAGACGCAACTGCTCCAACCCTTCGTGTTGCTCGTAACGTCCTGGGGGCAAAGCAACAAACGCGTTAAGCGCATCCCGTGTAAAGCCATACAAACCGACATGGCGAAGAACCGGCGATAACGCATCATCACCGTTATGCGATCTCAGACTCGCCTCGTCCCGCATGGCAGGTAGAATCTGCTTGCTGAACCAGAGCGCATCTCCGTTATCAGACAATAAAACTGTTGTTCCGGAAAATGGTGTCGTTTGCTTTTGCTCCCGCATCAGATCCAATTCGTGCCAGCGCAGTCTGACGACCGGTGTAGCCACATCAGCACCACTTGCGATCAGACCAAGCACCAGATCGGCCACAAAGTCTGGGGGTGTCAGCGGCGCATCTCCCTGTAGATTGACCACATAGTCGAACGCGTCTGACATCAATCGATGTGCTTCACGCGCTCGATCAGTCCCTGTTGGACAGTCTTTACCGGTCATTAGGCTGTCGACCGGTAGCGTTGCACAGTGTTCATGGATGCGGTCATCATCGGTAGCCACGACGACACCGACCTTATGATTCTCTTGCGCGGACATCACCGCATCCGCAGCATGACACGCAATATCAACCACTCTCGACAGCATCGTTTGCCCAGCAATCTCAACTAGAGGTTTACCCGGCAGACGTGTCGAACCCCATCGAGCAGGAATCACAATCAAGGTGTCTGTTGTCATCACCCCTCCTTCACGCCGCCATCAACAAACCAACAATGGTCTCAGGGGAGCCGACGGGAAAATTCCTGCACAAGGCGGCTCCATTCCATCCTCAGCCACGGCGTATAGTCGTCGGGCCTCGCTATCAACGCCTGGCTTAGCCCTTCGCTAGAGATCCATTGCACCTCAGATATTTCGTTGGAATTCGGTACCACCGAGCCCACATCCACACGTCCGAGCCATACAGAACAAAGCTCATGTTCTGACCCCACATTGTCAAACTGTGCGTGATAAGTGAACTTGTACGCAAACTCGACAGCAGTGCTCACCCCCAGTTCCTGCGCCATTCGACGATGAACCGCCTCTGATAGTTCCTCACCGACACGAGGATGAGAACAGCAGGCATTGGACCAAAAGCCAGGCCAGAGCAGCTTTTCCTGGCTACGCCGCTGCAGCAACACATCACCATCATCAGAAAACAGAAACACCGAGAAGGCTCGATGCAACACACCATTACCTTCATGGCACGCCAGTTTGCTACGAGATCCTATCACTCGATCTCGCTCATCGACGAGAATCAGCGGTTCCTCGTCAGACGAAACGATCGGCATCGCGTCGGTCACACAGTCACCTGAAGTGCCTGGTAACCAGCACGCGTCAGGGCACCCGCAACGTTGGCACTGCCCTCGTCATCGTCACAGAGACAAGCCACAGAACCTCCCCCACCCGCACCTGTCAGCTTCGCGCCCAAAGAACCAGCATCTCTCGCAAGCTGGACCATTCGATCCAATTCGGGACTGGAGACAGAAATCGCGTTCAGTAGACCATGGTTGACCGTCATCATGTCTCCCAAGGTGCGGTAATCCCCATCAGTTATCGCCGCAAGACCTGTGTTGGCGACCATTTCGAAGTTGTCGAACAGTTGCTCATACAAATTATGATTGCGGCGCCACCGCTCGCGCACGCCTGCGACCATGTCTACGGTGAGGCTGGGCTCCCCTGAAATGCCAATGACGAGCCTCATCGGTGTCTCGAAATGAATAGGGTCAACCGTTGGATGTTCTCCCGACCGATACAACAGAGGGCGCCCAAAAGTAGCGATGGTGTTATCGATGCCAGAGGGCGTCCCGTGAGCTGCCTTCTCGCAACGGAATGCCATGGCATTTACCTCAGTATCGCTGAGCCCCAAACGGAAATGTTGGTCAACCCCACGGATCACAGCGACCGCGATGGCCGCCGATCCACCTAGACCCATGGCCGCGGGAATGTTCGGCTGTACATGTACCAGAAATCGCTCGCCACCGACCCCCAACTCGTCAAACACCCCAGAGATGGCAGACCACCAGATCGAATTGGCGTGTTCCAACTGTCCATCAATATCCCAAGCAGGCACGTGAATCTCAGGTGGCGAATCAGAATCCATGACTTCGGCAATCACAGCATCCGGGATGGGTACCGCGATCGCAGGCCGTCCGTAGACGACGGCGTGCTCTCCTAACAGAATGACTTTCCCAAACGAGCGGACAACCGTCTTGCCGGACGAGTTTGACTCCTCATTCAAGTGTTTCCGCGTCTGTCCGTCCAAAAATACCGGATCTTCTTCAAGCTCTGCCAAAATTGCATGAGCCGTCTCAATCTTGATGTCGTCTTTCTCTATCAGTCGGGATACCACTTTCTCAAAACGCGACTGCGGCACGCCTGCAGACAAAGCAACACTTCGTGCATGCAACGACATATGGCCTTTTTGAATACCAACGGTGGACAACGCTCGTATTGCGGAGAAATTCTGTGCCAGACCGGCACTTGCCATAACCTCTGCAAGTTCCCTGGCATTAGGCGTACCGAGCATCCGATGGGCGATATTGGCGGATGGGTTCGCACGTAGCGAACCACCTTGCGTACCCACCTTCAACGGTATCTCGATCTCCCCGTGCAGGTCACCACTTTGCGTCACCTGCCAGTGTGTCAAGGCGGTATATCGACCTCCTCGGCTTGCATAGGCGTGGGCAGCAGCCTCAATGGCGCGCCAGTCATTACCCGTCGCAATAGCAACAGGGTCAATCCCATTCATGATCCCTTTGTTGTGTGTTGCCGCTCGATAGGGATCGATGTTGGCGAATTGTGAAGCCAGAACGATGCCATCGCGGACTTCCTCGCCAGTATAACCCTTCCCTGATAACTGATCTGTAGCGACGGTCACAGAGGCCCGGACGACCGCTCGATCTGTCAGATTCGACAGGATGCGAAGGAAGACACGTCCACCGGTCAGCGCTTCGATATCAGGTGCAATTTCTTCGCACATGGTGTTGATCATGTTGGCACCCATCGCATCACAGGTATCAACCAACAAATGGACGACCAGCATTTGAGGATTATCGGATGTGCGCGGGAAGCGTCGCACTTCGATGTCCTGTGCGCCGCCGCCTCGAGCGATCATGTTCGGATGTAACGCGTTAAGCTTTGACAGTAAATCCGCCTTGTGCGCCAAAACCTGTCGTTCACCAGCTTCCATATCTGATGGATTAACCACCTGGACCTGCCCAATCAGCAGAGACTCATCGGCCCTGGCAGTCATACCACCCCCAGTAGAAAACGTCTTGGCAGCAGACGACAGCGCGGCGACAATTGAAGGTTCTTCCACCACAAGAGGGATCAGATAATCGCGTTTATTGATCACAAAGTTAAGACCAACACCCAATGGCAACCCCATGACGCCAACAACGTTCTCAATCATCTTGTCGGCTAGTTCCGGCACCAGCAAATGGTCACCAGAGAGCAATTCCTGAACATCATCGTCATGAAGCCATTCATGTTGCCGGATGGCCGCCAGGCGATCTTCTACAGACAGCTTGTAGAACCCCGGGAATCTCGCCCTGCTCATTCTGACTCCTGTATGAACCTATCTGCGGACACGAGGTCGGTACGGTACCCCGCGTTTTCCAGTTTTTCGTTCAATGCCCTGAGTTCACCCACTTCCCGTACCACCACCATGCCAAAGTCACCTCCGCCCGCACCTGAGGGCTTATAGATTCCACCTGACCGCATAACGAAGTCGCGTAATTCTACGTGAATGTCGGTATAGAATCCTGTTCGACTTCCGTCACTAAGCGCTTTGAGACATATGTCCATCTCTGCAAGTCCGCCAACGAACTCATCAGCGCGGAGACCTCGTCGGCTCATTGACGTCGCTACTCTGCCAAGTGGATGCATCAACTCGTCGTAGAGTGTTGGCTCACGTTCCTTGAACCGTAGCATCCGATCCAGGTAGCTGACGGTTCCTGCTCCCCGACCGGTCCAAACAAATCCAAACACAAAACCATGCGGTAGACTCGAAACTTCAGGTTCAGCAACAGTCCGATACCGTATCAGGTCATCCATCAACGCCACCGCGATATCGGCACCACTCCCAAGACCACCCTGGAATCGGTGGTGGCATGCCACGGCAAGCCGCACATATTCTGAATCGGCCCACCCTGTCGGCTTCGGAAACAGCGTTTTGAGCAGCGCGGCGGTCAACGCAGCGCTACCACCAACACCCAGCTTTTTCGGCTCACCATCGATTGATTGGAAAAAAGCGCGTGTATCCAGACACAACCCATCTTCGGGCACAGAAACCGGCAGGCCTCGGCGGTGGAGCTCGTCATAGACAGCCTTCGCAAGCGGGATTTCCTGCATCGGCAAAGCCACTTCCACATCTGATCGTATGATCCACCGATCACTACATGCCGAAGACACGATGGCACGCTGGGGCACGGGCATCACTAGCGCTGGGGCGCCTTCTAAAACGGCATATTCGCCGGTCAGGAACAACTTTCCAGGTGCAGACGTGTTCATCCGTTGGACAAAGAGAGATTCAACGTGAATATGACCAGTGTACCCGTGGCTCACCACCTATACCGGACTCGATGACGTTTCGTACACCCGGTAACTGCGCAAGTTCTCTGTTGCAGACAGCAACATCATCCTGATGGCAAATGACTTTGACCTGCGGACCTGCATCAATGGTATAGAAAACCCGTCTCCCTGCCTCACGCCAGCCTTCCACCGCGTTCACGACAGCCATCGTGCCAGGGTTCCAATAAATGATCGGCGGTCTCGCAGCCATGATGGCCGCATGCATCTTCATACAGCTCCGAATGCTCACCGTCGCAAGACCGTCAAAGTCGGCTTCTGCAATTGATCGATGTGCTTCGATCATATCGGCAGGATGTTGTTGGACCCATTCGGCATAGTACGGCGATGTGTCCGCGGTCCGTTGCATCGCCTGCGTCGAGCCCACCGACTTTGCTGCAGTATCTGTGACGGCAATCAGAACCGTTAGTGGCCAATGCGTCATATCAACGTCAATCGGAACCGCTGCGCCGTCACCGTCTGCTGAGATCGCCACAAAGCCACCATACACCGACCTTGCGGCAGAGCCGGATCCAAGTCGGGCTAGGCGTGAAACATCTGCCGGTTCCAGGCCAATGCCGCATAGACGATTGATTCCAATCGCGAGCGCTGCGAACCCCGATGCTGAAGATGCCAAACCGGCGCCAGTAGGAAAGCTATTGGTCGAGATCACATGTACCGGTCCTATGCCGATATACATCGTCCGGACCCGGTCGATAAAGGATTGAATTCGATCAACGCCAGTCCCGACAGACTCTCCATTCAGCCAAATCTCATCATTAGGTCCGGCTCCCTGTTTCATAATGGTCGTCGTTTTCAAAGCGTCCAGGCTGATTGAGACCGAACCCGTGGCAGGAAGGTTGGCGGCTTCATCTGCCTTCCCCCAATACTTGACCAGCGCGACATTGGCATTCGCTTCAATATGCAATGCATCAATCATGAGGGAGCACCTCGCACATCCGCTTGGATTCTTGACTTTGAACGGCAGACATTGGGGGCCAGAGTCCCGCGTAAGAACAGTACGCTCATTGTACGGGAGCAACCTCGCATTCGAAATCAAAGCACAGCGATGTCTTCAGTTGGCTGTGGCGGTCCCGTACACTCGTATTCTTTTTGACACTGATCGAGGATAGTCTTGCCACCATCTATTCCATCCGCATCGTCAGAATTCGTCGATCGGATTGAAGCGTATCGATCCCGAGTCGAAGATTTCATCGCGCGTCAGCTACCTGGCACCGAAGCCCCTTTCCATCAGGCTTTGAGATACGCAGCTCTCGGTGAGGGCAAGCGCGTACGTCCATTGTTGACGTATGCGACTGGTGAAGCGCTGGGTATTAAAAGTGACATCCTTGACTATCCGGCGGCCGCGCTCGAGATCATGCATACGTATTCACTCGTCCACGACGACCTGCCGGCGATGGATGACGACAACCTGCGTCGAGGGCGCCCTACCGTTCACGTTGTCTGGGACGAGGCGACCGCGATTCTTGTGGGTGATGCGCTACAGACTCTTGCGTTCGAGGTCCTGACACGCGCGCCAGTGGATCCATTGATCATTCGAGATTGGATATCGATCCTAGCTGTCGGTGCCGGTCAGGGTGGCATGGTCGGTGGGCAGATCCTCGATATGGCAGGTGAACAGCGAACGCTCAACGAGCAGGAGCTGCGTCAAATGCACGATGGAAAGACGGGGAAACTCATCAGCGCTGGCATTCTCATGGCTGCGCGGGCCGGCAATGCCTCAGAGTCTGTGACGGCGTGCCTCGCGGAGTATGGGAAGCATATCGGTCTGGCATTCCAGATTCGAGATGACATTCTCGATGTCACTCAATCAACAGATATGCTGGGTAAACCCCAGGGTTCAGATGCTGGCAATAGGAAATCAACTTTTGTGACCCTCCTAGGTTTGGACGAATCGACGCAACAATTGAAGGCGCACTATCAATCGGCCATCCAATCGATTGGTCGCATCTCTCAACCCGCACCGGACGGTCTTGTTTATTTGGCATCCCACATAGTCCAGCGCAACAAGTAGATGACGGGTCAATCGATCTCTGGCGACCTCAAGCCTGAGGTGCCGTAATCAGAGTTTGGGTCATAAATCACTTCACCGGATCGTGTGAAGGGGACCGCATGTGCCCACGTGCCCCCCGTTGACCGCTGGATGACTTCACCGCTGTATTGCGCAAGGTAAGCACGTCTCGGGGCATCTGTCGTATTAGCTGAGCTACGGTGTAACGTGGTGCTCGAGAATACGACAATGCTGCCGGCAGGTACCTCGATCAGTTCACCAGGGTCGCTGCCTTCATAACCGACAAGATCGTTGGTTTCCGGCTCTGCTCTGTGTGGTAACACCTGGTTGCGAGTGTTAGCACGGTCATGAGGGAGAACAAAGATGCTGCCATTGGCTTCACTCATATCGTCGAGCGCACACCAGCATGTCAGATATGGTCGATGTCGTGTCTCAGGATCCGAGAATTTCACATAGCCGCCATCCTGATGCCACGCGAACTTCATGCCCTGCTCTGCACCTTTCACCACCCACTGCTCCACAAACAGATACGATTCGCCCCCCAGAAACGCACGGGTGATGTCGGCCATCAACTGGCCGAACAGAAACGATGGTAAGCGGCGACTCTCTCGATAACGCCCGCTGATGAAGTAGCGTTTGCCACGGTGTGTGATCCCGTAGGTTTCGCGACCTCGTGCCTTCATGCTCCCATCGACGTAACCCACGAAATACGAACATTCTTCGCGCAGCATCATAAGCGTTGGCTCATCCAACGCTTGCCGCAGAATTGTGTATCCCTGTTCCTCAAATGCCCGCTGGTGTTGTACCGTAATCTGCATTGGTGCCTCCGAGGCGGACGCTAACACGCCCGTGCTCAAGCTGCTATGCAAAACCGTGACAAAGGAACATCTCTGATGGAAGGCGGTCTATGCTGACGCTAATGTACTTTGTACACTCCCGCGAACCCGTACCTACCGAACAAAAAATACATGCGCGACTATTTCATTCGCAGACTCATGCTCATTCCCCCAACCTTACTGGGCGTGACAGTGATCGTTTTTGTCATCACGCGTTTTGTCCCCGGGGGTCCGCTCGAGCGAGCGATCGCGGAAAGTCAGCAGCTCGATGCTCAGGGGGGATTTGCCGTAGAACAGATTGCAGGTCACGATATGGCACTATCCGACGATCAACTGCAGAAACTTCGTGAATACTACGGATTTGATAAACCCGTACTGGTCAGCTATGGCGACTGGGTCCTGAAGGTGATTCGTGGCGATCTGGGTACGTCGTACCGTTACAACGATCCTGTCTGGGACGTCATCAGCGACCGATTCCCAATTTCCCTATATTACGGCATCACGACCCTCATCCTGACGTATGCGGTCTGTGTTCCGCTCGGTGTCGTGAAGGCCATTCGCCATCGAACAGTCGTCGACAATGTCACTTCGATACTGATCTTTGTTGGGTACGCTATTCCGGGGTACGCGCTTGGTTCCCTGTTGTTGCTCTATTTCTCCGTCACTCTGGACTGGTTCCCCATGAGCGGGTTCACAAGCTACAACTTCGCCGAACTCTCGATCGGCGCCAAGGCCCTGGATATCATCAGCCACTCCGTGTTGCCGCTTATCTGCTATCTCGTTGGCAGCTTTGCGTTGGTTACGCTGCTGCTCAAGAACCATCTAATGGATAATCTTGCATCCGACTACATCCGAACAGCTATTGCGAAAGGTGTTTCATTTCGCAAGTCCGTGACACGCCATGCGTTGCGTAATTCCCTCATTCCAATCGCAACTACGTTCGGACAGAACATCACGCTTATCCTGACAGGTTCGTTTTTGATCGAATCAGTATTCGATATCGACGGCTTTGGTCTGCTCGCGCTCACCTCCATCCTCGATCGGGACTATCCCGTCGTCATGGGTATCGTTTTTCTTTCAAGCCTGCTGTTGCTGATCGGTAACATCCTCTCGGACATTCTGGTCGCATTCGTTGACCCGAGGATTCGGTTCCAGTGATGAATCCCGAGACACGTAAAAAGCTCAGGCGATTCCGCGAGATCAAGCGTGGCTATTACAGTTTCTTGATACTTGCGGGCCTGTTCTGTCTCAGCCTGTTCGGTGAAGTCCTCATCAATAGTCGCGCGCTGGTAGTGAGCTACGCGGGCGGCCTCTACTTTCCCGTCTACACAGACTTTCATCCTGGCACGGATTTCGGGGAGTCGTATTCCTACGAGACCAATTACAGGGACCTCCAGGACAAATGGGAGAGCGAGGACTCGGACAATTGGCTCATCATGCCACTGGTTCCCTACAACGAGTTTGAAAACCATGCGACTGGACAAGTCTTCAAACCGGAGCCGCCTTCATTCACTGCACAACATTACCTTGGCACTGACAGTACCAGCCGCGACATTCTCGCTCGATTGTTCTACGGCACTCGCATCGCGTTGCTGTTTGCCATGGTATTTACAGCCGCTGTCTATTTGATCGGTATCGCGATCGGTTGTGCGATGGGTTATCTCGGCGGCGTATTCGACCTTGTATTCCAACGGTTAATTGAAATCTGGTCCAACATCCCGTTTCTATACATGGTAATCATTATATTCTCGGTGGTGCCATCGACGTTCTCTATTCCAGGACGCATCGCCATACTGCTCACAGTCATGGTGCTCTTTTCATGGACCAGTATGACGTACTATATGCGTACGGAAACATACAAAGAAAAGACGCGTGACTATGCTGCTGCAGCTAGGGTGATGGGTGCATCGACCACACGAATCATTTTCCGTCATATCCTTCCCAACATTCTGTCGACACTGATGACGTTCATGCCATTCACCATAATTAGTGCCATCACTGCCATCACGGCATTGGACTTTCTTGGATTTGGACTACCTCCTCCCACACCAAGCCTGGGTGAGTTGCTGAAACAAGGAACCGCGACATTACGAACAGCTCCCTGGATTGTCACCGCCGCGTTCGGCACACTCGTGATCCTCCTCACACTCGTGACATTCATCGGTGAAGCCATTCGAGAAGCGTTCGATCCTCGCAAATTCACTGTTTATCGATGATGCGATGCAGGGTGCCCATCAATTCCGGATTAGGAGACTACCCGTGAATATCCAATCGCAACTTGCGACAAGACAGTCCGGATATCTGAGATGGGTGGTGGCACTTGGCTTGCTTTCGCTCATCGGCTGCGGTGGATCCGAAGAAGACGGCAGTTTCCCTCAGCGCGACAATACGGCTGAGGTCGAGGCCTACTACGCGGACAATCCTCATTTTTTTGCATTCAGCTCTATTGACCAGCTACCTAAGAACCTCAAATGGCAGAACGGTGGTCACCTGCCGGATATCGGCTCGCCCAAGGCAGAAAAAGGGGGTACCCAGTATTCCCGTCTTACCGATTTTCCAAGAACTTTTCGAACTGTCGGTCCAGACTCCAATGGATCATTCAGACCGTGGCTCCTAGACTCAAACACCGTGAGCCTGGCACATCGGCACCCCGATGAGTTCGAGTACTATCCTGGACTCGCTAACGAATGGGCAGTCGATCGACAAAATAAGACTATCTATGTCAGGTTGGAGCCAACTGCGACCTGGTCCGATGGCGTACCTGTGACCAGCAATGACTTTCTGTTCATGTTTTTCTTCTTCCGTTCCGATTACATCGTCGCGCCCTGGTATAACAACTGGTACAGCAGCCAGTATACAAAGATCACGCGCTTCGACGATCACACCTTTGCCATCTCCATCCCCGAAGCCAAACCGGACATGGACTCCCGAATACTAGAACTCCGACCCGTTCCACAACATTTTTTCAAAGAACTCGGTGATGACTACGTGGAACGTTACCAGTGGCGGTTCGCACCAGTGACCGGCCCATACGTCATCCACGATGATGACGTCGACAAGGGTCGGTCAGTCGTTGTCACTCGCAACAAGGACTGGTGGGCCAAAGACAGAAAGTTCTTTCGTTATCGATACAATCCGGACCGGATTCAATTGACTGTTATACGAGAGAACGCCAAGGTTTTTGAAGCGTTCAAACGAGGTGAAATCGATCAGTTCGGACTCAATCTCGCAGAATACTGGTACGAAAAGCTGCCGAACGAAGATCCCGATGTACAAAACGGCTACGTCCACAAAGTCCAGTTCTATAATCAAAGGCCACGGCCGACCTACGGCCTCTGGATTAACACATCAAAACCCCTACTCGAGAATCGAGACATTCGAGTTGGCATCAACTATGCGACAAATTGGAACCTGGTGATCGAGAAGTACTTCCGAGGCGACTACGAGCGAATGGAAACCTCATCCGATGGATACGGTGAGTTCTCCCACCCGACACTCAAAGCCCGATCGTTTGATGTTGAGAAAGCCCTGCAAGCTTTTGCGCGAGCTGGTTTCAGCGAACGTGGTGGTGACGGCATCCTCGTCAATTCAAAAGGACAGCGACTAGCGTTTACTCTCTCTACCGGTTATGAATCCCTCAAGGATGTGCCGACGATTCTCAAAGAGGAAGCTCAGAAGGCCGGTCTCGAATTTCGGATTGAGGTCCTGGACGGTACCGCAGGATGGAAGAAAGCACAGGAGAAAAAACATGACCTACACTTCTCTGCCTTCGGCGTGTCCCTGGAAATGTATCCGCGGTTCTGGGAAACCTATCACTCGGTCAACGCCTTCGACGTGCCGTTCCTCGACGATGGCAGCGATAATCCTGATCGAGTCGTAAAAACCCAGACCAACAACCTTGAAGCCCTTGCGCTCGTAGACATGGACAACATGATCGATGCTTATCGAGCGAACGACGACAAGGCAGAGATGATCGATCTTGCACATCGCATGACTGCGCTGCACCACGAGCATGCATCGTTCGTGCCTGGATATAAGCAGCGATTTTATCGTGTCGGGTTCTGGCGCTGGGTCCGTTACCCCGAATTCTTCAACCACAAGCACTCTTCCAGTAGCGGATCCTACTTTGTCTACTGGCTCGACCCTGCACTGAAAGAGGAAACCATGGCCGCGCGGAATTTCGGCGATTCCTGGCCCCCCAGCATTCGTATTTACGATCAGCACCACTAAGTGTCGCTACTCGACGTCAACAATCTAAGCTGCGAATTCGACACAGACGAAGGTCGAGTCAGGGCTATCGACGAAGTGTCCTTTTCCATTGAGGCCGGTGAAACGCTCGGGATTGTCGGTGAGTCCGGTTGTGGCAAAAGTGTCACCGCACTGTCCATCATGCGTCTGCTACCACAACCCATGGGAAAGATCGTCAAAGGGTCTGTCACGCTAAACGGGCAAGACCTCACCTCGCTGAATCATCAGACCATGGAAACGATCAGAGGAAAACAGATCGGCATGGTCTTCCAGGAACCGATGACCGCGCTCAACCCGGTACACACGATTGGCAAACAACTGCTCGAGGGCATTCTGCTCCATGAGACGCAGAACATCAGCTCAGCAACCGCTCTCGCCATGGAGATTCTTGAAAAGGTGGGTATTCCTTCACCCGACATCCGAATGGGTGAGTTTCCACACCAACTCTCGGGCGGCATGCGACAACGCGTCGTCATCGCCATGGCACTCGCCTGCAAACCCACACTGCTCATCGCCGATGAGCCAACCACGGCGCTCGACGTCACCGTCCAGGCACAAATTCTCGACCTGCTCGAAGAGTTACAGAACGATCTGGGAATGGCGGTCATTCTGATCACTCACGATCTTGGTGTCATTGCTGAAGCCTGTGACAATGTAATAGTCATGTATGCGGGACGAGTCGCTGAGACCGGCTCTGTCTATGACATCTTTGATCACTCGAAGCACCCTTATACAAAGGGACTGCTGGCTTCGATACCGCGTTTGGACAGCATCCCAAAAACTGTGCTTCCGGTGATTGAGGGCATCGTCCCCGGTCTACAGGACCTGCCATCCGGGTGCCGTTTCTCAGACCGATGTACATTTTCCCGACCATTCTGCACGAGCCAGACGCCCTCCCTTGCAGCAACTTTCAACGTTTCGACTACGGCGCAATCCCATAGGGTCGCGTGCCTTAGGTGGCAGGAGCTATGAGTTCGTCACTCCTCGCGGTCGAAAACCTCCGTATGCACTTCCCTGTCCGGGAAGGAGTCCTGATGCGGACGACAGCCTACAACAAGGCCGTCGACGATGTGTCTCTCACGATTTCTCCAGGAGAGACACTCGGACTCGTGGGTGAATCAGGCTGTGGGAAATCTACATTGGGCCGATGCATCGTGCGCCTCTATAACCCTACATCCGGTCAGATTCGTTTCGACGAAACCGACATCACTAACCTCACACAAAGGGCACTGCTGCCTTACCGCCAGCACATCCAGATGATCTTCCAGGATCCAATGGAATCTCTGAATGCGCGTCACAGCATCGGCGATATTCTTGAAGAGCCATTGATCATTCACAAACAGGGCAACGCTGGCGAACGAGCACGACGTGTCACGGAACTTCTGGATCTGGTCGGTCTACCCACACGATCACGCACGCGATATCCGTTCGAGTTTTCAGGAGGACAGCGGCAGCGAATTGGCATCGCTCGGGCGATCGCACTGCGACCACGGCTGATCATTTGCGACGAGCCGGTTTCGGCATTGGACGTGTCCATACAAAGTCAGATCCTCAATCTGCTAATCCAACTGCAGAAAGAGATGAACCTTGCCTATCTGTTCATCGCACACGACCTCTCTGTGGTGAAACACATTTCAGATCGAATCTCAGTGATGTATCTGGGTAGAATCGTCGAAACGGCGGAGAGTGAAAAGCTATACCGATCACCAGCTCATCCCTATACCCGTTCCCTGATTTCCGCCATCCCCGTGCCGGATCCCAAAAAGCGCTCACCTCGCCCAACACTGGGGGGCGACGTTCCGTCTCCAATCAATCCTCCCTCAGGTTGTGCTTTCCATCCGCGCTGTCCAGACTGCTTACCTTCATGCTCGGGGGAGCCACCCGATATATCTGTCGTCGCGTCGGAACATTACGTCAGATGTGTTCTACACAGCGACAGCCCTGCTCAGACCCTCTAAGCCGCCCTCCGGTTGTCACCTTTACCACTGTTAAACTGGTCGCCGCACATCGCCCAGATACCAAAGGATTGATAATCGTGAATGACAACCATCCCTCTTCAAACATTCACCAGACCCAGGAAGCAATCGATCGTCCTATTGTTTACTCGCATTCCAGTTCATCGAGGATATTCTGATGTCTGTCCGAAAACGCGCTTCTGCCATCGTGATCCATGAACAGAAGATTCTGACTATTCTGATGCGCGACCCCCACTCGGGCGATGAGTTTCATACGGTTCCCGGCGGAGGTATTGAGAATGGCGAAGACCCTGCAGACACCGCGGTAAGGGAAACACTGGAGGAAAGCGGCTTTCACATCGCTGTCGATGTGGCGACAAAGCTAGTGACCCGATACACCTTCGTATGGAACGGTAGCACCTATGATTGCGAAACCTGGTGGTACCGCGGTGTGCTGAGCCGAGACACGCCCGACGCCGTGGATGATGAAGCCTACATTCTCTCTGCACGCTGGTATCCTGTTGACAACGTCGAAACGTTGTTCGCGCATCACCCGGTTGTTCTTTCGAGTATTCAGCAAATGGTCCGAGACGTATAATCGGTCGAAAATAAATCGGCGATCAGTACTTTGAACATCAAGGAAAACATGCAGCGGGTGATCCTCGCCGAGTCCGAGGCGATCCGAGCCATTAACGTCACCGATCAGTTCGAAGACGCGGTGAATCTGCTAAAAGAATGTCACGGCAAAGTAGTGGCAACGGGTATTGGGAAAGCGGGCTTTATGGCTCGAAAGTTTGCGGCGACACTCTCTTCAACAGGTACACCCGCCGTCTTCATTCACCCGGCAGAAGCAGGACATGGTGATCTTGGTATGCTGAACCCTGAAGATTGCATCGTCGCATTTTCCACAAGCGGTAAGTCAAATGAAGTCATAAATATGCTGCAAATCGCAAAGCAACTGTCGGTCACCCAGGTGATCGGCGTCACCTCACACACGGATTCGTTGCTACGTGATCTCTCAACGGTCATTTTGGACATGGGGCCGGATATTGAAGAACCCTGCCCATTGAATCTGACTCCCACTGCCACCACTGCGGTCATGCACGCGATCAGCGATGCGATTGCGCTGACCCTCTTGGAGCTAAAGGGATTTACACGCGAGGACTATGGTATGCGACACCACAGCGGATACCTCGGTAGTATCACTCGCGGCCAAAGTGAACAGAACACGTGAATCCCGCGGCTGTTGCCAATCGTTTCAGTGAGGCTGCGCGCGTTGATATCGATGATCTCGGCGTATTAGGCAAGATCCGCGTTCGCGGTATGATTGCCAACCATGATCGGCCGTCCCTCGAGTATGCAGAGGCGACCCAACGTAAATTCGCTCAGATCGGCATTCACTATGAACTGTTGCAAGTGGAACGACTGGCGCTCGAAACAGCTATCATCGAAGCGAACGATGACCCCGAGATCCACGGGATATTCATATATTTTCCCGTGTTCCATAATGAACAGGACAGCTACCTGCGTAACCTTGTGGACTATCGTAAGGACATCGAAGCGGGCAGCATCTACTGGACGCGCAAACTCTATAACAACGACCGGCTCGTAGACGGAGACCCGTCGAGGAAAGCGCTGCTACCCTGCACGCCACTCGCCATCGTGAAGCTCCTGGGCGAGATCGGCGTCTATGCTAAAGACAACCAACCGCTGACAGGACGAACGGTCACAATCTTCAACCGCAGTGAAGTCATCGGCAGACCACTCGCGATTATGTTGTCCAATGACGGTGCAAAGGTCTACTCTTTTGATGTGAACGGGCCCATGTTGTTTGTCGACGCGCGCCCTGAGGAGATCAACATTAGCCGCACTCAGGCGCTGGAAGAATCTGACATCGTTGTGACGGGTGTCCCAAGCGCAGACTTCGAAAAGATAACAGCCGGAGAAATCCGCCCTGACTGTGTCTGTCTAAATTTTTCAAGCTACAGCAACTTTGATGAGGACATTACACATCGCAACCGTATCTACATTCCCAAAGTGGGTCCTATGACAGTCGCCATGTGTATACGGAACACGCTGCGCCTTTACCGGAATTTCCATCATGATTCATGATGGCTTAGCTCCTCATTCACTTGAACCTGATATCAGCCTGGATCGCTACCTTGCTCGTCTGGCTAGCAATGAAGCCGCGCCCGGTGGCGGTGCTGCTGCCGGTGTGACTGGCGCACAAGCAACTTCCTTGATGTCAATGGTTTGTGCCCTCAGTGAGACCTCCGAAGACATCCAGAGAATCTCGACAATCGCCGAAGATGCGCGGTCACGATTCCTCTCGCTGGTCAACGCCGACATCACGAACTTCCTTTCCCTAATGCAGCTCTACCAGAAACCCCCGGGGTCCACGCCTATGGATCAACGAAAACACCAGATTCAAGAGGCTTTGTTTGCCGCAGCAACGCCACCGCGCGAGATGATCAGCTTATCAGTGAATCTCGTCGAACCCCTTCAATCCCTTCACGTGAACGGCAACACGAATCTCGTCACAGATACTGGAATCGCCACCCAATTGCTGATTGCGACAATAAGTGCGTCGCAATTGAACGTTCAAATCAATCTGAACTCCATCAAAGATGAGTCCAATCGCAAGACCCTTTCTGACACAATTAAGGGCGCACAAACTGCCATTACCCAACTGCAGAATCTTGTCGCGGCCATCAATCACAACCTGTAAACCAGATTGGCGAGATCTTCGCGTCTCGATCAGGGCGCAGCGCCTCCGTCCTTTATTACTTTCCATGGTGTTCTGCCTGCTCACAGCAGCATGCTCAACCCATGGCCCAGATCCATCTGTGCCATCTGTAGATACTCATGAGTCGACAAACAGGGCTTCCGCTAAGCAGTTGTTGCCAGCATTCGAGAACCGTATTGCGGAAACGCTCTTTCGAAAACTCGATGACGAACTCAATAATCGTGTGAAACTTGGCCGAAACAGCGAACAGGTTATCTCGACGCACTGGCTCAACATCAAGAGAAGCGTAGATCCCGATCTGCTCTCCTATGAAAATGCTCTCATCTGGCGACATTTGCAGAGCTTGGACACTACATTGGGCAAGGGTCCGGACAGTGGTTTGGATAGCGATCAGTCACCATCAGATGACATGTTCGACGACCTGACATCGATGCTACCAGAGGAAACAGCATTGCCGAGGGGCTATGAGCTGACCCCCACGTCCAATGACGCACAGCAACTGTATTTGAGCGCGTTGAACGATGGACTCATATCGATGTTACCGCGTGCCAGACAGATACTAACGAGGAAGATCAATACACTGCCACCACTTTCCATTGCCCTGCAGCCCCCTGACGCCATCGGCGACCACTACGACGTCGTGTCGGCAACAGCCTTTTTTGATCTCACCTCGACACCACGGAGAGACCTCACGCAAGCTCCCAGTGAGATTGTGTTTCACGGTGTCCCTGGGGCTCATTTGATGGGACATCAAATGCGCTGGCGTGGTATCCAGGATACCGAAGACACACGCGCCCATCGCAGGGGCTGGTCGCTCTATATTACCGACCATATGATGCGTAATGGTCAGCCAACACAATCCGTCAACGGTTATCTTAGATTCTTGAGACGCCAGGTCCTCCTCGCGATGATCGACCACGGATACCTCTACCAATCGTGGTCTGTCAATGATGCGAACCGTTTCCTTGAGTCACAGGGCGTTGAGCCGGCTGAAGCTAAGTACCTTATCGCGGCAACGCGCGAACACCCTGGCCGTTACCTGGACACGATGAGAGGTTACCGCGACATTATGCGTCTCGAACGCATGGTGCAAAAGGAATATGGGGATCGGTTCGAGATGACTGATTTCATGAACTCGCTCGTCAGCTATGGCCCTCTGTCCATGAGTGCGGTGGAATGGCTTCTGGAAGAATCCTTCCCAACCCTCCCACCAAAAGAAGATAAATGAACAAGCCTTGGTTCGATTCCCCTCAGTCACGTCAGACTCCCTACCTCTGGCTCATTTTGTGTCTAATGTTGTCCATCTCATCACTCACAGGCGGTGTGGCGGCAGTCGCTGGATATTACGTCTGACAAGATGAACGTAGCGCAGTTGAAATTGCAGACGGTGTGACATTTAGAGCGGCGTTGAAGGCCGTCTGCATTGGCGATGTCGATGGTCAAGGCATTCACCATCGACATCGATCTACGCTATCGCATCGTGACATTAAACGAACGTATGGGTTAGGACACTGCCTGTGCAAGGGCTATCGATCTTGCCCAAGAGGTGAAAGGGGTCGTTGACATCAGATCCGAACTCACGATCGCTGCGCCCGACGTGGAAGAAATCTGATCACACCGGACGCCATCTAACGTGCCGTGCATTGCCATGTCGATATTTTGTCATCACGGCTTCAACAATTCTCAACTCAAACAGTAACGACTTGGAGGACGGTCGGAAGTTGCACTCTGCTTCAATCCGCTCTCGAAGCCATAGATCGGTCAGTTGTTGGGCATGGGCGCGAATACGAAACTCACCGCTGCTCCCGGAGCTGTCGGGGAGGCTGCTGTGCAACGAACAGAGCGATGATCTCGATAGATGACTGACCTTTGCAGACTCGGCATCTGCAAAAACACAACAGCGCCCTTCTGCAATGATGGTCGTGACCGGATGGATGCGTGGCCAGCCTGAACCTGCAATCGTCGCAAAATAGGCCAGCTGCCCATCGAGTCGCTCTCGTCCGAACGCCGCCATCTGTGGCTCTGCGTCGGTCAAGGCACCCCAGGAAACCGGCAATGGAATCGTCTCTTCAGGCATGGAGACCGTCCGACATTTGTTCGCTGCGAGTCATCCCAGAACGTTCCTCCCAAGCGTAATCGAAACCGGTAGTTCGAGAGGATAGCCGATGATCTTGGCGAGCGGTTCAAGCTCCGACATATAGTTTTTCCATCGCCCTCTGGACGATGTATAAAGCGGCTTCCGGACCTGTAGGAAACTCGCCGTCTTCACTTTGCGTGTATTGTTGTGATAGTTGAGGCACGCATCCTCAAAACTCAGATTACAGAAACTGAGTAAACGTTCTGTTTCCTGTCGTTGGTCTGCCAACATCGATTCATAGGACAACTCAAGGATCTTGTCTGGAAAGCGTAACTGCCAGTATTCGGTCAGGCGCCGATAGTCATCGTAGAAGTGGCCAAGACTATCCAAGTTGAAGCTGTAGTCCTGCCCCCGAGTGAAGTTTTGGAAGAAGCAGGACAAACAGGTATCAAGAGGATGTCTAGTGGTATGCACAATCTTAGCTTTTGGAAACATCAGCAGGATCAGACCCACAAACTGAAAATTCAAAGGATGTTTATCGACCAGACGTGATTTTCCCGCCGGCAACAAATGCCCAACACGGTCAACGTAGTGACGAGCCAGATTCTGAAAGATAGCACTATCCAGTTGGTTCATGCTGAGAGGCCAGGGGAGACCACCAGCGACTAGAGAGGCAGAGCGCGTGACAAATTTCATGTCATTTAGCTCTCCTGCACCCTCGACCTGGCTATGACTCGCCAAAATCTCCTCGGCTAAAGAGGTCCCTGATCGAGGCATCCCGACGACAAATATTGGCGAAAAGTCAGCCAGACCCACTTCGCCCACGAGATCGGCAAGCCGGTCATCAAAGGCATACATGGTTTCCTTGACCTGTTGCTGGAAATTCGAATTGTCAAATTTTCGTTCGGTTAGTGAGTTGCCGCGGGAATAGTGCTTGAACGCAACGCGATGTTGCCCACAGTCATCCAGTATCTTTCCGGCTGCAAAATGAAAATAGCTTGCTACATTCTTGGGGAGGTCAGCATTTCCCAGTTGCGTCATAATCTGTGTCAGCAAAGGATCACCGGGTCCGAAACGAACCATCTCCGAGAGTCCCTGGTAGGCTTCGCCATAATCTGATTTCAGAGCGATAGCACGTCTAAATTCCGACACTGCTTCCTCCAAGCGCCCGACCCTGCGATAGATTCCTGCAATATTGTGGTGGAACGCTGAGGCATCAGCGTTGAAACCAATAGCCTTTTCTATGAGTGCTATGGCCTCTGAATCGCGATCCTGCTCGCCCCTGACCAGACCCAGCAAGTGATTCGCATCGGGATTGTCGGCATCCTCCTCAAGAACTCTGAGGTAAACCTGCTCGGCAAACTGCAGATCACCAGCAATCTGTCGATCCATTGCTCCTTTCAGAGCTTTGAGGGTGGCTTCGTTCACGGCATCAGGTCTGATGGTTCAGAAGTTACTTCGATTCTTGTTTTTCTTCTTTCGTTCTTGTGTTTCATGACACGCAAGGTTCTAGTGATGGTGATGTTCCATGGATGACATGTCGGTGTTAGCCATCGACTCCGCCGATCCAGGTCCCAGGGACCCTACCTCCATCACAATCACTTTGGTCGTCATCTCGATTCTGCTTTTTTCTGTCAGTTCATTGTCGTCAAGCACCGATATCTCGAGCGTGACATCAAAGTGTTCGTTCTCCCTTAGCGGTGCTCGGAGCCCGGTCAGCATAAGGTGGAGTCCGCCTGGTTCCAGGATCAGTGCGTCTTCAGCATCAATGGTCACTGATTCCTGATGCCGCATACGCATCATGCCATCCGCAAGGATCGTATCGTGCACCATGATTCGATCTGCATTGCTCGCTGTCACCGTACGAACCGAAATAGTCTGTTGACTCAGATTGGTCATCGAACCATAAACCGCTGCGGTTCGCACCGCGCCTGGTGTCGCGCGTGACCAGGCTTCAAATTGCAGGGCCTGATCCGACTGAAGTAGAGGCGCCTTGTGGTGTGCAGACATATCGGGCGACGCGAGCGCACTGCTACAGACGCCAGACATGATCAGCATGAACGCGCACGCGCGAATAATCGACAACATTGTTCCTGCCACCCTCGAACCGTAGACACTGGATTGTCCGCTAATGAACGTTGTCATACCAGCGGTTAGCGATCCCACACAGTGCTTTTCGGTCGTAGGTCAACTCGGTATTCTTGCGCATCAGCTCTCAGTCAGATTCAAAGATGAACGACAATCTGTACACGGTATTCGCAGAACGATTTATTCCCAAAGATCCGTTCATCCGGTCTCCTGATGGTTCAGACCTCCACAGCTACGCAGATCTTGAGCATTATTCTTCGCTTTACGCCGATCGTCTGGAGCGACTCGGTGCTGTTCCCGGGGACCGCGTTATGGTTCAGGTAGAGAAGTCGCCATTCTGTCTATTCCTCTACTTCGCCTGCCTGCGAGGCGGGTTTGTCTACTTGCCGCTGAACACAGCGTACCAACCCGAGGAGCTTGCGTACTTCGCAGAAAATGCAGAACCCGCTGTGGTCGTGGCCTCACCTGAACAACAGCCAGTCTTCAAGGATTTCGCGCGGTGTCCGGTCGAGTCACTCGATGCCAACGGACAAGGGAGCTTTACCGAAGAACTACCTGATTCCGTCAGTCAAAGCATCGTTCCGAGATCACACGATGACCTCGCCGCGATCCTATATACGTCGGGGACCACAGGCAAACCCAAGGGTGCTATGCTCAGTCATGGCAACCTTGCATCGAATGCCAGGACACTGCACGAGCTATGGGGATTTGTGCCAGGCGATGTCCTGCTACATGCACTCCCCGTTTTCCATGTGCATGGTCTTTTTATCGCGACCAATGTAGCCGTATACAACGGCAGCCCACTGCTGTTTTTTGAAAAGTTTGAAGCCAGATCAGTGATTGAAGCCTTGCCTTCTGCAACTGTTTACATGGGTGTGCCAACAAACTACACCCGCATGCTGGCAGAAGCAGCACTGAACACAGAGCAGTGCACCAACATGCGGCTGTTTATCAGCGGATCAGCGCCGCTGCTGACACAGACATTCAAAGAATTCGAGGTACGTACCGGACATAGGATTCTGGAGCGCTACGGCATGACCGAGACCGGTATGAACACATCCAACCCACTCGTCGGTGAACGGAAGCCCGGAACCGTTGGCCCAGCGTTACCCAATGTCGATGTCAGAATAGTCGACAATAAGAATGAACCGGTTGAGGAAGGTGAGACCGGCAGCCTTCTCGTAACAGGTCCGAATGTCTTCTCCGGCTACTGGCGAATGCCAGATAAGAATCTAGAGGAATTTACGGATGGGTTCTTCAGAACTGGTGATCTTGCCAACAGAGATGAGGACGGTTACATCTCCATCGTAGGACGCAGCAAAGACCTCGTCATCACGGGTGGTCTCAACGTCTACCCTAAAGAGGTTGAGTCAGCGATCGATCGGATAGCAGGCGTCAACGAATCCGCGGTCATCGGCATACCCCATAGAGACTTTGGAGAAGCAGTTACTGCCGTCGTCGTACTCGATGAGGATGCGTCCGTGACTGAGGACGATGTGATTACACATCTCAAATCGACGTTGGCCAACTTCAAAGTCGCAAAGCGCGTCTACTTCGTGGACGAATTACCCAGAAATACCATGGGTAAAGTCCAGAAAAACGTGCTGCGTGAGGAATACGACTCAGGCGCGCGCTAGTTTGAACGCTCCCCGTCGATTCTGACCATGCGCAGGCAACTTGCCATATTCGCTTCCCACGAAGGCACCAACCTTCAGACTGTCATTGATGCCTGTAAGGCAGACCTGCTGCAGGCTGACGTTGCCGTGGTCATCAGCAACAATAGCGGGGCTAAGGCGCTGTTACGCGCATCAGAACACGGCATCGCCAAACATCACCTCTCTTCAACAACACACCCCGATCCCGACGAGTTGGATAAGGCTATCCTACGGACCCTTGACCTCCATGCTGTCGACTACATTGTGACCGCGGGTTACATGAGGAAGCTGAAAACACGTGTCCTCGCCGCCTATGCGCACCGGATATTCAATACGCATCCGTCCCTGTTACCGAAATACGGGGGTCGGGGAATGTATGGATCCCGGGTTCATGAAGCTGTCCTCGCAGCTGGGGACAAGGTGACGGGTATCACCATTCATGAGGTTAATGAGCACTACGATGAGGGAGACATCATCGCGCAAACCCGAGTGCCAGTGATGCCCAACGATACACCGATGACCCTCGCAGCCAGAGTACAGGCCCTTGAGCGTCGGTTTCTCATAGAAACCCTCGCCACGATCCTCGAAACACGACGCTACTGAAACAAGGATGCGCTCCGGGTTGACATCAAAATGTGATCGGCTAATCTTGACCTATGGATACGCAGCGCCTACGCCACATGATTATAATCATTCCGCCGTCACTGGTGGGCTGATACGTGCTTGAACGGTTCGTACAAACCCGCCACATGGCGGGTTTTTTCGTTTAGGACGTATTCGAATGGGCAACTGTTCGGTAAAACCTTGTTCGGCGAGAACCATGCGGAAAGCAGCCGATGAAAAGCAGCAATCTCGATACACATGACCGACGACAGGGCCACAGTAGATTAACCGTGAATGAACAATCAGACACAGATGTAACCAAAGAAGATCGCAACGATCAGTTCTCATTCGTCGATATGGAACACGACATGCTCGCGTTCTGGGAACGAGAAAATGTATTCCAGAAATCTCTCGAAAGCACAAGCAACGCGCAGCCGTATATCTTTTATGACGGTCCGCCATTTGCGACCGGACTACCCCATCACGGACATCTGGTGGCTTCGACGATCAAGGATGTAGTTCCTCGCTACTTCACGATGAAGGGCTACCACGTCAGCCGACGTTTCGGCTGGGATTGTCACGGATTGCCCATCGAACACGAAATTGACAAGGCGCTAGGCATGAGCTCTGCAGAGGCTGTGGAGAAACTTGGTATTGCCGGTTACAACAGCGAGTGCCGGAAGATCGTTCAGCGTTATACCGCAGAGTGGCGAAGTACAATCACGCGTATCGGTCGCTGGGTAGATTTCGACGACGACTACAAGACCATGGACCCCTGGTTCATGGAGTCCGTCTGGTGGGTCGTGAAACAGCTCTGGGAGAAAAACCTCATATATCGCGGGCTGAAAGTCGTACCGTTTTCCACTGCTCTTGGCACAGTCCTTTCAAATTTCGAGGCTACCTCAAACTATCAGGATGTGCAGGACCCAGCGGTTACTGTGTTATTCAAACTGCGCGAGCAGAACGCTTTTATCGCCGCATGGACCACAACGCCCTGGACCTTGCCATCCAACCTTGCCTTGTGCGTCGGTGACGATATCAACTACGTACGCGTCAAGGACGTCGAAACAGAGAGGGAGATCTTCGTTGCCAAGGAGCGACTGGACGACTTTAGCAAGGGGCGCGAACTCACAGAGCTGTCGGAAATCTCTGGGCGTGAACTCGTAGGGCTCACTTACGACCCCTTGCTCCCTTACTTTGAGGGGGAAAGAGCAAATGGCGCATTTCAAATTGTCTCCGACGACTACGTCACAACAGACAGTGGTACAGGGATCGTCCACCAGGCACCTGCATTTGGTGAAGATGACTTCCGTATTTTGAAAACTGCGGGTATCTCCGCCATGGTCTGTCCAGTCGACCTGCAAGGACGGTTTACGGACGAAGTCTCAGACTTTGCCGGGCAGCACGTCAAGGACGCGGATCGCAACATTATCCGTATGTTGCGTGACAACGGCAGTCTGTATCGACACGACACCATCGTTCACAGCTACCCTTTCTGCCCACGCTCGGACACACCCATCATCTATCGTACGATCGACTCGTGGTATGTCCGTGTTGAAGCAATGCGTTCGCGCTTGCTGGCAGTCAACAATGACATTAACTGGGTCCCTGGGCATATCCAGGAAGGCCGCATGGGGAATTGGCTCGAAGGCGCTATCGACTGGGCGATCTCGAGAAATCGCTATTGGGGAACACCGTTACCCATCTGGGTTAACGATAAGACTGGCAACCGAGTATGCATCGGGTCCCGTGCGGAGTTGAAGGAGTACACCGGGGAAGAACCCGACGACCTGCATCGTGAGAATATTGATCACCTGACCTTCACACGTGAGGGAGAAGAAGGCACCTATCGTCGCATCGAGGAGGTGCTGGACTGCTGGTTCGAATCCGGTTCCATGCCCTACGCCCAACTGCACTATCCCTTTGAGAATCAGAATGTTTTTGACAGTGGATTCCCTGCCGAATTCATCGCCGAGGGGCTGGATCAGACACGCGGCTGGTTCTACACCTTGATTGTTCTTGGTGTTGCACTTTTTGACACAAACCCATTCAAGAACGTCATCGTGAACGGGATTGTCATGGCAGAAGATGGCAAAAAAATGAGCAAGCGGCTGCGTAACTACACGCCACCTGATGACCTCATGGAAGAGTTTGGTGCCGATGCGCTGCGACTGTATCTGATCAACTCAGGACTGGTACGCGCAGAAGAACAGCGGTTCACCGACGCGGGTGTGCGCGACATGGTACGTCGTGCGCTGCTGCCATGGCTGAACGCGTTCACGTTCTTTAAGACCTATGCAGACATCGACGGATGGAAAGCAGCGACCCGTGACCCCAGCGCCGTGTCATCCAACATCACGGACCAGTGGATTCTGTCACGACTGCAATCCCTCAAATCCAACATCGCGCGTGAGATGGAGTCGTACAGGCTCTACAACGTCGTTCCGGCCCTGTTTGAGTTTATCGACGATCTCACACGCTGGTACATCCGCCTGAATCGTTCACGCTTCTGGAGTGAAGGGATAACAGAAGATAAACATGCCGCCTACAGCACGCTGTACCTAACGCTTCGCGATCTGTGCATTTCCATGGCGCCATTTGCACCATTTCTCTCTGACTATCTCTATCAGCAATTATCCGCGTTCGACGGAGATGTGACCGCCTCGGTTCACTTATGTAAGTACCCAGAAGCAGAGGAAGCGCTGATAGAGCCGGTTCTCGAGCAGGCTGTCACGCGCATGCAGCACATCGTGCTTCTCGGCAGACAGAAGCGCAATCAGGAGAAGATCAAGACCAAGTACCCACTCGCCGAAATGACTGTCATCCATCAGGACCAGGTGTTGCTCGATGAGATTGCCCGTCTCGAGCCTTACATCCAGGCAGAACTGAACGTTCACAAGGTGTCCTACAGCACCGAAGAGGGCGCCTTCATAAACCTATTTGCAAAACCCAACTCACCGATCCTTGGGAAACGCCTGGGGAAACGGTTCAAACACTTCAAGGGCGCCATAGAGTCACTCAGTAGCGATACCATTAACGAATTCCAGGAGACAGGTCAAATCGTCATCGACGGAGAGTCACTCTCAGGTGAAGATCTGCTGATTTTCCGAGAAGCACGACCCGGTACCAACGCCGTATCGGACCGGTTCGTATCGATCGACCTGGACTGTACCTTGAATGAGGAACTCGTCGCTGAAGGTCTCGCCCGGGAGGTGGTCAACCGTATTCAACGCTCTCGAAAAGAGCTTGGCTTTAACGTCGCCGACCGGGTTGTGATCCAGTACACCGCCGATGGCAGTCTGGAAGAAGCAATCCGTCAGCATCAGGCATACATCATGCGCGAGACACTGTGCATAGAACTGAACGCGGTCGCGAACGACGGCATCGAATTCGATATCGATGGCGATTCACTGAGGCTGACCATCAGGCTTTCAGAATGAAGGCAACCACACTGTCTCAAGGAAAAAGTCAGCCAACGAACAGTGTAAAACTGTCTCGATTGTAATAACTTAGGTTCTCTAGGGGAGATGGCAGTCCAGCGGACAACCTATGGATGACATTCTGAACGGATCTGTGGTCAGCATGGCCGCCGCCATCCGCCAAGGGGACGTATCGTCAGTCGAGCTGACCAACGCGTTTATTGGCCGGATCGAAGCCGTGAACCCAAAGCTAAATGCCCTCGTGATGCCGACGTTTGATCTCGCGAGAAAGTATGCAAAGCGAGCAGATCAGGACCTGGCCAAAGGTGACATCCACGGTGTGCTTCATGGTGTACCCATGACCATGAAGGATAGCCTGGACACGCTCGACGCAGTCACGACCTGGGGCACACTGGGCAGGAAGGACTTCAGACCTGGCGCAGACGCGACGGCTGTCGCACGTTTACGGAACGAAGGCGCCGTGCTGCTCGGCAAGACAAATACACCTGAGTTCACGTTGTCTTTCAAAACCGACAACCTTGTCTACGGACCAACACGAAACCCCCATGATCTAGAACGCACACCAGGCGGTAGCAGTGGTGGTGCGGCAGCGCTGATCGCTGCTGGTGCAACACCTTTTGATCTCGGGACAGATACCGGTGGCAGTATCCGACTCCCTAGCCACTTCTCGGGGATCGCGGGGATCAAGCCCACCAGTGGACGTGTCCCCTGCACGGGCAATGCACTGCCAATCTCAGGCCTCACTGCACGCGTTTCACAGGTCGGCCCTATGGCGCGTTATGTGTCAGATCTCGCTTTACTCCTCGATATCATTGCGGGTCCTGACAACCAGGACCCCTACTGCATTTCTGCACAGACAGGGGACTTCAACGACGTCGAAGTCGGCTCGCTCAGAATCGCCTGGCACGCTGACAACGGTATCTGCACCCCGGAACCCGCGATCGCATCCGCCGTCGAGTCTGCTCGTGACCTGCTCATCGATGCGGGTGTACCAGTCGAAGAGGCGCGGCCTTCAGGACTCGAGATGAGCCACCTCATCGCCTCAAGAGTGTTCAACGCGGACGATGGCCTACAAGTCGAGAACCTGCTTGCCGATGCCCGAACGGAAAACCCATCACCGTTGCTGGGTGTTCGTCCCAAAGATCTACCCGAATCCAGTGCCCGAGATGTCGCGACCGTGATGAACGTGTGGGATAACTACCGCAGCTCGATGCTGTCTTTTTTTGATGACTTTGACGTACTGATCTGTCCGGTTAACGCCACCACGGCGCTCCCGCTGGACGCACCCATCGATTTTTCCGCCTTCAGCTACACCATGGCTTACAACATGACAGGTTGGCCTGGCACCGTCATACGAGCCGACACCGATGGCAATCATCTGCCGGTAGGCATTCAAATCGTCGCCGCGCCATTCAGAGAGGACCACAGTCTCGCCGTCGCTCAGTGGCTGGAGACCGCCCTGGGCGTATTTGATCCTCCGGCAATCTCGGCATGGTGATGCCAGCAGCCATGTCAGCATTGTGTCAAATCACCGCCCAAGGCGGCCCGAAACTGGTATGCGGCGAGTACCCTCGCTATGCTAACCAGGTTCGGGCGATCTGGAATCCGATTGATCGGAAACCAACTTTCCAGGTCTAGGCCAGCTCCATGAAAATCATAGATTATGTTCGTCCAGTGAACGACAACAATAAGATGATATTCGAGAGGACTTCGAATCACCTCGTGAAGGAATATATATGAAATCGAGAATTCTGACAGTCACTGCATTCGCCATGGGCCTGATGGCATTATCGTGGGGAGCTCAGGCAGCGGCCTTAGCAGACATCTACGATCTGTCAGTCCAGAACGATCCGGAAATCGCCACTGCACGTGCCGACTACCAGGCTAGCAAGACAACCCTGGCGCAGCGTCGTTCACTACTGCTGCCTACGATAAGCGCCAGTGTTAGCACCTCAAAAAATACGAATACCGGACCTACACAGATCGTTGGAACCGGAGGACAAACTCGCGTTGTTACTGCCGAATCCGATCGTTATAGCAACCAGTGGGGCGCTCAGCTGTCGCAGCCGCTCTTCGATCTTTCCAGATTCTTCCAATGGCGACAGGGTAAACACATCGAAACCAGAGCTCGGTACCAATTTACCGCCGACGAACAGTCTCTGATTTTTCGTGTCGCCGACAACTACTTCAACATCCTACAGGCGGAAGACCGGGTGATCGCCGCACGTGCAGAACGTGAAGCTGTCTCTCGGCAATTGGAGCAGGTTCAGCAACGCTTTGATGTTGGGCTTGTAGCCATTACTGATGTGCTTGATGCGACAGCATCATACGATAACGCGACTGTCAACGTGATCGAGGCTGAGGGTGCCCAGGTTGTGACGTTCGAGACACTATTGCGCCTCACCGGGCAGCCCTATTCCGAGGTAGTCAGCCTGGCTAAAAACTTCCCTGTCCAGATCCCAGAACCAAGAGACGAAGAGGCATGGGTGAAGGCTGCTCTTGAAGGCAACCTGCAACTCAAACAGGCGGAGGCATCAGTAAACATTGCTAAACAAGGTCTTCGCGCTTCACGGAGCAATCATGCGCCACGCATTAATGCTTCGATATCGTATGGCGAAGGAGGCAGTCGAAGCGTCAACACCATTGACGGGATAGATAGAGGCAGCGGTATCGATGCCGGTGATTCAGAATCCTTGTCTGGGAGCCTGTCCGCAACCGTACCGATCTTTAACGGTGGATCTCTCTGGGCACAGGACAAACAGGCTCGTTTCCAATTGGAATCCGCGCAAAAGACTCTGGATCTGACGCGTCGGAATATCGTCGAGCAGACCCGCAACCTCTATAGTGCACTCGCAACCGACGTCGCCAGGGTCAAAGCGCGGGCAAGAGCGATCGAATCCAATCAATCTGCGCTAGACGCGACGCAAACCGGATATGAAGTCGGCACTCGCAACATCGTAGACGTACTAGTAGCCCAGCAGCGATTGTTCGCTGCACAGTTCTCTTATGCACAAGCCAGGTACCAGTATATCCGTGACGTATTGCGGCTCAAACAGGTTGTTGGTCGTCTGTCACCGGATGACATCTACGAACTGGACCGCTATATCTCAGGAACACGGATCACCCGATCCCAACAGAGCACCTAACTCGAACGATCACGTCGAGGTCAATAGACGATGCTGAAACAATATGTCGTCCCAGCCCTGGTTCTGGTCGCATGTGCAGCTACATTCAGCTATTTCACGGCAGGCTTTTCAGACGCCGATATCACCGCGAGTTCGCCAGTACTTGGCCCTGCGGTCGCCGACCCTACAGCCCTGACCAGTGACGAAAACAACAACATACGGATATACCGAGAGGTCAGTCCGTCTGTTGTATTTGTGACGAATACTCAGCTTAGACGCAGACTGTTTTCACTCAATGTGATGGAAGCACCCGCAGGTAGCGGCACGGGGTTTGTTTGGAGCAAGTATGGATTGATTGTGACGAACTACCATGTGATCCACGCAGCAAACCGCATCAATATCACCCTGACCAACGGCAACAGTTATGAGGCTGAACTGGTCGGCGCCGCACCCGAGAAGGACATTGCGCTCCTGCGTATTAACGCGCCCAATGAGTTACTGGTACCCATTCCTCTAGGCAACTCGAACGCACTGTCCGTCGGTCGTAAAGTCCTCGCGATTGGCAATCCGTTCGCGCTGGATACAACACTCACGGTCGGGGTAGTCAGTGCTCTAGAACGGGAGATCCAGTCGCCAGCGAACCGGACTATCAAGAATGTGATTCAGACGGATGCTGCGATCAATCCAGGGAACTCCGGCGGTCCATTATTGAATTCGATGGGCGAACTCGTTGGCGTCAACACCGCCATCTACAGTCCGAGTGGTGGTAGCGCTGGGATCGGTTTTGCGATCCCCGTCAATACGGTCAGCAAGATAGTGCCTCAGTTGCTGGAACATGGGCGACTATATCGTCCTGTCCTGGGTGTCGAGACCATGCCAGATCGTTGGGCGACCCAGCTAAGGGTAAAAGGTGTTGCCATCACCTCGGTGGTTCGTGGATCCGGCGCTGATCGCGCCGGCATGGTGGGTGTCCGAGAGGATCGGCTCGGAAAACTGCATTTCGGTGACATTGTCATTGCGATCAATGACGATGAAGTCGTCAGTAATGACAGCCTGCTCAGCGCACTCGAAAAGTATAAGCCTGGCGATGAGGTCACGGTTACCACGCGTATTGACGACACCATCCGGGAATATCAGGTGATTCTGGACAAACCGCAATAAACATGATCCCTCCTGATCCTTTACACAAATCAAGGCTGCGACAGAGAGGCTTCAACCAAGCGGTAGAAATCGACTATGTGCTGTCTGACCACACGGGTATTCCCCGTCAGACACGATACTGTCGAAGAATTCGGGATACACCACCGCAGAAACAGCTCCCCCGTAAGTAACGACTCAACAATCTGGTCGATGCCTTCAGTGCAGAACCGGGAACTGACTCGCCACACGTCACCCTGATCGATGATGTCGTGAAGATGGGTGCAGCAGCACACATCTTGATCCAATCCGTGCTTGCTGCTGGCGCCCGACTAGTGGATGTCGTCGCTATCGCTCTCAGGTCACGCCAGTCCCAGTAGTCACCTGCCATCTGGAAAAGACCCGCTGCTTGCAGGTAAAGTGCGGTGCATGGAATGGCATTCATTTGATCTTCACCACGATTTTGTCAGCGGTGACCACGCCCCTTCTGATTTTAACGAGAGTTTTCACATCGTCGTTTCCGATGGCGAGATTCTTGGTCATGTCTCAGGAGGCATTTGGCGGCCGCTGGACCAGGATGAGTGGCGCTGGCTGGATGTCAAACGCGTATCGCAGCATTACCTAGGACTTGTCGGCACCGTCCCAGTATTCGCCAATGAGATCGATCCCGAATCCGATGAACCCCAGGGGTATGAATTTGACAATCTGTGGGCCTTTCTTGGCCGTGTCGACGAACCCGTATTCAACCTGATCGGCAAAGCAAAGCAGATTGTCGACTGGGATAACGATCATCGCTTCTGTGGCCAGTGTGGTGAGCAGACGGAAAGGTCTTCCGGTGATCGTTCACGGCGCTGCCCGGCTTGCCGACGAATGTTTTATCCAAGGCTCTCACCATCCATCATTTGTTGTATTCGACGTGGTAGAGACATCCTGCTCGCAAAGAACGCTCAGTCCAGAGGGGATTTCTACTCTACCATCGCAGGTTTTATCGAACCCGGCGAGTCGATCGAAGAAGCGGTCCATAGAGAGGTCAAGGAGGAAGTGGGTCTCAACGTGATGAATCTTCAGTACATCAGCAGCCAACCATGGCCCTTTCCCAACTCACTGATGCTGGGATTTCACGCTGAGTATGAGTCTGGCGACATACTTCTTCAGGAAGAAGAAATCGCGGACGCACGCTGGTTCGACATTGATGCCCTCCCCAATCGACCGATGGGTGTCTCGATTGCGGGGCGTCTGATAGACAGCACAATCGCGCGCATCCGGGAAGACTCATCTACCGGTTGACCACCGGCTGACTGCAAGAAAAAAACATGGCAGACGAAACCGACGAGCCTGACAGTGCGGCGCATCCATTCACAAGGCTCACACCTGATCTTGTGATGGACGCCACCGAATCCGTAGGGTTTCAGTGCGACGCGCGTATTCTCGAACTGAACAGCTATGAGAACCGCGTCTACCAGATTGGTATCGAAGACGACGAACCGGTGATCGGGAAATTTTACAGGCCGGAACGCTGGACAGAATCACAAATACTGGAAGAACACACCTATACCCAGTTGCTGGCGGACTCCGACATTTCCGCGGTACCCCCACTGATCATTGATGGATCGACGCTTCACGAATTCGACGGCTACCGGTTTTCCCTGTCGCCAAGACGTGGCGGCCGTGCACCTGCAGTCGATGACCTCAACACGCTTGAGGTTCTTGGAAGTCACATCGGCCGAATACATGCTGTGGCTGGCGATGGTGGGTTTACATACCGTCCTCTTTTCGGCTTACAGGAATTCGGACTGGACGCACGTGACGCGGTCGTTGCTGCTGGTTACATTCCCGCTGAATTGATGCCGGCGTTCGACTCTCTCTATGACGGAATTCTAGCTGACCTGGCAGCGCTCTTTGAGCGCGTGTCCGTCAATACACTCAGACTCCACGGCGACTGTCACATGGGTAACGTACTCTGGAGAGACGACCTCCCACATTTTGTCGATTTTGACGATGCCAGATCCGGACCTGCCATTCAGGACCTCTGGATGATGCTTTCTGGAGAACGCGAGCAACAACAGAATCAGATGATGCACATACTGCGTGGATACCGACAGTTCAACCACTTCAACCTGGCCGAATTACAGCTGATCGAAGGCATGCGTGCATTACGGATGATTCACCATGTCGCATGGATTGCGAGACGCTGGGATGACCCAGCGTTCCCTCGTGCGTTTCCATTCTTTGACAGCGAACGGTTCTGGTCAGAGCACCTGCTTTCACTCAAGGAGCAGTGGGCGAGACTGTCCGAACCAGCTATCGAGATCTACGACTAACCAAACAGACCTTGGCGTCAGGTGCCTAGCAGTCCCTGTCGGCCCTTATTGAGAAGCAAATTGCCATAAGCGGCCAGCCAGAAAGGCCGATGAGGTTCGGGGCATTGATCGTGGCGATCGCTGCTCACGATGTCACCTTCGCCATGAAGTAACAAATCTGAGGACATCTCACTCTTCTCGATCGCAGGAAGAAGATCTGCGTATTCACCACCATATTGCGTGGCGAGGGTAGAAAACGCCCAGTGATTAATGGGATATGCCTTCAGCCCTGACACAACCTGACGATCAACTTCTGCCGCAATCTCGTCCGGATTCAGATCACCAGTGATGGGTGACCCAAAGGCAAGATGCACACGGCCTTTGACTCCTCCCAATCCGGTCGCGAGAGAAATCAGATCTTCGTTGGGAGGCTTCTCATAGTGGCCGTTTGTATCAATTTCATAGAGTTCTCGAGCCTTCATCATGTCGCATGGGTCGTACTCGTAAGAGATGGCGAGTGGCACAAGATTGACTTCAGGCAACAGCTCAACCCAAGGTCGTTTGTTGTGTGCCAGTCCGAACATTTTGATCACCGCGGGATCGGTCGTGTCAAGACCATCTTTCGCGCGACCTTCACTTTGTGCGATCCAGATCGAATGGCCCTCGCAGAGGGACTGCTTGATGTAGGCAGATGACTGTTTCATCGCCGCATAGATCTTTCTGGGACCTTCTTCTGAACGTTTGATGAAGAAGCTCTTGTTCAGTCTCATGAGGTCTGTTGCGAATCGACGTTGGACCAGATTGTCCCCGACAGCAATATGCACAGTGTCGAGTCCCGCCTGGTGCAGCACGTAATTCAAAATCATGGAGTCACCCGCAATATCCCGATGATTGCTGATATAGAGACAGGGTCGATCCGATGGCAACTCGTCCAGACCTGACACCGTCAACGAGGTTGTGGTGCGATCCACGAGAGAACGCGCGTAATGCGCTTCATATCGTTGGAGACTATTCACATCGCGGATGCCGTCCGTCCGACTGATCAGGAATCGACTGACCAGGAATCGGGCGAGTCCCGGCGCCAGCTTCCGCATTCGGGGGACCAGATGCCGACTGATAAAATCGAGGAACTCCGCATCTCGGAGCAGACGATGCAGTGCGTCCGGGACCTCGTGGTCGAGGTAGGGCCGAATGTCGTCAAAGTCTGTCATCAGTGAGTGCTGAAACCAGTTTCAAGGAGCGCATTGTACCATCGTGTTCGGACGATCCCCCCTTCAGAACCCGCTGGATGACTGCAAAAATAAATGAACGCTTGGTATCACCAGTCCGAGCCCGGTCACGATCAAGAGGAGGAACGCGGCGCGTCTAACGATCAAATCCGAGATTACTGGGGTGAAACGCGTTGTGATCATCGTGATACCGATCACCACTGGCAAGGACAGCAGCGTCGTCCACATGACGTCCAGATCGACATGGCCTAAAAAGGACATTAGGAAAATTCTTGTGAGAGATGTCAGAACGAAGCAGGCAAGTAAGGTCGCCCGGATCACCGCAACCGTATCCGGCTGTCGGTACATCAAGTATGCCAACGCTGCACCACCTGCACCGTACATCCCCCCAATAACGCCGGCCAGTGACCCCGACGCAATAAATGCCAGTGGACCAGAACGCTGTGACAGCTGACCAGGCTGAACGAGCAGCAGACCTCCGGCCAAAGCAACAACAACGCCCAATATCAGCCGAAGCACTTCTACCGAAGATGCAGACATCACATCCAAGAGCCAGAGCCCAACAAACGTGAGCGGCATAAACCCACACGCGAGCAATGCCAACGCACTGCGATCAATACCGCGCCATTGGTTGGGTAACGCGGTTGCCGAATTCACCAGCGCGATAAAACTCACTACAGCTGCCGTAAACACGATGTCCGCTAGGCCCAACGCCGCGGAGATACCCATCAGGACCAGTCCCAGCGCAAAACCCGTTACTGACTGAATGAAGGAGGCAAAAGCCACCAACAACAGAAACAACCCCAGCTCAGAACCTGTCATCGATATGCCCTGAAATCGAAGCTCGCAGTCTCTCAGAATCCGACACGTCGGGACAGTCATCGGGATCAAGCAAGCGGCTATCGGGCTCACTGCCCGTTTGCGTTAATATGACCAGTTCAGTCACTTAAACAACACTGGAAACGACCATGCTCTGGGTTAAGACATTCCATATCGTCTTTGTCATGGCGTGGATGGCAGGGCTCTTCTACCTGCCAAGGATCTTCGTGCACTACCAGGAAGGACTGGATGCCGGAGAAGACGTTCGCAGGTTAGTCATCATGGCTGAAAAGCTTCTTCGTTTTACCTGGATCATGGCCACCATCGCTACCACATTGGGCGTCTGGCTGTGGCTAATGTGGTTCTTTGGAGGCCATTGGGTCATTCTGAAACTCGTTTTCGTGGCAGGTCTTGTCGCATACCTCCTAGCCTGTCAGTGGCTGATCACGAGGCTACGGCTCGGTTCATCACTGCCGTTCAGTAGCCTGCAGCTCAGGCTGTTCAACGAAGGGGGGCTTTTACTGCTGATACCCATCATATACCTGGCTATCTTCAAACCACTCTGACGAAAAAAATCCTCAACTGACGACAGATCTCGGGACATGCCTCGTACAAAAGGTAAGCGTCACTGATAGCGCGTTTGTTACTGAAACCTTGAGGAGTACAGAATGAAGACACGAACTTTCCCCTCAGCCTTATTAATGCTCACCGCGGCGATCCTGATACTGCCAGCTGTTGCAGACGATCAGCGTCGACACGGAAGCTTTGATCGATCCGACCGCATTCATGGCAAAATGATGAGGACCATGGATATTGACGACAACGGTGAGATCACGAGAGACGAGTTCACCTCACCAGCGAAAGATCGAATCGCCAAGCTCGACAGCGATGGCGACGGCGTTGTCACGCCGGAGGAACTCGATGCAGACTTTAAGCAAAAGCAGGCCGAGATGATCACCCGTTCGAGCGATCGTCACACCCAGGTGCGTGACCAGTTTTTCGCTCAGGATACGAACGGCGACGGCGCCATATCGGCGGATGAGATCAACGATTCCATGTTTGCGCGCCTGGATGCTGATGGCAGTGGCACGATCAGTCGGGACGAAATCCGACCTCGACGGAAACATCGTCGTTTGTTCTGAAGTGTACCGGTGCAGAATGCACCTCGCCATTGTGAGCGCGTCAACGGAGACCTTTTGGACCGCGATCAGGAAGCAAGACTAATGCAAAAAGTCGCTGACGCGGGTGAAGAAGCGCCGGATGCATTCGCAGAGATAGTGGATGCCTTTCTTGCACCGCTGACCCGATACTGTCGTCGTATGATGCATCAGTCGACAGACGCCGATGATATGGTTCAGGAAGCCTTCGCCAAAGTATGGACGGATGCTGGCCGCTTTAATGCGGAATCCGCACGATTGTCCACATGGTTGCACCAGATCGCACACAACCTTTGCGTCGACCACTTTCGAAAACATAATAGAATGGTCGAAGAGGACCCAACAGATCAGGACAGTCGGATAAACGATCGGGCCGACTCACAGGACGATGCGCCTGATCATCGACTATTCGCTGAGGTGACCTCCGACCAAGTGAGACAAGCACTGGATGACCTTCCCGAACGACAGCGCAGCGCTCTGTTGCTTTGCTATTACCAGGGGCTGAGCAATCGGGATACCGCTGCTGTTCTTGATCTCACAGTTGCTGCACTGGAATCGTTACTTGCGCGTGCGCGTCGGGCACTTAAGCAGAACCTTGCGGACTCCAGCATCCGTGTCTAGAGGGAATCAGTGCCGTGAAAGACGGAATCATTCAGTCATGAACAGTGGGACAGCGACATGAACGCAAAAACATTTCGGCGAATGCTCAGTGCCTATGGTGCCCACAGCGTAAACTGGCCGATCGATATGCGTGAAGAGGCTGAGGCGTTCCTCAACGAACATCAGGAGGCACAACGTTGGGCTCTGTCCGAACGTTTCCTGGACCTTGCATTGACGTCAATTGAGCAGAGTGCGGGTACTCACAGTCCCACCTCAGCTGAGCTCGCACACCTTCGGGAAAACATCCTCAACCATGTTCCAGGTCCGTCTGGGTCGAAAAGACCGGCAACAGTGCAACCGGTTGAAGCGTGGATTGATCAGATCGTTGACTGGCTCTGGCCGCAAAGCCTCGGTTTTGGCCCGTTGCTGCGTTCAGCAACCGCCGCTGGGCTCCCCGTCATGATTGGTGCACTGCTGGGCGCGACGATGATGCCATCGGCTCCGATGAGCGTCGCTGAGGAAGAAGGTGAGGAGATTTATCTGATCGCACTCGTCGATGACACCTATGCCGGTCTGGCCCATGATGAGATGGAGAATAGTCTATGACCCGTGGTCGATGGATAACCCTGTTGCTGATCATCTCGGTCACGCTGAACCTGACGTCTGTCGGTGCTGTTGTCGGTATCTCGTTCATGAGACCTGATGTACGCCCTATCAATCCTGACGTTAGCACCCGCTGGTTATACCGGGCGTTAGGAGAGGAGAATCGAGAGAGCTTACGTCCGATATTCGAACAACGCCGGGAGGAGCTAGGGAGCCTTCGAGGTGATATCAGAGATGCTCAGCGGGCTTTTGAAGCCGGTTTGAATAATCAAGCCTTCGAAACAGAACGGGTATCAGAAACACTTGCTGAGGTGCGGCGCACCCATGAAGCCTATCAACGCGCCAGTCATGAACATATGGTCACGGTGTTAGCTCGCCTGACGCCGGAACAACGACAACGTGTCGCTAGACACTTGTATAGACGTGGACCGCGTCAGGCGCCACCACGAAGACCTCACGAATACGGCAATTTACCCCGAGAAGAACGGTAGAAGAAAGGCTAACCATTCGAAGCCCCGAACACCGCTGCGCTATAATCATTCTGTTTTTCGTCAGCGTCAGGTAGGAGCTGCATCCAGTGCTGTTGATCATCGCGATCACACACCGATGCCACTTTCGATATGCAGGATACCCCCACTGTTACCGCCCTTCGCGCGTTTGTCAGCCGTGCGGAGCGCCACCTGCACCAGGTGGCCGATGGCCGTTTCTTGCAGCCATTCGATAAAGACTGGCGTTCATCCTGCGAGCAGGCACAGACCAGCGGGACCACCTATTGGTTTCCAGTCCCGCAAATGCCGCAAGTTTCGTTCGATCGACTCTCTGTAGCACTGGAACTCACGCTGCACCCGGATATTTGTGACTACTACCAGACCTACTGGAGTGGCACGATTGGCGCAAGGGCTCCACACGGCGATATCAGCCTGTTGCAACTCTGGAATCCCGATGATCATGAACGGCTCATGACAAACCTGATTGGACATGCACTTGAAAAGCGACGCCACAGACACGACTTCACCGTGTTTTTTGGCACTGCCGAACCTGATGGTGAACGATTTCTGAGTATTCACAATCAAACGGGTGAAGTACTACTGGAAGAGCCCGGTATGAAACCCCAGGACGTCCTGGCATCAGGAATTGCTGAATATCTTGATACACTGACGCCGGTCAACGTTTCACCAGGCATCTATTAGATGACACCCATCACCTTACCCAGACTCTCTCATTTCGGAGGTGTGTTCGATCTACCCGGCTCAAAGAGCCTGACGAATCGGGCCTTGTTATTGTCTGCGCTGTCAGAAGGAACTACTCGACTCCACAACGTCCTTGTCAGCGATGATACGACCAGGATGCGTGAGGCACTCTCTCAGCTTGGTATTGCGTTAGAGGTCGATGGTGACACCCTGCTTGTGTCAGGTGGCGGAGGTCCATTCGACGTGCCGGTCAATACAAACTTCTTCCTTGGTAATGCAGGAACAGCGATTCGCCCGTTGACTGCAGCCCTCGCTCATACTCCGGGTACATTCACAATCGATGGGGACCGGTATATGAGGGAACGTCCCATTGCCCATCTCGCCGAGGCGCTCTCAACCCTCGGGACATCAATCCACTACGCGGCAGAAAAAGGTTACCCACCGCTAAGACTTCGCGGGGGAACATTGCGAGGCGGACATGTCGACATACCCGGCAACATTTCAAGCCAATTCCTGACTGCGCTCTTGATGTCCCTTCCACTGTGCAGCGAAGACAGCACCGTTAGCGTGGTCGGTGATCAGGTTTCGACACCATATCTGGATATCACGTTGTCTATCATGGCGCGCTATGGAGTCCATGCCACCCATGAGAACTACAGTCTCTTTCGAATTCCAGGTGGCCAAAATTACGTCTCACCAGGAGAGTTTCATATCGAAGGTGATGCGTCTTCAGCTTCGTATTTCCTGGCCGCTGCGGCCATCACCGGCGATTCAATTCAGATTAATGGCATTGGTGACCAATCTGTACAGGGCGATGTTGCATTTCTAGATGTACTCGAAGCCATGGGGGCGACAGTGACGCGATATGCAGATCATGTAGAGGTGACGCGAGAGACGGAGTTGGTGGGTATCGACCTTGATCTGAACCATATTCCGGATGCGGCGATGACTGTCGCCGCACTCGCGCTGTTTGCCAACGGCACAACGACGATACGCAACATCTACAACTGGCGCGTAAAGGAAACGGACCGAATGCACGCGATGAAGGAGGGCCTCGTCAGACTGGGTGCCACAGTCGACACCGGCGAAGACTGGATCGCCATTACACCACCGACTGCGTTACACCCGGCATCGATCAATCCCTATGGTGACCACCGCGTTGCGATGTCCTTTTCTCTCGCTGCGTTTGCGACGTCGAATATTATCATTGAAGACCGAGACTGTACCGCTAAGACGTTCCCAAACTATTTCGAGACATTCCTGTCCTTGTCCGATGCAGCCTGATCGTTCTCAATATGACTGACCCGTCCGAGGTCGTCGATATCAACACCCTCCAGGGTCAGCAATGAGAGTTTTGCGGGGAGCCCACCGACAAATCCTGTCAGGTGCCGGTTGCTACCCACTACTCGATGGCAAGGAACCACAATGGGTAGCGGGTTGCATCTGTTTGCTGCACCCACCGCTCTGACGGCTGCTGATTTACCAATCGCGGCAGCGATCTCTGCATAGCTGCGAGTTTCTCCAAACGGAATACCACTCAACTGATTCCACACAGCGATTTGAAAAGCGGTCCCCACCGGGGCAAGTGTGAGATCGAACAAATGCCTGCAACCCGCGAAGTATTCGTCCAACTGATACGCCGCCTTATCCAGGATTGCTGAAACTCCCTCCTCGACGAAATGCCAGTCGGACTCGGGGACCAACGCACCCTTATCCCCTGGCAAACCGACGTGGTGAAGCGCATCGAATTTCCCGACGAGTAGGAGTTTACCTATCGGTGACGCCGTATATCGGCAGCAGAATTCTTCCTGTATCGGACTCGACCCTACTGGTTCATTCATCCTTTCGGCCTTCCTGTTCGCACTTTGACTTCTGCTTCCTCAAGTTTATTTCCGACTGTGCTTTAATCTTGTTTTCAATCTTCGGCTTTATATCCGCATTACCCTTCATCGATGCTTCCTGCGACACATTTAACCAAAGGTGCATCACGGTATACCCACCATAAGGTCTCCAAGCATCGGCACGCGCACGCAGCGCGACTTCACCATCGAAACCAAACAATCGCCGCGCACGCTTCTTGACGCCAAGATCGGTCGCTAAGAAGACATCGGGGTTCGACACGGCACGCATTGCGACATAGTCTGCTGTCCATGGTCCAATTCCTCTGATAGCCAACAGACCTTCACGTAGTATGTCACCCACTGCATCAAAACGAATTTCCCCTTCGCACACCTGTTTGGCCAGCGACCGGATCGTCCTCGCTCGCGCACTTGGCATGGGGAAATCTTCCTCGTTGATTGAAAGCAGTGCCATAGGTGACAAGCCTCCAGCTTTGTCGACCATTATTCTGATTACCGTCGTGGCGGCGGCCACCGAGATCTGTTGGCCAACGATGGCGCGAACAGCACACTCAAATGGGCTGAATGCACCAGGCAGTCTTAATCCCGGCATTTCCTGAACAAGTGGTGCAAGGACATCATCCTGACTTAGTACCCTTTTAATATCTGAAGGGTCCGCATTAACATCGAAAATTCTGCGCACACGACCCATCAGATCTGGCACAGCCGCAAGGCGGCTATTGTCTTCGGAGAGGGAAATCTGACAGCGAAGGCATGATGATGATGAATCATTGGTCACCTGAACGGCAGAACATCCCCGCTCAAGATCGCCTGGCGATGCCTGTGGTTCAGTACGCGACCACGAACCCTTCTCCAAGTCAACCTGCTCATTCGGCATTGAACGAATCGCCAGGTACGCCAAGACACTTTCGAAGTCATAAGGCTGGCGGTACGGGATCGACAAAGTGATCTCATCCGCAGCCTGCCCGACCTTCCCTCTGAGTAATGTTGGACTGCGGCCATACACGTCCAGACAGTGGGCATTAAAACGCCGCACACTACCGTAACCCGCAGCAATCGCAACATCGGTCACCGTCAAAGTTGTCTCATCCAGAAGTTGTTTGGCGATCATAAGCCGTCGGGACTGAAGCAATTCCTGCACACTCGTGCCGAGTTCCTGGCGAAATACCCTGCCGAGATGACGCCGACTCACTGACAAGGTGTTCGCAAGCACGGAGACTGAGCGATACTCGGAAGGACTTGATTCCATCAATCGCAATGCATGAGCCACAATGCCAGCGCTACGTTGCCACCGCGTACCAGGGGCAAGCTCAGGCTGACAATGCAAACAGGGCCTGAAGCCAGATGCCATCGCACCACACGCGTTCTCGAAGAATCTCACATTATCGGTATTCAGCCGTCTAACACGACAGACCGTTCGACAGAAAATCCCGGTCGTCACGACACCTACGAAGAAACGACCGTCATAATGCGCGTCTCGAGACTGCCACGCCTGACGCCAGGCATTCTCTGTCGCTTTGTCGAGTGGGACGGTCGTCATCATGTGTACGAGAGGTCAGTTCAAGGCACCATTGGATCTTAGGTGTGGTCATTCGATCATGCTAGCCATTTTGGGACATCAAATTTCAGGTCATCCGACTCACGACTTTGAGGCATGTCGTGATGGCGGTCACGTAGGACATCCCGCACAATATGATCAGATATGAGCACACAACCACCAATGAAAGGCACATTTCCGCTCCTCGCACTGGACGACATACCCAATCGCGAGCGCCTGTCCCACGTCTGGCTCAGTCAGTCCTCTGGTCATGACAAAACCAAAGACTCCATACCTGCAACCCTTCAGTTTCAGTGCGCCATCATCGAGGAACACAACGTCGATCGTCAGATCACACTCACCGTCTACGCCGATCTCGGGGATCCTTCCCTACCCGTGATCGTGACGGATCACCCAGACGAGACCTATGGAGACCATCCTTCAACCTCGCTAGCGGAAATCGCGGAGCGTTTGGACATTCGTCCCGTTCACCTATTACACCCCTGGCCGCTCAGCAGCATTCGGATACCGAAACCCTGGGGCGAGGAAATCTGGTTCACAGGGATCGAAGCCCGCGGTGTGAGCCATGTGTTGGATACGCCACTCCACTGGTTGCTCCATGTCGCTGGTGACCTTTTTGACACCTCATCCCAACTACCTTTGCTGTTGAAAATACTGGCACCCCTATCTCACAACCCCAAGGGGGATCTCTACTTCGAACTGCACGAACAGAAGCAGGAAGTCTATGTCGTCACACAGGTGGACCCTGAAGCCTGGCCCGATGGTGTTGGTGAGATACGTATGGGACTGTCAGCGGAAAAGCGTGCATCTTTCGAAGGCCGCGCAGCCTTTTTGAGATCTTTCCACGACTCGATTCGAGAATACGAACACATCCGACGACAGATCGACAACGGTACGACCTCCGGCGAACTCGCATCCAGGGAGCAAGAACTACGTGCAGTCACCGAGACCTACACAGACTCAATACGACTCAAAGTCGGTGATGTTGTTCAGGTACCGACCCTGGTCCCACATTCGTTGCGCCACGGCGTCCGAGTGGTGGAATTCCAGACGCCTCACTATGAACGGAAGATCATCTCGTTTGCTCAAAAGGTCGTCACACAGAACGAGTGGGATACCGAGGACGCCCTCAATCTTGTCCGAACTGATGTGCCTGAACCGACCATGTTGCTGATCTCAGACGAGGATGGCAATCGATGCGAGCTGATCTGTCGATTCGATGCGTTTGAGGTCTACCGACATACTTTGGAACCGGGCGCCTGCCTGACGTTGCGATCATCGCGATATCAGATTGTTATGGCTATTACATCAGGACTGGAGATGGCTGGAGACGACCTGTTACCAGAGCAGGCAATGGCCCTGCCTCGCAGCACAACAAGTGACTGTGTCAACGCGGGTCAATCACCCGCAATACTGCTCGTTGCAGCCCCACTCGGGTAGCAAGCACGATTTGTTAGCCGAGCAGGTCCTTGACCGCATCGCGTTCTTCCGCCAGCTCTGCCTCAGTTGCGGACATCTTACTTTGACTGTACTCAGAGATCTCAAGACCGGTCACAATAGACCACTCTCCGCCCGCACAGCGGCAGGGAAACGAGTAAATCAGCCCCTCCTCAACGCCATAGCTACCATCGGAATAGACAGCCATGCTGACCCAGGCGTCTCCAGTTCCGGCGACCCAGTCACGCATGTGTTCGATCGCCGCATTCGCCGCAGATGCCGCACTTGACAGGCCGCGCGCATCAATAATGGCCGCGCCTCGTTGCTGAACAGTGGGGATAAAATCGCTATCGACCCAGTCCTGATCGACCAGATCCGAAGCCGCAGTCCCTGCAACATCAGCATGGAAGATATCGGGGTATTGGGTTGCTGAGTGGTTACCCCAGATCGTCATCCCAGAGACTTTTGTCACATGTTTGCCTGTTTTCTGGGCAAGCTGCGTCAGCGCACGGTTGTGATCGAGTCGTGTCATTGCAGTGAACTGGCATGCCTCAAGATCCGGCGCATTACGTTGAGCGATGAGACAGTTCGTGTTGGCAGGATTACCCACCACCAGGACCTTCACATCCTTGGCTGCGTGATCGTTCAGAGACTTCCCCTGAGCTGAAAAAATCGCCCCATTGGCTTCAAGCAGATCCTTGCGCTCCATACCGGGTCCTCGAGGTCTAGAGCCAACAAGCATCGCGTAGGACGCATCCTTAAATGCAACGTCCGGGTCATCTGTTGCAATGATGTCCGCGATCAACGGGAATGCACAATCATCAAGTTCCATCACCACACCCCTGACAGCTTCCATGGCGGGCGGGATTTCGAGTAACTGCAGAGTGACGGGCTGATCGTCACCCAGCATCTGACCTGATGCAATCCGGAACAACAGTGAATAGCTGATCTGCCCCGCGGCACCTGTGACTGCAACCCTGACCGGTTCTTTCATGACTTTCCTTGACTGATGGGGGGTGTTGAAAAGGCCGGCATTATAGCAACGCCTGCGTTCTGGAAGCACCTCTCTAGTAATACCCACCAAATCACGGCTATTTCACGTAACTTTTGTACCTCCACCAAATCTCCATTCTAAATAAATCAATTATTTTCAATAGGTTACATTCAAAACAATTGGCGTGGTCCGTGCCGATACTCTTGACTTTCGGGGGTGCAATGTTATTGTGAGCGCCCCGTGTTCAGCGGGCCTTTCAGGTAGCCTTCGGGCAAAAGGAAACGCCGATTTCACATCCGCCCGGGATTCGGAACGGCATTGGCAAAGAGCATAGATTCACGATGACCAACACTCAGAACAGTAGGTTGTCCCTGCCCCGCATCGCGCCGGAGAAACAGGGGTTGTACGACCCTGCGTTCGAACATGATGCCTGCGGTGTAGGCTTCGTGGCTCACATCCGTGGTGAGGCCAGCCATCAAATCTTGTTGGACGCTGAAGAAATTAACTGCCATATGGACCATCGAGGTGGCAATGGGTTTGAGGCCAACACCGGTGATGGTGCCGGTATTCTGACCGCTCTTCCCCACAAACTGTTTGCCCGTGAAGCGGCATTACTGGGTTTTGATCTTCCTGCGGCCGGGCAATACGGCACCGGGAACATTTTTCTGCCACAAGACGAAGCGGTTCGCACTGACTGTAAAGCGAGGATCGAAGCGATCTGCACCGAAGAAGGCCAGCAAGCCCTTGGATGGCGATCAGTACCTATCGACGCCGACAAAGCGGATGTCGGACCTGCCGCCAGAGCTTGTATGCCTGTTACCGAGCAACTCTTCGTCGCCGGGAACGGCATTGAAGGAGATGAACTGGAACGTCGACTCTACCTGATCCGCAAGCGCTTCACCCGTGAATTAAAAGATGATGATACTGTGTCAGATGGGAACCTGCTGTACGCCTGCAGTTTTTCCACACGAGTGATCGTCTACAAGGGCATGCTCACACCGGCCCAGGTTTTCCCGTTCTACGACGACCTGTCAGATATCGACTTCGAAACTCACCTCGCGATGGTGCACTCGCGGTTCAGTACCAACACTTTCCCTTCCTGGGATCGGGCCCAGCCCAACCGGTTTATGAGCCACAACGGCGAGATCAACACGTTACGCGGCAATCAGAATCTCATGACCGCGCGTCAGGGTGTCGTCGCATCGGCAATCTATGGCGATGAGGTCACCAAATTGTTCCCCGTCGTCGAACCTGACTGCTCTGATTCGGGAACGTTCGACAACGTACTCGAGTTCCTTCTCATGAACGGACGCTCGCTGCAGGAGGCCATCATGATGATGGTGCCAGAAGCCTGGCAGCAGGATCAAAACATGTCAGCCACAAAACGTGCGTTCTACGAATTCCATTCCGCTCAAATGGAGCCCTGGGACGGACCGGCCTCAATTGCGTTTACTGACGGAAAGTATATTGGTGCTGTACTGGATCGAAACGGTCTGCGCCCAAGCCGCTATTACGTGACCCATGACGACAAGGTCATCATGGCGTCTGAGGTTGGGGTCCTGAAAGTCGACCCGGAAAATGTTAAGAGCAAAGGTCGGTTGCAACCAGGTCGCATGTTTCTCATCGACTTTGAAGCCGGCCGAATGATTCCGGACGAGGAATTGAAGACCGAATTCGCGAACAAGCGCCCGTATAGCGAGTGGTTGTCAACACACAAAATTGCACTCACTGATATTCAGCAACACGTTAACGATAGTGGCTACCAGCCCGGGACGTTACTGGCGAGGATGCGCGCATTTGGCTACACCACCGAAACCATGCAGTTCATGCTGCTACCAATGGTGACGGAAGCTCGCGATCCCCTGGGATCCATGGGAAACGATGCCGCTTTAGCTGTTTTGTCCGACAAACCTCGCATGATCTACGACTACTTCAAACAGTTGTTTGCACAGGTCACAAACCCTCCTATCGACTCGATTCGGGAAGAAGTGGTCATGTCTCTTTCCTGCTTTATCGGACCTGAAGGCAACCTTCTGGACACAACGCCAGGGCATGCGCAGCGTCTGGAAATACCCCATCCCATACTTAGTGATGAAGAACTCGTTTCACTGAAACAGATGGATCAACGGGGCTGGCGAACACGCACAATCGATATCACTTTTGATAAGGCTGAAGGCCGAGCGGGCATGACTGACGCTCTAGACCGCATCTGCAACGAAGCAAGCCAAGCCATTGAAGATGGCTACTCACTGATTATTCTCTCAGATCGAAACATCTCAGAGACCCGTGTTCCACTCAGTTCACTGGTTGCCTGTGGCGCCGTACATCATCATCTCGTACAGACCTTCTCGCGAACACGCATTGGTCTAGTGCTGGAAACTGGTGAGGCTCGCGAAGTTCATCATCACTGCCTGCTCACGGGGTACGGCGCAGACGCCATCAATCCTTACCTTGCGTTCGAAGCCATCTGGGAGGCCCGCGAAAAGGGTCAACTGCCACAGGATCAGTACAGCAACTACGACAGCATCATAACCGCCTACCGGAAGGCTGTGGCCAAAGGCATGCTCAAAGTGATGGCGAAAATGGGTATCTCAACACTTCAAAGTTATAAGAGTGCGCAGATCTTCGAAGCCGTTGGTATCAGTACGGAGATCATTGACCGCTGCTTTACCGGAACGGCGAGCCGCGTGGAGGGTATTACCTGGGATGTGTTGACTCGAGAAATCATGGATCGCCACTCATTGGGTTATCCGGCGCGTGGTGACAACCTCATCCCGGTTTTGCAGAACAACGGCGATTTTCACTGGCGACGCGGTGGCGATGCTCACATGTGGGACCCGGAGGCCATCTCAAATCTGCAGGTCGCGGCGCGCACAAATAACGAAGATGCCTACTGGGCGTTCTCGAAGTACATTAATGAAGAATCGACAAAACGTTGCACATTTCGGGGCCTTATGTCGTTCATCGAAGATGGCAATAGCGGCCCTATCGATATCGAAGAGGTCGAGCCCGAAACTGAGATCGTGAAGCGCTTCTGTACCGGTGCAATGAGCTTCGGATCCATCTCAGCAGAGAGCCATGAATCACTAGCCATCGCAATGAACCGCCTTGGCGGTAAATCAAACACCGGTGAGGGTGGCGAAGACCCTGAAAGATTTGTTCCGATGGCGAACGGCGATTCTCGACGATCAGCCATCAAACAGGTCGCGTCGGGTCGCTTCGGTGTCACCATCTGGTATCTCGCCAATGCGGACGAGCTGCAGATCAAAATTGTGCAGGGTGCTAAACCTGGCGAGGGTGGCGAGCTACCCGGCGGTAAGGTCGACCAGACCATCGCGCGCATCAGGCATTCGACGCCTGGGGTTGGATTGATCAGTCCGCCACCACACCACGATATCTATTCAATCGAGGATATTGCACAGCTGATTCACGACCTGAAAAACGCGAATCCCAGTGCACGGATCAGCGTCAAACTGGGTTCCGAAATCGGCGTAGGTACCATCGCCGCAGGCGTGACCAAGGCCAAAACCGATCATCTGGTGATTGCAGGCCACGATGGCGGTACGGGGGCATCCCCTCTCACCAGCATCAAACATGCCGGCATTCCTTGGGAACTGGGGCTGGCTGAAACGCAACAGACGCTGGTCATGAACAACCTGCGATCACGCGTTTATCTCCAGACTGATGGCCAGCTCAAGACAGGGCGAGATGTCGCGATCGCCACTTTGCTGGGCGCAGAAGAATACGGATTCGCAACCGCACCGCTCATCACACTGGGATGCATCATGATGCGGAAGTGTCATCTCAACACCTGCCCGGTAGGCATTGCGACCCAGGATGAAGAGCTTCGTAAGAAATTTACCGGTCAACCGGACCACGTGGTTAACTATCTGATGATGGTCGCTAAGGAAATGCGCCAGATCATGGCTCAACTCGGTTTCAGAACGGTCAACGATATGGTCGGTCGTTCTGATATGTTGAATGTCGACGCGGCTATAAATCATTGGAAATCTAAAGGTCTGGATCTGACGTCCATCCTGAGTCCCGCTCAGATCATGTACGACGATACTGATGTCTACCGGACACGCAGTCAGGATCATGAACTTGAAAAGGCTCTGGACCAGAAACTACTCGTGGAAGCCGAGTCGGCACTCCGTGAAGGCAAGGCGGTCAACATCAACATGCCTGTCGTCAATACAGATCGAGTAGTCGGGACGATCCTGTCCCATGAACTCGCGAAGGCAACGGCAGGACAGGGTCTCCCGGATGACACTATTCATATCAAACTGAATGGCAGCGCCGGTCAGAGTCTCGGCGCCTGGTTGGCGCCCGGGATCACGATTGAAGTAGAAGGCGACGCCAACGACTACGTGGGTAAAGGTCTGTCTGGCGGCCGTCTTGTCGTGTATCCACCTGAAGCCAGCACATTCGCGCCAGAAGACAACATCCTGATTGGCAACGTCGTCCTGTATGGGGCTACCAGTGGCGAAGCATATTTCAGAGGAATAGCTGCGGAACGATTTTGCGTACGCAACAGTGGCGCACGCGCTGTCGTCGAAGGCATTGGTGACCATGGTTGTGAATATATGACCGGTGGGCGTGTGGTTGTGATCGGTGAAACCGGCCGAAACTTTGGCGCCGGAATGAGTGGTGGTATTGCCTATGTGCTGGATCGGGACAATCAATTCGCCAGTCGGTGCAACATGGAAACCTTTGAACTAGAACCGGTAACTGGCGATGACGATGTCGCAGAGCTCCGAACAATGCTTGAGTCTCACCACAAATTCACGCGCTCTAGTGTCGCAGCGGATCTCCTCGCTGACTGGGATAACGCCCTGGGACTATTCAAGAAGGTGATGCCCACTGACTACAAACGCGTATTGCTGGAAGCCGCCGACAAGGCCGCGTAGTAAGAACAAGGTATTTTCTAAATGGGTAAACCAACCGGATTCAAGGAATTCGAACGCGAAACGGTCCCATATCGTGTCGAATCCGAGCGCGTGCAGGATTTTGGCGAAATCTACACCGAACATGATGAATCACATCTGACGACTCAGGGTGCTCGCTGCATGGACTGTGGTGTGCCTTTCTGCCAATCGGGCGATGGTTGTCCGATTCATAACCTGATTCCAGAATGGAACGATCTCATCTACCGGGGTCGCTGGCACGACGCCTACGAACGGCTATCCAAAACCAACAATTTTCCCGAGTTTACGGGTCGCGTCTGTCCAGCACCGTGTGAGGGCGCTTGCGTACTCGGGATTACAAACCCACCCGTGACCATCAAAAATATCGAAAACGCGATCATTGATAGAGCGTGGGAGGAAGGCTGGGTCCTGCCGAGGGTTCCTACCAAGCGCACGGGCAAGAAGGTTGCTGTAATTGGGTCCGGTCCTTGTGGTCTATCCGCAGCCGCACAGCTGAATCAGGCCGGCCACGATGTCACCGTTTACGAGAAATCAGATCGTGTCGGCGGATTACTTATGTATGGCATTCCAAATATGAAACTCGACAAAAAGGTCGTTGTTGAGAGAAGAATCGATATTCTCAAACGTGAGGGCGTGAATTTCGTCACTAACGCTGATGTTGGTGGGATCGGAGATCGTGCCGTGGATGTCCTTGAAATTCAATGCAACAACGACGCCATCCTGCTCGCCTTGGGAGCAGGTCGTGCACGTGACCTTCCAATCCCCGGGCGCGAAGGTGACGGTGTTCACTTCGCCATGGAGTTTCTCCACAAGAATACCAAGTCACTGCTCGACTCCAATCACGAAGACGGTCATTACATCTCTGCAAAAGACAAAGATGTCATCGTCATCGGCGGAGGCGATACCGGTACGGATTGTATCGGTACTTCACTGCGTCACGGGTGCAAATCACTGGTAAATTTTGAGCTGTTCCCACAGCCGCCGATGGAACGTGCACCGAACAACCCGTGGCCCCTCTGGCCGCGCATCTACAGGGTCGACTATGGGCATGCCGAAGCGGCCGACCGTTTCGGTGACGATCCACGCGTGTACTCCATCAACAGTACAGACTTCGTGCGAGGTGACGATGGCACACTGAAAGGGATCAACACGGTGAATGTAGATGCAGATCTCAAGCCTATTGAAGGCACCGAAAAGTTCTGGCCTGCCAATTTGGTCCTGCTATCCATGGGATTCCTGGGGCCCGAGCACTACATCAATGAGTCACTCGGTATCGATCTAGACGACCGCGGAAACTACCGGGCCAATAAGGAAGATTTTCGCACCTCAATTGATGGTATCTACGCCGCCGCAGAATGCAGACGAGGTCAGGATCTCGTGGTCCGCGCGATTAATGAGGGCAGGGAAGCAGCTCGCGCGATCGATACCGATCTGATGGGCACAAGCGAATTGCCGGTCTGATCCAAATCAACCAAATCTCTCTGAATAACGCCACTCAGAAAGGAAAAGGCCAGCGAAAGCTGTCCTTTTTTCTACTGTATCCTGATAGCAGTAACCGCAGGTAAACGTTGCGGGACTCTGCAAACCACTCGGGGGTGTCACGGCGAGCATAGTCGGCGCGCCACCCAATACCGACGACGTCGGTCAAATCAGACTGATAACGACTGCGTAAGGCCCTATCCGCGCGAATCAGCCCTCACAAAGCGCCTCCCGAGCCGAAATTGTCTCGGCTATCAGCGCTTCCGGAACATCTGGAACGACCACCGCTTCTCCGATTGACCGTACGAGAATGAGCCGTAAACCCGCGTCAGACGCCTTTTTGTCTCGTGACATCAGCTCTCGCAACTGGTCAACGACCTGTAGAGGTGGCATGGCGGGCAACCCTGCTTTCTCAACAACGCTTCTGATGCGGAAAGCATCCGAGGGTGCCAGCATTTTCATTCGCGCTGATAGGTCAGCGGCCATCACCAGACCGGCACCAACCGCTTCTCCATGCAACCATTCGCCGTACCCCAGCGCTGATTCAATAGCGTGTCCGAATGTATGACCCAGATTGAGCAATGCCCTGCGTCCCTTCTCCTTTTCATCATCAGCCACAATCTCGCTCTTGATCTGACAGCTGCGAGCAATCGCATGGCTCATCACCTCCGGATCCTGAGCCAGGATGTTCTCCAGATGCGCTTCAACCCAGGCAAAATAGGTCTTATCCGCCATAATCCCATGCTTGATCACTTCTGCGGCACCGGCGATGCGTTCCCGCTCCGGGAGACTGTTTAATGTGTCGGTATCGATCACCACGGCTTGAGGCTGATAGAAGGCACCAATCATGTTTTTGCCCAGCGCGTGATTCACTGCCGTTTTACCACCAACTGAAGCGTCAACCTGTGCCAGCAGAGTTGTTGGTATCTGAACAAATGGCACACCACGTTGGTAAACCGCAGCCGTAAATCCTGCTGTATCACCGACCACGCCGCCACCCAGCGCGACGATCGTAGTATCTCGCGTATGGCCTCTGGCAATAAGGTGTTCAACCGTTTCCGTGACCCTATCCAGAGTTTTGAAGGCTTCACCATCGGGCAGAAAGTGCTCATCTAGTTCCACATCAGTGAGCACCTGACGAAGGGTCGGCGCAAAGAGTGGTCCGACCGTTTCATTACTAATCAGAAACGCACGACGTCCTGCAACATGCGGCCTTAAAAGATCTGCGTTGGATAAAAGATCAGATCCCACGTAAATGGGATACTGATGCTCACCTACTGTCAGATTGATCGTCTCGTACAGCAACGCCCTTCTGCTCCAGTAATTTGATGATTTTGTTAACCGTTCGCCGGCTGCTGGCGTCACCAACGTTCACATGTAGATCAGCGACACCCCGATAGACCGGGTCCCTTTCCTGCCGCATCTTCATCAGCAACGCGCGACGGTCATCATTCTGCAACAATGGCCGCTTTTTGTCTTTCGCAGTGCGCTTGAGCTGTACATCAACGGTCGTATCGAGAAACACCACAACGCCGTGGCGTTTCAATACGCGTCTGTTCTCCTCCAGCAGCACTGCACCGCCACCTGTCGCGATCAACAATCCGCTTTGCTGGCAGATGTCCTCAAGAACCCGCGCTTCTCTTTCCCGAAACCCAGCTTCACCCTCTTCATCAAAAATCCAGGCAATCTCAACACCTGCCCGCTTTTCTATCTCCTGATCACTGTCAACAAATGTCAACCGTAACTCGCGCGCCAACAGTCGACCGATAGTGGTCTTACCCACCCCCATCGGTCCCACGAGAAAAACATTGCGAGTGGCCAGCATGGAAGGAGCGCGGGCGATGTCCAATTCACTTACCGACCGCATCAGCGGCCGGCAAGAGACCAGCTTCTTCGACTGGCCAACTGTACCGATGCTGAATCTCTCGGGTCAGCTGTTTCCCTCCAAACAATTGTTCCCGGTTATGCAGGGGAAAAGTCTCTATAATCATCCTAAACGCGATCATGATGGCTACAGTATCGGTGATTGCGACCACCTGATTTTTATCACTATCAGTTTCAAATTGCTGCCGGACCAGATTAAAAGCGCGATACATGGAATGCGCTTCGATATCGACGACCTTGCACTTGCAACCTGCATGTTCGACCGCGGCCTGCCGCGTCTCGACATTTTCTCGCCGACAAGCAGCAAGCAGCACTTCCATCTGATATTTGTTTTGTAGCGACGGACCCTGACCCTCATAATCGACGGAAACCTCATCCCACGAATATGGTATGAAATTGTCGGCTTCCACCTTGATGATCTGAGTCTCCATTTCGTCCTCGCACAGGGTCGCGGGCATTTCAATGACAAATGTGATGACGGCCGATCCTGCCAGCGCTCCTGTGGCTTCTTTCTCCTTGGTTTTGGATCGTTCAAACAGCCTAAGATGTCTTCGCCAACACCTTATAAATCAGCAATATTCTTCTCAACAACTCCATTCTAAGGCAATGGCTCAATGCCATAACTTTCGACCTTGAATTTGCCAACTGCATTGAAGAGCTTCACCGATGTGGAACTGATGTCACGCCACAGCATTGGCTTCGATCCTTTGTTGAGAAAGCTCAGAACGCTAGGTTACTTTCCATAAAAATAATTCATGGCAACTACAAAAAATATCATACTAAGTGATACTTATTAGACAAGCGCTAACAAAATGAATGAATAAAACCTTGTAATGCATTAATTTAGCAACAATTTGCCCAAATGACGCAGGGTGCGTCATTATAATCATTTTTATTTTCTCGTCGCCTATAATTGGCTATCGATCCTACAGCTTATGGGTTTGTCCGTGAAACACATCGGCAAAATACTAGGACTTCTGTCGCTGGCCGCAATCTGCAGCTTATCCATGAGCCTATCCGCAGCTTTTCTTTATCTGAATCCCCAGATCCCCGAAGTTCGCAGTTTCACGAACGTCACACTGAAGGCTCCTCTCGGTGTCTACTCTGCCGATAACAAGCTCATTGAGGAGTTCGGTGAGCGCTTGATCCCCATCAGCTACGACGAAATCCCTCCTCTTTTTCGTCACGCGTTACTCAATACTGAAGATAAACGATTTTTTGAGCACAGCGGAATCGACCTCATCACACTCATGAACGCCACCTGGCAACTGGTACGCAACATGGGCGAGATTCATAGTGGTGCGAGTACCATAACCATGCAGCTTGTCAAAAACGTGTCGGGAGACAATCAGGAGCTGTTCTTCCGAAAATTCAAGGAAATGCTGCTGGCAGTGAAAGTCGAACAGGAACTCAGTAAGAAAGAGATCCTGACGTTGTATTTGAATGTGATCGATTTCGGCAAGCATGCGGTTGGCATACAGGCCGCAGCCAACACCTACTACGGCAAGAACATCGACGAGTTGACGTTGGCGCAGATGGCGATGCTCGCCGGCATCCCAAAAAAGCCCCAGAAAGGAAATCCTATCAATGGTCCCGAATGGGCACTTCAAAGACGCAACCTGGTGTTATCCAGGATGCTCGAACAGGGCTCGGTCAACCAACAACAATACGACGAGGCTTTGAAAGCGCCCATTACTGCGAGCGTCCACAACCGAGTTATAGAACTTCCCGCACCATATGTGGCGGAAATGGTACGTAAGCACTTACGAACGACCTACGGCAATCAAGTCTATTCGCAAGGGATCAAGGTCTATACAACGCTGGACAGTCGTCGTCAGCAGATTGCGGAAAACGCAATACTCGACCAACTTATTGCCTATGATCGGCGGCATGGCTACCGCGGTCCAGAATATCGACAACTGCAAGGCATTGACGAGTACATCGCGGCCCCCGAATACGGCTACCCGCCCAACTGGCTGGAAACTCTCGAAAATCTGACGCCTGTTGCAGACCAATATCCGGGCATCGTCACCCTGGTGGACGACACGCACATCGAAATCCTGACTCAGGACGGCGAAGCTGTGCCTATGTCATTCGAGACAATGTCCTGGGCAAGACCGTACATATCGGTCAATCAGCGGGGTCCTCGCCCGAAAACACCCCATGATATTGTTTCAGTCGGCGACGTGATCCGATTTGTCCCAACGACCGAGGGGATCGCTCTTGGACAGATACCCGATATCCAGGGTGCCCTGGTCTCGATGGACCCCGATTCGGGTGCTATTCGAGCGCTCGTTGGCGGTCTCGACTTCAAGCTCAGACAGTTCAATCATGTAACCCAAGCGCGCCGACAACCTGGAAGCCTACTGAAACCGCTGGTCTATGCCGGTGCCATTGATAGCGGTATGACCGCGGCGTCTGTTTATAACAACGCACCGCTGGTATTGCCAGGCGGCGAACAGGAAGAGGTCTACCGCCCCAAAAATTCCGGCGATAGTTTCTCCAGCGAGCTTAGGTTACGTGATGCGCTGGTGCGGTCCGTCAATCTGGTCTCGATGCGCGTTGTCCTCGATTATGGCGCCACGAACGTCGTTCGCTATCTCTCACGATTCGGGTTCGATACTGAGGAATTCCCTCTTGATGTACAGCTGGCCTTCGGCGGGGGTACGATTGCACTTAGCCCCCTGGAAGTCGCTGCCGCCTATGCCACGTTCGCGAACGGTGGTTACCGCATCGAGCCGTACCTCATCGCCCATATTGAAAATCTGGATGGTGAGGAGATGTTCAGAGATGCTGGCCCGCGCATCTGCAAAGACGAGATCTGCGATATCGACAATCCTGCTATCCGAATCATGGAACCTCGGGTCGCCCACATCATGGACTCCATCCTGAACGACGTTGTTCGTCGTGGTACGGGTAGGAGAGCCGCCAGGGAAATGAAGCGTGACGATCTTCGAGGAAAAACCGGGACCACGAATGACGCTGACGTCTGGTTTTCAGGCTATACACCGGATCTGGTGACAACAGTCTGGTCGGGTTTCGGTGACAATTCACCTGTGGGCGAACAGGAATGGGGATCCCGATTGCCACTCGACGCCTGGATCGACTACATGTCAGAAGCCCTTCCGCCCGAAAGTGAGGGTGACGACCTCGAAATTCCCGACGGTCTGGTCACTATCAGGATCAACCCGGATACGGGGGAGCGCGCGCTTCCAAACGAACCCTACATTCGAGAGGTTTTCAGGCAGGAATATGCGCCCCCTGCACTCACCGACTTCAGTGAGCGTAAGGGTGGCTCAAGCCAGACGATCGATATCTTCTAGATTTGGAAGAGGCGTTACGAAGCTCGGAGGTTTGCGACGAGAGTGTCGGGACGAACGCTTATCAGACTCGTTTGCGGTTCCCAAAGCGCTTATTGAACCGATCCACACGTCCCGCAGTATCCACAATTTTCTGCTTACCGGTATAGAATGGATGGCACCTGGAGCAAACTTCCAGATGGATGTCCTCGCACAGAGTGGAGTAAGTCTTGATCTCATTGCCACAGCTGCAACGCGCTGTGATCTCTTCGTATTTTGGATGTATCCCAGGTTTCATGGCGAACCCCCAGAAAAGAGTGGCGGATCATACCAGAGAATGACCCAATCTCAAGCGGTGCAGGGGTAAGATATCGAGTAAGTCGCCTACAATGTCTCGGGGACTACACCGACACGACCCCACGCACTTGCAAATGCGAAGCGCCGTAGTACTGTCGGAGACATGATAGATCCATCTAACGATATTGGTATGAAGGCAGGCGACCACAGCAACATCATTGAAGTGGCCGTTCCTGTTCCGCTTCGAAGGACCTTCGCATATCGTGTACCTGACGAGCACAAGACGTCGTCATTGAAGCTGGGTATGCGTGTACTCGTGCCATTTGGCCGACGGAAACTGACGGGCTGGATCACAGGCGTCAATATCGCACCTCCTCCTAGCGGTATTGCACTCAAATACATCGACAGGATTCTGGACACCGTCCCTCTGATTCCACCAGACATTCTGGAACTCGTTCACTGGTGCATAACCTACTATCACCATCCACCTGGTGAGGTGTTCAGCACCGCAGTCCCGGCTGTCATGAGAAGGCGGGAATCTGCACCGATCCCGAAAAAGACGCGCCTAATGGCCACGGACTCTGGTCAACAGACTAATCTTGAGTCGCTGCATAGAGCACCCAAACAACGCGATCTGCTGATAGCTTTGAGAGGGTCCCCCAACGGATTGACCAAGTCTGCAGTATCCCAATCTTATTCAAGCGGTGTCCTTGTCGCGTTGATCAACCGAGACCTCGCGAGGTGGACTGAGGGCCCCGAAACCATCACGCCATTTGACCCGACATTGCTGTCAGTTCAAGACCAAGGGATTGTACCTTCAACCGAACAGGCGAACGCCATCGAAGCGGCATCCAAACCCGGTACGCATCTGCTGTTTGGCGTCACTGGTAGCGGCAAGACAGAGATTTATCTGAAACTGATAGAGCAAGTTCTGCAACAGGGCCGCCAGGCTCTGATCCTGGTTCCTGAAATCGGGCTGACTCCCCAGACCATCGAACGGTTTCAACAGCGGTTCTCTATCCCCGTAATGACAATGCACTCTGGAATGACCGACAACGAGCGTTACGCCAACTGGCAGAAGGCAAGAAACGGGAATGCCGGAATCATCATCGGGACTCGATCATCTATTTTTGTTCCGCTGCACAAACCCGGCATTCTCATTGTTGATGAAGAACACGATAGTTCGTACAAGCAGAATGACGGGCTCCGATACTCAGCAAGGGATCTCGCGGTGCTACGCGGGCAACGCGAGGGTATCCCGGTCATCCTTGGGAGCGCTACCCCATCGTCAGAAAGCTTCCACAATGCGATGACAGAGCGTTATCACCTACACCGACTGACCACTCGTCCCGGTAACATTCAGCTGCCAACACAACAGATCGTCAATCTGGCCCATTATCCGGCCGATGGTGGCCTTGCCGCACCGACACTGACGGCAATGCACGATCACCTTGGCGCGGGTAACCAGGTCCTGGTCTTCCAAAATCGACGAGGCTATTCACCGGTCCTGATGTGTCTCACGTGCAACTGGCGCGCCCAATGCACCGCGTGCGACGCGCCACTCACCTTACATCGAGGGGAACACAGACTTAGATGCCACCATTGCGGACATCAGATGCCAGTGCCGCCGAGATGCCCTTCGTGTGGCCAGCAGCATTTGATACCGTTGGGTCTGGGGACTGAGCGAATTGAACAACACCTTACATCCAAGTTCGGAGATATTCCGATTCTCCGGGTAGACAGAGATACCACACGACAAAAACATGCCTTTGAAACACTCCGCACGCAGATCAGCGACGGCAATCCGGCGATTCTCGTCGGTACTCAGTTACTCGCGAAAGGACATCACTTTCCACGCGTGACGCTCGTGGTCATCATTGATCTTGATGCCGGTTTCTACAGTGCGGACTTCAAAGCCACAGAACGAACAGCGCAACTACTCACGCAAGTCGGTGGTAGGGCCGGACGCGAAGATCGTCCCGGAACCGTCATAATCCAGACACATTTCCCAAATGAAGCCATGTTCAGCACATTGATCAATCAGGACTACGAGCAATTTCTCACAGATCTGTTGTCGGAACGGGAAACATTTGCACTGCCCCCCCATCGGTTTATAGCCACGGCACGAGCCGAGTCCAGAAAACCCGATACCGCACTTAGGTTCCTCACCAATGCCTCTAAGGGGATCAACGTTCCCGGTGTCGAAGTTCTGGGTCCGTTGCCTGCGAATATGGAGAAACGAGAAGGCTACTACCGTGCTCAACTTCTTTTCACAGCTGGACGTCGGGCACAACTTCATAAGGGACTGAGCCGATTCCTGATCAAGACCGCGAGCCTAAGCCGGAGCGGCCTCAGATTGAGCCTGGACGTGGATCCGACAGACAGCCTCTAATATGCTGCTATACTTGGCCGCCATGGCCAAGGACTACGCCAAACGGAAAAAGCGGGGACGCATACAGGCAAAGTCTGCAACACTTCCCTCTTGGGTGTGGTTTTTAGCGGGCCTGGCAACCGGACTCTTCATTGCACTGCTCATCTATGTAGGACTCACACCGGGTTCTAATCCGCTCAACGTTGATGGCCCGAGACAGGTCAACCCGATTCCAGACTCAGAAGCCGGTCAAACCGCCACCGATACAACTGAGCAACGCGGTGAAATTGAATGGGAGTTCTACGAGATTTTCCCTAGTGCTGAAGTACCTGTGTCTGATGTCAATCCGCAGCCCGACAAGACACAACCACCATCCGTCGATGCGGTCTATATGCTCCAGGTCGGATCTTTCCGGGAAATCGGTGATGCTGACGCTCTACGTGCGAGCCTGATCCTTGAAGGATTCGAGGCATCACTGTTTGAGGCGGAGAAAGATGGCGATATCTGGCATCGCGTCATTGTCGGCCCGGTCGAGGGAGGCCTTTCACTTTCCCGCATGAGGACAAGTCTGGCTGAGCACAACCATCCTGCTCTGACGTTACGCATCCGTTGATTCTGACAGTAGCTTGAATTCGCAAGGCGGCCCCCCATATCTAGACTTAAATAATAGTTGGAAGCCTGGCGTGCAACAGCTTGAAGGAACCACCATACTCTCCGTGCGTGCTGCCGACGCCGTCGCAATCGGCGGCGACGGCCAGGTAACACTCGGTAACACTGTCATGAAGGGAAACGCACGGAAAGTGCGTCGACTCTACAAGGACCAGGTAATTGCCGGCTTCGCTGGCGGGACCGCTGACGCCTTCACGCTTTTCGAGCGTTTCGAAGGCCAGCTTGAAAAACACCAGGGTCACCTGGTCCGCGCTGCCGTAGAGCTGGCTAAAGACTGGCGAACTGATCGTGTCCTGCGCCGTCTCGAAGCTCTGTTAGCCGTGGCCAATCGAGATGCGTCTCTCATCATTACTGGCAACGGAGATGTCATTGAACCTGAGGACGGCCTAATGGCCATCGGTTCAGGCGGCCCCTTTGCTCAGGCTGCCGCTCGCGCGTTACTGGACGGCAGCGACCTGCCCGCGGAAGCGATTGTTGAGAAGGCTCTCACCATCGCAGCAGATATCTGCATCTACACGAACCATCAGCGAGTCATCGAGTCTATCTCTCTGACCCCATGACCTGACAAGGTCTGGAATCCATACATCAACGAGCCCGCGAATGTCGAATATGACACCCCGAGAAATTGTCCATGAACTGGACAAGCACATTGTCGGTCAGGCCGATGCCAAACGCGCCGTCGCTATCGCCCTTCGAAATCGCTGGCGCAGGTTGCAGTTGGACGAGAGTCTCTCCACAGAGATCTCACCGAAGAACATCCTCATGATTGGACCGACAGGGGTTGGCAAAACAGAAATCGCGAGACGCCTCGCCAAACTTGCTTCTGCACCTTTCGTCAAGGTCGAGGCAACACGCTTCACTGAGGTTGGCTACGTCGGACGAGATGTTGAATCCATTGTTCGGGATCTTGTGGAAGCCTCCTTCAAGATGTTACGAGAAAGTGAAATGTCTCTGGTCAAGGATCGCGCCATCGACGAAGCCGAAGAACGTGTTCTGGATGCATTATTGCCACCTGCCAGGAATGACGAACACGATGAACGGGAGAACAACGCAACACGACAGCTCTTTCGAAAGAAACTACGCGAAGGAGAACTGAACGATAAGGAAGTGGAACTTGAGGTCGCCGCACCGACATTGGGCTTTGAAATCATGTCACCACCCGGTATGGAGGAAATGACCAATCAATTACAGTCGATGTTCTCTAACATGGCACCCGATAAAACGCGTACCCGCAAACTCCGTATTGAGGACGCGATGAAGCAGCTGACTGACGAGGAAGCTGCCAACATGATCAACGAAGAGGACCTGAAAATCGCAGCGGTCGAGGCAACCGAACAAACTGGCATCGTCTTCATCGATGAAATAGACAAAGTTACGCGACGAGCAGATGCAACTTCAGGCGTCGATGTCTCCCGAGAGGGTGTTCAACGCGACCTATTGCCACTGATCGAAGGCTCCACCGTGTCCACCAAGTACGGGATGATCAAGACCGACCACATCCTATTCATTGCTTCGGGTGCGTTTCATTTGAGTAAACCTTCCGATCTGATCCCTGAGCTGCAGGGTCGTCTGCCTATCAGGGTCGAACTACAGGCACTCGAAGCGACTGACTTCGAGCGGATTTTGACCGAACCCAAAGCATCTTTGACCGAACAATATTCGGCACTACTCGGCACAGAGGGTCTCAACCTTTCATTCACGCCACAAGCGGTCTCCCGTATCGCCGAGATTGCCTGGCAGGTCAATGAACGTACGGAGAACATTGGGGCGCGACGCCTGCATACAGTCATGGAAAGATTGCTCGAGTCTATTTCTTTTGACAGCGAACAACACTCAGAAAATGACGCAGACAGTATTAGTATCGAGATCGACACAGCCTATGTGGATACCCATCTAAATGAACTGGCGGACAACGAAGATCTGTCTCGCTATATTCTCTAAAGTACCCGCTACTTTCCATCAGTCGCGACGACTATGACGACGATCATCCCCTCTAATATCCACCTGCATCAGCGTACCGGCATACTCGATCTGACCTGGGATGATGCGACGTACTCCCTGACGGCAGAATATCTTCGCGTTCATTCTCCATCTGCGGAGGTCCAGGGACACAGCCCTGACCAGGCAGTGCTAGAGTCAGGGAAGCGAGGCGTCAGAATCAAAACCCTGGATCCTCAAGGTCATTACGCCGTGAGAATCGAGTTTTCAGACGGACACGACTCAGGGATTTTCACCTGGGAGTACTTGCATGAACTGGCTACCAAACACGGCATTTTGTGGCAACGTTACCTGGATGCTTTGCACAGGCAAGGAGCGTCTCGAGAGCCACGATTTATTGCGGTCAGTCACTAGAACGCCCGGTCCATCGCCCGCTATTGAACCTGGGTGTAGAATGCCGTTATGAGCGATGACTACACACACTTTGGCTATCGAAAAGTAAGACGTGACGAAAAAGCCTCTCGCGTCGCGGACGTTTTCCGATCGGTTGCCGATAGTTATGACGTCATGAACGATTTGATGTCACTCGGTTCCCACCGAATACTGAAAGACATTGCGGTCGAGGTCAGCCGGGTTCGACCGGGGCATCGTGTCCTCGATCTTGCGGGCGGTACCGGAGATATCGCAGCTCGACTGGCCCCCAAAGTAGCGCCTGATGGCGAAATTGTCCTTTCCGACATCAATGATACGATGTTGACCCAGGGTCGGGACCAGATGCTCGATCGAGGCTTCTGCGACATTAAGTACGTTCTGAGTGACGCTGAGTCTCTCGGTTTCGCTGACGAGACCTTTGATGTCGTCACCATGGGGTTTGGCCTCCGGAATGTCACTAACAAAGAGGTTGCACTCAAGGAGATCCTGCGTGTACTAAAAAGCGGTGGGCGACTCGTCGTACTGGAGTTTTCCAAGCCAGACAACGATTTCATCGCCTCCGCCTACAAGCAATATCGCCGTCTGTGGCCTCGCATGGGCAAGTTCCTGGCCAATGATGCCGAGAGCTACCAATATCTGGATGAATCCATCGACATGCATCCGAGTGCCGAGGCACTGCTATCAACGATCAGGGATACCGGATTCGACCGGGCCAGTGTACGTCCACTTCTAGGTGGCATCGTTGCCATTCACAGCGGTATCCGTCCTTACACCGAACGTTCAACAGCAAGCCCAGGATGATGCGAATTCGGCGCCTGCTACGAATCCTTTGGGTCGTCATTCGGCGTCGCCTCGATCGCTTAATTCCACCGCACGCGAAACTGCCAAGACGGTTGAGTCTGATGATCTGGCTGCTAAGGTGCATGCCGGTACCCAGTCAAAGTCCTTCGACGTCACTACGGCTAGCGTTGGAGGAATTGGGACCCATTTTCGTGAAGTTCGGTCAACTACTCTCGACTCGAAGGGATCTGCTCTCCGAACCTCTCGCCGACGAACTTCAAAGGCTACAGGAGCAGGTTCCGCCGTTCCCCGGGCAGGAGGCGAGAGCAATTCTGGAGATGGCCCTAGGCGCGCCTGTCTCGACCTTATTTCAAACATTCAAAACGGAACCGCTTGCATCTGCCTCCGTCGCACAGGTGCATGAAGCGACATTACGCGATGGCTCCCCTGTCGTCATCAAAGTCATTAGACCCGGGATCGATATCATCGTTCAGGAAGATCTAAAGGTCCTGTATCTGCTGGCTGATCTCGTTAATCGTTTCTCCGTCGATGGAAGACGATTGCGTCCTGTCGACGTGGTCCATAACTACGAGAACATCATCAGCGGTGAGCTGAATCTAAAGCTAGAAGCTGCCAATACCATTCGCCTGAGAGAATACTGGCTCGACTCGGGGAAACTGTTCGTACCGCGTGTGTACTCGGAGTTCACTCGCACCAACGTGTTGGTCATGGAGAGAATTCAAGGTCTCACCTCGGCAGATATTCAGGGCCTGCACGGTCGCAACGTCAACATGAAGGTACTGGCACACCTAGGTGTTGAGATCTTCTTTACGCAAGTCTTCGAGCACAATTTTTTCCACGCCGATATGCACCCGGGAAATGTCTACATCGATACGAGCGACTCCGCACGCCCAACCTATATAGCGCTAGATTGCGCAATCATCGGCTCATTAACGGAAGAAGACAAAGACTATTTGGCTTATAACCTGATCGCATTTTTCAGGCGGGATTACCGTGAGGTGGCACGGCTTCATATCGAAAGTGGATGGGTACCCGCCGAGACAGACCTGCAGGAATTTGAAGCGGTGATTCGAAGCGTTTGCGACCCTTATTTCCAGAAACCCATTTCCCAGATCTCGTTTGGACAGGTCCTGCTTGCCCTCTTCAACACAGCGCGTCAGTTTGACATGGAGGTCCAACCTCAACTTGTCCTCCTGCAAAAGACACTGCTGAATATTGAAGGCATGGGGCGACAGATTTACCCGGAACTGGACCTCTGGGAAACAGCAGCGCCCTTTATGGAACGATGGATGAGCGAACGCGTGGGTTTTCGTGGCCTTATACGTCAGTTGTCAGAGCACGGTCCGGCATTGATTGAACAGTTACCCCGACTACCCACTGTTGCGCTGACGGCATTACAAGACATGGCATCCCTTGCGCGGATCAGTAAAGAACAGACTCAAGTATTGCGTGCTCTACAGCAAGATATTAACGCTGAGCGACGGCAACGCCGCCAGAGTAGGACCGGAGGTGTCCTGCTACTTGCTGCGCTGGCCAGCCTGCTGATTCCCGCAACAGGATACGCCGCCAACGAATGGATCATCGGATCATCACTGCTCGGCAGCGCCGGTATTTACTGGATGTTCGTCAAACCATGACGTATGCTCGCGCCCCTTTTTTGGACCGACGACGCAGGTGTTCCCCATGAACGAGTGGCTGGAAGAAGTGCACTTTGACGACAATGGATTGATTCCCGCGATCGCACAGGATGCGGATAATGGGCGTATCCTGATGGTCGCTTGGATGAACCGGGAAGCCCTACACGCCACCGTTCAGCATCAGATCGTGCACTATTGGTCCCGATCACGGCAGAGACTATGGCGAAAAGGCGAAGAATCAGGCAACACGCAACATCTCATAGAGCTGCAAATGGATTGCGACAGCGATGTGCTTGTATTAAAAGTCAATCAGGAAGGCGGTATTTCCTGTCACACTGGGCGTCAGTCCTGCTTTTTTAGGACATTGAAAGACGGTGTCTGGGAGCCCATGGAACCCGTACTCCGTGACCCGTCAGCGATATACGAGACTCCCAAGTAAGCCGAAAGCAGACTCATCGAGATAGGACATGGACGAAGTGCTGAACCAAATCGCCGATACACTGGATAAGCGTCGACAGGCTGATCCAGAAACATCGTATGTCGCGAGCTTGTATCAGGGTGGTCTTGATCGCATCTTGAAGAAGGTCGGTGAGGAAGCCAGCGAGACCATCGTTGCAGCGAAAAACCTCGATGGAAAAACGGATGAGGTCCTCGCGAATGAGGTGGTGAAGGAGACCGCAGATCTCTGGTTCCACACCATGGTTATGCTCGCGCACCTAGGACTCAGCCATCAGCAAGTACTGTCTGAGTTGGAACGACGTTTTGATATCTCAGGGATAATAGAGAAGGCAGCGCGGTCCAAGTAATAGCGCGAACAAAGGCGCGACGCAAAAATAGGAGAAGCAAACATGTCATTTGGTGTAACAGAACTCATTCTGGTCCTGGTCATTGTGCTACTGTTGTTTGGCACAACCAAACTGAAGTCACTCGGTGGTGATCTGGGATCAGCGATCAAAGGTTTCCGTAACGCGATGGAAGATAAGTCCGAGAAACCCGCCGGCGTTGAGTCCGCTGCGAGCGAGGAACCAAAGGTCATCAACGAGAGAGTCAACGCTGACAGCAAACAATCCTGACCACCCTCGTCAGGTTTGACTGAGCAGCACGATGTTCGATATTGGCTTCCCAGAGCTGATGCTTGTGTTTGTGGTCGCACTGCTGGTAATCGGCCCGAGCAAGCTACCTGAGACTATTCGGACGGTTGCGTTCTATGTGGGGCGGATCCGGCGAAGTCTGGCCAATCTTCGAACCGAAATCGAAAACGAAATCGGTGCAGATGAAATACGCCAACAACTCTACAACGAGTCCATCATGGATGAACTGAACCAGGCCAAGGGTCAGGTGCAAGATGTCATCAATGAAGCGAACAACGCGACCGAAATGACGCCGCTCAGCACGAACTCCGATCAGACGCTTAATCGATCTTCTGGGCAGGCTCTCGACAAGAAGGGCAAAGCGCCTGAGCCGGATCCCAACCTGACTGACGAACTACCACAGGCAAAATCTAATAATGACAATGCCCGATCAGGAACATGACACAGAGCAGGGGCAACCCCTGGTCGAACACCTGATTGAGCTGCGATCCCGCATTCTTCGCAGTCTGAGCGCGATCGTGCTGATCTTTCTGCCTTTGTTTTTTTTCGCCAACGAATTCTACGTTTTGCTATCTGAACCTCTGCGGGTCTATCTGCCCGAGGGTGCGACAATGATCGCCACAGAGGTGGCGTCCCCGTTTCTCACGCCCTTCAAGTTGACGTTGGTGCTAGCCATCTTCATTGCCATACCCTACATCCTTCATCAAATTTGGGCATTCATCGCACCCGGCCTGTATGCCAATGAAAAGCGCATGGCCATACCGCTACTCGTCACAAGCGTCCTGTTGTTCTACCTGGGTGTTCTGTTCGCGTTCTTTGTCGTGTTTCCACTAGTCTTTTCGTTTTTCACCAGTGTCGCCCCTGAAGGCGTCACAGTCATGACCGATATCAATCGCTACCTCGATTTCGTACTGAAATTGTTCTTCGCCTTTGGTATTGCATTCGAGATTCCGATTGCCGCCATGCTCATGATCTGGTCAGGCGTGACCACTGTCGACAACCTTCGGCGTAAGCGACCCTATGTGATCGTAGGATGTTTCGTTGTGGGGATGTTGTTGACACCTCCGGACATCATTTCACAATTGCTGCTTGCGTTTCCTATGTGGGTCCTGTTTGAAGCAGGAATTCTGTTCTCCACACTGATCAAACAGCGGGGAGAAGAGGTCAGCACCGAATCCTGACGTCCTTGACTATGGTGCCACCTCCAACAAGAACGTCACGGGACCATCGTTCACCAGTTGCACTTTCATATCCGCGCCAAACTTACCGGTTTCAACACACTGAACGGAGTTTCTCGCGGTCCGCACAAAAGTCTCGTACAGCTTCTCCGCAATGTTTGGCGTGGCAGCCGGAGAGAAAGATGGCCGGCGTCCCTTTTGAGTATCTGCCGCCAAAGTGAACTGAGGGACCACGAGTAAATCTCCGTCAACATCCAATAGCGATCTGTTCATGTGGCTGTGTTCATCTGGAAAGATGCGATAGGTCAGAACACGCTCGCACAACCGGCTCACTACAGCCTCATTGTCTTCATTCTCAACGCCCAACAACAAAAGGATGCCACGCCCGATACGACCGACCAGTGTGGCATCAACGGATACGGAAGCCTCTGAGACTCTCTGGATAAGCGCACGCATGAGGAGACTACACAGAAGGATCAATCGATCGAGAGTCGTCTGGCCATGTCTCGTGTGGCTCGCACCAGCGCGTCGATCAACGCAGGTTCTGTCGCAGAGTGTCCTGCCTCACGAATGATATGGAGTTCGGCCAGGGGCCAGGCAGCATGCAGATCAAAGGCTGACTGGAGCGGGCATAACATGTCGAAACGGCCATGCACGATGATACCTGGTATCTGCGACATGGCTGCAACATTGTCGAGAATCTGGTTTTCCGTGAGGAAGCACCCCTGGCTCAGGTAGTGAACCCCGATACGATATCGTGCCATCGCACGATGACTCGACGTTAGGTGACGCAGCAATCTAGGGTTCGGATGTAATGTCGATGCGTCCGCTTCCCAGCGGGACCAAGCTTTGGCAGCTGCCATGCGCGCCAGCTCATCTGCCCCTTCCAGACGATGGCTAAAACCTGTCACTGGATCGCCTCGATCTTCCGCTGGAATCGGTCGTAGGAAGTCTTCGAAGTGATCAGGGAAAAACCTAGAAGCACCCCCACGATACATCCAGTCGATGTCCTGTTGCCGACCCAGGAACGCACCTCGAAGCACGAGGCCAGCGACACTGTCAGGATGCGTCTCAGCGTAAACGAGCGATAGCGTCGCGCCCCACCCCCCACCGAATAACATCCAGCGTTCAACACCCAGAAACTCCCGAATGCGTTCCATGTCGGCGACCAGGTCGCTGGTTGTATTTGCTGTCAGTTCCCCATGCGGTGTGGAACGTCCGCTGCCGCGTTGGTCAAACAGGATGATGCGATATTTCTCAGGATCGAAAAAACAACGACTGTCATATTCACATCCCGAACCTGGCCCTCCATGGACAAACAACGCAGGGATCCCATCACGCTCGCCGCTCTCGTCTACGTAAAGCGTGTGCGCGTCATCAACCTTCAATTCATGGCGTGCGTACGGCTTGATTTCCGGATACAGGGGCAGCATAGGTCTCGTCCTGAGAGTCTGATCGAAGCTGTCTGAAGCACTCTACTACAAGTCCCTCGTTTTGTGTCCTGACACAGACAAGACATTTCGACGATCAGGCGAGCTTCGCGCGCTTACGTTCGTTTTCGGTCAGGAGCTTTTTGCGTACGCGAATGTGGTTTGGCGTGACTTCCACTAACTCGTCATCGTCGATAAACTCCAAAGCCTGCTCCAGGCTGTACCGGATCGGCGAGTTTAGGACCACGTTCTCATCACGCCCCGCCGCTCTGATATTCGTGAGCTGTTTACCTTTAAGCGGGTTCACGACTAGATCGTTAGGGCGGGTGTGCAGGCCAACGATCATGCCCTCGTAGACCTCCTCGTTGGGATCAATCATCAGCCGACCGCGGGCCTGAAGGTTGAATAAGGCGAATGCCAGTGATTTACCAGCAGCCATTGAAACCAGGACACCATTGATTCTCTCTCCAGGATTCTCATCAATTCGCAAACCATAACGTGCAAAAGCACTGGTCAAAATACCGGTGCCCGATGTCATCGTCAGAAACTCGGAACGAAAACCGATCAGCGCTCTAGTTGGGATCGTAAACTCCAACCTCACACGACCACCCCCATCCGGGACCATGTTCGCGAGTTCAGCCTTGCGTATTCCAAGTCCTTCCATGACAGCACCTTGGTGTTCGGATCCAACGTCCAGTACCAGATTTTCATAAGGTTCCTGAATCTCACCGTCCTGTTCTCGGAAGATTACCTCAGGCCTTGAGACACCCAGTTCGAAGCCTTCTCGCCGCATATTTTCAATCAACACAGCAAGATGCAGTTCCCCTCTGCCTGAGACCTTGAACTTGTCCGCATCGTCTGTGTCCTCGACACGCAGGGCAACGTTGTGTAGCAGTTCCTGATGCAAACGCTCGCGAATCTGTCGGCTGGTGACAAAGCGGCCGTCCTGACCCGCGAACGGCGATGTGTTGACCTGAAAGGTCATAGAAATCGTCGGTTCGTCGACCGTCAACGCGGGTAGCGCCTCAATTTCAGAAGGATCACACAACGTATCGGAGATCGAAATATCATCGATACCTGATATTGCAACGATATCACCGGCGCCAGCATACGACACCTCAACCCGGCTCAGCCCCTCGTAACCCATCACCTTCAGGATTCGACCTTTTCTGCGATGCCCCTCGCGGTCGACGACCACAACGTTCGATCCAGGTATAGCGACACCACGCGCCACACGTCCGAGACCAATCACACCCAGATAGGTGTTGTAGTCGAGCGCGCTGATCTGCATCTGGAAAGGTCCGTCTCGATCAACATCGGGCGCGGCGACCTGATCAACGATCGTTTGCAACAAGCAGCTCATATCGTCCTCAATACTGTCTGATGTCAGACCAGCCATACCATGCATCGCGGACCCAAAGATCACTGGAAAATCCAGTTGCTCATCATTGGCTCCCAGCCTGTCAAACAGATCGAAAACCTCATCGACGACCCAGTCAGGTCTTGCACCATCCCGGTCGATTTTGTTGACCATCACAATCGGGTTGAGGCCGTTTTCGAAAGCTTTCTGTGTGACAAAACGCGTCTGTGGCATCGGGCCTTCGACGGCGTCGACAACGAGCAGCACAGAATCCACCATCGAGAGGATGCGCTCCACTTCCCCACTGAAGTCCGCGTGACCTGGTGTATCGACGATATTGATCCTATAGTCATGCCAGAAAACCGCGGTGTTTTTCGCTAGAATAGTGATGCCTCGTTCACGTTCCAGATCATTTGAATCGAGCAGCCGCTCGCCTTGTTCTTCGCCACGCGCGAGCGCTCCCGCCTGCTGCAGCAGTTTATCGATTAGTGTCGTTTTGCCATGATCGACGTGCGCGATGATGGCGATATTGCGTAGCTGTGCAGTCAATGTCTCTATCCGGGAAAGTCATGCAGGGAGCGAAGCTACCGTGCAGCGGCGCATTATACCCAAGCATTCGCTAGATACAGCTATAGAGGAAAGCCGTTGCTCCGTCCACTATCAGATCCGACAGCATGCACGTTTTAAGCCTGTCTCTACGCAAAAACCGAAATCGTTCAGCTATACGACCCTCACGACCCTCGCAATTACTTCTCTAGAAGCAGATAAACAGATCAGAGCCAATCGAGACAACATTTTTATCGGCTATCCAATAAAACATACGCCTCCACCGGACCATAACGTCTTGTTGGAGATGGATGGCGAACCCATGTCTGCTGTCATAGTCAGTGGCTCACACCCAATGCCGAACATTCGGCGCGGCACGAACCAGTTGGCCCTGGTTATGAAGAACGAAGAGGAAAAGATCATCCATAGCAGAGATCCGATTAGCTTCACATTGCACAGCTTTCTAAGAAGCATCGCTAAAGATACACCACGATTGCACCATTTCGTGACAAGAAAAGCACCATAATAGTGCGATTAGTGTACACTCCACGCTAAACGAGTCCCAAGCTGCTCACAAAACCCCGTGGCTAGCCCAGGTCTAAACGGCGACGCGACAAACTCAGTTTCAATTCAGGAACTGGACCGGTTCTTGCACTGTGAACGCCTTACGATGTAGTCCACAGAGGCCTGTAGTGATATGTCACTGCCAGCAATCAAGAATCCCGAATTTCGGGTGCCGAGAAGACCGGCGCCGTTTATGCAGGTAACGTCCCTCATGGCCAATAATATTCTAGACGGGTTGAGTGTCGCGCTCTTGTCAGTGGACCACGAGTTTCGCGTTAGGTACATCAATCAGTCAGCACAGGCATTACTGGACGTTTCTGCTGCTCGCTCGAGCGGTTTGAGGGTGTCGGACATCATCGGAAACGAGCACGAACTGGAAACCATCATGTATGACGCCTTGCAGTCGGGCCAACCTTACTCCGGACGTAAGATCACGCTAAAACTACCTACCGGCAAGACAGCCACTGTCGACTTTTCGCTGACGCCATTCAACGATGAAGAGTGGCCACGGCTTCTGATTGAGATGCACCCCCTGGACCGTTATTTACGTATCGAAGGTGACGAATCCTCACGCGAAAACTCTGCCGTCGCACGTCAAATGGTGCGAGGACTGGCTCACGAAATCAAGAATCCCCTGGGTGGCATTCGTGGTTCGGCGCAACTCCTGGCCCGTGAGCTTAACGACGATGGACAGAGAGAATTCACCGATATCATCATTTCCGAGACCGATCGTCTGTCGGCACTCGTTGACAACCTGCTCGGTCCTAACCACGTCGCCCGCCCGCAACCTACCAACGTACACGAAATACTTGAACGGGTAGTGCGATTGATTGAAATCGAATCGGAGCAAAAGGTGTCCTTCGTACGGGACTACGATCCCTCTATTCCTGATCTGCCCATGGATCCTGAAATGATGCTTCAGGTGTTTTTGAATATTGCGAGAAACGCCATGCAGAGTCTTGCGGACACACCTTCATCACAGATCTGTATCACGACCCGAGTTGACCGGAACTTCACCATTGGCAGCAAAATTCACCGTATGGTGACTAAGGTCGATATCATCGATAACGGTCCTGGAATCAGCGATGACCTCAAAGATCATCTGTTCTATCCAATGATCACAGGCAGGAAAGATGGTACGGGTCTTGGGCTGTCACTCGCCCAGTCGTTGGTCCATCAACACAGCGGTCTTATCGAGTTCGACAGCGAACCCGGTTGTACCCGCTTCTCCATCATCATCCCCCTGGAGTTGTCATGACCAACAAAGCTGTTTGGGTGGTGGACGACGAACGCTCGATTCGCTGGGTGCTTGAAAAAGCACTCACCCAGGAAGGTCTCGCCGTCACTTGTTTCGATACGGCGGAATCGTTGCTATCTAATGTGTCTGCGTCACCCCCCGACGCCATAGTAAGCGACATTCGAATGCCCGGTATGGATGGCTTGGATCTTCTGAGTGAACTAAAGGACCGTTACCCCAGCCTGCCAGTGGTAATCATGACCGCACACTCCGATCTGGACAGTGCCGTACAGTCTATTCAGGGCGGTGCTTTCGAGTACATTCCCAAACCTTTTGAAGTCGATGAAGCCGTAGCAGTGGTCAAACGCGCCGTCACACACGCTGATGACCAAAAAGGCACGGAGGAAAAAAGCAACAGTGCCACAACCCACTCTGAAATTATCGGGAAGGCACCTGCCATGCAGGAGGTCTTTCGGGCCATCGGAAGACTCTCAAAATCCAACGTCACAGTGCTTATCAACGGCCAGTCGGGAACGGGAAAAGAGCTGGTAGCACGAGCGCTTCACGTGCATAGTCCACGCGTCGCCGCACCTTTTGTGCCTTTGAATATGGCTGCTATTCCCAATGACCTGATCGAATCAGAGTTGTTTGGCCATGAAAAAGGCGCGTTCACTGGTGCCAACAATCTACGGCAGGGTCGATTTGAACAGTCAGATGGCGGTACCCTATTTCTCGATGAGATAGGCGATATGCCACCAGAAGCGCAAACACGCCTCCTTCGGGTTCTTTCAGATGGCGAGTTTTACCGCGTCGGCGGGCACGTTCCCATCAAGACAGACGTCCGAATCATTGCTGCGACACATCAGAACTTGGAACAACTCGTCGCGGAAAACCGGTTTCGAGAAGACCTGTTTCATCGGCTCAATGTGATCCGAATCCATATTCCGACACTGAATGAGCGACGGGAAGATATTCCTCTCCTAACGGAGCATTTCCTCCACATCGCCGCAACCGAACTCGGTGAAACCCCAAAATCCATTAGCGATGAGACCCTAGACTATCTTTCCAAACTGCCATGGCAGGGAAACGTTCGGCAACTGGAGAACTTCTGCCGGTGGATTACCGTCATGGCGAGTGGTCGCCAGGTCAAGATGGAAGAGCTCCCTCCAGAACTGCTGGATGTCAGAGATAACTATGAAAGCAATAACACAAGCTGGGAAAAAGCACTCTCTACCTGGGCAACGCGCCAACTCTCCTCCATTCAGCCAGGGGATCCTGGTCTACTGGATACCGCAACCCCAACCTTCGAGAAGATTGTTATCGATGCAGCACTCAAGCAAACGGGGGGGAGAAAACGCGACGCAGCGAAGTTGTTAGGCTGGGGCAGAAATACGCTTACCAGGAAAATGTCACAACTGGGCATGAACGACTTAGACGATAGTCTCGATGAGGAGAATGGACCAGATTGAGAATATGACTGTCATACCGTGAGGGCTTACCAAAAAAGACGAGGCGCCCTTCTTCTTCCTGCGGTACGATCATTGCAACCTGTTGAGTAACCAGGCTTACTGCCCCCCGAAATCAGGCCTGCCCAATGCTCCACGTCGCACTATACGAACCTGAAATCCCTCCCAACACGGGTAACATTATCAGGCTCTGTGCGAACATTGGAGCTCAACTTCACCTGGTCGAGCCGCTGGGTTTCGAAATTGATGACCGTCGTTTACGGCGAGCGGGCCTTGACTACCACGAATGGGCTGAACTGAAGGTCTGGCCGAACCTGGATGAGCTGCTCTCAAACACGGCGGTCGGTCGGGTGTTCGGTATCTCAACGCGAGGAACCCAGCGTTATAGCGATACCAAGTTCGAGGACAACGACATGTTGCTGTTTGGTCCGGAAACAAGAGGATTGCCTCAACCCGTTCTCGACGGACTGCCTGGCAGGCAGACCCTTCGTATCCCGATGATGCCGCATTCACGAAGCATGAACCTTTCCAACGCTGTGGCGGTTGTCCTCTTTGAGGCGTGGCGACAGTTGGGTTTCGAAGGTGGTGGTTAGTCTCCAAAACGTTTGTGGTGACAGTCGCGATACAGCCGAACCGCAGTGATGTTGGTACGCGAGGCACTCACTTCGCTTCCGCTCCTCGGGATGACGGCGGCTAACATACTCGACAGAAACAGTCGGGACCATCAGAACGCTAACGTGGTCTGATCGCGAGCGCGCAGAGGCGCGCGCCCCTTGAAGAATTAAGGAAAGCACTCTTCAGAAAAATATCAGTGCGGCCGATTCGCCCTCGCCCGCGATTCCTGATAAATCGCTTCAAAGTTTACCGGCGCCAACATCAAAGGCGGAAAACTCCCTCGCGTCACGAGTGCATCGACCGCCTCACGTGCGTAAGGAAACAAGACGCTGGGACAATAACTACCCAAAGCCTGACTCAGGACGTCACCATTCCCTCTGATCAAAAAAACTCCCGCCTGCTGGATTTCAGCGAGGTAGTAAGGATCATCCTCAGTTTCTTCTGTCGTTGCGGTAATCGTCAGCGTCAGAACAACCTCGTAGAGAACACCTTCAAGATGGCTGTTCTTGACGTTCAACTCGAGATTGATTTTAGGCTGCCACTCGCTCCGAAAACTGTGAGGGGCCTTTGGTGATTCAAAGGACGCGTCTTTCAGATAGATTCGTTGTAATGCAAATTGCGCGTCCTGGGGATTGGAACCATGCTCGCTCATTCTCTGTCTTCCGTCCCACTTTCATCAGACAGACCTTCCGAGAGTAGTCCATCAAGCGCGTCCTGACTTTGTAACATCATCAATTCATCGCAACCACCCACGTGCTTATCACCAATCCAGATCTGTGGTACCGATGTTCGACCAGAGCGTTGCATCATTTCTCTTCGTTTATCGATATCCGTATCAACGGGAATCTCGGTAAAGGGCACCTGTTTCGCTTCAAGGAGTGCTTTCGCACGCATGCAGAATCCACAAAACCTGGTCGTGTAGATCACCACGGGATGCACCGGTCCTGTGACCGTCTTGATCTCTGATGATCCGCCTCGCTGGAAGAAACTCATAGCGTCGATCCTCTGCTGTCGCTTCAGCGTCTGTTAGCTCTTACCCTTAACGACGGGCAAACCCGCCGATGACCATTCAGTCATACCACCGGATAATCGCCGAACATCCTCAAATCCAAGTTGACCTAGCTTACGACCAACGGTCCCGGAGTGCTGGCCAATCTTGCAGACCACCACCAGCGGCTTCTCCTTGAACTCGCCGAGCTCGGTCGATCGTTTATCAAAACTGGTGTAAGGGATGTTCAAGGAACCCGCGATATGACCTTCCCGATATTCCTTACTGTCACGAATATCTAGCACCATCGCGTCCTCTTTGTTGATCAGATTAACCAGAACGCTAGTAGAGACCGTCGCGCCACTCCGTCGCGCCTCGTGTACAAAAAAGGCAATCAGAAGGAAGACAAACATGCCCACCAGAATCAGGTGGTTGCCAACAAATTCAAAAATCTGCGCAATCATAGGCAGCCGTTTTTTTTGGGTTCGAGAAAGCGACGGAGTATAGCACTGTTAAATTGGCAATCAGTGCCCGTTGCGTCTTCCTGCGACCCACAATTGAAGACAGGATGTCGCTCGTGAAAGGTGTGGGGGGACCTTGGGTGAATCACTGGCTTTCACCTGCTTTTGGAAGCATTTGGCGTTAACATTCACACTTTCACAGGGACATCTTCTATGAGTCCTTCACCCACAGTTTTGGTCGTCCTTGACGGATGGGGACATCGTTCTCCGGCAGAGGACAATGCAATCCACCATGGTCATACTCCGACGTGGGATGCACTCTGGGGCCATCGTCCCAGAACGCTGATCTCCAGTTCAGGTACGGACGTTGGGCTCCCATCTGGCCAGATGGGCAACTCGGAGGTCGGACATATGAATCTGGGTGCTGGTCGAATTGTCGATCAAGACTTCAGACTGATTACCAGGGCAATCGATGACGGCAGTTTTACCGACAATCCGGTTTTGGCCAGCGCAGTAGATACTGCGGCCAAAACCCAGCACGCTGTTCACATTCTGGGTTTGCTGTCACCTGGCGGCGTCCACAGCCATGAGGATCACGTGGCAGCTTGTGTCCGAATGGCCTTTGAGCGAGGTGCGGAGCGCGTCTGGGTTCACGCTTTTTTGGATGGGAGAGATGTACCACCGAAAAGCGCAGCAGACTCCATCGCACGCCTTGAGGACCTTATCCGCAACCTTGGAGACGGCGGTATTGCGTCTGTCTGTGGGCGCTTCTATGCCATGGATCGCGACAATCGCTGGGAGCGTGTCGCCGCGGCCTGGCGTTCGATAGCGATCGCGGAAGGCGAACAAACCGCTGTGTCTGCAACCGCGGCGCTTCAGGAAGCCTATGCGCGTGAAGAGACTGATGAGTTCGTGGCACCTACGGTCATTGGCAAAGGTGCCGCGATGGTCGATGGTGACACCGTTATCTTCATGAATTTCAGGGCAGATCGTGCACGCGAATTGAGTCGCGTTTTTACTGAAACAGACTTCAACGAGTTTGAACGGCCAGCCATCAAACTCGCACACTTCGTCACGCTGACGGAGTACGCCAGTGATCTTGACGCTGAGGTCGCATTCAAACCTGAGTTTCTCGACAATGTAATGGGCAAATACTTGAGCGACCTAGGGCGAACTCAGCTTCGACTCGCCGAAACGGAAAAATACGCCCATGTCACCTTCTTCCTGAACGGGGGGCGAGAGGCCCCTTTCAATGGCGAGGAACGCATCATGATTCCTTCCCCGAAGGTCGAAACCTACGATCTGGTACCGGAGATGAGCGCTCCCGCGGTGACTGACGCGCTGGTCGATGCCATCACGGGTGGTCAATACGACCTGATCGTTTGCAACTACGCGAACGGCGACATGGTGGGACACACCGGAGTTTTTGACGCTGCTGTTAAGGCCGTTGAATGTCTAGATACCTGCCTGACTCGTGTCGTTGCGGCCATTGAATCGGTCAATGGCCACCTAATCATCACGGCTGACCATGGGAATGCGGAGCAGATGTCAGATAACGAATCCGGTCAGGCGCACACAGCCCATACCTCAGAGCCGGTCCCTTGCGTTTACGTAGGGAACGCAGACGTTGAACTCGCGAACGGTGGACGACTTTGCGACATCGCGCCAACACTGCTGGCTTTGATGGGGTTGCCCAAACCTTGCGAGATGACAGGTCGGACATTGATCGAAGACAACATCAATGCGGGCGTTACCGCCGACTGAATGGACACGATTGTCTCGATAGCCCGCAAACAGCAAGATCTGGTCGTCACGCTATTCTTGATATTGCTCATGCTAACGATATCTCCTGTTGCTGCCGCAACAGACAGTGATCCTCCAAGCGCTATAGAAGTAAGAAAGCAGATCGAAGCACTCGAAGCCGATATCCGGCAATTCCAGCAACTCCTGGAAGAAACACAATCAGCACGATCGGCACTCGAGAAAGCACTCCAGGGCAGTGAGCTGGAGATCAGCACTATCCTCCAACGCATCGACGAAATCGAATCAGAACTCAAAGAAGGACAACAGACGATAGAGTCACTCCAGGAAGACCAGGTGATGCTGAACCATCGCAAGCAGGCCCAGCAGGCACAAATCAAAGCTCAAATCAGGTCGGCCTGGCAACTGGGTCAGCAGAGCCAGATCAAACTCGTCCTCAACCAGGACGACCCTCACCAAGTGACTCGTCTGTTGAAATTTCATGAATATGTGACACGGGCTCGAGCTGACAATGTCGGCCGGTTTCGTGCAACACTGAAACAACTAGGTGCCATTACCCAACAGATCAAACGCGAAAACGCTGTGCTCCGAGACCGACGCGATCAGTTGGTACAACAGCGTGAAACGTTACGTGACGCTGAAGTTGAGCGAAAAAACACACTTGCTCGTCTCAACGCCGAAATTAAACGCGCCGGGGCAGACATCACCAAGCGGCGACAAGATCGTGAACAACTGGAACAATTGCTGGAACGCATTACCGCTGGAGGGGTCTATATTCCAGGCGCTAGTGACGAGCTCCCTTTTGCAGCACGTAAAGGGAAGCTCGCCTGGCCTATTGCAGGTCGTATACGACACAGCTTCGGTAACGCCCGGTCTGATGGAAAACTACGATGGGATGGAACACTAATCGCGGCACCTCAGGGCACACCGGTGAAATCTGTCCACTATGGTCGCGTGGTGTTCTCGGACTGGCTTCGTGGATTTGGCTTACTGATGATTATCAACCACGGCGACGGCTATATGTCACTCTACGGACACAATAGTGTTCTTTACCGCGAGACCGGGGATTGGGTCGTCACAGGCGAAGTGATCGCGACAGTCGGCGATACCGGCGGACAGGCAGAGCCCGGACTTTATTTTGAAATCAGGAATGGTGGGAAACCCGCTAACCCGAAACAATGGTGCCAAGCAACGTCAGAAAGGCAAACGGCTTGAGCCACCACACCTCTAGAATAAGTGGAGGACAGTAGATGATGCCAATACGACCCATGTCACAGATTGTAGCAGTGCCCTGCAAGGCTGTGCTCTTGATGTTTGCGCTATACTCCGGAGCGGCGGGAACCGAGCCATCAGCGGTCCAGACGACAGGCGACAATCCGTTGCCACCCAGACTGCCGCTCAATGAGCTCCGTATTTTTGTACAGGCATTCGACCAGGTCAGCGATGCTTACGTAGAAGAAATCGATGACCGTGCCCTGCTCGAAAACGCGATCCGAGGCATGCTGTCACAACTGGATCCACACTCCGCCTATCTCGATAAGGCGTCATTCAGCCGCCTGCAGGAAAAGACCACGGGCAAATACGGTGGACTAGGACTGGAAGTCGACATAAATGATAGCTTTGTTCGAGTGATCTCGCCGATGGATGAAACGCCCGCTGAACGAGCAGGGATCTTGCCGGGTGACCTGATCATCAAACTTGATGACAAGCCGGTGAAAGGACAATCATTGGCCGAATCCATCAGCGCCATGCGCGGTGAACCTGGCACAGAAATCATCGTGACCATTCTCCGCGATGGCGAATCCCAACCCCTCGATTTCAATATCACCAGAGAAGTGATCTCAGTCGCCAGCGTTCGCAATCGACTGCTTGATACCGGTTACGGTTACATTCGTATAGCTCAGTTCTACACTGAGACCGGGCCCGAGGTTGGCAAGGCGATCGATAGTATGCGTGAGGAAGGTCCACTGCTGGGTCTGGTGCTCGACCTCCGCAATAACCCTGGGGGTGTCCTACAATCCGCTGTCGCGGTTGCTGATCTGTTTGTTGAAGACGGTTTGCTGGTCTATACCTCCGGAAGACTGGACAACGCACGCCAGGAGTTCCGTGCAACCGGCAATGATGTTACCGGTAACTTACCCATCGTTGTACTGGTCAACGAAGGCAGTGCATCGGCGTCCGAAATCGTCGCAGGTGCGCTGCAGGACCATGATCGTGCGGTCATAATGGGCAATCGAACCTTCGGCAAGGGATCCGTACAGACGATCCTGCCTTTGAACGAAAAGAAAGCCATCAAGCTAACAACCGCGTTGTACTACACGCCATCCGGGCGCTCGATCCAGGCGGAAGGGATCACACCAGACATTCGAGTGGATCGGTCCCAAGTGACGAGACTGGATCGCAATAGGAGGCGTATGCGTGAGAGTGACCTGCACAACCATCTGAACCAATCTGACGAAGCCGACTCCGGGAAAACGAGCGTTGAAGATCAGGCGATCACCGACTTCCAATTGAATGAAGCTCTGACACTTCTCCGTGGATACAACATTCTCGCGGACAGTGGGGGAAGCAAATAGAACTGATTCGCTTTACCACATTGGAACGCCGGCCGAAGTGTTCATGGTCAGTTACACTGCTATTCACGGGCCTGCTGTGTGTCACCGCTATGACCCGCGCGGATACATCTGAGCGTCCCTAATATTTCCAGGTTTCGGTGCACTCCTCAGCCTGCAGTGCGCTCTTTGTGGATGATGTGAGGTATAACCTGACGCGCGCCCAAAGACCGTTGCCGCTCAGTGATGACATGACCTATGCCATATGTTGCCGTTCACCGATTTCGGACGCCAATTGGCCAAGTAAGCCCATGCAGCAGGTCGCGAAGTCATTCTGCATGTCCCCACGGCATCCCCATACAATCTGACACCGCCCGGTGAAATGTCTGCATTAACTAGCTGCAGGACTTTTGCTCGCTTGCTGGCCAGAGCCATCGTCGACACCCCGCAGATTCGTGGCGTCAACAACCTCATGGGCAGCGAAATCACTCAGCAGAATCGTCACATGAGCTGGTTTATCGAAAACATCGGTTGCAGAGGACTGTATTTCGTTGACTCACGCACCCCTCGTCTCACGGTCGCCGCTTTTGCCGAGACTCGGGCAGAGTTACCGATTGCGAGCGGTGATGTATTTCTGGATCACGACAGGTCCTCGGAAGAGATGCCGCCGGCCTGGGACGGTGCGCACCGACTAGCCCAGCACACGGGTTTCGTGGTTCTTATTACGCAGCCCTATCCGAAAACCCTGGATTTTCTGGAGTTGAAGCTGAGCGAACGGCCTGACAACGCGGTCCAAATCGTCTCGCGTCAGCGCTGATAGAACGACATCGGAAGGCTGATGCAGTCAATCAGGCACGACAGCGTGCAATGGCATCTGCAAGGTCCAACGTCCCTTCGTAGATCGCACGACCGGTGATCACACCGGTGATGCCTCCCCTGACACGCTCTTCGACATCGAGCAGCGCATCGATGTCGTTCATATCTGTAACGCCACCCGAGGCAATGATCGGCACCGAGACGCTCTCCGCAAGGTCAATGGTTGAGTGCAGACTGATGCCACCCATCATGCCGTCCTTTGCAATGTCGGTGTAGACAATGGCACTGATGCCATCGGCTTCAAACAATATCGCAAGACTTTTTACTGAGACCTCGGTGACGTCCACCCAGCCATTCTTGGCGACCATTCCATGAAGACCGTCCAAACCCGCAATAATGTGATCCGGAAACCGGCGGCACATCTCGCTGACAAACTCAGGTTCTTCGACCGCTTTGGTCCCTACAATGAGATAATCAACACCCGCCTCAAGATACGCTTCGATGACTTCCGGAGAACGAATACCGCCACCCAATTGGATCGTTAGCTGAGGGTGATTATTTGCAATCCGCGCTATCGCAGAATGATTCATAGGCACGCCCTCGAAGGCACCGTCCAGATCAACCAGATGAAGTCGCTCCGCACCCGCCTCAACCCAACGGTCTGCCATGGCAACCGGATCATCGGAGTACACGATGCTCTCATCCAGCCGACCCTGTTTCAGGTTGACGACTTTGCCATCCTTAAAATCGATAGCCGGAATGACCTCCATCAGAGTGCGCCCTTCGTCGAAGGAATGATATCAGTCATGCGGGGATCAGCGGTCAACGCCATTCGCAGCGCTCGCCCAAACGCCTTAAAGATCGTCTCAATCTGATGATGAGCGTTGTTACCTCGCAGATTATCCACATGCAGCGTGACCTGTGCATGGTTCACAAACCCCTGAAAAAACTCGACGAACAGATCCACATCAAAATCACCAATTCGAGGTCGCACAAAGTCAACACCCCAGGTCAATCCCGGGCGCCCCGAGAAGTCGATGACCACGCGCGACAACGCTTCATCAAGCGGAACGTAAGCATGGCCATAGCGGACGATGCCTTTCTTGTCGCCCACGGCCTGCGTCATCGCCTGCCCCAGGGCAATACCGATGTCTTCCACTGTATGGTGTGCATCCACCTCGAGGTCACCATCAGCATAAATGGTGAGGTCAATCAATCCGTGCCGTCCGATCTGGTCAAACATATGATCAAGAAAAGGCAGACCTGAGTTCAGCTGGCACTGACCGGTGCCATCAAGATTGACGCTGACTGCAATTTTGGTTTCCAGCGTATCCCGTTTGACGGATGCTGTTCGTGTGTCGCTCATAAGGCTATCGATGACCCGTCAGGGTATGAATTGAATAGCTGCGGAGTTTACGCCAAACCGCTTTGAGTCTACAGCGCTGCACCATTCGGCAGGTATCGGTTGTCGGTATTCGCCTTCACCCACTTGCGCAGTTCTGGCGTAAAAACGCCACGAGACTTTAGGATCTTCACCAACGGCACTACAGGAGAGCGCTTACCGGCTTCCCAACCCGCTAGTTGCATCTCGGCAAGGGTAAAGAAACGGACCAGGACAACGATGTCATCATCTGAAAGCGACGCCGCGACTTCCCAGCTTTCCTCGGTTTGCGTCATCAGAGTCGCATCTCTTTTGATACTCTCCTTATCGAGCACTGTACCCAGGTCAGACAGATCAGCATCGACCATCTGAGCCGCAAGCGCGGTCAACTGTTCGAGCATGACCCCTGCAGGCTGTTTGGGTTCCCAGACATCTATCGCCATCCATTCACCACTAGCGATAAACACCAATGGGAATAGCCTGTCACTGGCAATCCATCATCGCAATTGCTTGAGGCCGGTACTAATACCCTTGTATATTGCATGGGCATAGACATCATCTGAACACCACAGATGTCACAGGCGCTATATTGCGGGTGTAGTTCAATGGTAGAACTTCAGCTTCCCAAGCTGATAACGTGGGTTCGATTCCCATCACCCGCTCCACGAAGCCATACACATCACTTTTCAAGCGCCTCAAGCACTGACAGCAGCTCTCCTGGCACCGCGACGTCGTCTCCGTCGATTGGTACCTTGCGTATTCCCAACCCTGTTTTTCGACTTGTTCTCATCATGAGCTCTGCCTCCCGAACGCTGCCTGTTGCGACCTTGAGATTCACTTCCCTTTGAGGGTTGTCGAGTCTGTCTGGTCTTTGTGGCCGGCAATTGATGCTCGGGTTCGAATCCTTCGACCTCTACCCTGGCAAGATCTCGCCGAATTAGTCGTTCGATATCCCGCAGTTGTTTGATCTCATCGGCGCACACCAGAGAGACCGCATCACCCGTGCTCCCGGCACGCCCTGTACGCCCAATTCGATGCACGTAGTCTTCCGGGACATTCGGAAGATCATAGTTCACCACATGTCCGAGTGATCGGATGTCGATACCGCGTGCTGCAATATCAGTTGCGACCAGTGCCGTAAGCTTGCCGTCCTTGAACTGATGGAGTGCTTTCGTCCTTGCACCCTGGCTTTTGTTGCCATGAATGGCCGCAGCGTTGATGCCCGCCTTATCGAGTTGCTTAGCCAGCTTGTTAGCACCGTGTTTGGTCCGCGTGAATACAATCACCTGCTCCCAGCGCTGACTGCCGATCAAGTACGCCAACAAATCTGCCTTTTTTTTCTTGTCGACGGGATGCACCACCTGTTTGACGAGATCGATGGTTGAGTTTCGCGGTGCCATGTCTACCTCCACGGGTTTGAACAACATGGCCTTCGCCAGTGCACGAATCTCAGGTGAGAAGGTTGCGGAGAACATGAGCGTCTGCCGCTTCTTCGGCAACAGCGCACACACACGCCGAATGTCGTGGATAAATCCCATATCCAGCATGCGGTCTGCTTCATCAAGCACAAAGTACTCGACGTGACGCAGGTCGACGGCTTGCTGTCCGTGCAGATCCAACAATCTGCCCGGTGATGCCACCAGTACATCGACACCCTGTCGTAGTGTTTTCTTCTGAGGATTGATGTTGACACCACCGAAGACCACGGTGGATTTCAGTTCCGTATAGCGCCCGTATTTTTCGATACTGGCATGCACCTGAGCTGCTAACTCGCGTGTCGGCGTGATGATCAGCCCACGTATTTTCCTCTGTTTAGAATCATTGCTCATCAGGATTTCGAGCATCGGCAGAACAAAGCCCGCTGTTTTTCCCGTACCGGTTTGTGATGTCGCCATAACATCTTTACCTTCCTGAATCAGCGGTATCGTCGATTGCTGAACTGGCGTGGGTTCGTCGTAGTCGCTTTTCTTAAGCGCACGGATTAAAGATTCGGGAAGCCCGAGATCAGTAAACTTCATTCGTTTTCCTCGTACCCGCAGGTACATCAGTTTGCTTTTGACACGAAGGGAGCAGTGAAGTGCTGATACCTCTGCGTATGGGCGATCGTCGTCCATGAACAATCGCAGGCGCGGCATTCTTGGTTTTGGCACTTTGGGAAGGGCAACGACACAGGGCAGCGCAATTGGTCGCGCATCGCGTGTCTACAACGTAGATGACGCTAGCTGGTAATGCCAGCGCCGATACCTTAGGTGGCCAGATCTCGAAATGCAAGGGAAGAGTTGTTAGCGACGAGAACCAACCGTAATATGTTCGGCAGGTGTTCCCGAGACACCTCTGGTCCGCGGGAAGGCTCGCCACCTGCAATACAGATGACTACTACCTCTTTTCAGCCCATCAGCGTCGGCCATAGGACTCAGCGAAAGGAGGTCTTTATGACCAATAGCGCACACGATTCCCTCAATATCTCCCGCGCCGAAGAAAAGCGCCTGAATCGTTCCTTCAAAGCCGGCAACGCTCATGCCAGCCAACGCGTCGATCCCTATTTCTCGCTGGATAAGCAGCTCACTCTGCAACAGGCTCAGTTGGATGGTTGCCCGCGAAAACGGGTCGGAAAGCTGGGCGAAGTTCAGACAAAGAATTGCGAACTGTGCCTCTGTCAATCGATATCCCGATACGCGCGGAAAGAGTAGAGGAACAATAGCAAGACCACCAGCATCGCCGCGGTTACCCCAACAACCCATTGTGGTCCTACGACGTCGGCAATCATGCTGACCGGGTACATCAGGATCGAGAGCACGGACATCTCCAGCATGTAGATGCTCATGACTCTGCCACGAAAATTGGCATCCACATAAGTCTGGATCAGCACATTCGACAGAGACATCCTAGCCGAAGAACCAAATCCAACAACGGTCAGCAGCAATACAGACAACCAGTAATGAGTGGTTATCGAAAACAGGATCAACCCAACCGCACTGATCATCGTACCTAACAGAATAACTTTGGCGCGACGATGATTCGACATGGAAGCGATCATCAGCGAACCCACCAAAGATCCAATTCCCGAGATCGACATCAAAAGACCAAGCTTCTCCGGTCCGACTTGCAAGACATCCTTGGCGAACCCTGGCAGAAGGGTGAAGTACGACATGCTGAAGAACACCATCAGGAAGTTGAATCCCAACAACATAAAGATGACGGGTGTCTTGATCACATAAACAAAACCGGAACGAAGGTCATTAAATATAGAAGGTTGTGGACCCTTCGATGGCTCTCTATCGGCGACTGTGACTTGCATCAGCGAAAGCACGGCGAAGACGTAAAGACCAACCATCACCAAGTACACCCACTGCGCGGCTTCAATATTGCCATTACCCCCACCAAGCGCTGCGACCATGCCACCTGCGAGCCCCGGTAACAGCAATCTCGAGACGTTCATCCCCGAAGTGTTCAAGGCCACTGCGTTGGTCAGTTTTTCAAGACCAACAATGTCCGTGGTCAGTGCCTGGCGCGCGGGCATCATTCCACTCATGGAGACACCCTGCAAAATTGACACCGCGAGCAGATGTTCAAAACGCAGCTCTCCCACGGCAATCAGATATCCGATCCACAACGCGAGTAGCGCGTTGAAAGACTGCGCATATTGAATAATGGTCTTTTTCTGTTTAAGTCGATCCGCCACAACACCACCCAGTGGTGCGGCAAACAGACCTACAACACCACCTGCGGCCGTCATGAAGCCCAGTTTTTCATAAGATCCGGTAATTTCGAAAACCAACCACCCACGCACAAACATCTGCATGTTCATAGAGGCAAATCCACCAAAGAGACCAAGAAAGAACCAACGGAAATTCTTATCCGACAACGCTTCGAAGGTCTTCGGCAATCGACGCCAGGCAGATTGAACAATAGTGTCGTCAGGTAGCGTCAATCGATACTCCAATCATTGGCACCAGTATTGCGATGAGACAGTTCGGGGACGGACATAGTCACCTAGTGAACCACGCCAACGAGAAATAGGGCAAACTAGTCGCCATCGGTTTCACATAAACAGGACATGACCATGGCCCAATTCGGCATTTCGATGTTCCCAACGGACACGACCATCAGCCCGATTGATCTCGCGAAAGCGGCGGAGGAGCGTGGCTTCGATCATCTCTTCTTCCCCGAGCACACACATATTCCGGTATCACGAAAAACGCCATTTCCTGGCGGTGGTGATCTACCAGAGTGGTACTGGCGATCCCACGATCCATTTGTCGCACTGACCGCTGCCGCCGCCGTGACAGAAAAACTCGTCGTCGGTACGGGCATCTGCCTGGTGATCGAACGCGACCCCATTGTGCTGGCCAAGGAATGTGCTTCGCTCGACGTCCTCTCCAATGGTCGATTCATTCTGGGTATCGGGGCTGGCTGGAATCAGGAGGAAATGGAGAACCACGGCGCCAACTTCCCTCATCGGTGGAAAGTTGTACGCGAGAAGGTGCTGGCCATGAAAGCCATCTGGACCGAGGATGAGGCGGAGTATCATGGTGAATTTGTGGATTTCGATCCCATCTGGAGCTGGCCTAAGCCTATCACCGGCGGTGGCCCACCCATCTGGATGGGCGCCAATTCAAAATGGGTCTATGAACGGGTGGCCGAGTACTGTGATGGCTGGATGCCCATTGGCGGCTCTGGCAGCGGCGGCATGGGCAACATGTCCGCAGCACTCGAACGGGTGGGACGCAGCATGGACGGTCTGAATATTGCGTTGTTCGGCGCACCGCCAGACGTCGAACAATGCCGTGGCCGTATTGCGCAAGGCTTCACGGACCTCGTCTTCTCCCTACCACAGACTTCCGAAGATAAGGTGATTGAAAGACTAGACAAGATCACCGAGATTGTTCGGCAGCTTCGGTCATAAGTTGGCCGTAGTTATCTGAAACTGTCCGGACTGACCTAGAACCGAACTAACCCGCCTGATCAGCCGCAACGCGCTTCGCAGACTCACGTTTGCCCAACTGCTTGAGAAGCGCGCTGGCTTCCGGGAAGTCCGCAATCGGATCCCATTGCCAGAGACGTCCGCCGCAGGCGCGCGCAAGACTGACCGAATACATGAAGAAGAAATCTGCGTAGGTCAGTTCACTACCAGCAATGAATGGTGAGAACTGACCATTGGCTTTGATACAGGCGAACCCGCGTTCAATGCTCGCCCGCGCCTTGTCCTTCACCTCATCACTCACAGTCCCACCAAAGAATGCTTCCGGGTAAACCGTCCGTGATGTCAGCTCCACATAGAGCTCCAGTTCCTTCATGAGCTCTCGTACCTTCGCACGTGCAAAAGCGTCTTTTGGCAAAAAAGCGGGTTCAGGATAGGTGTCTTCAAGATAGTTCAGGATGACGTCAGTTTCGGACAGAAACCCGTCATCCGTCTCAATACAGGGGACCTTCCCCATCGGGCTCTTTGACAGGTAGTCCGATTCCTGACTGGGGTGGAAATCTACCTCCTCGAACGAAACCCCCTTTTCAATGAGCGCAATCTTCACCATGTTGTAGTAATTGCTGAGCGGAAATCCATACAGCTTGAGCATCGTTCATCCCTTATGCGGCGTTTCGAGTTGTGTCTTCACAGCGGCGAGTCTACGACAGCAAGAGCGTAATCACACCTGCCAGAATCAGGAACATACCAAACATCTCCAGCCTCCGTGGGATTTCCTTGAAAACATAGAGACTGATTATCAGAGTGAAGAGAAATTCAATCTGTCCCAGCGTTTTGACGTAGGAAGCAAACTCGAGCGTAAACGCGGTGAACCAGCCCACCGATCCAATCACACTGGTGAGACCCACGAAGAGACCCGGTCGCCAGCGGACAAACACTCGCCGCATCTGACCTGGCTCCCGCAGCATCAACCAGGCGACACAGATCAGTGTCTGCCAGCACACCATCACAAACAGCGTCAGTGCTGCGGTAAACACGGGTTCGGAAAGTTCGAATGAAAGGCTGCCTTTTCGTATCAACAATGACGTCAGCGAGAAACATAGGGCGGCCACCAAGCCATACACCGTTTCCCGATTGGCTAGGAGTGACCACCAAGACCCAGTGACTGTTTCTGCCGCCACTGCACTCGACTTCGATGCCCCAATCAACATCAAGCCAATCGCACAAACCACAATGGCAATCCATCCCGATGGCGTGATGGTCTCGGCAAAAAAAGTAAAGCCAAGCAGCGCAGTAATCACAATCTCAGATCGAATCAGCGTGCTGCCAACCGCGAACGCACGCAGCGTAAAGATATGCATGACCAAAACAGTAGCGACGACCTGGGACACACCGGCCAATAGACAGCACATAACAAACGTGGTGTTGAAGGGAGGCAGCTCAGCACCTTCAAGCCACCAGAGTAGCCAGATCAGCGCAAATGGTAGTCCAAAAAGATAGCGAACCAACGTCGCTGCGAAAGGCGAGATATCATCGGTAAGATATTTCTGAGTGGCAAAACGTACCGACTGCATGGTTGCAGCGAGCAGCGTCCAGAAAACCCAAGAATCGATCATCGGTTCAGGTGTCGCGAACAAAAAAACGGCGCCGTAGCGCCATTTTTAAGTCATTCCTTGATCAAAAACCCGATCAGCAATTGATCGGAGAAGGACCTTACAGAGCGTTGAGAATAGTCTCTGCCGTGCTGACGTCTAATTGACCAGGCGCTTCGACGTTCAGTGTAGTGATCTTGCCGTCTTCAGCAATCAGCGCAAAACGCTGAGAACGAACACCCATACCAAAGCCGCTAGCATCCATTTCAAGACCCAGCGCAGCAGTCAGAACACCGCTGCCATCGGCAGCCATGGTCAGTTCTTCGGCATTCTGTGCTTTGCCCCAAGCGTCCATGACGAACGCATCATTGACTGCCATGCACACAATCTCGTCGACACCCTTCGCTTTGATCTTGTCAGCGTTAGCCACAAAGCCTGGTAGATGTGCTGCACTACAGGTCGGTGTAAAGGCACCCGGGACCGCAAACAGAACAACTTTTTTGCCACCAAACATGTCCGATGTGGACACATCCTGTGGTCCTTTTTCTCCCATCACTTTCAGGGCACCCTCGGGAATTTGATCTCCAACCTGAACGGCCATGTTCTCTCCTGTCTGTTAATTGCACGTGTTACATGTGTGCATTTCATATAAATTCCGACGGATTTGGAGCCGTCGGTCTTGAGACGCGAAGCATGCTTGTAACACTGGGGGAGTGCAAGTGGTGAGTTTGGTTGAGGAGACAGTGAATGCAGCTAACGACGTCAGAGTATGTATGAATAAATTCAAGAGACTGCGGTTTCCTCTAGAATACTCTCAAGATCTATAACGTCTACCCCTAAGGTCCACTGAGCCTTCTGACATGGCTACGAATCTTCCGCAATCAAAAATATCGATCAAAAAACGATATAGCCTCGTCGAGGAAAAGGTTCGGCAGGCGGAAAAAGATGGGCTGTTTGACAATTTGTCCGGTAAAGGCAAACCACTCGACCTTGAGGAATGGAGACACACCCCGCCTGAATTGCGTATGGGCTATAGCGTGTTGAAGAGTGCTGGTGTCGCACCACAGGAGGTTAAGCTAAAAGGCACCATTGGCACCCTGAAACAGGAAATCAGAGAAACTAACGATCCTGATCTCAAGAAAGAGCTGATCGACACGCTGAACAAACACATGGTGGACTACGCCATCCGTGCCGAAAAAGCGGCGCGTCGACGTCGGTAGCCCACACTTCGACTACTTTTGGCGGCACAATCTTGACGTTCTACTTTCAGATATATGACACCTATTTCCGAAATTCGAGCTAAGGCTCAGCATCTACCAGACCAGAACAATAGGGGTCCCGTCCAGACGCTTGGCGTGCTGCACCTGACGCCGTCACGATCGCGTAGTGGGTAACACAGACGCCATTTCTTGGTAGATCCGATCACATTCCTTGACTCCAAACTTCTATTCAAAGCTCTATTCATGATCAGCCGTCCGGTATAAGCCTTTTCACCGGCCAGATACGCTGATCAGCGCGCTGGTGGCGACTTCGCCGCTAAACACGATATAGTTCCAACTCCTTTACGACGGCACATCTAGGAAAGATTATGGAACTCTCTTTCGGTCCCGAATATGAGTCTTTTCGCGAGGAAGTTCGTGACTTCATCACGACACACAAGGATCAACAGGCACCCAGCAGCGCTGGCTCGGAAGCTGGCAAGTCCTGGCAGAAGACGTTGATCGAAGCTGGGTATACCGCCCGGACAATCCCCAAAGAATACGGCGGATTCGGCGCTGCCCCGGATATGGTGAAAAGCCGCATCATCAATGAGGAATTTTCCACTGCCCGGATGCCTGGCGGACTGGGAGGCCAGGGTATTTCCATGCTGATTCCAACGCTGCTTGAAATGGGCACGGACGAGCAGAAAGAGCAGTTCATCAAGCCCACCCTGCATGGTGAAATGGTTTGGTGTCAAGGCTATTCAGAGCCAGGCGCCGGATCTGATCTTGCCAGTCTGCGGACCAGCGCTGTTCTGGATGGGGATGAATGGGTCATCAACGGTTCCAAGATTTGGACCAGTACTGCCCACCTTGCCCATTGGATGTTCTGCCTCGTCAGGACTGAACCCGACGCACCCAAACACAACGGTATTTCCTTTCTGTTGCTCCGCATGGACACACCGGGTATTGAGATTCGCCCTCTCGTGGACATGACAATGAACGCGAACTTCAACGAGGTCTTCTTCACCGACGTCCGCGTACCCAAAGACCAGATCGTCGGTCGTCGCGGACAGGGCTGGCAGGTTGCCAACGCGATTCTTGGTCACGAACGAGATTCGCTCGCCGATCCCAACGCGTCAATGACGCGGCTCAATTCGCTCATCGATTTAATGAAGACGGAGACCCTTGGCGGTGAGCGCCTCATTGACAATCCCCTGTACCGGGAACGTCTAATGAAAATTCAAGGACGTGTCATGGCCATGCGCTATAACGACATGCGCGTGTTGTCTTCTCGTCTGAACAAGGATCAGGAAGCACCGCTCGCGCGCATGATCACCAAGCTACAGGGCACCGAACTACGACACGAACTGGAAGCGCTGGCAATAGACGCAATGGGTGAGGTCGGCTTGTCGTTTGGGTCCAACCCCTACCTGCGCGGAGGCGGTAGCTGGCAGTACCAGTTCATGTACTTCCTCGGACTGATCATTGGTGGCGGCACCAATCAGATCCAGAAGAATATTATCAGTGAACGTGGCCTAGGCATGCCCAAAGAGCCCAAAATAGAAAAATAGCTTCGCGACGATAAGTCGTGACGAGACACATTGAAGAGACACCACAGGATTAGATTCAGGTAAGCACCATGAGATTCGGACTTTCAGAAGAACAGACCCTCCTATCTGACAGCATCACCCGCTTTTTGGCGGACAACGTCCCACTGGAGGAAGTACGCAAGGTTGCTTCCGGGGAGGCCTCCGATAGCGCCGTCTGGCAAGGACTCACCGAACTAGGTGTCCCGGGACTTATGATCCCGGAAGATCATGGCGGTGTTGGTCTGGGTAGTCTTGATGCTGTAGTGGTTGCGGATTGCCTGGGCGGGAACGTCACACCCTCCCCGTTTATCAGCTCTGCCGTGATCGCACCGACAATCTTGCTGGCAGCCGGAAAACGTGAAGACCTCCTGGGTAGTATTGCCGGCGGTGAGGTTCGCATTGGCATAGCATTCGGTGAAGCGATTGGCGCCCGGGTGGATGCGGACGTGAAAGTCTCAGGCGGTAAAATCAGCGGTAAATCGCTCTTTGCGCTGGATACGCAGGCTGACCATTTTCTGGTAGCCACCAAAGGCAAACACATCTATCTGGTGAGCGCATCCGATTGCGAAGTGACCGATTTACCGACGGTCGACCGTACACGCACTACCTGTGAGATCAAATACAACGACGTCGCAGCGGAGCTGATCAGTGACGATCCTGCCGTATTCACCGAAGCCCTGGATCGCGCGCGTGTCGTAATGGCGTCTGACACCCTGGGAGCCGCACAGCACATGATTGATGAAGCGGTCGCGTACGCGAAAGTGCGCGAACAGTTCAACCGACCGATTGCGTCCTTCCAGGCGGTCAAACACATGTGTGCACAGATGATCGCGGATCTTGAACCCTGCAGATCCATGGTCTGGTATGCAGGACATGCACTAGACAGCGTTCCGGAGGAAGCACGCCTGCTGGCGTGCCACACCAAGGCACACCTCGCGGAGGTCGGTCGCAGTGTGTCCAAGACGGCAACAGAGGTCCATGGTGGCATGGGTTTCACCGACCTTTTGGGTCTCCACTACTGGTTCAAACGCTGCGGCTTCAATCGCCAGATGCTGGGAGTTCCGGAAGTCGTTCGTGAAGAAGCCGCTCGACTACAGGGCCTGGCAGCCTGATAAACAATATCACAAAGGGGAACTGATATGGCCATCAAAGGTGTAGATCACGTCGTCATTCGCGTAGAGGATTTCGATGCAGCGGTCGCAACCTGGAAAGACAAGCTTGGTATGGTGCTTGACCGTACCGACGAATCTGAAGCGTTGGGTATCAAACAGGCATTCTTCAACATGGACAATGGTGGCTACGTTGAAATCGTCGCACCCACCAATGCAGACGCCGCAGTTGGCAAGGCACTCGCTTCACGTGGTGAAGGTCTTCACACACTCGCACTAGAAGTCGATGACCTCGATACCACGATCAAGGATTTCGAAGCAAGCGGCGTTCAGCTGATTGGTGTTGGTTCTCCTCAGGTGTATGTGCATCCGAAAAGTGCGAACGGTATGTTGCTACAGCTGAACCAGAAGAAGTAACAGCACTCTCCTTATATCTGCCAAACCGCAATCTGTATAAACCGCATAGACGGTACAGACGATCGGTACTAATAGTGTCACCCCAAGGGACAACGGGGTGACGCCATTCACTTGCCCAATCTGCCGCCACCTCCTCGAACGTGCCGAAAGTCATTTCTTGTTTGAGCACTCACACGGTTTCGCTATCGCCCGATCCGGCTACGTCAATCTACTTCTCGCTCACCACAGACGGTAAAAACAACCCGGCGACAGTGCTGACATGGTGGCAGCGTGCCGTAACTTCCTGAACGCTGGGCATTACACGCCGCTCGCAGAAAATATCACGGAATAGCTGTTCGATCAGACAGACACACACGTCGATCTTGGGTGTAGTGAAGGGTACCACGTAAGTCGAATGTCCGATAAGACCGACGAAATCCGGGGGTAGACATTTGTCAGGCTTCTTAGCGGGATCAGGGTAAAACTACTCATCGACGATCTCGATATCATCAAGCCCGCAATAGCCATTCCATCGCGCGATCACGTCAGGTTGCCGAGAGGACCATTGCTTGCCTAACCACTGATGCATCGGTGACCTGGTAGTCGCCGACGAGGAGGTCGAACTGGGCGATTTCTTTCGGGTCGTTGGGATGGACCTGACCGTATTCAAAGGTCCCTGGTGCCACTGATAATGCCAATTGCAGGTTATCACCAAAAATAAGGCCCCGAAACTATGGATAGCAGACTGCTGCGTACCTTCCATGTCACCCACTTGGTTACCTGTAGTTTCCCTTTCTTCAATAAACGTCCCCTTCAGCATGGAGCGCCAGAGTCAGGAGTCCGGCTTCAACATTTTCGCCGTCTTCAGGGCGTTGGGCTGCGGACTGGTAAACCATTTCTCGACATCGTCAATCGAGCGTTGGCCAACAATCGACTGCTTGATGTTGACAGCACCACCGGGTGGAAATCCAGCGATGCGCGTCGCCATCTTACGGCTTCTCGAAAGCACCTCATCGTCAGCCACACACTCTGTCGCTACACCCAGACGAAACATTTCAGGTCCCGTGATACGGTCTCCCAACAGCGCCATTCTGGAAAGGACAAATTCAGGCAACTTGAGGCGCATCCACGCCGCATTCATGGGAATTGGTGCACCCTGTTGAATCTCTCCAATCTGTATAAACGATGACTCACCGGCGACCACCAGGTCGCACGCAAGGGCAAGCGCACAACCGGCATTGATCCCAAACCCCTCGAAGGCAGCGATCACTGGTTTACGAAAGTGATAGAATGCTAGGTGCATGTGTCTGATCGCATCCTTTCTGGCGTGGCTTGTCGATGTCGCAGACTGCAAGGCTTTCAGATCAATCCCTGAACAGAAATAGCCACCCTCGCCTCGAAGGATAACGGCGGCCATCTTGTCATCCTGGTCAATATCCTCAAGTGCACTGATGACACCTTCCGCGGCTTCTGGGATCAAAGCATTGCGACGCTCCGGACGATTGATCACAATCTCGGCGAATCCAATACCGTCTTCAACGTCAATCTTATCCAACAACACCAAATTGTCTGCCATCATTCCCCCCTCTTTCTATGTTCGTTGCTTAGGCTGCGATACCTCACCATAACCTGACTTAGGCGCAGGGCACCACCGTCACAAAGCGGTTACCATGTCAGCGTCAACAGGAGGTCATATGACGACAATAGGACTGATCAACCCCGGTCAGATGGGTGCTTCGGTAGGCGCAGCAGCGACGCATTCCGATGCGACAGTATTGTGGGCTTCAGAGGGGCGCAGTGACGCAACCCGCGAACGTGCTGAGAGGGGTGGGTTAACTGATGCGGGTACGCTTGGCCAGCTCGTGAAAGATGCCGAGATCATCCTAAGCGTTTGTCCTCCGTCCGAGGCCACGACTGTGGCGAGTACTGTGATCCGTCATGGATTCAAGGGACTGTATCTTGAAGGTAATGCGATCGCGCCTGGAAGAACGCACGAAATCAACACCATGCTGGCAGATGCCGGCGCGGAGATGGTGGATGGCGGAATCATCGGTGGCCCTGCATGGAGAAAGGAAGCGGGCACCGTGCTGCACGTGTCAGGCCCATCCGCCAGTACCATCGTTGATCTTTTTGCGGGCTCTCCTCTCCATCTTAATATAATCTCGAAAGATATTGGCGCCGCGTCTACACTGAAGATGGCGTTTGCTGCCTATACCAAAGGCTCCACGGCATTGTTGTCCGCGATCCTGGCACTCGCTGAAATTGCAGGCGTGCGCGAACATCTCGCACATCAATGGGGAGAAACCTTCAGTACAGAAACCGCACGACGCGTGTCAGCAAATACTGCAAAGGCCTGGCGTTTTGTGGGCGAGATGGAGGAAATCGCCGCCACGTTTGAAGGCGCAGGATTGCCCGGGGGGTTTCACCAGGCTGCCGCAGAGGTATTCCGCCGACAGGCTGAGTTTAAGGATCAACCAACACCCAAGCTCGATGCGGTGCTGACCGAGATGAACAAAGACAACTAGCCTGCGCGCGCGACCTTCAGCATATCCGGCACGCTGGTCAGTTTGACCCGCGGACGTCCTTCTGCGTCACCTGCGGCCAGCTCGTAGGCATCTATGCGTGACCAATCGTCGTAACTGATCAGATCAGGCTGGCGAGATTGCAGCAGTCCAACGATCGCGCCCGCGGATTCTGAAGGGGAGAAGCACAGCCCAGCTTCCATATCCTCGACCATACATTTGACCGTTTCCTGGGCGTCTGTCTTGTTTGTCCCGATCACGCCGGTCGGACCCCGTTTTATCCAACCGGCACAATACAGTCCTTCGACGTTGTTACCGTTACCATCGGTGACGCGACCCAGTTCGTTGTGAATAGAGCCCCACTCCTCGTGGAACGGCACGTCCGGAAGCGGTGACCCACGATAGCCCACGGAACGGAAGACCAACCCAGCCTGCAGATCCTCAAAGTTTTCGGTGGCGCGTGGCCGAATACTACCTCGATCATCCAGATACAGTTCGTTCTTGACGATACGAATACCAGACACTCGCTTGTCTCCCTGCAGTTCCGTTGGCGACACCAGAAAGCGGATCGTCAGCGTCTTGCTCTTGCCCGACAGAGGTTGGCCGGCATAGCCGCCAATCAACTCAACATTCTTGACCGCGTTCTTGTCGCCGTTCGCATCCAGATCCTCCTGACTAAGGGCATCCAACGTACCCTCATCCGCAAGGACTTCGATATCTGCATCTTCAAGCTCGCCGAGCTCTTTGATTTCAGGCGGGGTAAACGCCGCCTGCGCCGGTCCCCGCCGTCCCAGCATGTACACATGCTTGACGTTGCTTTTGGCAAGTGCCTGAACCGCATGATCCGCCATGTCGGTCGCCCGTCGTTCGGCGTCGGACATACAGAGCATTCGCGCAACATCGACCGCCACGTTGCCGATACCCACGATCGCCACACTTTCCTGAGACAAATCAAATTCAAGATGGGCATAGTCAGGATGACCGTTGTACCAGGCCACAAAGTCAGTAGCGGAATGGCTACCGGCAAGATCCTCACCCGGCACCTCCAGGCTACGGTCCATCTTTGCACCGTTCGAAAACATCACCATGTGATAGTGCTGCTTCAGGTCGTCCATATGAATGTGGGTACCGTATTCGACATTACCAAAGAAACGCACATTAGGCTGCTGTGCACTCTTATCGTAGGCACGCGTAACGGACTTGTCTTTCTGGTGATCGGGCGCAACGCCATTACGGACCAGTCCGAAGGGAGTCGGCAGACGGTCGTACAAATCAATCCTCGTGTGGATCTCTTTGAACTTCTGAAAGTTACTGATAGTGTAAAACCCAGCTGGACCTGCACCGATGACAGCAACTCTCAGTGGGTTTCCTTCACTGCCTATCTGAGTCATGGATGCTCCCCCGTTCCCTGGAATTTGAGACTAACAAATCGACCAGCTGCGGGATAGATCAGATCAGTCCTGACATAAGGATTACCCTATCACCCTTAGCCCGGTGAAAGGGCCCAGGGTCTTCCGCTCGCGCATCGCCAGGCTGATTGCAGCAACCCGACAATAGAATTGATGAGATACTTCTCCCTTTAAGCTTACCATGCGAGAGTTGACCCCGATTCGGTGCACTATGATGTCTGGCGTATCAGGGCACTGCTCTGCGCGCGGTAACGATCTCGGCTCCAACAGGCTCGCCCTGCCACAGGGTTTGCCGCATAATGATGAACGTTACTGCTGAGGTTTCCCTTCCTTGAATCAACCGGTCGCCAGAACCCATCAGAACAGCTCGTGGTTGTCTGTGCTGGGTGTTCGACCGGAAGAAACAGCCGTTATCTCCCTGCTGTTTGGCAACATGTTTGTCTCCGGAATCGCGATCGGAATGCTCCGGGTCGCGGCATTCACGCTATTCCTCGCAGAGTTCACCGCAGAACAACTCGCCATCATGGCCATCTTGCTGGCCTTCACGGGGACCGTGCTCACACTGCTGATTTCGAAAATCACTTACGGACGATCTTTTTCAACCTATGTCTTTACAATCCTGGGCACGATCCTGGTTGGACTCCTAGGTTACCGGTTCCTACTCGGCACCGTCGACAACAAGATCTTCATCTTCGCCCTGCCGCTCTTTTTCGAGACCGTGTACATGCTGTTCAGTCTGCAATTTGTGACATTGCTCTCCCGCCTGCTGGATGTCCGTCAAACCAAACGGCTGTCGGGCATCGCACGCTCTGGTGAGTTTCTCGCAGAGATGGTCGGCGGTATCTCGGTCGCCTTGCTACTGGCGTTTATGGACGTCCAGGATCTGCTCCTAGTCGCGGCAGGCGCAACGGCACTTGTGTTCATCATCGCCGAACTGACGGCTCGCAAATTCAGGGCACCCCTGGCAGTGACCAGCGGTGATCTGGTGGAAGGAAAGGAGATCGACAACAAACTCCTGCGACTCCTGCGATTACCGTATGTCAGGTCCATTTCGCTATGCTATGCGGCCTACATTTTTGCGTACTTTTTTCTGGACGTGGCGTTCTACCACTACGCTTCGAAACAGTTCACTGACGAGGTCGCGCTCGCGACCTTCCTTGGACAGTTCATTGCCGTCAGTGGCTTCATCACGCTGGTCGTCATGGTCTTTTTCTTCGCCCCTGTGCTCCGAAAATTTGGAGTACTCGCAGGCGTCATTGGATTCCCGATTGTCATTGCCATCGGCGCCGCCGCCGTCAGCGCGATGGAGTTTGCGGGTGTCGCTGGGATCGCGATTTTCTTTGTTATGGTGGCCACCAACGGGATGCGATTTGTGCTGCAGTCGGCTATGTGGCGCCCGAGCGTGACCATTCTGTTCCAGGTGCTACCAGACCGTCAGCGCACTCAGGGCACATCATTGATTGAGGGCATCATCGATCCGCTCTCAGGAGGTCTTGCAGGACTGACTCTGTTCATCATTTCAAACTACCTACAATGGGAACCTCAGATGTTCCTACTGGTACTGACTGGCCTGATGGTGTTCTGGATCTCTATGGGCATTGCGATTCGCCAGATGTATCTGTCGAACCTCGTTGAGAGCATTCAGAAACGCAAGATCGGTAAGCTCTCTATCCAAGAACTCGATAACGCCAGTCTAGATATCATCAAGGGCGGTATCGAATCCAGCTATCCCGCAGAAGTACTATACTGCATAAACCTGCTCGAAGAGATGGAACACCCGCAGATTACCGAACTGCTAAAGAAAGCCATAACTAACGATAGTTATGAGGTGCGCCTGGATACACTTGAACGTGTCACAAGACTGGGAATTGATGCACTGCAAATACAGGTACGCGAACGGATCGACACAGAAACGCATCCCCTCGTCCTCGGGCAGGCGCTGATCACCTATGGCGCACTGGGCGGAGATGATGTCAGCGACGTCCTCACGCCACACATTGATAGTGAGCAGGAGTCCATTCGCCGAGGCGCCCTGACAGGTCTTTTAAACTATGGCCCTACGAGTGACGATGCGAAGAGCAAGCTTCTGGAACTGGCTCGATCAGAGAATCCTTCGCAAAGAATGTATGCCGCCGATGTGATGGGCGAATTTGATGCCGGTGCAAGCTACCTGGTGGAGCTGCTCGACGACGACGACCCTGCTGTCGTCTCCCGTGCCATCTATGCGGCCGGACTGATACGAGACAATCGACTGATCAATACTCTGGTAGGCAAGCTTTCCGTAACGGGATTGCAGAAACCTGCAGCGCAAGCCCTTCAGCAGTTCGATGACGATGCGCTCTACGATCTGGATCTGGGATTCCGGTCGCCCGAAGCCACACGGCAGGTGAAACGACAGATCATCGAGATTGTTAGTGAAATCGGTGGGACCGGCGCTATGGAGATTCTGCTGCGCCATATCGAAACTGATCACCGCGAGCTACGCCACCAGATCTACCTGGCACTCGCGAAGCTGAACTACCAGGCAGACCCGGACCATCAATACATCTTCGTTAACAAACTCGAGCAAGAAGTAGAGCTCATAACCTGGCTGCTCGCCAGCATGGAGGACATCTCGAAACATCGTCGTTACGATGCGCTGACCGCCGCACTGGGCCAGGAACTGGGTACGCGACGAGACAACATGTTGCTCATCATGTCGTTCATCTTCCCCTCAACCGTCATGATGGACACGCGGGCAAGCATTGCCTCTAGGGTGCCTGAACTGCGGGTATACGCCCTCGAGGTGCTGGACAATCTGCTAACAAATGAGATCAAAACTGTGGTGTTTCCCATACTGGATGATCTGTCCGTATCCGAGCGCCTGGCACAGTTGGATGAGCGCTTCCCACAAGCTCACATGAATACCCAGGATCGTTTCGAAGATCTCGTCTCCAAGCACTTTGGCGAGTCATTTGTATGGACGAAAGCCAGCCTACTCCATCAGATTGGCAACGATAAGCATGAACATCTGTTGGATGCCGTCCGCTCCGCTCTCGCAGACCCAGAAGCGCTTGTGCGTGAGACCGCTGCCTGGAGCCTGGTGCAACTGGAGATTGAAGACGCCCCGCAAATCCTCGCAGGTCTCAAAGCAGATCCCAGTCCCCACGTGCGAGAGGTGGTTAGCGAGTTACTTAAGGGTCTCGGCTGACCACACCCCGTCCACCGTAGACGCAATATTCTCCTGATGTCACCTCTGGCGGATAGGGTGCAATCCAGCAATAATAGTCTTGAGTCATCTGGTCATCACACACATGCTGCTCACCATTGAGAAGGTGCTGATCCTGAAGTCGGTTCCGATTTTTGCGTCGGTACCGGAAGCTGAGCTAGTGGACCTGGCCACCATCGTCGAATCAGAAGACTTCTCCGAAGGGGAGGTGATCATCCGCGAGGGTGATCTAGGAACCTCGATGTATATCGTCGCCTCGGGCAAGGTGCGCCTCTTCACCAATAACACCGAGCTCGGCACATTGGGTAATCGCGCTGTGTTTGGAGAACTGGCGGCACTCGATCCGGAATCCCGCGCTGCCTCGATCGAAGCCCTGGAAGACTGCACCTTGCTGAGGCTAGAGGGCGAATCTCTGTACGAACTTATGTCCAGTAACCGGGAAGTCACCCGCGGCATCATCCGCGTATTATGTGACTACACCCGCAAGAACCTGGCACTGGCGCCTTAATCACTACGATGAATCGGCTCACTGCCGTTTTCTTATTGGTGAGGAAGCGCCGCCTGAACCCGACCCGCACTCACCAAGGACGGAGGACCAGCTGGTGGTCGACGAATCGCTGACACGTATTTCCTCTCCGGTCACCTGTGCAGTAAGCCTTAATGATTCACCCGCAACACTATGCCTGCCTGATCGTGAAACAGAACTTGATGTGGTGAGGCGACTCGCCAATAAGAAACTCGTAGGAAAAGGAGAGGAGCTGCTCGAAGAAGTCAGACAGAAACTGGAAGAGAAAATCTCACAGAATGTTCGGGACAAAGTGAAAGATCTCCTTGATGGGCTGTTTAAGGAGTGAGTGACGCACTGCAGTTGGCGCCCACGGAAATTGCGAGCTTTCAGGCACGCGTGCTCGCTTGGTTTGATCAGCACGGCCGCAAGGATCTACCCTGGCAGCAGGACATCACACCGTACCGAGTCTGGGTGTCTGAAATCATGTTGCAACAAACTCAGGTCGCTACAGTTATCCCCTACTACAATCGCTTTATGACCACGTTTCCTGACATCGGCACACTCGCCGCCGCCAAAGAAGATCGGGTCCTCCATCTATGGACCGGGCTTGGCTACTACGCAAGAGCACGCAATCTCCATAAGACCGCAAAACAGGTCATCGCTGAGCACAACGGCGAGTTCCCAGACAATCAGATAGCTCTTGAAGGGTTACCCGGCATCGGACGCTCGACGGCCGGAGCGATTCTCGCCATCGCGCATGGGCAACGTGGTGTCATTCTGGACGCCAACGTCAAACGAGTACTAGCCCGTTATTTTGCAGTCGAAGGTTGGCCGGGGACCACTGCGACCGCGAAAGTTCTATGGTCGGCCGCTGAACAACTGACTCCCGATCAGCGTATCGGCGACTATACCCAGGTGATGATGGATCTGGGTGCCATCTTATGTGTCAGCCGCGAACCTAAATGTTCATTGTGCCCACTTGAAGATCGTTGCAGGGCTAAAAAGGAACAACGTATCTCGGAATTCCCAGGTAAGAAACCAAAGAAAGCGATGCCTGTTCGCGAAATCTGCATGGTGCTTGCCTGCAATCAAGAGGGCGAGTACCTGCTCATACGTCGTCCAACAACTGGACTATGGGGCGGACTTTGGACATTTCCGGAAGTCGAAGCCGAACTCCTTGCCGGTGAAATCGAAAACCGCAACTGGCGACAGGTATCATCGTCTTTCGCACCGTTTCGAAATACGTTTACGCATTTCCATCTCGATATCACGCCGGTACAGGCAGAATGTACCGTCCCTTCAACAACAGTAGCATCAGTGGATGAAGAGGGTACCTTGCAATGGGTGGACCCGAATGATCTGCCTGAGATTGGCCTGACAAAACCGACGCACCATCTACTGAAGCTTCTGGCACAATGTGATGAAGCTAATTTCAAACAACGCTCAAATCTCCATGGACCTGACATGACACGAACGGTGCACTGCTCTCGCTATAAGAAGGATCTGCCTGGACTGGACACCCCACCGATGCCGGGCCCCAGAGGCGAAGAGATTTTCAAGCAGGTGTCCGCCCAGGCCTGGGAAGAATGGTACAAACTGCAGACCATGCTCATCAACGAGAAGCATCTGGATATGAGAGACAAGGATGCACGTCGTTATTTGAACGCGCAGCGTGATCTGTTTCTCACTGGAGAACCTGTGGACCATGCCGAGGGCTATATTCCGCCTGAAGAGTGATCGTCTATCCTTTGAAAACCAACGGCTTACACTGGCTTGACCGCCCTGCCCCCTTCCGATTTAATACGCGCCTCGCCGCGCTGACCGGTTGTTCAACCGGAACGCGGCACCTCTCTGGCCAGATAGCTCAGTCGGTAGAGCAGGGGACTGAAAATCCCCGTGTCGGTGGTTCGATTCCACCTCTGGCCACCATATTCTTCTTTTAAAAGTTTCTAACTCTCTG